>OEPS010000704.1_pt1 | contig 11402 bp, 9 predicted proteins | sample 1539411 | NCBI WGS metagenome assembly OEPS01 (sample SAMN02671747, study PRJEB22543) | soil metagenome | biome: bacteria | place: China:Hunan Province, Lengshuijiang City | collected 2012-10-15 | depth 0.08m m | reverse complement strand
CCCCGCCGATGGTCTCCGGGGCGACCCCGCCGTCGACCTCCAGCGGGATGTCCCGCCCGGTGGCGTCGATCAGCTTCCGGGCCTCGGCGATCTTCGGCTCCATCTCGGCGATGTAGGCCTGCCCGCCAAAGCCGGGGTTGACGGTCATGACCAGCAGGTGGTCGATCGAGTCGATGACATGGCGGATCATCTCCAGCGGCGTGTGCGGGTTGAGCGCCACCCCCGACTTCGCCCCGAGCTTGCGGATCTCCTGCAGCGTGCGGTGCAGGTGGATGCTGGCCTCGACCTGGACGATCACCGTCTCGCAGCCGGCATCGACGTACTCCCCGATCCAGCGCTCCGGCACCTCGATCATCAGGTGCGCCTCGAAGGGCATGGTCGCCAGCGGGCGGCAGGCCTTGATGAACGCCGGGCCGAAGGTAAGGTTCGGCACGAAGTGGCCGTCCATCACGTCCCATTGAATCGCGTCGACGCCGGCCTTCTCCAGCCGGATGACGTCTTCACCAAGGCGCGCCGGGTCGGCGTTGAGCACCGAAGGGACAATCCAGGGCTGCCTCATGCGTTCTGGGTGAGGGTCGCGGGCATAGGGTCAACTCATCCTTGGAGAGAGGGTGGGCAGATCGCGCGAGTGGCATCTTAAAGCGGACGGAGGTGCGGCTGCGGCCCGGAACGCCGTCGTACGGGCGGGTTCTCAGGGTGAATCCGGGCTGGCGTCGGGGGGCTAATCCGGTGAGGGGCACGCTAGCCGGGCCAGACCGGGGGTCGCCATCCCCCTGCAGGCCAGACTGAGGAGGGAGACGCTCTCACCCCACAAGGTGAAGTTTCCGGATTCGGCACGCCTGCGGGTGAGCGTCTCGACAAAGTTGCTAGGCTTTTGGGCGTCACCCCCCGAGGTGACGCGGGGATCGTCTGCACCACCCCCCCGGCAGGGGATTGTCTTCACAAACGAACGCCCTACCCTTTATTCCTTACACCCCGGGAACACTCGCAGAGCCAGGCACCCTAGTCCAGCCAGCACCCTAGACCAGGAGCGACGGATGGCGATCAGCCCCTTCGGGCTCTACAGCAGTCGAGCGACCGGTGCGCAGCGCACCGTGCCCCGGCGGCCGATTCTGCTGGGCGTGGTGGGCGACTCGGCGGCAGGGAAGACCACGCTGACCGATGGCATCGAGAACATCTTCGGCCGGCACCGGGTCAACTCCATCTGCACCGACGACTACCACCGCTTCGACCGCGAGCAGCGCAAGGTCGTCCAGCTGACGCCGCTCAACCCGGAGTGCAACTACATGGAGATCATGGAGCAGCACCTCCAGCTGCTGGCCATGGGCGAGCCGGTCCTGAAGCCGGTCTACAACCACCACCACGGCACCCTCGACGCCCCGGAGCTGTTCGAGCCGGCCGACTACGTGGTGATCGAGGGCCTGCTCGGGTTCTCGACCAAGACGATGCGGGACTGCTACGACGTCAAGATCTACCTGGACCCGCCGCAGGACCTGCGGGCCGCCTGGAAGGTCAAGCGGGACACCTCGAAGCGGAACTACACCGTCGAGGACGTGCTGGCCGACATGCAGCGCCGCGAGCCGGACTCGAAGGAGTTCATCGAGCCGCAGCGGGAGCACGCCGACATCGTCGTGCGGTTCATCCCGCCCGGCGGGCGGCTGGACAGCGACCCGACGAAGTACAACGTGCGCCTGGTGCTGCGGCCGACCCTGCCCCACCCGTACCTGGCCGAGATCGCTGCCGAGACCCGCACTCCCCGCCACGAGCCGATCCGGTTCCACCTGGCCCGGGACCACGGGAAGCCGGTGGACGTGCTTGAGATCGACGGCAGTGTGCCGCCCGAGGTGTCGGCGGCGGCTGAGGAGATCATCTGGGACAAGATGGCTCACCCGGACGGTCCGCTGAACCGGGAGGCGATCGGGTGTTTCGTGGACGCCAATCAGACCAAGCGGTCGGAGAGCCTGGCACTGACCCAGCTGCTGATCGTCTTCCAGCTGGTGGGAGCGGCCGCAACCCGCTAAAGCGCGGAAGGAGCTAAGCGGCCTACGCGGCCAGCGCCCGGGTCACGAGGTCCACAATCCGGTCCGGTCGATAGCGGACGTCGCCCCACGTGATGGCAAGAACCCGCCAACCGAGCGCGATCAGCTCCTGCGAGCGGGCGCGGTGGTGACCGGGAACTCCTCGAGGAGGGCGAGTATCCGGTCGGGCCCCAAATTCATCGATTTCGCCTACCGGAAGACCTCGGCGAGATCGAGCAGGGTCCGCTCGCCTGACGTCGCCGGTATGCCGTGGACCGAAGCGATGTCTTCCGGGGGAAGGATACGGGAACGAATCACTTTGATCCCAGGAAGAGAGATCCCGTGTTCGGCACTGATGACGATCTGTGGGCAACGAGGCATGTTGGGGATGTTGCGCAGCGCCCCGGCCGCCCGCCGCGCCAGCACCGCGCCTTCGCCGGCCGCCTTCACCGCCGCCATGGCCTCCTCTTTGGAGTTGTCCAGCCGACGGCCAACGAAGAACACGCCGCGGTAGCGCTCGAAGATCGTCCCTCTCTCAGCCATGGTGGCGATCTGCTCGTAGCTCAGGCCGGCGCCATGAGCCGCTGGCGCGTCACCACCCCGTACTGGCCCTCGGAGAGGGCGGCGAGGTCGCACGGGTCTACCATGCAAAGCATGGTAGATGATCTTAACTATGCGATCAAGAGCTAAGGTCTGCCTACGGGCACCGCGAACCATTCGTCGACCGCGGTCCGCGACAGCGGGGAGTTCAGCAGCTCCAGGAACTCCCGCGAGCTGGCGCTGAGCGGGTCGTCCTCCAGGTAGAGCACGTACCACGACCGGCGCAGCGGGGTGCCGGTGACCGGCAGCTGGGTCAGCGTCCCGCTCGCCAGCTCGGCGGCGACCGCGTGGCGGGAGACCAGGGTCACCCCCAGCCCGGCGGCGGCGGCCTGTTTCACTGCACCGTTGCTGCCGAGAGTCATCGACGAGCTCACCTGCATCCCGTGCGACGCCCAGTACTCCTCGGTCGTCTCCCGGGTGCCCGAGCCGGGCTCACGCATCAGCCAGGTCTCCCGGGTGAGCGCCGCCGGGCTGATCGACGGCTGGTCCGCCAGTGGGTGGTCCCGGGGCGCCACGACGACCAGCTCGTTGTCGAGGAAAGGCACCCCGATCATGCCCCGGCCTTCCGGGGGCCGCCCGCCGAAGCCGAGGTCGGCCTCCCGGGCGGTGATGCGTTCGACCACCGACGACCGGTTGCCGACCTCCATCCGGAGCTGGACCTCGGGGTGGGCCTGGCGGAACAGCTTGAGGATGGGGGGGAGCACGTACTCGCCGGCGGTGGTGACGGCGACCAGCTTGACCGGGGCCGCCTGGCCGGCCGCCTCCTGGACCCGGCGGACCGCCTGGTCGGCGAGACCGAGGATCTGGGCGGCGTAACGGGCGAGCTCGGTGCCGGCGGCGGTCAGCCGGATCCCCCGGCCGTCTCGCTCGACCAGCGGCACCTGCAGCTCGTCACGGAGGGCGGCCAGGGCGGCGGAGACGGAGGGCTCGGTGATCATCAGCACGGCGGCGGCCGCCCGCACCGATCCCTGCCGCGACACCTCGAGGAAGGTGCGGAGTTGGGAGAAGGTCATGGGTTCATCTCACCGTCTGCGGCCAGTTGGTGTGGGCTTCATCTCACACGTTCAGCAGCCGGTTCGCAAGGTCACCAGCTGACGCTTAGTTAGTCAACAGTCTAACTGAACTTGACGAAAATTCAATTGTGCTCTTCGCCATGGCCTGCATATCATCAGATCGAGGTTACGAGCAAGTTGCCGAAGCAAGTTTCCAAAGCGTTGAACGAAGTCACGGTCCGACAAGACCCGACGGATGGAGGTGGCGAGGTATGGCAGGAGACGCAACGAAGGAGCGGCCACGCTGGCTGGCAGGGGTCATCCCCTACCGCAAGATGGGCTACTGGCGGCCGGACTACGAGCCGGAGGAGACCGACATCATCGCGGCCTTCCGGATCATCCCGCAGGAGCATGTCGAGCCCGAGGAGGCCGGGGCGGCCGTCGCCGGCGAGTCCTCCACCGCCACCTGGACCGTGGTGTGGACAGACCGGCTGACCGCCCACGAGAACTACCAGGGCAAGTGCTACAAGGTCGTGCCCGTGCCCAACACGAGCCCCCAGCAGTACATCGCCTACATCGCCTACAAGCTGGACCTGTTCGAGGAGGGCTCGATCCCGAACCTGACCTCGTCGATCATCGGCAACGTGTTCGGGTTCAAGGCGCTCAAGGCGCTGCGCCTCGAGGACATGCGGATCCCGAAGGAGTACGTGAAGACCTTCCAGGGCCCGCCGCACGGGATCATCAACGAGCGGGAGATGATCAACAAGTACGGCCGGCCGCTGCTCGGCGCCACCACCAAGCCGAAGCTCGGCCTGTCCCCCCGCAACTACGGGCGGGTGGTCTACGAGGCCCTGCGCGGCGGCTTGGACTTCACCAAGGACGACGAGAACATCAACTCCCAGCCGTTCAACCGGTGGCGGGAGCGCTACCTGTACTGCATCGAGGCGGTCCAGCGGGCGCAGGAGCAGACCGGTGAGGTCAAGGGCCACTACCTGAACGTGACCTCCGCCAACATGGAGGAAATGTACAAGCGGGCGGAGTTCGCCAAGGAGGTCGGCTCCTGCATCATCATGATCGACCTCACCATCGGCTTCACCGCCATGGGGTCGATGGCGAAGTGGGCGCGGGACAACACGATGATCCTGCACCTGCACCGCGCTGGCCACGCCACCTACACCCGCCAGAAGATCCACGGGGTCAACTTCCGGGTCGTGTCCACCTGGTGCCGCCTGCTCGGCGTCGACCACATCCACGCCGGGACCGTCGTCGGCAAGCTCGAGGGCGACCCGCGGGCGATCAAGGGTTACTACGACCGGCTGCGCGAGGACGTCAACCCGGTCGACCCCGAGCTCGGCTTCTACTTCGAGCAGGACTGGTGCCACATGCCCGGCGTCATGCCGGTGGCCTCCGGCGGTATCCACGCCGGCCAGATGCACCAGCTGCTGCACTACCTGGGCGAGGACGTCGTGCTGCAGTTCGGTGGCGGCACGATCGGTCACCCGATGGGCATCTCGGCGGGCGCCGAGGCGAACCGCCTCGCGGTCGAGGCGATGATCCAGGCCCGCAACGAGGGTAGGGACTACATGAAGGAAGGGCCCGCCATCCTGAAGAAGGCGGCCAACCACTCCCGGGCGCTGGCCTCGGCGCTGGACGTGTGGGGCGACATCACCTTCGAGTTCGAGTCGACCGACGTGCCGGACGCCGTTCCGGTGGCGACCTCCAGCTAGGCCCTTTCTCGAGAACCAGGAGACCAAGGAGACACCATGCACATCACTCAGGGGACGTTCTCGTACCTGCCCCCGCTCACCGACGACGAGATCCGTGCCCAGATCCAGTACGGGATCGACCAGAACTGGGCGGTGGCGATCGAGTTCACCGACGACCCGCACCCCCGTAACGTCTACTGGGACATGTGGGGCCTGCCCGACTTCGACGCCAAGGACGCAGCCGCCGGCCTGTTCGAGGTCAACCGCTGCCGCCAGGCGTACCCGAACCACTACATCCGGGTGACCCTGTACAACCCAAAGCTGACTAAGCAGACCATCGGGCTGCAGTTCATCGTCAACCGGCCGGCGAACGAGCCTGGATTCGACCTGCAGCGCCAAGAGACGAACGACCGGGTTGTCCGCTACACGCTGGCCCCGTACGCGTCGAGCAAGCCGCATGGCGAGCGCTACAGCGACGTGTCCGATTACCACGGGAACTAGCAGCCGGGGGCTCTGCCCCCGGCATCCCCCGAAAGCAGTCCCATCCAGTAGTTGAGGCCCCTTGGCGGGGGGCCGCATGGGCCCCCCGCCGGCTGGCCTCACCGACAGCAACGCGAGAACTCTGGAGCGACGACGATGGACGAGTCGACAACCAACGACGATGCCCCGGCCCCGGAGGTACCGGTCCGGATGGCAACCAAAGGTCTCGGCTGGTCGGGCCGGGAGACCCAGGACGACCTGGACGGGGAGCTGATCCGGGAGGACAACCCGGACGCCGCGGCGCCGGTGGCGACCGGGCCGGCCCAGCTGAAGGCCGCGGTCAAAAAGCCCGAACCGCCGTCGCTCGGCCCCGGTGCCGAGCGGCCCGAGTTCCGGGGCTACGGCGAGGTCGACAAGGTCTGGGACCTCTCGACGATCTCCGACCCGATGACCGAGCTCCCCGACGACCTGGCAGTCGACGCCGGAGGGCTGTTCACCGACTCCCGGATCTTCGAGGTGCTCGATGCCCTGGACCGGGAGCTGGTCGCCCTCGACGTGGTCAAGAAGCGGGTGCGGGAAGTCGCCTCGCTGCTGCTGATCGACCGGCTGCGCCGCACCCTCAACCTGGAGGCCGAGCAGCCGAGCCTGCATATGTCGTTCACCGGCAACCCGGGCACGGGCAAGACCACGGTCGCCATGAAGATGGGCCAGATCCTGTGGAAGCTGGGGTTTGTGCGCAAGGGCCACATCGTGGTCGCCTCCCGGGACGACCTGGTGGGCCAGTACGTCGGCCACACCGCGCCGAAGACCCGGGAGGTGTTGAAGCGGGCGATGGGTGGGGTGCTGTTCATCGACGAGGCGTACAACATCTACCGGCTGGACAACGAGCGGGACTATGGCCAGGAGACCGTCGAGATGCTGCTCCAGGTCATGGAGAACGAGCGCCAGGACCTGGTGGTGATCATGGCCGGCTACAAGGACAAGATGGACCGGTTCTTCGGCGACGTCCCCGGCATCTCCTCCCGCATCGCCCACCACCTGGAGTTCCCGGACTACTCCCTGGAGGAGCTCATGGGCATCGCCCGGCTGATGCTGGGGACCCAGCGCTACCGGTTCACCCCGGATGCCGCGAAGGCGTTCGAGGAGTACATGGCCCTGCGTAAGGACCAGCCCAACTTCGCCAACGGCCGCAGCGTCCGTAACGCCCTGGAGCGGATGCGCATGCGCCAGGCGATCCGGCTGTTCGATGCGGCCGACAAGGGCCGCACCCTGACCAAGGGCGACCTGGTCACCATCCAGGCCGAGGACGTCCTGCAGAGCCGGGTGTTCGCCGGCGGGGTGTTCGACCAGTAGGGCCGAGCTGGCGGCTTCGGTCCAGCAGTTGGCGCCTCAATTTCTATAACTCCTCTCCGGCTGGCACCTGGCCAGAGTCGAGGCCTGTGGCAGTCTTGAGCCGTGAATGCGGGCCCCGGCTTCTTCGTCTTCTTCTTCCTCGGCTTCTGGGCGGTGCTGGTCACCGGGTTCGTGTGGTGGATCATGGCGATCGTCGAGGTCGCCCGGATCCCTGAGCACCAGTACCGGGCGGCAGCGACCGAGAAGCTGACCTGGGTGCTGATCGTCATCCTGGCCGGCTTTATCGGGACGATCGTCTGGTACGTCGCCAAGCGGAGGCAGGTCCTTGCCGCCCGCGGTGTGATCCCGCCCCCGCCCGCCGGGTGGTACCCGGATCCGGTCTCCGGGACCATGCGCTGGTGGGACGGCCAGCGCTGGATCGACCCGCCCGCAAGCGGGTACCCCCCCGCCGGCCCACCAGGCTGACCCTACCCCACCGGGGGTGGGGTATACTCGGTCCATGAAAGACGAGTACCAGCGGTCGGTCATCAACCGGCTCCGCAGCGCCAGGGGCCACCTTGATGCTGTGCTGCGCATGGTCGAGGACGACGCCTACTGCCCCGACGTCATGAAGCAGCTCTCGGCGGTTCAGGGCCAGCTGGAGCGAGCCAGCCGCCTCGTGCTGCGCAACCACCTGGAGACCTGCGTCCCGGCGGCGATGATCGCCGGCCGGACCGAAGAGATTGTTGACGAGCTCATGGAAGCCATGCGCTTCGACCGGGTCACCACCGGGCCCACCCCGCCGGCAGGCGGCGACCCGGATCGGGCCATGGCGGCCGCGCCGGCGAGCGGGCAGCCGCCTACCCCGGTATGACTCCGAGCACCACCCAGGCCGGCGAGGCACTCACGCCGCCGGCCAGCGGCCGTATCCTCGTCTTCGACGTCGAGGGGATGACCTGCGGTTCCTGCGCGGCCCGGGTGGAGCGGACCCTGCGCCGCCAGCCGGGGGTTGCTGCCGCCGGCGTCAACTTTGCCACCGGGCGGGCGACGGTCGAGCTGGCGACCCACCCGCCGGCGCCGCCGGACCCAGCCGGCGCCCTGCTCGCCGAAGCGGCCGCCAACGCGGCGGCGCTGCTCGGCCCGGCCACCGAAGGGTCGCTGATCGAGGCGGTCGAGCGGGTCGGCTACCACCTGCACCCGGTCGTCGACAAGCCGGCCGGCGGGGAGGATCGCCGCCAGCAAGGCGAAACCGAGGCCTGGCTCCGCCGGCTGATCGTCGCCTGGCCGCTGGCGCTGGGGACGCTCGCCCTCTCCACCTTCTGGCCGCACCTGACCTGGTCCCGCTGGGCGACCGCGGCGATCGCCGCCCCGGTCGAATTCTGGGCCGGCTGGCCGTTCCTTCGCTCGGCGGCGACCCGCGCCCGCGCCCGGGCCGCCAACATGGACACGCTGATCGCGATCGGCACGCTCGCCGCCTTCGCCTACTCGACCGTGCAGCTGCTTGCCGGCGAGCACCTGCAGAGCCCGGGGGGATTCGGCGACCACCTCAACTACGACATGGCCGCTCTGATCATCGCCTTCCTGCTGCTCGGCCGGTACCTCGAGGCCCGGGCGAAGGGGCGGGCCTCCGGGGCGATCCGGGGCCTGGTCGAGCTGGGGGCCAGGGAGGCATCGCTGCTCCTGCCCAGCGGGGCGGAACAACGGGTGCCGGTCGAGGCCGTTCGGGTCGGCGAGCTGGTCCGCGTCCGCCCGGGACAGAAGATCCCGGTCGACGGGGTGGTCGTCGACGGGGCCTCGGCGGTCGACGAGTCGATGCTCACCGGGGAATCCGTGCCGGTGGACAAGGAGCCGGGCGACACGGTCGCCGGGGCCACCGTCAACCAGCTGGGCGTCCTGACCGTCCGGGCGACCGCGGTCGGGGCGGACAGCGCGCTCGCCGGCATCGTCCGGCTGGTCGAGACCGCACAGGCGTCGAAGGCCCGGATCCAGCGGCTGGCCGACCGGGCGGCCGGTAGCTTCGTCCCGGTGGTGCTGGGCGTCGCCGGGCTGACGGTGCTTGGCTGGTGGCTGGTCGACGGCAACACCGGGTCGGGCGTCCTGGCCGCCGTCGCCGTGCTGATTGTCGCCTGCCCGTGCGCCCTCGGGCTGGCCACCCCGGTGGCGATGATGGTCGGCACCGGGCGGGGCGCCCGCTCCGGGGTGCTGATCAAGGGCGCTGAGGTGCTGGAGCGCTCCCGGGTCGTCGACACCGTCGTCCTGGACAAGACCGGGACCCTGACCTCGGGCAACCTGGAGGTCACCGACGTCATCGCTGCCCCAGGGCAGGACCCCGGCCAGCTCCGACGCCTGACCGCAGCAGCCGAGGCCGGCTCCGAGCACCCGGTCGGCCGGGCCCTTGCCGACCTGGCCAACGAGGACGGTGCCCCAGCCGCCGCTGACATCGAAGGATTCCAGTCCACCCCCGGGCTGGGGGTGCGGGCGCTCATCGAGGGCCGGGAGGTCGTTGTCGGGCGTCCGGCGCTCCTGACCAGCATGGGCATCACAATCCCGGAACCGCTGAACGAGGCCCGCGCCCGGCTGGAGGAGCAGGGCCGCACCGTCGTGCTCGCGGGCTGGGGCGGGGCCGCCCGCGGGGCGATCGCCGTCGCCGACGCCGTGAAGCCGGGGGCCGCGCACGCGGTGAGCGCGCTGAAGGCGATCGGCATAGAGGTGGTCATGGTCACCGGTGACAACGCGACGACGGCCGCCGCGGTGGCCGCGCGGGTCGGCGTCGACCGGGTGCTGGCCGAGGTGCTGCCCTTGGGCAAGGTCGCCGAGATCGAGCGGCTCCAGGCCGAGGGCCGGACCGTGGCGATGGTCGGCGACGGGGTCAATGACGCTCCGGCGCTGGTCCAGGCCGACTTGGGCATCGCCATCGGGACCGGTACCGACGTCGCCATCGAGGCCTCGGACATCACGCTGCTGTCCCCCGACCTGCGCGGGGTGGCGGTCTCCCTCCAGCTTGCCCGGCGGACCTACGCCACGATCCTGCAGAACCTCGGGTGGGCGTTCGGCTACAACCTGGCGGCGATCCCGCTGGCGGCGACCGGCCTGCTGAGCCCGGTCATCGCTGGGGCGGCGATGGGCTTCTCCAGCGTGTCGGTGGTCCTCAACAGCCTGCGGCTCGCCCGCTTCGGCGGTTCCGGCTTCGACCGGGGCACCCGGATGAAGCCGCCGGCGGCGGCCCGGGCGAAGCTGCGCCGGACCGTGGTCGTTGCCTGGCTGGCGCCGATGCTGCTGCTCGGGGCGGTGGTCGGGGGCCTGGCGCTGCTGCACCGGTCGCCGGCGCCGGGCGCCACCATCGACGTCACGATGACCAACTTCGCCTACGCCCCGAACGCCATCACGGTCCACCAGGGCGAGACGGTGCGCTTCGTGTTCCACAACGACGGCACCGTCACCCACGAGGCGCTGATCGGCAACGCCGCCGCCCAGGCCAGCCACGAGCGGCTCATGAGGCAGGGCGGTGACATGGCCGGGATGGGGATGCCGGTGGTCGACGTCGCCCCAGGACACACCGGGTCGCTCACCTACACCTTCTCCGAGCCGGGCCAGACGCTGATCGGCTGCCACGAGCCCGGCCACTACGCCCTTGGGATGCGGGCAGTCGTAACAGTCGTGGGCGCGTAGCACTGTATCCACCTATGGGCGACCTGGCCGAGCGGCTGGCGTGGGCGGCAGCGGTCGCCACCGAGGCCGGCAAGTTGCTGACCGGTGCCGCCCGGGCCGGGTTGGCGGCCGAGGCCAAGGGCGACAAGGGCATTGTCACCGAACTCGACCGCCGGGCGGAGGCGCTGATCGCCAGCTCGCTCGCCGCCGCCTTCCCGGAAGACGGCATCGTGGCCGAGGAGGGCACCCGCCGGAGCGGGAGCGGCCGCTTCCGCTGGGTGGTCGACCCGCTCGACGGCACGACCAACTTCGTCGCCGGGCTCCCGATGTACGCGGTGTCGCTTGCCGCCGCCGACGAGGCGGGGACCGCTCTCGGGGTCGTTCACGCCCCGACCCTCGGCGAGACCTTCCGTGCCACCCGTGCCACCCGCCGCCGGCCGCCCACGGCGGGACCGGGCGACCTGAAGAAGGCCGTCTTCATCGTCAACAAGGCCTACCGCCCGGCACCGGTGCTGTGGGCGGTGGCCGGGTCGCTGATGTCGTCGGTCCGGGCGTTCCGCACCTTCGGCTGCGTCAGCCTCGACCTGGCCCTGGTCGCCGCCGGCCGGGCCGACGGGCTGGTGCTG
>OEPS010000702.1_pt1 | contig 11412 bp, 10 predicted proteins | sample 1539411 | NCBI WGS metagenome assembly OEPS01 (sample SAMN02671747, study PRJEB22543) | soil metagenome | biome: bacteria | place: China:Hunan Province, Lengshuijiang City | collected 2012-10-15 | depth 0.08m m | reverse complement strand
CCGCCCCCGCCCCCGCCCCCGCCCCCGGCGTTCGTGTCGCGGGGGCTCTGTTCATCGCGTCGCGGCTCATCCCGCTGCTGCGGCAGCGCGTCGCCCTGCGCCGAACCCTGGTCGGCGCCGTCCCGCCCGCCATTTCCCTCACCCTCGCCGCGCTCGACCCGCTCGCCGCGCTCCGGGGGCGGCGCATACGGCTGCGCGCCATTCGACTCGATGCGTGTCGTGCTCCCCGCGGCGCCGCCGCTTCCTGCATCGCCGCCGGTGACTTCGCCGTCGGCATCGCGGTACGGATTCGGCTCCGCCACGTCACCGCCAGCGTCAGGGTTGGACGGGCGCGGGCCACGCCCGCGGCGGGAGGGACGGCGACGTTCGTTCATGCAGCGATCACGGTGAAGGGGTGGTGCGGTGGAATGGCGCGCGCGCGACGAAGGTCGCGTTGGACGTTGTCCGAAGCGCGTTGGTGCGATGTAGGCTCTGGTCGGCGCGGATCAGCGGAGCGCCAGATCGTAGTGCGTGCTCGCGCGCCGTGGCGCGCCGTCTGTCTGTTGCGAATGTCGAGCTTTTGCCTGCGCGCCGGGCGCGCGGTCGTTCTCAAGTGCGGGGGTGCAACCGCGTGCCTCTGCACGCGCCTCATGCTGCCGGTGTCCAGCGCGGAAATCGCCCACGCGCTCGTCCGGTCTGCGTCTCTGCTCGGAGCGGCGTCTCCGCATCGTCAGCGACGCGGGGCCACATCCCACCAACCGATTCGAAATGGGAAGCGCGCGGGGCGCGCTGCACGATCTTCGGCCGGCCCGCGGCGGCGCCATCAGGCCCGCCACAGATGCTCCAACATCGCATGCCGGGTCATTTCGCGCAACCCGGAACCGCCAGACCCCGCTTCCCATGGCCCTGCCAAGCGAAGTTCGTGCCCGCACCAGCGGGTTACCCCGCCCGGTTCGCCGATACCACGTCGAGCTTCCGGACGAGCGCGACCAACCGCCTCGTGCTCTCGATGATCCGCCGGACCGCGGTCGCCGTCTCGGGGGGGAGCGACTCCATCTCCAGCAGCTGAGCCTCGGCCAGCACCGACGTCAACGGGTTGTTCATCGCGTGCTGCAGCCCGAGGGCGATCTCCCCGGCGGCGAGCAGGCGCTGCGTGCGACGGAGCTCGTCGCGCGCGGCGGCGAGGTCGCCGGTCCATCCGTTCACCGCGACCGCGCGCTCGATCACGCTCGTCATCGCCGGGCCGAGCGCCCTCAGCTCGACCTGCTCGACGGCCCCGACCGGCGCTCCGGCCTTCGCCAGCGTTTCGTCGCGCGCGTTGACGATGAATGCCAGCGCCGATTGCGACGAGCTCGCGCGCAGGTTTCGCGCGGTCTCGGCCGCGGCAAGAACGTCCCCGGTCGCGTCGACGAAGATCAGCGAACAGCTGCCGAGCTTCGCCGCCCGATCGGGCGGGCTGTCCTCGAGCGGCGCGGTTGGCAGCGCGGCCGCGACCGATTCGCGCACGAGGGCGATGATCGGCTGCGACGTCGAGACGAGGCCGATGCGCAGCGAGGGCGTGACAGGTGATGACATTGCGTTGTATCCGTGATCGGGTGGCGGCGCCGTGTGCGCCCGCCGCATCGTCCGTTAGCTTTCCTTCCTATGATCTCGCCATCCACGCCCGGCGCCGGCGCAGCCTCGCGCACCTCGGCTGACGTCGCCGCCGCGGTTGCCGCCTTCGAGCAGAGCGCCGACTTCCCGGCGCTCATCCGGACCCTGCAGGCCATCGCCGGCGACGCCGATGCCGACAGCCTCGTCGCCGCCGCCGAGCCGTACCGCGACCGGGCAGAGATCGCCGGTCCGCTCTACGAGCGGGTGGTCGACCTCAGGCCTGACGATGGGCGCGCGCTCGTCGCGCTCGCCAACGCCTACTGGCTGCATGGCCGCGGCGGCGACGTCGTCGGCGAGCTGGCGAGCCGCGCGATCGCGGCCGATCCTTCGCTTCGGGGCGCCTGGCACCTGTGGGCGCTCTCCGAATCCGACCCGCGCGCCCGCGTCGCTCGGTGGCAGCAGGTCGTGGACCGTTTCCGCGACGACGACCTCGCCCGGGCCCTGCTCGCCGACAACGCGGCATCGCTCGCCGGCGCCGAGAGTGACGAGCATGCCCTCGCCCTCGCAATCGGGACGTACGAGGAGCTGCTCACCCGCGCCGGGCGCGGCGAGCAACGTGAGGCACTCGAGAAGGCGATCACCACCCTCAGGAGCTGGTCGGTATGAAGGAAGAATCGAGCGCCCGTCCCGGCCAGCGCGCCCCCGGCTCCCTCGCCGAATTCCGCGCCTTCCGCGAGAAGATGAACGCCGAGATCCTCGGCGAGGACAACCTCGTCATCAATCGCTTCTTCAACCTCGACGGCCGGGCCTACGAAGCCGGAGCCCTCGACGTGAAGACCAAGGAGCTGCTCGGCCTCGTCGCGTCGATGGTGCTCCGGTGCGATGACTGCATCACCTATCACGTCGTGCGCTGCCAGGAAGAGGGGATCACCCGCGAGCAGGCCTTCGAGGCATTCGGCGTCGGGCTCGTCGTCGGCGGCTCGATCGTCATCCCCCACCTCCGCCGCGCGGTGGCCCGGTGGACGGAGCTGGAGGAAGAAACCGGGACGGGGGGTCGTTAGCCCGCAGCGCAGGCGGCTGGCCATCAGCGTCGAGCGACGGCGGCAACTGCCTAACGGAGCAGCTGAGGGCTGATGGCTGACAGCTGATGGCTCCCTTCAGGCGCTCGCCGTGAACGTCGACGCGGGCAGGACGCCGTGCAGCCCGTCCATGACGTCCTGGAGGTCGAAGGGCTTGTGCAGCGTCGGGCAGTTGCAGGCGGCGATCAGCTTGCTGGCGCGCTCGGTGATGTCGCCGGTCATGAACAGCGTCGCGGTGCGGAGGTGCGGCTGGATCGCGGCGGCGAGCTCGAAGAAGACGTCGCCGCGCATGTCGGGGATGCGGAGGTCGACGAGCATCGCGTCGAAGCGCTCGGCACGGATGAACGTGGTCGCCGTCTCGCCATTCTCGACGGTGACGACATCGTAGCCCGCGCGGCGCAGCGCGATCTCGAGCGCCTTGCAGATCGACGGCTCGTCGTCGACGACGAGCACTCGTGCGCGATGTCTCTTTCCGTGTTGCGGCATCACATCCTCTCCATCACATGTCGTCCAGTTCGACCGCCGGCGCGAACAGCCGAGCCGCGACGCGCTCGACGAACTCCTCGGGACTCATCGTCCCTCGCGCTTCGAGCGGGCGCATTCCGACCAGCTCGAGCATCACCCGGTTCAGCACCCGCGGCTCGCTGTAGCCGAGCTTTTCCGACACGTCCTCCAGCAATCGTCCTGGGTCCCGCAGGAAGGCGAACGCCCGGACAGCGCGCGCTGCCTGCACCAGCAATCGCGGCGAGGTGAACCCCGCCCCTTCGAGCACCCGATACAGCTGCCGCCGCGTCATCCCAGCCCCGGCGGCGAGGTCGTCCACCGTCGAGTAGTGCCGCGGTGCCCGCATCATCCGGGCGACCGCGCCGCCGACCCTGGGGGGGAGCGCGGCCACCGCCTCGGTCACCTTCTCCAGCAGCAGCTCACCGAGTGCGTGTCCCGGCAGCTGCGTCAACAACTCCGTGAACCGCCGCGGATCGTCGTCGAAGCGGTGAAGGACGACGTGCTGCAATCCATGTTTCGCCAGCTCGACCACCATCCGCATCGCGCTCGGGGTGAGCGACGTGTAGACCACGACGCGCACCGACGGATACCGCTGCTGGAGCACCGCGGTCTCCGAGACGCGAATCGTCCCGGGGAGCGTCGGGTCGAGGACGACGATGTCGACCTGTTCCCTCCGGACCGCTGCTTCCAGTGCCTCCCACCCGTCGACCGGCGTCAACTGATGCCGGTCACCGAGCACGATCCTGAGATGCGACAGCAGAGGAGCGGGGAGATACGCGACGACGTCCAAAGAGGCCCTGGTTTACATGTCACAAATCGCCACCCAGAGGTCTCAAAATGCACGTTCCGTCCAATCCTCGCGACCCTAGTTTCCGGGCACAACGTTCGCCGCCCAAACTGACTCACGAGGTAACTCCATGCGTCGCAACAAGATTGCCGTCATCGTCCTCACCGCCGCCGCCCTCGTGGTCAGCGCCTGCTCCAGCCCGGTCGCCCCGACGACCAGCAAGGCCGACTGCGGAAACCAGACCGGCGGGCAAATCTGCCTCAAGTAGTTCGCTCGCGAAACGACTTTGGCGGGGCCGGACCAGACCTGGTCCGGCCCCTTTTAGTTCACCCCTGCCCGGTGCCTGCCATCGTTCGCATCTCATGTAGCGCGACGGCGACGTCGGCGACGGCATCGGGTACGAACTCTGCTGCCGCGGCCGCGTGTTCGCCCAGCTGCCGCTCGCCCGCTTCGAGCCGACGCAGACTATCTTCGGCAGTGAACAGCAGCTGATTCAGTCGGTGTTCGGCGGCAATTTCGGCTGCTCGAACGAGCGATTGACGGGCACGATCGAAGCGACCGAACGTCGCGTGGCCGCTGCCGAGATGCATGTGATAGTACACCTGAAGCACCACAGGCAGCTCGATACCAGCCAGCTCACGGCGATAGGATTCGAAACGCGGCTCGCTGCCCTCGAGCGTGGAAACATCGAGCAAGTTGAGCGTCGCCGACCAGCGCACGTACTGCTCCTGTGCCGTCGCCGCGAGAACGAGGAACGCATCGCGCGCTGCGCTGATTACACCGAGTTCGAGGAACGACGCCGCGATGTCGGCGAGCACACGATCGCGCGCCGACTGACCGCTCAACTTCGCCAGCGCGTCATATGCGAACCTGATGGCTCGCGGATAGTCTTTTCGCTCGTAGGCAACCGTCGACCGTTCGTGCAGCGCCAGCCCGGCGACGTCGTGAAGCGACTCGCTCGTCGCCCGCGCGATCGTATCGTCGAGGATCTCTTCCGCGCGCGGCAGGTTGCCGCGCGACATCGATAATCGAGCGTCGGCGATCCGCGCCCGGAGGATCCCGACCACGTCGCCCATCGACGTCGCGACGCGGCCCGCGTCGGCATACGCGACCGCGGCCTGGTCGAACTCGCCGAGCATACGCAGGCAGTAGCCGAGCTGCATCGACGCGTTGATGTAGACGTCGGACTCGTCGATCGGGTGCGCGTACGTGAGCAGCGTCTCGTACACGTCGGCCGCGAGCCGCCACCTGGCGTCGAAATGCAGCGCGCGGCCGTATGCGCTCAACCGCGTCGCGACGACACTGAAGTCCGCGCGCGCGGCGCTCGCCACCGCGTCGACGACGCCACTGAGGATCGTGCGCGCCGGATCGCCGGCGGCCATCTCGCCGACCGCCTCGCGGACGGCCTCCAGCCCCCAGGCGTCGGCAGCGGCGACCTGCACGCCCTCGTCATACCACGCATCGACGAGCCGCAGCACCACGAGCCCGGCGGTCGTCGCGTGCCAATCAGTGCTCCCCTCCTCCAGCGTGCCAAGCGCCTCGAAGAAGGCGAGGTGGCGAATCGGTCGGTACAGGTCTGACACAGAGCCTCCCGGTCATGAACTTCGTCGTTCCATGAATCTCGAACACGATCACACCGCGGACGAACGCGGGACAAGTGGCGAAACGGGACATGCAGGTGGGAATCTGTGACATCACGCGCCACACACGTGCATTCAGCCCGGAAGCCCGGGCGTTCTGCCCAAAGTACACCGTTAGGCAGCGCGCAGCGCGCGCGGGCGCTGTCGCGATTTTCGACGGTCCGGACATCTCGACCGGTGGCGAGTTGCTCCCAAACACAAGGCGACGCCGATCGCATCGTCCGATCGGCGTCGCCTTGCGTGACGCGGCACGCCCTCGCCCGCCCGGCCGGGCAGCCCGCTTACTGGCGGTGCGCGACCACCGCCGCGTTGCCGTCGGAGATGTACCGCTCGCCCGTCCGGTCGAGACGATCGAGCACGTTCGCCAACGAGTTGCCGGTGACCTTGACGCGCTGCACGCTCAATGGGTTGAACGACGGCGAGTACGGGCTCGGCACCGGATATCCCGACACCTCGAACACCGCGTCGAAGTCGTAACGCACCGTCTTTCCCGTCTTCGGGTCGGTCCAGCTGCCGCTCTTCGCGAGTGCGCGATTCTTCGGCCAGATCCCGAGTGGCAGCGCGAACGATCGCACCCTGTACCCCGGCACCGCCGAGTCGATCGCCATCAGCCCCCGCGCGATCTGCTCCTGGACCACCGCGTCGCTGTACTTGTTCAGCTGCGCGTGCCAGAGCGTGTGGTCGCAGAGCTCGAAGCCCATCGCCGCCAGCTGCTGCACCTTCCTGAACCGCCAGGCGCTCTTCTGTCCTTCGATGTTCTTCTCGCCGAAGAAGGCGTGCCCCGCCGCCGCCGCGGGGAGCATGCAGAACACCGCCTTGTTGCCCCACCCCGGGTGCGACTTCGCGAAGTCGAGCCAGATCCCGAGCGCGCTCGACGAATCGATGACCAGCTGTCCGTCGCGCTCGATGTAGCGGAACTGCGAGGGCGACGCGTCGTCGAAGGTGAAGACCACCGGCGACAGCCCGGCCGGGAGGTCGATCTTCCGGTCGAGGACGTCGACCATGTTCACCGGGCGATAGCCGCGCTCGTAGAGCAGCGCGAGGTCGCGGCGGAAGTTCCCGCGCTCGCGGCCCCACGACGACTCATGGTCGCCGACGAGGTGGTACATCAGCACCGGGATGCGCCCCATCTCGTTAGGCACCCGCGCGCCGGCCGCGGCCGCGGCGGCATGATGGGTCGTGTCGGCGGCGACGTCGCCCGCCGCGGTGGTGACGGTGGTCACGCGCGCGCTGTCGGTCGCGACGCGGGCGTGGGATTCGCGCGTGCAGCTGGTCGAGCACAGAACGACAGCGGCCGCCAGCGGCGCCAGCCGCGCGGTCGAAGATGAAACGGTCCGGGGGTGCATCGGTTGTCGCTGGGAAGTGGGTCGCACGATGGAAAGCCCGCGCGCTCGCCGCGCGCCGTGATGTGACGACCAACACGCTCGCGGGTAAACGACGCTAATCGGTGCGAGCCGAAAAGCGAAGCCGCGGGCGCACGACTTCCTACACCGCACCCGCCGCACGCGGTCCACAGCCTCGCGGTCGCCGCAAAAATGCCGCGCCCGGTTCGTGGCAACCCTTCGTCCGCTTCGGCGTACCATATTGCAGGCAATGCGATTCATCCCCGACGAATCGGAAGAGGCGATCGAGCTCCAGCACTCGCCGCTCCATGCGCAGGCGATCATCCGCTGGCGGCGCCTGAAGTCGCGTTTGCGCCCGGATCCGGGGCGCCCGCCACGGGTCTGGCTGCGGCGGCACTGGCCGGGGCTCACCACGCTCGCCCTCGCCATCGCGGCAACCTTCGCGACCGACGCGTGGCTTGGCAGCTGCGGCTTCCGCGGCTGCCCGAGCGGCGCGGAGATCCGTGCCTTCCGTCCGGCGCAGGGCGGGCGGATCGTCGATCGCAACGGGACGCAGATCGCCGCGATGAACCCGGTGCACCGCGTCAACGTTCCGCTGGCGAAGATCCCGGCCCACGTGCGCGCGGCATTCGTCGCGACCGAGGACCGCCGGTTCTACGAGCATCGCGGGCTCGATTGGCGCGCGGTGCTGCGCGCGGTCTCGCGCAACGTCGGCGCGTTCGGCGTCCGCGAGGGGTTCAGCACGATCACCATGCAGGTTGCGCGGAACGGCTTCGTCGCCGGCCAGTACGGCCGGCGGACCTTCTCCCGCAAGCTGATGGAGCTGCGCGTCGCGCGCCTCCTCGAGTCGAGCCTGACGAAGGACCAGATCCTCGAGCTCTACCTCAACGTCATCTACCTCGGCAACGGGGCGTACGGCGTCGAGGCCGCGAGCCGCGACCTCTTCGGGAAGAGCGTCGCGAGGGTGGACCTCGCCGAGGCCGCGCTGCTGGCCGCGCTCCCGAAGGGCCCATCGTCGTACGCACCGCGGCGGGCGCCCGAGCGCGCGCTCCGGCGCCGCAACCTCGTCCTCGCACTGATGGCGCGCGAGGGATACATCGCCCGCGACGACGCGGCCCGCGCGACGCGCGAGCCGCTCCACGTCGAGCAGGACGGCTGGCGCCCGGGCGACGCCGGGGATTCGTACGCGCTCGACGCGGTGCGCGCGCTGGTCGACTCGGTCGTCCCCGCGTCGCTGCGCGAGACGGACCTCACCGTCGTCACCACGATCGACTCGCGCGCCCAGCGCGCCGCCGAGGCGGCGGTCGCCCGGCAGGCGAACGCACTGGCTCGCGAGGGGGCCGCCTGGTACGGCGCGCGCGGCGCGGGGGTGCAGGGCGCGCTCGTGGCGATCGATCCGCGCAGCGGCGACGTCGTCGCCATCGTCGGGGGACGGGAGTACGAGCGCGGCGGCTTCAATCGCGCGCTGCTCGCTCACCGGCAGCCCGGCTCGGCGTTCAAGCCCTTCGTGTACGCGGCCGGACTTGCCGCCGGCTTCACGCCCGCCTCGTTCGTCGCCGACGAACCCGTCGCGGTCGACGACGGCAACGGGCGCCTGTGGCGGCCGGCCAACTACGACGGTACGTACGAAGGGGAGATCACGCTGCGCCGCGCGCTCATGGTCTCGGCGAACGCCGCGACCGTCCGGCTCAGCCGCGCGGTCGGCGAGGCGCGCGTCGTCGCCCGCGCCCGCGAGAACGGGATCACCAGCGAGATGCGAGCGGTGCCGTCCATCGCGTTAGGCACGCTCGAGGTGACGCCGATCGAGCTCGTCACCGCCTACTCGCCGTTCGCGAACGGCGGCTATCGCGTCGCGCCGCGGCTGGTGCGCCGCGTCGAGGGACCCGATGGAACGCTGCTCTGGAGCAGCGAGCCGGTGCTCACCCCGGTGATGGATCCGCGCGATGCGTGGCAGGTGACGTCGATGCTCCGCTCCGTCGTCGACCATGGGACGGGACACGCCGTGCGCGACGTCGGCGTCACCGGCCCGATCGCCGGGAAGACGGGGACGACGAACAACAACGCGGACATCTGGTTCGTCGGCTACTCGCCGACGATCGTCGCGGCGGTCTGGTTCGGCTACGATACCCCGCGCCCGCTGCCCGGCGGCGCGTCGGGGGGGCGGTTCGCCGCGCCGGCGTGGGCCGAGTTCTACGAGCGCGGCTGGCGGGAGACGGGCACTGACGCCTGGTGGACTCCGCCGGCGGGGATGGTGAGCCGCGTGATCGACGCGACGACCGGCGAGCTGGCGAGCGAATGGTGCCCGACGACCCAGGAAGAATGGTTCAAGCCGGGCACCGAGCCGACGGAGCTCTGTCGCGAGCACGCGCCGGTCGAGGAGCCGATCCAGGCCGCCGTCGCCAGCGTCGGCCAGAAGATCGGCAAGGCGCTGAAGAAGATCTTCAGCTTCTAGACGATGCCTAACGCGCCGGCGGGAGCCGGCGCGAACCCCGGGAACAGCGCCTCGCTCCGCGTGGCGCCCATGTGCTTCTGGGCGATCTCGGCGAAGACCGAGCGGAAGTCGGTGGTGAGCGCGAGGTCGCGCCCCTCGTAGAGCTGGTCGGGTCCGAGCCCGGGCCAGCGGCCGTAAACGCGACCCCCGCGCACGCTCCCTCCGATGGCGAACATCGCGCCGGCGTGGCCGTGGTCGGTGCCGCGATTGCCGTTCTCGCGCGCCATCCGCCCGAACTCCGACATCGTGAGGATCACGACGTCGCGCATCCGCTCGCCGAGATCGGTGACGAGCGCGGCGATCGAGCGCGCGAAGTCATCGAGCCGCCCGGCGAGCTGTCCCGTCGCGCCACCCTGGTTGACGTGGGTGTCCCATCCGCCGACGTCGGCGAAGGCGATCTCCATCCCTACATCCGCCTTCACCAGCTGCGCGATCTGCTCGAGCCGTCGGCCGAAGTCGCTCCGTGGATAGGTCGCGCCATTCGACGGCGCGTATGCCGCGGGATCGAGACGGCGAAGGATCCGCGTCGCTTCGCGTGCGTCGGCGCCGTCGCCGTGGACGAGGTCGGCGCCCATCGTCTGGTAGAGCGCTTCGAGCTGCGCCGCATCGGGACCTCCGGCTCGGATGCGCAGCTCCTCGAGCGAGCGAAGCGCGATCGTCGGCGCGGCCCCGTCGAGCGCGCGCGGCGGCTGCGCGGCGAGGGCGATGCCGCGCAGTGCGGCGGGCGTCGCCTGATCGCCCGCGGCAGCAGCGAGGCGCGCCGATGCCTCACGGTTCGTCGCGGAGAGCAGCCGGTTCAGCCATCCATCGCGCGTGCTCCTGTCGTCGGGGGTGGCCGTCTCCATGAAGTCCTGCGCGTCGAAGTGCGACCGGGTCGAGCTCGGACTGCCGACCGCGTGGATCGGCGCGAGGATCCCGCGCTGGTAGAGCGGGACGAGCGGGGCGAGCGCGGGATGCAGCCCGAAGAATCCGTCGAGGTCGAGCGCCCCATCGCCGGCCGCCGCACGCGCCGGCGCGGCGATCGCGATCGACGGGCGCAGCGAGTAGTAGAACGGGTCGCCATGCGGAACGACGACGTTGAGCGCGTCGGCCGCTCCGCGCTGGAAGAGGCAGATCAGCGTCTTTCCCCTGGTCGCCGCACGGGACTCGGCGTGGAGCACCGCGCGCCGGAGGAAGCGCGGGCTGAGGCCCATCGTCACGAGTGCGAGCGCACCCGACTTGAGGAAGATGCGGCGCTGCATGATCTATCTCCGCTGGAAATCGGGGGACTCGAGGAGGGTGCGCAGCGAGTCGCTCACCCGCGGCCGCGCGACGAGCATGGCGATGAAGTTCACCCGGTTGGCGACCGCTCCCGCGCTCAGCCACTCGGTGCTGCGCTCGGGCCAGCCGTCAGGGGTCTGGTGTCCGTAGAGCGGTTGTCCGAGCATCGCGAGCGTGCGCGCGACGCGCGGCGTCGCGTCGGCGCGGACATCAGCGGCGCGCAGCGCGCTGGCCACGAGCTCGAGCGGCGATTTCACCTTCGCGCGCCACGCTGCGCGCGAGAAGAACTCCGGGCTCGTGACGATGCTGCGCACGACCTCGCGCAGGTCGCCGCCCGTCTTCACGTAGACGCCGGCCGCGCGGTCGACGACGCTCCGCGGCGGGTCGTCGCTGACGAGCCTCCGCGCGAGCGTGGTCGCCACCATTCGCGCGGTCGCCGGCCGGCGGGCAAGGATGTCGAGGACGCGCTCGCCGTCCTCCTCGCCACCGCCGGCGCGAATCGTCTCGCCGAGGACGTGCTTCTCTCCCGCGTCGTGGAGCGCGGGGCGGAAGACGAAGCCTCCGCCATCGCGCGGGGCGGCGATCGACCAGCCGGTGAACGCGCGCGCGACCTCGACGACGTCGTGCTGTTCGTAGCCGCCGTCGACGCCTAACGTGTGGAGCTCCATCAGCTCGCGGGCGTAGTTCTCGTTGAGGCCGCGCGGACGCCGCGGGCCAGCCGGCTGCGTGCGCACGG
>OEPS010000701.1_pt1 | contig 11417 bp, 7 predicted proteins | sample 1539411 | NCBI WGS metagenome assembly OEPS01 (sample SAMN02671747, study PRJEB22543) | soil metagenome | biome: bacteria | place: China:Hunan Province, Lengshuijiang City | collected 2012-10-15 | depth 0.08m m | reverse complement strand
GGCTGGCGTCGGGGACGGGGCCCCTCCCGGAGCCGTGGCCGGCCGCCGCCCGGCAGCTGTTCGTGCAGCTGCTGGCGGCGGGGCAGCCGGCGATCGGCGTCATCGAGGCGCTCGACCAGCGCGGTCTGTGGGGCCGCCTCCTGCCAGAGTGGAGCGCTATCCGGGCGCTGCCCCCGCAGGGGCCGTACCACCGGTTTACCGTCGACCGGCACCTGCTCGAGGCGGTGGGCCAGGCCGCCCGCCTGGCCGGGGCAGTTGAGCGCCCGGACCTGCTCCTGCTGGCGTCACTGCTCCACGATATCGGGAAGGGCCGGGGGCCCGACCACGCCGCGACCGGTGCGGGGATCGCCGCCGCGATTGCTGCCCGGATGGGCTTCGCGCCGGGAGACGTCGGGACGGTGTCCGCTGCGGTGCAACTCCACCTGCTGTTGCCGCATGTCGCCACCAGCCGTGATCTCGATGATCCGGCCACCGTCGAGCGGGTGGCCGGAGCCGTGGGCTCGACGTCGCTGCTGAGGTTGCTGGCCGCGCTGACCGAGGCGGATTCGCTGGCGACCGGCCCCTCGGCGTGGGGCCACTGGAAGGCCGGGCTGGTCCGGTCCCTGGTCGAGAGGACCGACGCCTACCTGCGCGGGGAGATCCCGGAGGGCGGTGGGTTCCCGTCATCGTGGCAGCTTGGGCGGCTGGCAGCAGGGGGCCGGGTGATCGAGGCGGGCGGCCACGTCCTGACCGTGATGGACGACGACCGGCCGGGCATGTTCAGCCGGGTCGCCGGCGTGCTGGCGATGCATGGTCTCGACGTCCTCGCCGCGGCAGCGTATTCGTCGGAGGACGGGAGGGCGCTGTCGGAGTTCCGGGTCGCCGATCCTCCCGGGGGCGGCGCTGGCGACCAGCGCTGGGCGAAGGTCGTCGGCGATCTCCGGAAGGCGCTCAGCGGCCGGCTCGCGGTGCACGCCCGCGTCCTGAACCGGGCGCGGACCTACGCCCGTTCCCGCCCGGTCGCTCGGGTGGAGGTGGAGCCGGCGGTGACGGTCGACAACAACGCCTCGCAGGAAGCGACGGTGATCGATGTCCATGCCCCGGACGCCGTGGGCACGCTGTACCGGATCACCCGGGCGCTGGCCGACTTCGACATCGACATCCGGCGGGCCCGGGTGCGCACCCTCGGCTCCGAAGTCGTCGACTCGTTCTACGTGCGGGACGCCGCCGGGCAGAAGGTGACCGACGCCGCGCTGCTCCGCGAACTGGAGCGGGCGATCCTGCACAACCTGGCGGAGTAGCTCTAGGCCGGGGAGGCGTTCAGCCCACGTCCATCACGTAGCCCCGGTTGTGCACCCGGCGTACGACGAGGCCGAGCGGAGCGATCCGCTTGCGGAACCGGGAGATCGTAACCCGGAGCGCGTTGGCAGAAAGGTCGCGGCCCGACTGGGCGGCGGCCTCGACGGTCGCCTGGTCGACGACCTCCCCGAAGTTGCCGCTGAGCACCTGGGCAAGCGCTTCCTCCGCCCCGGTCAGCGATACCCAGCTCCCCCGGAAGGTCAACCGCCCGTCGCCCTTGGCCTGCGGAGGCCGGCTGTGGCGCAGCGCCCGGGCCGCCAGCGTGGTGATGCGGACCCGCATATCGGAATCCTCGGCCGGGAGCCGGATCCAGTCCTCGTCGCAGTCGACGGTGTCCGGGGCGGTGGCGTGGGGGGCGACGAGGAGCAGCCGAGGTCGCCCGAGCAGCCGCAGGCGGGGGATGCTGTCTGCCTCCTCCGGCCAGCGGACGATGACGACGTCGGGGACCCGGTCGGTAAGGTCGCCGCCGCCCTCCGGGCGAGGTTGGGCTTGCGGTGTGGTCGGGCTCAACGGCTCCTCACGCTTCTCGTGTTCATGTGCGGCGCTGGGTTGCCTGCTCCCCAGCCCCGCGCCGGGCTGGTTGGGTGGCGCGGGGCTGGGGTGATCCAGGCTGGTTCTGTTCGGGCTAGCCCTCGGGGATGGGCTCGGGGGTGGCCTCGGTGGTGGCCTCCACGGAGGGGATCGACTCGGCCAGCTCCTTCGGGGCGTAGAGCTTGCCCGCTGGAGGCGGCGGTTCGGCGAAGACCTTGCTGCCCCGCATCCGTGGGTTCATCGCCACCCAGATCACGCCGGCGACACACCAGGCGATGACGACGGCGATGGCCTTGAAGGTGTCGGTTGACGTGGTCCCACCCGCCTTGATCGCGAGGTAGACCACCCCCAGGAGCTCGGAGAAGTTCATCAGGATCCCCAATCCGGGGACCACGAAGTGCTTGCCGAAGTGCTTGTCGTGGTGGCTGGCGAAGGCGACGACGCAGATGAAGCAGGACAGGCCGTAGACGAGGAACGTCCCGATGTTTGAGGCCAGCGTGATCTGGGTCAGGTTGTCGACGTTGTGCACGCCGTAGATGCCCAGTGCCGCCGAGAGGACGGTCAGGACCCAGATGCCGCCGTGGGGTGTGGCGTACTTGCCGTGCAGCAGCCCCAGGATGCCGGGCATCTCCTTGTCCTTGCCCATCACGTAGGTGATGCGGACCCCGGTGTTGAGGCAAGCGAGGGTCGTCCCGATCAGCGCCAGCAGCACCGTCGCCGCCATGATCAGCGCGAGCGTCTTGCCGGTGCCGCCGAGCATCGTGTTGCCAATGTGGGTCAGCATGTCGCCGATCGGCGCGCCGCTGACGCCGGCCGCCGGGTAGCCTCCCGCCACGGCGCTGGCGCCGCTCCCGGTCGCCGGGTTGGTGACCGTCGAGACGGCGTAGTTGGAGGCGAAGTACTCGAACAGGTAGCAGATGCCGCCCTGGATCAGCAGGCTGAGCAGGATGCCCCGCCGGATGTCCTTCTCCGGCCGCAGTGCCTCGGCGCCGAGCGCCGTGACCGATTCGAACCCAACCAGCAGCAGGATGGCGATCGTCGATTGGTAGAGCACGTTGACGAACTTGGTCGGCAGGATGATGCTGCCCGGGCTCGACTGCATGTAATGGCCGAGGTGAGGGTGGCTGACCCGGAAGATAATGGCCACGACGCTGAACGCCACCAGCGTGGTGATCTGGATCACGTTGACTAAGATGGCGGCGTTTGTCGAGCCGGAGACGCCCCGGTAGGCGATGTAGCCGCAGACCAGCGCGAAGACGATGGCGATGATGGCCAAGGCACCGTACCCGAGCGTCTTGCCGGTCAGCGTCGTGTAGATGTAACTGACCAGGATGCCGCCGAAGGCCACCATGATGCCGGGATAGATCCAGTAGTAGAGGTGACTGATCCACCCGACGGTGAGTTTCATGAAGCGGGCATACTTCCGGTGCTGTGCCTTGTCCTTGTCGAGCAGCGCCGCCTCGGCGAAGTAGTAGCTGGACCCGGCGCCGGCGTTCGGATAGATGCGGGCGAGCTCGCTGTAGCTGTAGGCGGTGAGGAAGGCCAGTACGAGGGCAAACAGCAGGCCCGCCCACATCATGTTGGCGGTGGACTTCCCCCCGGCCGTCTGCGCCGCCTGGACCTGGAACGTCGTCCACAGGAAAGCCCCCGGCGCGATCAGCGCCATCGCGTTGACCGTCACCCCGGTCAGCGTGAGGCTTCGCTTCATCTCTGTTTCTGTTGTCTCGGCCATCCACCGCTCCCTTCTCCTCGTGGTGCGGTCTGGTCCCCCCGTCACGCACCGACTGCCCACTGTGGAGACCGGCGTCTGCCGACCCGTTGCGAATGTAGGGCCGCGTCATTTCACTCACGTAACCTCTACGTAACGACGCCGTAACGAATTCTTTATAGATCACTTATGACTCTCATAGGCTCTGGACGGGGGCAATGCTTGTGAATCCATTACCCCGTCATTATGTATTCCTTATGTCCTCTGTCGTAAAACGTGCGAAACAGCGTCATGGTCCAAAAGGTGGTTTGGGCGCCAAGGCGGGAGCGTCTGGCGACCGAACGGGGTAGGGTGGACAGCAACTGGGAGTCGACCCAGCTAGAAGGAGTTAAGGCGATGAAGAAGATCCTGGTCTTGCTTGCGATCGTGGGCCTCGTTGCCGGCACGGCTGCATTCCTGAAGACCCGGGGCTCGACGCACTAGTGTCCCGCGAGGTTTGAAGCCACACCTACGTAGAGTGTGGGTCAAGCTTCAAACCTTGCGGTGGGCCGCGTCCGGCCCTGGGTCAGCCGGCTGCGGGTGCGGGACCCTCCTCGGCACCCTCCTCGGCCCCGCCTGAGCGGAGGCGGAAGAAGGCCCAGAAGCCGATGGAGAGCACCGCGAAGACGCCGGCTGCAACCAGCGCCTTCCACATCTGGCCGTGGGGGTCCGTTCCCGCGTCGGCTGCCGGCCGGAGGACGATCAGGACGTAGGCGAAGACCCCGACGAGGTAGGTCAGGACCCACCCGAACATGCTCCAGGACTTGAGCGTGGCTCCCTCCCACTCCCGCAGTGGCAGGAGCCCCACGACCAGGCTCGTCAGCCCGGCGAGGAAGATCCCGCCCAGGGCCGCCTCGGCGGCGACCACCCAGAACCCCGCGTGAGGACTGGCCGCTGCCTTCGACACCGGCTGGCAGACAAACCACGCCGAGAGCGCCACGGCGAGGATGAACAGCGAGGTGACCATCGCCAGCCGACCCTCGACCCTGCCGCGCAGCTCGGCGCTGAAGACGAGCCCCCCGATCACCCCGAAGAGGTAGCCGGGCTGGAGATTGAGCAGCCGGGACACGCCGACCAGGAGGGCGGCGAGTATCAGTGCCCCCGGATGGAGCTCGATCGAGCCCCAGTCCCGGTGGACGCCCCGGTGGTAGGCAACGCCGGGCAGCTCGAAGCCGAGGAACACCACCGCCAGGCTCCCGCACAGGCCCAGGCCGAGCGCCAGCGTCGAGGCATTGAAGCCGAACCGGGGATCGAGCAGGGCGCCGGCCACAGCTCCGGCGGCCAGGAAGCCGACCAGCCCCAGCGCCCGGAGCGCGGGGTGAAGCTGGCGGGGAGCCTCCCTGGCGGCGGGCAGGTGCAGCATGGCCCGGATCTCTCCGTAGTGCTCCTCCAGGGTGGAGTCGAGCAGCTCCCCGGGGAAGGCGACCAGCAGGATCAGGGCGATGGCCCCGAGCATGGAGGCCACCGTGGTCTTCGGAGTGAGGTGGATGTCCGAGGGCCTGGGCAGCGAGGTCATCAGCTCCGAGCGGTGCAGGCCGGCGGAGGTCACCTCGAAGGACGTGGTGACGGCCACGGGGTGCCCGGTGATCCGGCACGAGGTCTCGAACGTGTGGGCACCGTCGGAGGTGTCTCCGGGAACCTCGAGCCCGGTCGCGTCCACGCGTCCCGCCGGGTCGGGGTGCGCCACGCCGATGCGGGAGCCGTCGAGGAAGAAGTAGACCGAGGAGCACCGGTAGCCCGTGCCGGACAGATCGATGCCCACGCCGGGCGGACCCGACGGACTCTTGGCCAGCGAGAGCGCCCGCAGCGTCGGCCCCTTCGGCGGCCCCTTCGGCAGGGCCTTCGGCGGAGGCGGGGCCGCGGGGCGGGGCCGGACGCTGATGCTCACCAGCGCTGGGTGGGAGGCCCCTTGGCGGCTGCTCACCGCGAAGACGAAGCTGTCGGCACCCGAGTAGCCCGCCGCCGGAGTGTAGGTAACGCTCGCGCTGCACGTCGCCGCGGAGCCCGAGCAGGTCACTGGCCCGATCGCCCCCAGGCTGCCGTGGGCGGGGGCGGTGACGACCGAGAAGGCCACGGCCCCCCCACCGGGATCGCCGGCGGCCAGGCTGAGCGTCGTGGACGTGTCCTCCTCGGTAGCGGCCCTGGAGGCATCGGCGACCGGGAGTGCCGGAGGCACCACCCTGAGCGTGAAGGTCTGGGGAGGGCTGGAACTCCCGCCGTCCACCAGGACCAGGGTGATCCTGGCGGTGCCGCTCGCGGCCGCATCCGGGGTGAACGTCAGGTCCCCCGACGGGGAGATGGCCGGGCCTGCCCTCGTCAGGCCGGGGTTGGTGTTGCCGACCACCTGGAAGGCCAGGCCCTGGGAGGAGCCGTCGGCCACCCCCGACGATATGGCCCCGGCCCAGTGCACGAAGCGCTGCGGCCCGGCCGTCGCCACGACGCTGATGTCGCCGCCCCGAGCGAAGGCAGGTGGGTTGTTGACCGGCTCGACGGTGATGGCAACGCTTGCCGGAGGAGAGATCGACAGCCCGTCGCTCGCGGAGAACGTGAAGCCGTCCTCGCCGACGTAGTGCGTGGCCGGCGTGTACACGAGGCTGGAGCCGGCAGCGCTGAGCGTTCCGTGCGCCGGCCCCGTCGCCACCGTGAACCCTGTGAGCGGGCTCCCGTCCCCGGCCGATCCGGTCAGCACGACGTCGACCGGCGTGTCCTCGGGGGTGGTGACCTGCTGCGAGTCGGCCACGACGGGAGCCGCCACCGCCCGGTACCCGCTCAGCGTCGCCGAGGGGGAGGTCTGTGCCGGCGACGACCCGATCGAGGTGCTGAGCGTCCCGGCCCCGCCGGCCCGAACGGTCCGGGCGCCGGTCCAGGTCCCGAGGACGACATTGGCGGAGCTCGGCCCGGGGATCGGCCCGGAGCTGAAGGTGCCCACGCTCTGGAGCAGGCCGCCTCCGAGCGAAGAGAACGCCGCAGCCGGCTCCAGCGCCCCGTCGGTGCGGTTGCGCCCGCAGACGACGAGCGCCTGGTCGACGCCCGCGGTCCCGGTCCGGTTCGCCGCCGGGCAGGCGGCGCCCACGGGAGGCGGCGAGGAAGCGACGACGACGTCAAGCACCTGAAACGAGTAGGCGGTGATGTCGAGGTCTCCCGGAAGGGCCGTCGATGCCGGGGTTAGGTCATTCTTGTTGTCGGATCCATCCAGATCGCCCACCGCTACCCGGAAGCTTCCCGTCTCGTTGGCCGCGGCCTCCCCGGTCGCGGCCACGAGCTGGAATGCCGACGAGCTGGTCCCCGGGGCGAGGTCGCCGGCAGGGGAGCCGGGGTTGTCGTAGCGGCAGCCGTCCTCGTCCACCTCGGCGTTCCACCCCGCCGGGGCCCGCGGGCAGGACACCGCGCTCCACAGCGGCGACGGGGTGTCGATATCGACCGTGTCGATGCCCGGGCCGTCGGAGGGGTTGGTAATGGTGAACGTGAGGGTCGTCCCGCCCGAGTCCCCGAGGAACTGTGCATGCGTGCTCAGCACGGCCAGCGCGGGGGCGGCATGCTCGTGGGCGCCCACGGCCGGCACGACGAGCCCCAGGGCGAGGCTCCCGAGGGCGAGCCAGCGCGCCGGCGGCCGACGGGAGCCGCCTCCCTTCCCCCCGTGCCCCCAGAGCCTGCGAAGCCGTGAACCGCACAAGCTCAACGCAACATCGCCCCCCACCGAGGTCACCGGCCTCGAATACTCAGTTGGTAAGCGTTGAGAGGATAGGCCCGGCCGGGGGCAAAAGTCCAGACCCCTTCGACGCTTCGGGAGAATTTGCCGCCCGCCCGGGGACCGGCGCTGGCCGCGCCGGCCCCAGGCGACCGCAGGGAATAGCGGGGATTCTTAGGCTAGTTGGTCTTCAGCACGGCTCGATTGCACGCATTGTCGTGGCGCATCTAGACTCCGCCCAAACACCTGTTTCGTAGGACGTATCCGGCCCGCAATCACCTGCTTGCCCGACTCCGTGGTCCCCCCCGGGGGGTCCCATGATCGCGGCCAGCGACACGAACGGAGGCTCGCGTGAGAATGACCGACCTGCAGCATTGTGAGGTCCGTCCCGGACTGCTCGTCGAGTGGACGCTCGCTCCGCCGGTCATCGAGGCGGCGGGCAACCTGCCAGCCGACCGCCGGCCCCCGGCGTACAACCAAGAGATGCACATCACGACGGCCCGGTCCGTACTCGACGAGGACGGCGTGGCCGTGCCCACCTGGCTTGCCGTCGCATTCGATATTCCGGGCTTGGTCGACCTGGACGTGCTCCAGGAGGCGCTGCGGGCCTGGACCCTCCGCCACGAGACGCTGCGCAGCGGCTTTCGTTGGGTCGGCGGCGACCTGCGCCGGTTCACACTGGACGCGGCCTCCGTGTCGCTCCGTCGTCAGGTCGTGGGCGCCTTCTCCGACGCCGGGCAACTCGTCCAGCATCTCCAGGACCGCTTCGACGCCGCCGCCTCCGCGCTCCGCTGGCCGAACTTCATCTTCGCCGCGGTCGTGCGGGATGGGGCCACAAGCGTCTACATGGCCTTCGACCACAGCAACATCGATGCCTATTCCGCATACAGGATCCCGGCGGAGGTCCACGGGCTGTACCGGGCAGGCATTGAAGGACATGTGATTGAGCAGGTACCGGTCAGCAGTTACGTTGACTTCTGCGAGATAGAGCGGGAGGCCGCTGACCAGATTGGCGACACACATTCGGCTGTCGCCCGGTGGCGGGAGTTCGTGCACCGCTGTGACGGCAATCTGCCCAACTTCCCGGTCGACCTCGGCCTGGAACCCGGCAGCAGGCTACCCACCCAGACCCTCACGAACGAGAGGCTCGTTGACGCCGAGGACGCTGCCGCGTTCGTGTCGCATTGCCGTCCCCTGGGCGGTCTGGTCGGCGTCCTGGCCGCTACGAGCATCGTTGCCCATAGGGTCGGCGGCCAACGCGTGTTCCGCACGATCGTCCCCTTTCATACAAGGATGAATTCGAAATGGTTGCACTCTGTCGGTTGGTATGTCGGCGGTGTGCCCATCGAGATTCCCGTGTCACAGGCTGCCGAGTTCGGCGATGTCGTTGAGAGAGTCCGGAATGCGCTGCAGGCGGGCAAGGCACTGAGCCGGATCCCCATCCCCCGCATACTCAGCCTGCTCGGCTCGGACTTCCACCCGACGTCGCCGGACCTGTACTCGATCGTCTCCTTCGCCGATGCGAGGGCGGTCCCCGGCTCCGAACGTTGGGCCGAGCTGAAGGCGTACGGCCTGGTGCGGGTGTCGTACGGCGACAAGGTGTGCGTGTGGTTCACCAGGCTCCACGAGGGGCTGCAGGTGGCCACCCGGTACCCCGACACCGACATCGCGCACAAGAACATGCGGCTGTACGTCGAGCAACTGCGGGAACTCATTCTCGCCGTGGCCAGGAACGGCCTGGCCTTGCCGGTGTGGCCGTGACGGTTTGCGCGAGAGCCTCCTCTGGGGACCCGATCGGGCTCCCAGAGGAGGTGGAAGAGATCCTGGACGGGACCGCCTGAGCCCGCAGCTTTCGGGCGAGTGCCGCCTCCTGCTGCACGACAGCTTCGCTCTGGCCAACAGCAAGGTCTCCACCCCGCCTGCGGAGCCAGCCCCCAGCCCCAGGTCCCCACGTCTAACCTGTCCTCCGAGATCGGCAAAGGCATCGGGATAAGCCGCTACGTCGAACAGGCCGGGCGCCTCGGCCTCGGAGTCTTTCAAGTACCCGTCGGGCGTTGGCTGGCCGTCGAGCTGCGGGTCGTGGCCTACGACGGCGTGTTGTTCATCGCCCATCGCGGCGTGCTGGTGGCCACCCGCGCCCAACGCTTCCGGACAGGCACCCACCGCGGCGACCAAGCTGCTCGGCGCCGACTACGACGGGGTGATCGAGCGCGACGGCTGGGCTCCGTACCGCCGCTACACCAGGGCCACCGCCCAGTCCTGGCTGGCCCACCTGCTCCGGCGCTGCTCGGGCTTGATCGAGATCAGAGCCCGGGGCCACTCGACGGTCCCCACGATCCTGAAGGCCTTCCTGACCGAGGCACCGGAACTGCGGGAGCGGCGGGACGCCGGTGACATCACCCCCGAGCAACTGGAAGCGGCCATCGGCGGCCTCGAGGCACGGGTCACCACCCTGCTCGCCCGCCGGGCCACACCGTCGAGAACCGCAAGCTGCTCAAGCACCTGGCCAAGGAGGCTCCGGGGCTGTTCACGTTCCTGCGTCAGGTGGACGTCCAGGCCACCAACTGGCGGGCGGAGCAAGGTGTCCGTCCTGGCGCCGTGAATCGCAAGGTGTGGGGAGGCACCCGCACCGACAACGATGCCCGCACGCATGAGCGGCTCGTCTCCCTCCTCCGGACCAGCGCTCAGCAGGGCCGATGCCATGGCCATCCTGGGAGAGCTCATCCGCTGCCCGGTGCCCAAGGGGGCGTCCCTGCGAATCCTGGCTACCCGGGATCCCTGACCGGGTACCTCTGGGTGGCGACCGGAACGCTTCAAACGTCCCTAATGCTCCGCCGCCAAAGAGACGAGGTTTCTGCAGCCAGCGGCGATAAGCTGGCCGACCGGCGGACAGCCTCAGGCGTGTAGCCGGGAACGCCACCTGAACAGTCCCCAGAGAGAAGGTTCCTGTGTCCGTTCCAATCCCGAACGTCACCCTGAACAACGGTGTCGAGATGCCGGCCCTTGGCTTTGGCGTTTTCCAGATCCCGCCGGAGGACACCGAGCGAGCCGTCAGCGACGCACTCAGCGCCGGCTACCGGCTTCTCGACACCGCCGCGTCCTACCAGAACGAGGAGGCCGTCGGCCGTGCCATCGCCACCAGCGGCATCGCTCGCGAGGAGCTTTTCGTCACCACCAAGCTGTGGGTCCAGGACACCGGCGAGGAGAACACGAGGCAGGCATTCGAGCTGTCGCTGCAGCGTCTCGGCCTCGACTGCCTCGACTTGTACCTCATCCACCAGCCGTACGGGGACTACTACGGATCCTGGCGGGCCATGCAGACCCTGAACCAGCAGGGCATGGCCAGGGCTATCGGGGTCGCGAACTTCTACCCAGACCGGCTCCTGGACCTCATCGAGCACAATGAGATCACCCCGGCGGTCAACCAGATCGAGACTCATCCATTCTTCCAGCGGCGAGGCGACCACGACCTGATGCGTGAGCATGGCGTGCAGCACGAGTCCTGGGGGTCCTTCGCCGAGGGCCGCAACAACCTGTTCTCCCACCCTTACTTGAGCGAGATCGGCGCTGGCCATGGAAAGTCAGTCGCCCAGGTCGTGCTGCGCTGGCTCGTGCAGCGCGACGTCGTCGTCATCCCCAAGTCCGTGCGTCCAGACCGCATGGCACAGAACATCGATGTCTTCGACTTCGCCCTCAGCGATGACGAGATGACCCGCATCGCGGACATGGACACTGGCGCAACTCTCTTCTTCGACCACCGCGACCCGGCCATGGTCAGCGCGATCGGCACGCGCCGCATCCACGACTGACCGGTTCACGCACACCTCGGCCTGTTGCCTTTTGGGAGCGCCGGTTTCCCATCGGTGCAGCTTGCTCTGGATCCCCAGTACCCACTGCTCCGGCTCACCCTGATCCGGGGCCGCCTCGGCAGGCAGTGCGTCACAGCGCGATCGCGGTCACCCACCAGCCACCGATATCGGGCGAACATCGCCTCGCCATGGGCGGCAACGGCTCCATGAACACCGGCAGGGCTCCCGATCAAGGTCCCGCCAGGCCCGCGCCACCGGGGCTCTCCTGCGGATCTCCGGCGGGTATCAAGGGACTGGCGGATCC
>OEPS010000700.1_pt1 | contig 11433 bp, 11 predicted proteins | sample 1539411 | NCBI WGS metagenome assembly OEPS01 (sample SAMN02671747, study PRJEB22543) | soil metagenome | biome: bacteria | place: China:Hunan Province, Lengshuijiang City | collected 2012-10-15 | depth 0.08m m | reverse complement strand
TTCAGAGAAGACTCGCCTTGCTGAGTAGTGGTCGGGCAAGCCCAGGTACTCTCCATCGGACTGGGCGGATGCTCGTGCAGAAGTGGGACATTGTTGTTGCTCTTCTTAATACACGCCCAGAAGTTCTAAGAACAACATGGGATGAGTATGTCACCGAATCGACTCTTGCTGCACTGAGCAAAAAGGTGCTTAAGCTAGCGTGCACAGCTAATGTAGGCCACTGGAGCGGCCGGACGATGCCTTTAGTAAGTAGCCTGGATACGCGAGCCAACTCGGGTGTTGCTAAGAGAACCGGCCTTATTGAGAGCAGGCAATCCCTCGTCAGCGCAAGTCTTCAGGCAGGCATCGTCAAAGTACTGGATGCGGCTGCGTCTAATGGAGACCTTTCCCTCATTCAGCTCGAAGGGGCGGCCGCGCTGGCCCTTATTTATCAGCACGGCGTACGGCCGGTTCAAGTCCTATGCCTCAATGTGCAACACGTCAGATTCTTTAAAGATGCTTCGGACGAGACTGCCTGCATCGTATCTTTCCATGCTGCGAAACAGAAAGGGGGTAAAGAATTCGAGATAATTCGCCAGGTTAAGCCTGAATGGGTTCCTATAGTTGAACGTCTCCATACATCCGCTGTGAATTCAGGTAGATCGCGTCTCTTCGATGCTTCAAATTCTTCGGCCCTATGGTTTCGGGCGAAAGCTGTATGCAAGCTATCGAAGGTAAATCTGAGTTGTACAGCACAGCAGTTTCGACATACAGCTGCTCAGGTATTGGCAGATGCCGGACATACACGCGGGAGTATCCAGCAATTCTTGGGGCATGTGCGCAAAAACACCGCTGCTATTTACATTCGTGCCAGTATGCAACAAGCGAAACTCATCAATTCCGCGCTTGGCGCTTCCAAGCTTTATACAAAAATTCACGGCATCGCTTCAAGAACTTTTGTGACTCTTGAAGAGATGCTTCATGCAGCTGAAGACCAGCAAATCGGTGGGATTGTTGGCGAGAGTTTAGTGGGCGGTATTGGACTATGTAGGGCTGGCCAAAGCCAGTGCAGCTACAACCCAGTGACATCGTGCTATGGCTGTCGGAAGTTCATGCCTTCGTTGGACTCTGATGCCCATAAAGATGCCGTGGAAGGAATGCGTCAGCAAGTTCGAGTGTACTTAGCTCGCGGCGTCCAGCCAGAGAATCCGGCTTATCTCCAACTCACCCGCGCTCTCTCGGGCGCTCAGCAAGCGTTGGACGCCATCGAAGAGTTACATCTGGAGAATCAGTAATGACCGTATCTCAGTTTTCAGCTCCTGAGGGCCCTCGTCCCCAGCAGTTTCAGCAATTTGTCGATAGTCTGCGCCAGGCAGTCGAGGCAAAAGGACTGCAATGGGATATTCCCATGGATGATAAAGGTAAGCCGATTGTAGGTCATGACTGGAACCTACGGATTTTGAACGGTAGTCACGACAGGCATGCTGCTGGAACAGTGGGATTTGGAATCGATAACGAAGTGCGTGAGCTGGCAATTGATGCACAATGGCCATTGTCGCGCTTGCCATCGGGCTCGGTGGTGTCCGACTCGGCTCAAGACTTCATAAAGGCGATTATCGCAAGTCGCTGTCTTAGTGGACGGACCACAGATAATGCCCAAGTCATTGCGAAAGCTGCCAGGCGGTTATTTTCTTGCACCGCAGTGCCGCCTTATAAAGTCGCCCGTGAACATTTCGAAAACCTGCTTTCGCTGAAGTCTTGGAGTGCTAAAGCAAAACGAGACTTTGTCGCTGTCGCGAATGTTATTGACGAAAATTTGTTGTCTGAGCATTGCCCAGTCAAACCGTCATTTGAGTCAAAACCGGAAATTGGACTTCTACCCGAACTCAGCACACGAGCCAACGGAGACAAATTGCCGGACAAAGATGCTTTGTTCGAGTTGACACGAATCGTATTTCAAGAGGTGCCGGCGACATTCAATGATGGCGTATTCTTCTCTATATTTAGGCTGCTTATCCTGACTGGTCTGCGCATTACTGAGGTTCTTACTCTCCCGGATGATTGTCTGGTTTGGGACAATCACATAGACGTAGTGACTGGAAAAAATGTGGCTGACATTGGTGGCGTAGGTCGCTCTCTACGGCTGCGCTACTACGCAGAGAAGCAGAGAGATGGAGCTCCTGATATCTTGATCGAGAGGTATTATCATGTACCATCACGATTTGAAGGCTTTGTCGAAACCACCGTCACCGAAATATTGCACGCAACGGCACCCCTTCGGGAAATCCTGGAAAGGCAGTCATCTGCGCGCAATAACTATCCAGATTCAGATCTTCGAACATTCAAAACTTCTTCAGGATGTGTCGTAGGGACCTGGCAAAGGCTATTTCTAACCACGGGAGCTGTTCTGAGGTTCCCATTGAGCGAGCCGCTCACGTCTGATGCGGCAATTAGCACACCACACCCAGCTCGTATTTATACAGCTCTGGGCAGGACATTAGGGAGCGGTTCGCTCTCATTTTTCAAGAAACACGGTAGTACTCCAGAGGCGAAGAATTTATCGATACAGCCGCACTCTCTACGTCATCTTATGAATACTGAACTCTTCCGTCTAAACGTTCCTGATACTGCAATCACACACCAGTTCGGCCGTGTTTCCGTTGCGCAGAGCTACGAGTATGACCACCGCAGTCTTGCTGAAAAACTGAAGTTCGTTCAGCTTCCTCCGGCCTCCCGCTCACATGTTCCGCCAGGAAGCACTCAGGAGCTTGTGGCTAAAATGGTGGTAAGTGGCGTCGCGGCTACAAGTCATTTGGGACAATCATTCAAACGTATCCAAGCAGAACATGGCGATGCAGCTGCGTTTGCATATCTTGCAGCAAACTCTGATGGCTTTCATGTCACGCCCTATGGGTTCTGTACCAATAGCTTCTCTATTAATCCTTGCACGAGGCACCTGAGGTGTTTTGACCGATGCAAACATTTTGCCGCGAGTGGTTTACCTGAGCATCGGGAAACCTTAATGGACCTTAGGGAGCGTCTTGTGGTGATGCAGCATGCAGCGGAAGCGAAACCATCGCGAACCATGGGCCGAATCAATCAAATTACGCATGCGGTGCGACTCATTGAGGGAGTTCAAGCTGCTCTAGATACCCAACCACACCAAAATGTATTCGCGGACGGGGTTGATTACGCAGCCCCCAACGAAAAGGACGTTTTTGCATGAGAAGATTGCAAGATCCCACCAATGTAGAATTAAAGGCAATTCTGGAGCAGCTGCTTTCCGAAAACGTCGATATTACCGTTCGAGAGGTTGCTCGACGTCACTCTGAGCTGAAGAACGCTTCGGCATTTACGCGAAACAGTGCTCGAATGAGCCTCATCACTGAGGCGCGTCAGAAACAGCTTGAGGCCCGCATTATCGCTGCCAGCTTGACGCCAACTGTCGTACAGGCTGGCGTTGTGGCGAAGCGAACGGTGGAGGTGGCAGCTTTGGAACTCCAAATTAAACGACTTGTAGCTGCGCACGCGGGACTGATTCGTGCCGTTCAATTGGTCGGCGGAATGGGGGCACTCGAGCGATTTTGGAAAGAGTACAAAGAGGTCGGTGATGCTGTACATAAACTCGGCGCTGTGCCTCAAGGGGCTGTGGTTCTGGTGTTTCCGCAAGCTGAGTAAACTGTGGGGTAGCTTCGACAACTAGACATTCTAATCCGCAAGACCGCAAGCACTCGGGATCAGCGCAAACCCGAAGTGCTTGCAGTCCCACCTGTGAAAGCTGTCTTCGCTCGCCAGATACTAGTTTGTCCCCGTTTGCATACGACTTAATCAGTTGTTTGTATCAAGCACTGTCATGCGTTTCGAACGTGTAGATTGAATCAACAGAGTAACCGTCCGGGCAATACACCTTCCTGATGCCATCGCTTAAGGCGATGGTGTCCACCTAAATTTAAGTGGACACCATTTTTAGCCTTTTTAAGCGGACGCCCATGCCACAAGAACGCCGTTCCTATTCCAAATCCTTTAAAGCCCAGGTCATTGCCGAGTGTGCGCAGGCTGACACCTCGATTGCCAATGTCGCCTTGACCCACAACCTCAATGCAAACCTTGTCCATAAATGGATTCGGGTGCATGCGCAGAAAAACCTGGCACTGCAAACTGCCTTTATTCCGGTCAAGGCATTGTCTTCGACAGCGGCCCCTCAAATTCCGGCCACGATTCGAATCGAAGTGCCTCATTCAAAAGGCGTAGTCGTGGTGAGTTGGCCGGCAGAAAGTGCAGCGGCATGTTCCGCTTTTCTGCGAGACCTGCTGCGATGATTCGCATCGACACCATCTGGCTCGCCATCGAGCCCATGGACATGCGCGCCGGCACTGAAACCGCGCTGGCGCGAGTTGTCGCGGTGTTCGGTGCGGCGAAGCCGCACTGTGCTTATCTGTTCGCCAACCGCCGCGCCAATCGTATGAAAGTGTTGGTGCATGACGGCGTGGGGATTTGGCTTGCAGCCCGGCGCTTGAATCAAGGGCGCTTCTTTTGGCCAGGCGTGCGGCACGGCTCTGAAGTCGAGTTGGATGCAGAGCAACTTCAAGCCTTGGTGCTCGGTTTACCTTGGCAACGCGTCGGTTCCGGAGGAGCCATCACGATGCTCTAATTCGTCTGCCATGGCGCGCTTGCCAGCGCAATTGGCCCATCCGTCTATCGCCGCCACTAGCCCTCTCTGGCAAAATCGGCGGCATGACTTCGCATCCGAATCTCGATCAATTAAACCCTGAAGAACTGCGCGCCTTGGCGGCGCAGTTGATCCAGCGCGTCGAGACGATGGACAAGCAAATCACTCATCACAAGTCGGTTAACGAGAAACTGGCCCACGAGATCGCACTGCTCAAACGCTTCAAGTTTGCCAAGCGCAGCGAGCAGTTGAGCCTGGATCAAGCCAGCCTGCTCGACGACTTGATCGATACGGATATCGCCGCTATCGAAGCCGAACTTGAGGCGCTGCAACCGGCACCTGTCGAAGCCAAAGTACGCCAGCAACCCAAGCGCGCACCTCTGCCACCGCAGTTTCCTCGCACGCTGATCCATCACGAACCGGACAACAGCCACTGCCAGTGCGGTTGCGCCCTCAAGCGCATCGGCGAAGATGCCAGCGAAAAGCTCGACTACACGCCCGGCGTGTTCACCGTCGAGCGCCACATCCGTGGAAAGTGGGCCTGCGAACAGTGCGAAACGTTGATCCAGGCGCCGGTACCGGCGCACGTCATCGACAAAGGCATCCCGACAGCGGGCCTGCTGGCTCACATCATGGTGGCCAAGTTCGCCGACCATCTGCCGCTGTATCGCCAAGAGAAAATCTTTGGCCGCGCCGGGCTGCCCATCGCTCGTTCGACCTTGGCGCAGTGGGTGGGCAACTGCGGCGTGCAACTTCAACCGCTGGTTGATGCGCTACGCGAAGCCGTGCTGACGCACGGCGTCGTCCACGCTGACGAAACGCCGGTACAAATGCTGACGCCTGGCGCGAAGAAAACTCATCGCGCTTACGTCTGGGCCTATGCCACCAGTCAGTTCTCCGATCTTGCGGCGGTCGTTTACGACTTCAGCCCGAGCCGTGCTGGCGAACATGCTCGAAATTTCCTCGGCCACTGGAACGGGAAGCTGGTCTGCGATGACTTCGCTGGCTACAAGGCAGGCTTTGAACTGGGCGTTACAGAAATCGGCTGCATGGCCCATGCACGCCGAAAGTTCTTCGACTTGCACGCGACCAACAAGAGCCAGATCGCCGAAAAAGCGCTGCACTACATCGCGGCCTTGTATGAAGTTGAACGAGAGGTACGCGAGCTGGAACCGGGTGTCCGGCAGCGAATACGGCAGGAAAAAGCAGCGCCGATCATCGACGCACTTCATACCTGGATGATCGCCCAGAGGCAGCTTGTGCCTGAGGGATCGGCCATCGCCAAGGCGTTGGATTACAGCCTCAAGCGCTGGATAGCGCTGACGCGCTATCTCAATGACGGTGCTGTGCCCATCGATAACAACTGGTGCGAGAATCAAATCCGGCCGTGGGCTCTTGGGCGCTCGAACTGGCTGTTCGCTGGCTCGTTACGTAGCGGTAAACGTGCGGCGGCGATCATGAGTTTGATCCAGTCGGCGCGGCTCAACGGGCATGATCCGTATGCATACCTGAAGGATGTTCTTACACGCCTGCCGACGCAGCGGGCGAGTGAGATCGCCGAGCTTCTGCCGCATAAGTGGAATCCTATCGAAGCGACTATTTTCCAAGCGTCTAATTTTTAGGAGAGAACCATAAAGGCTTTATCAATTGTACGGCCCAGTGGCGGCCGAATCGCTTCTGGCGAGAAAATCCTCGAAGTCCGTCGTTGGCATCCAGACTTAGATCCTTCCGAGGATCTCCTGATTGTGGAAAACGAGCGATTTCTCCATAACGATGGGGACGAAGACGATAACGGTATTGCCGTCGCAATTGTGCGCGTGAAAGCCGTGCGTCCCTTCATCCTCGCTGACATGCAAGCGGCCTGTGCAAGTTATTTTGAGGATGGCTGGCTCGCATGGGAGTTGAGTGACGTAAGGCCAGTCATACACCCTGTGACCATCCGTGCGGCACGGGGTATCTACGAGGTAGATTTCCTACTCCCAGACAGACGCTGAACATTGAGCAAGATGTGTTGGGCAGACGCTTACTCAACAGAGCCGACGATCAGAGGTTTTTTGACCAAGCAGCTTATCGAATCGATGCGTAAGATGGCGTTACTTGATGGCATCAGGAGGGTGCAAATGGCAGCTAGTAACTCGGACGGCTTTGAGTTGGACCAACAGGCAACCAAGAGCCATACCCCTCCTGGCTGGCCAATCCATACCGTTGAAATTGCACCACGAGGCAAGGCTCCAAAGAAATACGGCCCGACGACGTATCGGTTCGCTGCGACTTTGACGTTGAGTGTCATCCTGCCAAGAAGGGGGTGGACACTCGTGAAGAAGGCCAAAAACTACGTTTATCTCATTCCACCACCAGACCAGACCTCACCTCCGTTCGGCATCTCTATCGCGGTCCCAACACCAGCTGAGTGTTTGGATATCGCGCGCAGAAGCTATGCGAAAGGGTAATCATGGATAGCACAGTTAGGGCAATGGCCTGCTTGGTATCTTCATGAGAGGAATACCGACGTGCAGGAGATGCGGCGTGACCCGGCAACTGGAAAAATGGTGTCTCTTCTTCATGAGAATCCGCCAAAGTCGAGCCTTACTATCGGCGAGTGGGGTGTATGGGAGTTCGATGTCACGGGAATTGCCGGCGACTTTGCAATCGGAATACTTCCCCCTTCCCAAGCATCAGCAACGGCCTACGCCGTCGATAAGTCAACGCTTACAGAAGGAGCTTTGAAGACTGTCGAGCTGACAGTCTATGAGCGAAATGCCACCGCACGCAGGCTGTGCATCGCACATTATGGGCCAACGTGCCAAGCGTGCGGTTTGAACTATGAAGACAAGTACGGCCCGATAGGAGCTGACCTCATTCATGTTCATCATGTAACGCCTCTGTCCGCTATTGGCGAAGCGTATCAGGTAGACCCCGTACGCGACTTGATACCTCTTTGCGCAACTTGCCATCACGTAGTGCATAGGCGCGATCCTCCGTACTCATTAACCGAGATTCGAGCAGCCTTAACAGCCCAAGCCAGCCTAGTGGCCAGGTTTGACTAGGGCATGGATGATCGGCTCCTCTCGGAACTCGCACATTGCCGAATCGTCGTGGATAAAAACCGCATCGAAAACTGAATATGCATCCATGCTCGCCAGCAACGGAGCAAGGTACAACGCAGCTTTGGCAAAATTGACACCCGGCAGCGGCCAGTTGTCGTAGATGAGCAACCAGTTGGTGGGGTACCGCACGAAGCCATCGTCCATCGCTTTAAGGAGTTTCTCCCCGCCGCAGTGGGCCATCGCCGCCGCCCATTCATACTCAGGAGAGTCGCCGCCCCAAGCGCCCCCAGGGGCATCGGCCTCAATCTCGCGCCGAAGTTCTTCGGCCGATTTCTTGGGCTCTCTAGGCGTAGCGTGAGGGATGAAATAAACATCCGGCCCCAAGCCTCGCTCCCGTAGCACCTGGCTGCGGGCGGCATTCACTGGAACGGCTTCCGTATGCTCGATCCCTATGGACCTATTGGACATCTCCAGAAGGAAGTCCGGCTTATCCCTATGGTTAAGGGTCAGCGGAAAAAAGAGCTTTGCAGCCGGCAGGGTTGCAAGCAGGTGCGCAATGCAATAACGCTCCACATGTGGACTCTCACGTCGATCTGAACGTGCTGGAACACTGATGTCCAGTGCGGCAAGCCCGACCTTTAGCTCTTCAAGATTATTCGCGCAGAGAATGATATTCGACACATGCCCTCTCTTGAAGGACATACATGTCCCTGCTTGACCTTTTAATACTTTCACCATCTCGGGAGAGCACATGACCAGACTAACTGCCGAACTTAACTTCGTGATCATCGGAGGCCGCAAATCCGCAATACCTGTCCTTTTTCGTGCGTCGTACCAATCGCTCATCTTGCAAAAGCCAAACTGACTTGCAGAAACTCCACCGCGCCAACAAGCAGATATCTCTGCAAACCGCCAGTCGGAAATGTCGACACACTTAAGCGGATCGCAAGTGGTTCGAGCCATTTCAGCCACAACAACAGTCTGTCGACTATGCTCAATTGGTTGAAGTAAAAGCAGCTTACGACAGAGGTGGGGGCCGACTGCATCGCGAGCACAATGCGGAGGCAGAGATGGCATCAATATCAAGAAGACTCTTCCTGAAGGTAGGAGGTGGGGTTGCTGCAAGCGTGGCGATAGGTTTGCCCGAACTCACGCAAGCCGCGACACCAAAGCCAACGGCGGAGGGTCGAGTCAATCTTCCTTACCAAATGCAGGCGCTCTCCAAAGCTCAGAAATTGCAGGTCAACACACCAGTCCTATTTTCCTATCCCGACGCGGCCTCACCTTGCGCATTGATTAAGATGGGCACGCCCGTTCCAGGCGGTGTCGGCCCAGATCGAGACATTGTGGCCTACAGCACGCTATGCACGCATATGGGCTGTCCGGTGGCCTATGACCCTGGGCAAAAGGTGTTCAAATGTCCCTGCCATTTCAGCATTTTCGACCCTGAGAATATTGGCCAAATGGTTTCCGGACAAGCCACTGAGAACCTGCCGATCATAGTTCTTGAGTACAACCCAAATGACGATTCGGTCCGTGCTGTAGCCGTCGAAGGGTTGATCTACGGACGTCAGTCCAACCTCCTTTGATAAGGAGATTCAAATTGGCAACGAACAAAGATCGTGTGGCACTGCCTCCGACAGATGCCCAAAAGACCAACCTGACATGCCACTTCTGCATCGTGGGTTGTGGCTATCACGTGTACAAGTGGCCGGAAAATCGAGAGGGGGGACGGGCACCCGAAGAGAACGCACTGGGGCTCGACTTCCGCAAACAGTTGCCTCCGTTGGCTATCATCATGACGCCGGCAATGCAGAACACGATCACCGACAAGGACGGCAAGCGCTACAACATCATGATCGTGCCGGACAAGCAGTGCGAAGTTAATAAAGGGCTCTCATCCACACGAGGCGGGCAATTAGCCAAGGTCATGTATAACCCCGATGGCGTAGGCAAGGAGCGGCTACGCAGTCCACGTGTATATGTGGCTGACCAGTGGGTGGATACCAATTGGGATGATGCCTTGGCGCTTTATGCAGGTGTGACCAAGAAGATTCTCGATAGTGACGGGCCAGCCGTGCTCGCCTTTGACTGCTTCGATCACGGAGGCGCCGGAGGTGGATTCGAGAATACCTGGGGCACCGGCAAGCTGATGTTCACGGCGCTACAAACGCCATTGGTACGTATCCACAATCGCCCCGCCTATAACTCCGAATGCCACGCCACACGCGAGATGGGCATTGGCGAACTCAACAACAGCTACGAAGACGCGGAGTTGGCTGACGTCATAGTTGCCATCGGCTGCAACTCATATGAAACCCAAACCAACTACTTCTTGGCGCACTGGGTTCCCAATTTGCAGGGGCAGACGGTCGACAAGCGTAAACAGCGTTTTCCGGGAGAAACCGTTGCTCCTGCCAAGGTGATTTTTGTCGACCCTCGTAGGACGCCGACCATCGCTATAGCGGAGCAAGCCGCAGGTAAGGACAACGTGCTGCACTTGGATATCGAACCGGGAACGGATATCGCTTTGTTCAATGGCCTGCTGACCTACGTGGTCGACCAAAAATGGCATGACGAAGAATTTATCGCGGCCCACACCAAAGCATTTGACCAGGCACTTCAAGCCAATCGAATGTCGCTGGAGGATACCAGTCACGTTACAGGGGTATCGGTAGACAAGCTCAAGCTAGCAGCCGAATGGGCTTACAAACCCAAAGCCTCCGGCCATCGCCCCCATACCATGCACGCCTATGAAAAAGGAATCATCTGGGGCAATGACAACTACCTCATCCAGTCTGCCTTGGTCGACTTGGTTCTGGCGACCCACAACGTCGGACGACGAGGTACGGGTGTGGTACGCATGGGCGGGCATCAAGAGGGTTACACACGCCCCCCTTATCCAGGCAATACCAAGATCTATGTGGATCAGGAGATCATCAACGGCAAGGGCATGATGTACACGGCATGGGGGGCTAATCCCTTCCAAACCACGCTGAATGCTGAGCAACATCGTGCGGTCATTCTGAAACGTGCCAACATTGTCAGGGAGGCCATGGCCAATGTTCGCGGCGGTACAACGGCGCAGATGGTGGATGCGGTCTACGACGCAGTGAAAAACAAAGGTGGTCTCTTCGTCGCCAACATCAACCTCTACCCAACCAAGCTTGCAGAAGCTGCCCATGTGATGCTGCCGGCAGCCCATCCTGGAGAAATAAATCTCACCTCAATGAATGGGGAACGCCGGATGCGCCTTTCACAAAAATTCATGGACCCCCCTGGTTCAGCGAAAGCCGATTGCCTGATCGCTGCGGCTATCGCTAGAACCCTCCGGCAGATGTATACGGACGAAGGGAAACAGGACATGGCTGCGCGCTTTGCAGGGTTCGACTGGAATAGCGAGGAGGACGCCTTCAATGACGGCTTCCGTATGGCTGGCCAACCCGGTGCGGGCCCAATCGACAGTCAGGGCGGGACCACGGGCAACCTTGTCACCTACGAGCGCCTGAAAGCGATGGGCAACAATGGCGTCCAGTTACCCACCAAGGAATATCGAAACGGCAAGCTGATCGGCACCGAAATGCTCTACACCGATTACAAGTTTGACACTCCGGACGGCAAAGCGGAGTTCAAGCCAGCAACATGGCCCGGATTGCCGAAACCGGTGGCAGAACAGAAGGAGAAGCACCAGTTCTGGGTCAACAATGGGCGCATCAATGAAGTGTGGCAAACGCTCTA
>OEPS010000698.1_pt1 | contig 11445 bp, 17 predicted proteins | sample 1539411 | NCBI WGS metagenome assembly OEPS01 (sample SAMN02671747, study PRJEB22543) | soil metagenome | biome: bacteria | place: China:Hunan Province, Lengshuijiang City | collected 2012-10-15 | depth 0.08m m | reverse complement strand
CGGGAAGGCTTGGCACTCCAGGTAGAACCGATCCCCCAACAGCTCCTTCATCTTCCACGCTAGGTCACGCGCTCGCTCCAGACTCGCCTCGCTCTCCGGGATCATCTTCCCGCCCAGGAGCGAGCAGGCGAGGAGGGAGTCACTGCATCCGGATAGGACGATGAGACCCTCATGGTGGTCGGCAAGCATCTGGCCGGAAACTGTTGGGTAGTGGTAGAAACCCTCAGCCCACGACCGCGAGACGATGCGGTTGAGGTTGGCATATCCGGTCTGGTCCATAGCCAGGATCGTGAGGTGGCACTTGCGCTGCGAGTCGAGCGTGGGGGCGGTGTACGCCTCCAGGCCAAAGATCGGCTTGACGCCGTACTTGTCGCACGCCTTCTCCCATTGCGGGTGGGCGGAGACGTTCCCGTGGTCGGTCACGGTCGCATGCGTATGTCCTAGCTCGGCGCTCGCCTCAACGTGCTGCGCCGGAGTCCCGTACCCGTCCTGGTAGCTGAACGTGTTATGGTGGTGTAGCTCGACGTACTTCAAGACCTATCCACCTTCCACGGCCGACCTTCTATGATGGCTGCGGTGCGCGCATACCGTTCATATGCGGACCAATCTCCATTGACTCGTGCTCCTCTAGCAGCCGCTCTCCACAGCTGGGCCTGCTCTCGTCGGCTCATAGCAGCACTCGACCTTTCACCTTGACTCCCCATCTGCAGTTGGAACACCGCCGGTCCACGTAGGCTATCCGGTCCCGCCGGTTGCGGACGTGCCGACCGAAGTTGTTACCGGGCAAGAGTTTCCCGCAGCCAAAGCATGTGGCGGCCAGGAGGATCCGACCTCCCAGCCGCCACGCCGCTCTCACAGCCGAGTCCGCCAGCTGGGAGTCGGTCCCATCTGGCCCTGGTAGTGGTTGTCCGTCGAGTTGTACACGCGCTCCGGCGTCGTGTCCGTCCAGTCGAGCGTCATCTGGCAGATCGGCTGCATGTAGTCGAGCTGGATGGGTTCATCGGAGAGATTGCACAACTCCAACGTGATCTGCCCGCCAAAGCCGGGATCGACCAGGCCTGCCGCCTCGACCATCAGACCCTCCCGAGCGATCGTGGACTTGCCCACGACCATCCCCACCAGGTTCTCACAGACCTCGATCCGCTCCAAGGTCGAGCCGAGCCGGAACTGTCCCGGCTCGATCACCCATCTGACCTTGTCGGAGATGGTCGCCGGCACCGGCGTGCCGTTCTTGAGCGAGACTGCACCCAGCCGGAGGTCGATCGAGACCGGCTGAATCTGCCACGGCCACACTCCGCTATCCGGAGCCTCGACCTTCAGGTGGCCCTTGTCCAAGAGCTTCTTGATCGTCCGATCACTGAGCACGGTTCCGACTCCCGTTGGTCTTGAGGTACCGGTTGGCGCGGTCACTGAAAGCCGGTCGGATTGCGCCGATGTCCGCCTGCTCCTCACGGAAGATCCCCGTCAGGATCTTCCACCACTCCGTGTCCTGTCGCCGGGAGATCGGAGCCCACTCCGGCGGAGGTCCGAGCCGCTCATGCTCCATGGCTCGGCGCTCCCGTCCGGGGTGCCGGTGCCGGTCGGCGGCGAGGCTCCGGCATCGCCTGCCGCATCGCTTCCATGAGCAGCTCCGTCCGGATGACTCCCTCGCAGCGCTTGCTCTCCCGCTCGTGCCACGACCAGGCCTGCATCGCATCGTTGAGCGCGGGATCCTGGTCGCAGAAATCCCGGAACTTGGTGCCATCCAAGTCCCACCCGGTCCGGATGGCCCGCTGGACCAGATGCGCCTTCCGAGCTTCCCAACGGTTGCTCGCCTCCGTCGCCTTATGATCCTGCTTGCGCTTCCGGGCATAGTACATGTCGATGTAGGCGAGGCGAGCCGGGTCAACCCGCCGGAAGTCCACACCGAGCGTGCTCATGTCGCTCCTCCTCGTGCCTTCCGGCGGATAACCTCTCGCTGCCCGTGCTCCCGGTCCCATCTCGGTCCCTCGATTCTGTTGAGCTACAACAGATCCGCTGCATCTTCCCGGAGCCAGCGGCCAAGCTCCTCCCAGTCCCGCTCGATCTGCGGCTGGGCTTCTGGGTTGCGTATCCCGTACGACGGAGGGAGCATCCCCCAAACGTAGCGGTCTCCCTTGAGCGGCACGGCTCGACCACGCCACGACATCAGAGAGCCGAGGTGGGAGAAGCATTGCCAGGAAACGGCTCCCACCGCGATGATCACCGGAGGTCCGCCGATGATCTGCCACTCCTTGCGTAGATGCTCCTGGGCACTCAGCACGTCTCGGATGCCGGGCAGGAAGCCGGGCGGACGGTACTTGATCGCGTAGGTTGCCCAGCAGTTCGCCTCCTCGCCCACCCGGAGGTCGGCGAGGCTCATCAGCTCCCGGAGGATCCGACCGTTAGCGCCACTAAATGGCCGTAGATGGCTCGACTCCACCGCCGCAGGCGAGTCTGCCACAACCATAAGTTTCGTTGGCCTCTGTCCAAATCCGGGCACCAGGCGTGCGCCGGGTACGCGGTACCGATCCCAGGCAGGGTCACTCCGGACCTCCTCCCACAGATCCTCGATGTCCATGGGCCAATCCTCTCGCTCGGTCCGCTGTTGCCGCTAGTGGTCGATCACTCGACGTTCTGACACTCGCCGGAGTACCGGTGGCCGTAGGCGCAGCCCGGTCCGCAGTGCCGGACGCGCCATGCCGCTGCCTCCCGCTGGTCCGCTAGCATCGGCGACTCCGCACGCCGCTCGTGGCGCGCTCGACGCTGCTCGGTGTACGCCTCCGTCTCATCGGCCGGAGCCTTCACCGGCGGACCGGTCTCCGGCCACTCATCGACCGGGATGAGCTTGCCCGGACCGATGGTGAACGGCTCGGAGGTCTCCCGGTCCCGGACCATGTCGGCGAGCGCGGGAGGGATGGTGTCGATGCTCGGCTTGCGGAGCATCCGATCGATCTTGCATCCGACTCCGTACGTGTGCCCGGCTCCGTTGTTGCACTCCGTCGAGCAGGACTCTCCGGCGTAGTCGAGCGAGGCGACGGCCAGGAAGGCGTGGCCGATGATCTCCAGGAACATCCGGCGGACCGACTCCCGCCCGGTCCACGGCTTGCCCTCCCAGATGGGAGCCTGAAGCTTGCCGACCTTCCGGTGCATCCCGTGCCATTCGGCTCGTGCGCCCAACGGACGCTCCTCCGGGTACTCCTTGTTGTCCTCGATGAACTGGGCCAGGAACTCCGGCCAGAGAACATCGCGGATGTAGCGGATGTCTCGCCGCTCCTCGCCGAGCGGGTTGCCTTTACTCGCCACGATTCTCCACCTTCCAGTCGTTGATCGCGTGTCGGATCTCCTGCCACGCCGTCCACGGTGAGGTGACTCGCCGCCATCGGTCGGCGTGCCGGTTGTAGGGCTGGTCTCGGAGGAAAAGCTTGGGCGGCGCAGCAGATCCGTGCCACTCCTCTTCCGCCAAGTCCAGCATCTCCGGGAGGTCATCGAGGATGGCGCACACCCGGTCTCCCGCCTGCCGCTTCAGCTCGGCGTACTTGCTGCCCTTCTCCTCGATCCGGTCGAACAGCACCGCATCGTAGCCGATCCTGTTGCGCCGCAACCACTCTCGCGTGTCGGGATCGATGTTGTCCAGCCGGAGGTACGGGCGGGTGGTGCAGATCCAGACCTCGGCTCCCGTGACCCGGATGTCCGTCGTGAGCTGGGAAGCTCCGGCGTACGCCGGCATCGTTCGCTTCAGACCTCCCTGCCGGTAGGCCAGCTTGCACTCCCGGTACTGCTCCTTGGTCAGATCCATGAAGCGCCACAGAGGCAGTCCAGGGTTGACCTCCTCGGCGCTGGGGAACTCCCGGTCAAAGTAGCCGGAGGCGAACCGGATGAAGTGGCCGTGGTAGTCGCCCAGCGTCCCGTCGATGTCCAGCGCTACAACAGGTTTCCCGTGCCCGTTGGTCCTCATGCCGTCGCCCACACGGCCATCCGGCGACGCTCCTTGGTCCGGCGCTCCGCCTCCTCCTTGCGCTCCCGGTCGAGGCGAGCGCGGATCTCGGCGACGGAGAAACCCTGCCGGTGCTGTCCCGCCGGGAGCGCGTACCACTCGCCGCCATCGCGCCAGAGGATGTCCCACACCCGGAAGCCTCCGGTGTCGTCCGGCTCGCCGGTAGCCCAGACCTTGAGCGCGGTCCACAGTTCCATGAACAGGGTGATCATCGAGCCAGCTCCTTTGCCTTGTCGTACGCCTGGTGGGAGAGCACTCCCTTGGTCCACGTCCCGTACCGGCCGATGCGGTGGAGGATCGGTCGAGGTCCGGTCCAGCAGTCGCAGTCGGTCGAGATCGGCTTGATCACCGACGCCACGTTGGAGATCGGAGGCTTGTTGCCCTCCGGCCACTCGACCGTGTTGTAGCCGAACACATTGCTGGCGCGGTACCACGCCGGAGTCGTCTGCCCGTTGCAGATGACCTTGTCGGCTCCGCCCGGCTTGACCGGCGAGAAGATGCCGCGCTCCGGAGCGTCGCCAATGGCCCAGACCTGCTGGGACCTGAACTGGTGGCGTCGGTAGCAGATCACCGGAGCCGGGAGCGAGGAGAGAATGAGCTTGTACACGTTGGCGTTCAACAGCTCCTCGATGCCCCGGTGATCGATGCCGGGGCGGTGCCGGATCAGGTCCGCGTACCGGTCCCACGCATCGTAGTACGCCGCTCGGATGTCCCACGCCTCATGGTGTCCGGCGTACTGCTCCGGCGAGACGGAGGTGACGTCTGGCCGGTCCCCGTACACCTTGCGTCGGTACCCCTCCGGCGAGCCGAGCAGCTCATACCGCAGCACAGTCCCGCGCTCGACCAAGCCGTGGATCGGAGCGTGGAGGTACTGGGCTCCGAACATCTCCGAGCGACGCTTGTTGGAGAAGATGTCCACCTCCCAGCCGACCTCCACGAGTGCGTGCGCCGCAAAGAGTCCGGCGGGACCACAGCCCAGGACGGCTGCCCGGCGCTTCCGATTGAAGATGCTCACTCCGCCTGCCTCGCTTCCCAGCGCTCCACGGCTTCCGCCCGGACCGCATCGACGTTTGGGTTGTAGGGGTTGGAGAAGATGGCGATGGCTCCGGCGTAGCCGAGCGCGGTACCGGCTTGGACCTTGTCCGGCTCCCGCCCGTCGAGGCGGGCATCCATGAGTTCGTCCATCACCTCATCGAGCTGCCTCCACACCAGCTCCAGGAGGCTGGGGCCGGCGTACGTGCCCGGCGGCTTACCGCTGCCCTTCACGCTTCACCTCCTCCTCGGCTCGGAGCCTAGTGCCCACGGATCCGTTGCCGCTACTGGCATCCGGCTCGACCTCGACGTGGACGTGCCGATGCTTGCCGGAGGCGTGTAGAACTCCGTGGAAAGCCTCCCATGCCAGGCGTGCGAGGAGCCTCCTCGGCTTCCCGGCGGCCACCCGCTCCGGCTCCGGGACGAACTTGAGCTTGAGTGCGTGGGGGTGCCTCTTCTCCAGGTGGCAGATCAGCGCTTCATCGTGCATCTGCTCGGCGAGCGGTACACGGATTATGTTGGGTGCCACAGGTTTCTCCTCGGTCTCCTCGTGGTGCGGGGTGGCTCGGAAGCTCCGAACCACCCCGCTGCCGCCGGTCAGGATGGATCAGAACGGAGGCTCATTGTCGGGATCGTCGTGGTCATCGGAGAGCCCAGCCTCATCGTCCACGACCGGGATGTACTGGCCGACCTCCTTGCGGCTGTTGCCCTTCTGGTCCTGCCCGTCCTTGATCGAGACGGCCACCAGCGTGCCCTTCACGACCTTCTTGCCGATCTTGGTGATGTTGTCGTCCTCATCGGTCATCGTCCCGTTGACGAACTCCTTGGAGGTCACGCCGATGGCGTCCAGAAACGGCCGGAGCCGCCATGCCGTCGAGTCCATGACGGGGATGAAGTCCATCATGAAGTAGCCCTTGAACGGCTTCTGATCCGGCCGGTCCGAGCGCGGGACCAGCTCCAGGCCGATCTGGAGCTGCGGGTTGCCGGCGTTGCTCGATGCCTTCCGGAGCACCTTCACCACGAACCGGTACACGCCGTTGGGCGGAGTCGGTCCGTCGTACGGGGTGAACTGCTTGGAGGTGTCCACCTCATCGATGGCGTCCTGCGAGATGCCGCCACCCCACTTGACCTTACCCATGTTCTGTCCCTTCAGGAGCGACGGCCACGCTTGGCCGCCGGACGTGCCGGAGGAGTCTCCTCCGGCTCGGAGTCGATACGCGCCAGGATCTCGGGCACGTTCGTGTCGTCCATCCAAGTACCGAGCGCGCTAAACTGGTCCTTGGCGAAGTAGGTGGTGTCCGTGTTCGGGTCCACCATCTCTTCCCAGAGGATCCGGCGAACCTTCCGCTGATCCTCCTTGCCCTTGTTGATGATCCGAGGTCGCATGAACCCCACGCAGTGCATGAGACCTGAGACGTAGTTGGAGAGTTCACCATCCTTCTTCTGGAAGGAGGGCATCACTCGCCGGTCTCCGGCGTCATCGTCCATCCGCATCGCGTGGGCGGTGATCAGGACGTTGCACCGGAGGTCCACGAACCGAGCGATCCAGGACCGCAGGAAGTTCTGGGTGTTGAAGTAGTCCGGCCGATCGGGAAGGTTCCGCCCAGCGCGCTTGGCCGGGTTGGCATCGTACGCCTCTGCGGCATAGCCGAGCCGGAGCTTGGTCTCAAGGGTGGTCGCACCCTCGATCACCACCCACTCGTACCGGTCCTGGTTCTGCTCCAGGAACTCAATGGCGGCGAGCGCCACGGCTCCGTTGGGGATCTCCCGGACCTTCCGCTTCCCGACCGGCACTCCGAGCGTGTTGCGAGCGGCGGAGACGTACCCGGGCTCACACGCGAGGATCAGCGAGTTGGGAGCTGTACCGGCGAGCACGGTCTTGCCGCAGCCGGAGTCCCCATAGATGAGGATTTTCTTGCCCTCAGAGTCGTCCGTCAGATCCTTGATCTCCGCCTCAAAGTCGGAGATGCTGACGGTGGCGGAATCGGTTGCTACGCCACGCCTTCCGGCATCGGTCGGTGCCGCTTGCTGTCGAGCCATCAGAAGTCCACTCCCGGTCCGGTCTTGTCGAGCCATTCTCTCGTGGCTCGCTCAACTGCCGCTAGTTGCTCCGCCGACTTCCGTTTGCGCTGTCGCGAGCGCTTCCGGCTCGGCGGAGTCGGAGCGACCGTACCCGCCCGGTCCGACGTTTCCGCCGCTGCCCGTTCCGCCTTGCGAGAGCGACGCTCCGGCTGCGTCGTGGCGTTCCGGGTATCCGCCTGTACCCGCTTGGCGGCTCGGTGCTCTCGCATGTTCCTAGCGCCGGTCTTGCGGTGGATCCGCTCGGCGTCCGGCTCTCCCGGAGGAGTCCACCAGCCGCTCACGCCTCCGCCTTCCACGCCACGGGGACGTTCTGCTTGACCATCATGGCCCGGAGGTCACGGAGAGCCTTGGGCCCGATTCCCTTGGCCTTCAACAGTTCCGCCCGGTCCGCCTGCGAGAGCTGCCAGACGTTCGTGACGCCGATCTCGGCAAGACCGAGCACGTGGGTGTCGCGCATCCCGGTGTCGGCGAGGCGGATCCGGCTCAGCTGCTCCTTGATGGCCGCCCGGACCTTCATCGACCGGAACCAGTCCGGCGATCCGGTGCGGCTCCTCGGCTTGTCGTACCGGCGCTTGCCCACCGGAGCGTAGTGGCTCCGGCGACTCCGCCGCAGCTCCCGCCGGTTGGGGATCAGGATGGCCTTGTCCGGATCCGGCTCCGTCTCCGGAGCGGGCACCGCGCCCACGGCTCGACCGATCATCTCACGCAGGTTACCGATCCGCATCGGTCAGACCTCCTTCTGGGTCAGGATGCTCAGGAACTCCTTGTAGGACGCACGACGATACTCGATCGTGCGCGGTCCACCGTACTTGTCGGCTCCGGCGGCCAGCTCCTTGGCCTTCCGCTCCAACGCGGTACCGGCGATGATCGGCTCCATGCCGTCGAGGGTGAGGTGCGCGTCGGCGTCCATCGCGGCGTACATCGCCGCTCCGAGCGCAGCCGTGGACAGCGAGATCCGCTTGCCGCGCACCTTGATCGTGTGCTTGAGGTTGACCGCCCGGACGCAGCACTGGGCCAGCATCGCCACGTCGATGTGCTCGGTCATGTAGCGGATCAACACATCCACGCCCGGCATCCACTCGCCGACCCTCGTGCCGTGGAGTACGGCAAGCGAGGCTCCGACGTGCGAGACGTGGGAGGTGATGCCCGCCTTCCCCAACGCCTCCTTCATCGCCACGTAGTTGGGGTTGACCGGCTCGCTCGGCTTCCGGCGCTCCGGCTTGGCCTCCTCCGCCTTCACGGTCTCGACGCTCGGAGCCGGAGGCTGAACGATCAGCCTACCGTCCACGAACTCAACTGCGGCTCCCGCCCGCAAGGCGGCGCGCATGAACTCCTCGGCATCCACTCTCGGTCCCTCATCTCACTAGAACTCAAAGGAGCCAACATCTTCCGTTGACTTCCGGTGGTCCGCATACGGATCCTCCGGCTTGAACATAAGTCTCTTGAAGTCTTCCCAGTTGCCGCTAGCTTCATGTAGGCGGCACATTTCATAGAACTCACAGAGACGTGCACACGACCAGTGCGGCGTCTTGGTGAGCGGTACCTCGCCGGTCCGAGCCAGCTCCATCTGGACGGCATCGGTCTGGATCCGGAGGAGCGTCGAGGCTCGCTCCGCCTTGGTCCGCTTCACCGGCTCCCGGCGGAACAGCGGAGCGGGCTGGACCTTGCTCCGGCTGCCGTCCTTGTTCAAGCAGTAACCCTGCGCATCCCGAGGTCTGGGATCCGGCAAGGCTTTCCGCAGGAAGTTGTACATGATCCCGCTGAGCTTCTCGTTGGGTTTGATGAGCTTCTCGGCGAGGAGCGAGCGGGCAATGATGGCCCAGTAGCTCCCGGCTTGCTCATCGAGCGGGAGGTGGTCCACACGGATGGTCTTGGCGGTCTTGTGCTCGATCACCCACAGCAGACCGGTCGCCGCATCGCGGTACACCCCATCCACGGTCCCGACGTACCGCGCTAGGATCGAGCGCGTGGCCTCGCCAAACCAGTCCGGGAACGGGATGTCCAGCTGGAAAGTCTTCTCCGGCTGCAGAATCAGCATCTGCTCATCCCGGCCGTACGTGTTGACGTACTCCTCCAGCATCACGATGCCGAGGTCCACGAGGTCCGTGTACTGGGCCACGGTCTCCTCGGTCGCCTCCTGCGTTTTGATCTTCCGCAGGCCATCGTCGGCGATGCTCTTGAACGTCTCGACCGGGAGCGGACCACGCTTGGTTCCCGGTCCGCAGTACCACGCGGCGAGCGCCACGTGCACCCACTCGCCAAAGGCGAGCGCATCGTTGACCGTCCCGCGAGGCTTCAGGCCTTCCCGGTACGACCACCACCACCGCTGCTGGCAGCGTTTGAAGGTCACCCGCTCCGAGGTCCGGATGGCGGGTACGCGCTCAGTTGAGGTGGGCATTGGCGATCATGGCCGCTCGCTTGGCAACCCGCTCGACGCAGGAGGCGCAGAGGAGCTTCCCGCAGATGGTCTGGCCCCACCCGGCGGTCTGGATCTGGTCGTACATCTCCAGGAAGGTCTCCACCGGCTCCGACGTAGCGCCGCATCCGGCGCACGCAGCCACGACCTTCCCGTCACCGCCACACTCGCACATCTTCTCGGTCCCTCCCTGTGCGGTCACTACGTGCCCCAGACCGGAGTTGAACCGGCACTCGACCTCGGCGGAGCGGGATTGCTCCGAGCGTGCCCAAGGTCTCTCCTCCCAGGAGCCTGAGGCGAGGAGCCGGGTGACGCGTGGGGGTGCGCCACCCGGCTGGTCCCGTCAGAACGGAGCGTCAGCCGAGCCGGCAGCCGCCCGGCCACGCCGACCTCGGGCAGCCTTCTTGGCCGGAACCGCAGCCGCCGGAGCCTCCTCCGTCGCCGGAGCCGGTGCCGCCGCAGCCGCCTTGGTCGCCTTGGTCGGGGTAGCCGCCGCAGCCGCCGCACGGCTCGCCTTCTGCTGCGCGGTGAACTCCTTGTTCTCGTCGCTGGCCTGGTGGCGCATGACCAGCGCCTTGGCGAGCCGGACGCCGTTGCGGAAGGCGTTCATCTCCTTCTGGGTGGGGTAGGCCACGCCCACCTTCTCCACGATCCAGTCGGTGAAGTGCTCCTGCGCCGGAGTCGGCTCCTTGTCGGCGTAGACACTCAGATCCTCGATCGGCTGACGGGGCATGATCTCTCCTCGGTTGGTCTGTCGGTCGGTCCGTCGAGAGCGACCGTACTGGGTGGGCGAAAGTTGCCGCTAGCTACCGTCTGACGGAGATCCGGCGGAGGATCACTCCGCCTCGCCTCCGGCCGACCTCAACTGCCCTTATTTGGTCTCTCCTGGCTTGGATCCCGCGCTCGCGGCGTACCCCAAGGCACCACCCGATCGCACAGGAGGCTCCACAGGAGACCAGAAAGAACAACAGCTCGATCATCGGCTCAGCTCCATCACTCGGCGCAGATACTCTACGCCACGCCGCTCATCGAGGAGTCGCCTGCTGTCCGCCTGGCGTCCGGCGTTGGTCAGCGCGATGCCGACATCGATGGTCTCAATGGAGCGGAGGTAATAGAACTCAACAGGTCGAGGGTTGCTCACGCGGTGGATCCGGTCCTCAACCTGGATCATCGTGTCCGGGTCAGACTCATCGATGTTCACCATCTTGTCGGCGGAGTCGATCGTGATGGCCACGCCGCCGGTCTTGTGTTGGAGGAACAGGATATGCGGCGCTTCCGACTTGTCGTTGAACCGATCGATCATCGCTGCTCGCCGCGAGCCGGAGACCTCGCCGGTGAGCATGAGCGAGTCGATCCGCGTTGCCTTCCCGTCCACCCGGAGCTTCCGCAACTCCTCGGCGAACATGCGGAGTACCTTGGTGAAGCGGGAGGTGATGACCACCTTGGTCACCGGGTTGTCCGGGAATCCCCACTCAAGCAGTGACTCCACGATCCAGTCGAACTTGTTGGAGGGCAAGGCAGGCGTGAACTCCGTCCCGTCCATCCGCCCGGCCGACGTAGCGAACTGCTGGAGTCGGGTTTGCTCGGCGAGCACGCCGATGGCGGAGAGGTCACCTCCGGCGAGCGTCGCAACAGAGGCATCCTCCATCTGCTTGTACGCCTTCCGCTGCTCCGGAGTCATCGGGAGCCAGATACCGACCGGCGAGGAGGGATCCCCAGGGATCAGCTCCGACCCCACGTAGGTCTTGGGCGGGAGGTCCGTAGCCACCTCCGCCTTGGTACGCCGCAACACGATCCCGTCGAGCGAGCGCCACAGCCGCTGCTCGTGCTCCTCGGAGATGAAGTCGCCGATCTCATAACCGCTGTACCCGCCCAGCTTCCAGAACTGGCCGACCCAGCGCCACTTCCCTCCGTACGCCTT
>OEPS010000697.1_pt1 | contig 11448 bp, 11 predicted proteins | sample 1539411 | NCBI WGS metagenome assembly OEPS01 (sample SAMN02671747, study PRJEB22543) | soil metagenome | biome: bacteria | place: China:Hunan Province, Lengshuijiang City | collected 2012-10-15 | depth 0.08m m | reverse complement strand
CGCGCCGGCAGCGGCGTAGGCGGTGAACTCGCCGAGCGAGTGGCCGGCGGCGGCGCGGACGTGCGGGGCGACCCGATCGCGGACGGCGGCCCAGGCGGCGAGGCCGTGGGCGAGGAGCGCGGGCTGCGCGTTCTGGGTCAGCGTCAGCTCGTCGGCCGGGCCGTCGAAGCAGAGCGCGGAGAGCGGGATGCCTAACGCGCGGTCGACGCTGGCGAAGAGCTCGCGCGCGGCCGGCTGCGCGTCGACGAGGTCCTTCGCCATCCCCGGCTTCTGTGATCCCTGGCCGGGAAAGAGCAGAACGATGTCCATGGTGCGCGTGCTAGAGGCGGACGACCATCGAGGCCCAGGTGAAGCCGGCGCCGAACGCGACCATCAGGATCCTCGAGCCCTCGTGAACGCGTCCCGACTCGATCACCTCGTCGAGCGCGATCGGGATCGACGCCGAGGAGGTGTTTCCATACCGGTCGACGTTGACGTAGACCTTGTCCATCGGGATGCTGGCGTGCTTCGCCGTCGCCTCGATGATCCGGATGTTGGCCTGGTGCGGGATGAGCAGGTCGATGTCGGCGCCGGTCATCTTCGCGCCATCGAGGGCGCGGTCGCAGGCGTCGGCCATCGAGCGGACGGCGTGCTTGAAGACCTCGCGCCCGGACATCTTCACGTAGTGCGAGCGGTCGGCGAGCACCTCGGCCGAGAACGGGGTCGTCGCCCCGCCGTTAGGGCGGTAGAGGAGGTCGGCGAGGGTGCCGTCGCTGCGCATGTAGGCGGAGAGGATCCCCTGGCTCGCGTGCTTCCCCTGCGAGCGCTTGAGCACGACCGCGCCGGCGCCGTCGCCGAAGAGCACGCAGGTCGAGCGGTCGGTCCAGTCGGTGATCGCGCTCATCTTTTCGGCGGCGATCACGAGGAAGGTCTCGCCGACGCCGGAAGCCATCATCCCCTCGGCGACGGTCAACGCATAGAGCCACCCGGAGCAGGCGGCGGAGATGTCGAAGGCGGCGGCGCGCGAGGCGCCGAGCTCGGCCTGAATGTCGACCGCGGTGGCCGGGAGGAGGCGGTCCGGCGTCGCGGTGCTGACGACGATGACGTCGATCTGGCCGGCATCGACCCCGGCGCGCTGCATCGCCTGGCGCGCGGCCTCGCTGCCTAACGAGCAGGCCGTCTCCGACTTCGCGATGTGGCGCTCGTGGATGCCGGAGCGCTCGACGATCCACTCGTGCGAGGTCTCGATGCCGATCGCGGCGAAGTCATAGTTGGTCATGACGTGGGCGGGAATCCCCCGCCCCGTCCCCGCGATGCAGGCGACCGGACGCTTCACGCCTTCACCTCCTCGCTCTCGGCCAGGCGGCGGCCGATCGTCTCGTTCATCCCCGACTCGGCGGCCTGCACCGCGACGCGGATCGCGTTCTTGATCGCGCGCGCGTCGGAGCGCCCATGGGCGATGATGCTGACCCCCTTCACGCCGAGGAGCGGAGCGCCGCCATGCTCCGAATAGTCGAGCGAGCCGAAAGCGCGCTGGACCGTCGCCGCATCGAGATCGACGACTCCGCGGAGCATCTTGAGCAGCGTCGGCGTGACGGCCTCGTAGAACTTCACGAGCACGTTCCCGACGAAGCCGTCGCAGACGACGACGTCGATCGGTCCCCGGTCGCTCGCACCGCGCGGGATGTCGCGGCCCTCGACGTTTCCCTGGAAATTGAGACCGCTGGCAGCGAGCAGGCCATTCGTCTCCTTGACCACGGCGTTCCCCTTCTCCGCCTCTTCGCCGATGCTGAGGAGGCCGACGGACGGATTCTTCCGCCCGAGGACCGCTTCGGCATAGACCGCGCCGAGTCGCGCGAACTGCACCAACTCGGTGGAGGTGCAGTCGACGTTGGCTCCCGAGTCGATGACGACGATGGGCTGGCCGGCCGTGGGGAAGAGTGTGGCGATGGCCGGCCGCGTCATCCCCTGGTGCAGGCCGAGGATGAAGAAGGAGCCGGCCATCTGCGCGCCGGTGTTGCCGGCCGAGACGAAGCCGTCGGAGCGCCCATCCGTCTGCAGCCTGAGGCCGACGGCCATCGAGCTGTTGGGCTTCTTCCGGACGACTGTCGGCTTGTCGGCCATCTCGACGACGTCGGGCGCCTCGATGATCTCGAGGCGCGCGCGCTGCGCGCCTGCGGCGGCGAGGTCGCCGGCCAGCAGGCGCGTCAGGGTGGCTTCGATCACTTCGGTGCGGCCGACGAGCTGGATCTTGTGCGACCGGTCGAGCTCCAGCAGCGCCTGGAGCGCGCCGGCGATGGGGGCCTCGGGCGCGAGGTCACCCCCCATCGCGTCCAACGCGATCCGTGCCAACGTTACGCTTCCGCGGCTTCGATCCGCTGCTCGCCGGCGTAGAAGCCGCACTCCTCGCACACGTGGTGCGGGCGCTTCATCGCCGAGCAACGCGGGCACTTCTGGATCGCGATCGCCGGCGCCTTCTTGTGCGTGTTGCGGGCGCGCTTCTTTCGCTTCGAGGTACGTCTTTTCGGAACAGCCATTGGACTGGTGTCGTGTGAGGGTAATGCGAACTACTTCTGGTGACCGCTCTTCGCCCCGCGCAGCGCGTCCCACCGGCTGTCGGCGTGCGTCGCACAGTCGCAGCTGCTGACGTTACGATCCGCGCCGCAGGTCGGGCAGAGCCCCCTGCAGTCATCGGAGCACAGCGAGAACGCCGGCGCGAGGAGGAGCCACTGCTCCCGCAGCGCCGGCCGAAGATCCAGCTCCGCGGAGCGGTCCTCGATCTGATACATGTCGGGATCATCCACCGCGTCGGGGTCATCGGCCTCGGCGAAGATCAGGTGCATGTCCCCCTCGACCTTTTCCGCGACGTCGGTCAGACAGCGCCGACACTCCGCTTTCAGGTCGCCGGCGAGCTGCCCGTGAAAGTAGAACTTTCCCGGTCCAGCCTGCGACAGCCGTCCTGTGACGGTGATCGGGGCGGCGGGACGCGGATCTCCCTCCAGCCAGACCGGGTCATCCGGCGAGAGCTCGCCGGCTACCTGGACCGGTTGGTTCTCGAGCGAACGAAGGTCAAAGGACAGCATAGCCGATAAATTTACCCAGACAGAGCACGAGGGGCAAGTCACGACCGCGACGGAGTTTAGTCGTGGTCGTTCCCGGCCCCTCGAGCGGCGCGCTCGCCGGTTCGGCTACCGCGCCCGGATCAGCTCCGTCTCGCTGAAGAAGAAGCGCGCCTCGCGGAAAGCGTTCTCGTCCGAATCCGATGCGTGGATCGCGTTCCGCTCCTTGCTCTCGGCAAAGAGCTTCCGGATCGTGTTCGCCTCCGCCTCGGCGGGATCGGTCGCGCCGATCGTCTTCCGGAACGAGGCGACGGCGTCAGCCTTCTCGAGCACGACCGGCATGCACGGCCCCGAGGTCATGAACTTCGTCAGCGAGCCGAAGAACGGACGCTCCCTGTGTACCGCGTAGAACTCGCCCGCCTCGGCATCGCTGAGGTGAGTGACGCGCGCGGCGACGATCCTGAAGCCCGCGCTCTCGATGTGCGCGAGGATCTTCCCCGCCTTCCCGGAGCCGAATGCATCCGGCTTGACGATCGCCAACGTTCTGTTGCCTGCCATGGTCAGGATCCTATGAGTTTGCGGACGATGTCGCCGCGGGTGAGGAAGCCGACGAGCCTTCCGTCGCGCACCACCGGCACCCGGTCGACTTCCTTGTTCGCCATCAATGCCGCCACTTCGGCGAGCGGCTGCTCGGCGGAGACGCAGAGCACCTGGCGGTTCATGACGTCGCGGACGACCCGTCCCGAGGGGATGGGCGTCTTCGTCGAACCGGTATCCCCAAGATAGCTGGTGAGGAGGTGACGGAGCAGGTCGCGCTCGGTGAGGATGCCGATGACGCGCATCTCGGCATCGACCACGGGGAGCCCGCCTAACCGCCAGCGGACCATTTCCCGCGCCGCGTCCCTGGCGAGGACTTCTCCGGTGATCGAGCGCGGCCGCTCGGTCATGATGTCGCGGACGAGCAGCTGCTCGGGGAGCTCGGCGTCGCGAAACGCGCCGAGGGCGGCCAGCGAGCGGGCGTCGGGGGCGGCGAGGACGGCCTCGACCGTCTCCGGGCGCGAGAGGAGGCGGGCGAGCGCGCCGACGAGCTGCAGGTAGCGCCCCGCCATCCGCGGCGGCGCGGCGACGAGCAGCACGATCTGCGCGCACTGCCGGTCGCTGTCGCCGAGCTCCCGGCAGATCGGCGCGCGTGCGGTGCCGATCGCGACGGCCATCTCCTTCACCGCATCGGTGCGATAGTGGAGGAGGAAGGCGCGATCCCCCATCGCGACGATGTCCTCGGGCCGCTCGGCGGCGATCCGCTCGAGGAGGGCGTCGGGGTTCTGGACGGCACCGGCCGCGACGAGGCAGTCGAAGAGCACCCGCGCCGCGGCCGGCAGGCCGGCGACGCCGAGCGGGACGACCGCCCTCGACGCGATCACGTAGTCGGAGAGACGCACGCCGCCGTCAGGCCTAACGTCAGGCGGTGATCACTTCAGCCGCGCCCTGATCAGCTCGACGAAGTCGAGCGGGCGCCTGGCGACGCCGATCCCGGCGGCGGCGAACGCTTCGAGCTTCTCGGCGGCGGTGCCCGAGGAGCCGGAGATGATCGCGCCGGCGTGACCCATCCGGCGGCCCGGCGGTGCGGTCTGGCCGGCGATGAAGCCGACGACGGGCTTCTTCATGTGCTGCTTCACGTACGCCGCCGCCTCCTGCTCGTCGGTGCCCCCGATCTCCCCCATCATGCAGATCGCCCGGGTGTTCGGGTCCTTCTCGAACGCCTCGAGGCAGTCGATGAAGTTCGTCCCGTTGATCGGGTCGCCGCCGATCCCGACGCACGTCGTCTGGCCGATCCCGGCGCGGGTCAGCTGGTAGACGATCTCGTAGGTCAGCGTCCCGGAGCGGCTGACGACGCCGACCGGCCCCGGCGTGCAGATGCGCCCCGGAATGATGCCGACCTTGCTCTGTCCCGGCGTGATGAGCCCCGGGCAGTTGGGCCCGAGCAGCCGCGCACCCTTCTCCTTCACGAAGGGGTAGACGCGCGTCATGTCGAGGACGGGGACGCCCTCGGTGATCGCGACGATGAACTTGACGCCCGCGTCCGCGGCCTCGAGCATCGCGTCGGCCGCGTACATCGGCGGGACGTAGATGACGCTCGTGTTGGCGTTGGTCGCCTTCATAGCCTCGGCGACGGTGTTGAAGATCGGGACGGTGCCCTCGAACTTCTGGCCCCCTTTGCCCGGCGTCACGCCGGCGACGATCTTCGTGCCGTACTCGATCATCTGCTTCGTGTGGAACGAGCCGTCGCGGCCCGTGATCCCCTGCACGATGACAGTCGTGTTCTTGTCGATGAAGATGCTCACGCGGCCTTTCCTCCCCTGGTCGCGAGCTCGACGGCCTTCTTGACCGCCTCGTCCATGTCGGACGACGCGGAGAAGCCGTTGTCCTGGAGGATCTTCATCGCGATCTCTTCGTTCGTGCCGGTCAGGCGAATCACGATCGGCACCTTGAGCGGGTTCTGCTTCGTCGCCGTCACGATGCCGTTCGCGACGTCGTCGGTGCGGGTGATGCCGCCGAAGATGTTGAAGAGGATCGCCTTCACGCTCGGGTCGGCGGTGATGATCTTCAGCGCGTTGACGACTTTCTCCGGGTTCGACGAGCCGCCGATGTCGAGGAAGTTGGCCGGCTCACCGCCGTAGTACTTGACGAGGTCCATCGTCGCCATCGCGAGGCCGGCGCCGTTGACGACGCAGCCGACGTTGCCGTCGAGCTTGATGAAGGTGAGGTTGGCGTTGCGGGCGAGCACCTCGCTCTTCTCCTCCGCGCTCTCGTCGCGAAGCCCGGCGATCTCGGGGTGGCGATCGAGCTCGTTGTCGTCGATCACCATCTTCGCGTCGAGGGCGAGGACGTCGCCGCCAGGCGTGACGACCAGCGGGTTGATCTCGGCGAGCGACGCGCCGCTCTTCATGAACGCCCTGTAGAGCTGGCCCATGATCCTGGCCGCGGCGCGGGCCTGCTTCGCGTCCTTGTAGAGGAAGAAGCCCATCTGCTGCGCCTGGAAGTCCATCAGGCCATAACGGCCGTCGACCGGGAGATACATGATCTTCTCCGGCGTCTTCGCGGCGACTTCCTCGATGTCGATGCCGCCGGCGGCGCTGACCATGAACACCGCCTTCTTCCGCGCGCGGTCGACGATGATCCCGACGTACGCTTCGCTGGCGATGTCGGCGGCCGGCGTGACGAGGACCTTCTGCACGGGGAGATCCTTGATGTGCAGCTTGAGAATTTTTTCTGCTACCGATCTTGCTTCCTCGGGCGTCTTCGCGAGCTTGACGCCGCCGGCCTTGCCGCGGCCGCCGGCGTGCACCTGCGCCTTCACGACCACCGTCCCGCCCAGCTTCTTCGCGATCGCTTCCGCTTCCGCCGGCGTCGTGGCGATCTCGCCCGGGGGAATCGGAATCCCCTCGGCGCGGAAGATCTCCTTCGCCTGATATTCGTGAATGTTCACGCGTTCTCCGCTGTAATTGTCGTTCCGGCTTCGCCGCGCACTGCTTCGCGACCGCGACTGAGCTCGGTGATCACCGCGCGGCCACCCGTGCGCCGCACGAAGTCTATCGCGGCGCGGACCTTCGGCGCCATGCTGCCCTCGCCGAATGCCTTTCCCGCGTCCATCTCCTCGGCCTGCGTCACCGTCAGCGTGCGCAGTGCGCGCTGGTTCGGCGTCCCCCAGTCGACGTAGATCGCGTCGACGTCGGTGAGGATGACCAGCAGTTCCGCATTCAGATCGCGCGCCAGCACCGCCGACGCGAGGTCCTTGTCGATGACCGCGTCGACACCCTCCCAACCCTGCTTCTTGTTGTCGTAGTAGATCGGCGCCCCGCCGCCTCCGCACGCGACGACGATCGTGCCGCGATCGACGAGGTGACGGATGATCTCGAGCTCGTGGACCTGCAGCGGCACAGGGCTGCCGACGACGCGCCGGAGGCGCTTCCGCCCGTCCGGCTTGATGATGTTTCCTTCCGCCTCGAGCTGCGCGACGCGCTCGGCGGGGATCTCGTGGCCGATGAACTTCTGCGGGTTCTGCAGGGCGGGATCGTCAGGCGCGACGTGGATCTGCGTGATGACGGTCGCGACGTCGCGCCGGCTGCCATTCCGCCGCAGCAGGTTCTCCAGTGACTGCTGCACCATGTACCCCATCCACCCCGCGGTCGCGGCGACGAGCACCCCCAGCGGGAGGGGGCTCACTTCGCGGCGCGCCATCTCGTTGCGCAGCAGCTCGTCGCCGACCTGCGGGCCGTTGCCGTGAACCAGGCAGACGTTCCAGCCATCGAGCGCGAGATCGACGATCGGCGCGAGCGCCTCACGCGTATGACGGAACTGGTCGTGGATGGTCGAGTGCTTCGCCGGCGAGAGGGCGTTGCCGCCGAGGGCGATGACCGCGGTGTGCCGTGGGTGCTGTTCAGCCATGGGAGAGACCGCGCAAGCTACCGGGTGCCGGGAGGGGTTTCAAGCGGACGATCTCACCGCGGCGGGCGCCCGAGGAGCCGCCCGAGCGCCTCCCAGTGATCGGCATAGGCCCGCCAGTCGCCACGGCGCTGGTCGGCGCGCAGGCTGTCGTAGAGGGCGCTCGCCGCCACGCGCAGATCGACCCGTGAAGCGGGAGGAGCGATGGTGTTCGGCAGCTCGCCGTAGGCGGCGAGCACCGTCTTCCCCACGCGCAGCGAATCGCCGTGCAGCACGGCGACGCCGAGGAGCGAGGGTGGACTCTGCGCGCGCACGGCGTACGCGGACTGCGTCAGCGTCAGCCCGTCTTCTCCCGGGATCACCCGCACCGGGCCGTGGGCGACGCGCGCGTCGCGGGGCTGCGCGGCACCCGTGCTGTCGGCTCCGCGCAGGCGGTCGATCGAGCGCGCCCAGCGGATGCCGGCGGTATCCGGGACCCACCTCGAGCCCCGGGAGACACCGCCGCGCACGACGATCACTCCGTCGATGCGATCCTCGCCGCGCAGGATCGGCAGCGACAACGCGAGCGCGCCCCGCCCCGTGGCGAAGCGCGCCGGTCCCGCTCCGGCGAAGACGCTGTCCGCCCCGTCGCTCGCCGGCGATCGACGCTCGGCGACGCCTTCGGTGGTCGTCCCCGCCATCGCGAATGCCTCACGCTGCGCGAGGCCGCTCCGCACGGGAGCGGGAAGCTGCTCGCCGACATCCGCTTCGAGCTGCGCGGTGGTGACGAACAGCCCCGGGAAGCGGCGCCGCCAACCCCTGGTGAGTGGATCGTTGTCGGTCGCGAGCGAATCGGCGACCAGCCGCACGCGTCCGGTCGCGCTGTTCACCACCGCCGTCGCCGCGTGGCGGAGATAGGCGAGCTCAGTTCCCTCGACGACGACGTGCGCGCTCAACGGGTAGTCGGGCGCGGTGGTGTACAGGTCGATCATCCAGAGCAGCGTGTCGCCGTCGATTGCCGGCGTCACGTGGGTGCCCTGCTCGAACAGCGGCGCGACCGCCTCGACGATCCGCCGCGCCGACCGATGGACGACCAGCCGCGGCGAGGGATGCGGGAGATCCTCGCTGAGGAGCCGGAAGTTCTGGAGTGCCCACGCGGGCACGAGACGGGTGACGCCGTCCGCGATCGGCACGCCGGCGACCCGGCGCGAGCTGTCGGCGACGACCGCATACCCGTCCCCCGAGTCGACGACGAGGACGGGGGCGAGCGCGATCCAGTCGCTCGTCGGCGCACCGCGGGCGTCGATCATGACGGGGGCGCCCCGGTCGTCAGCCCGCGAGAGCGAGAAATACTGGGCTCCCCAGTCGCTGCCATCCGCGGCGGTTCCGCGAACGACGACGAGGGCGGCGGGCTCGCCGGAGGGAAGCATGCGGCCGCCGACCGTCGAGGTCGCGTCGCCGCCGCGCGAGCGCGAGCCGGCGCGAAGCAGTGCGCCGTCGTCCCAGCTCGGCGTGGCGCGGCCGGGATTGCGGGCAATCACGCTGTCGCTTCCGCCGGCGAGCTGCGCGAGGGCGAAGGCACGGCGCGTGTAGGCGGCGCGCGTCGCGAGGTATGGCCGCTCCCGGACGACGGGGTCCTGCTGGCCGGCAAAGCGCCGGGCGATCGCCGGCGCCAGCTGGTGGAGCCCGAGCGAGAGGAGGAGGAGGGCGCTGACCGTGGCGAAGGCGGCACGGAGCTGGCCGGCCCAGCCGGTCCAGAGGAGGGCCAGTGCGCCGGCGAGGGTCAGCACCGAGAGCAGCACGTTCGCCGGCACGAGCACGCGGTGGTCGACGTACGAGAACTCGCCTAACGCTCCGCTGCCGCTGCCGAGGAGGCTGAAGGCATCGAGCCGGTAGCTCCAGGCGAGAAGGATGAGCAGCGTCGCCGCGAGCATCGTCAGGTGGCGGCGCACGTACTGCGAGACGCGGAGGGTCCCTCGCTCCCAGCGCAGGCTCGGCGTCAGGGCGTAGAGGAACACCACCACGGCGGCGACGAGCAGCGTCGCGAGGAGCGCCCAGAGGTACAGCGACCGCTCGAGCGGGAGCCAGTGGGCGAAGAAGCCGAGGTCGCGGCCGAAATAGGGATCGTTCTCGCCGAAGGCGTCGCCGTAGACGAAGCGCGCCAGCGGCTGCCACCGCACCTCGGTGAGCGCCGCGCCGAGGAGGAGCGCGGCGAACAGCGACGCGGCGAGGAGGTAGCGCGGCGGCACCTCCTCGCCGATCTCCAGGTTCGCGACGCGCCGCGGCAGGACGAGCGAGACCACCGACCCGCGCACCGCGAGGAGGTTCGCGAACGCGAACAGCGTCCCGAGCGACGCCGTGACCGCCGCGGTGACGAGGGTCGAGACCGCACGCGCCCGCCAGACCGCGCCAGCGCCCAGCCCGTCGTACCAGGCGTAGTCGAGCGCCGCGGCGGCGACCGCGCGCCCGAGCAGGAGGACGATCGCGATGGCCGCGACGCTGACGATCAGCCTGCGGCGCGAGGTCATCGGCTCAGACCGCGATCCCCTGCGAGCGGATCCACCCTTCCATCTCGTCGCGGATCTCCCGCAGCCGCTCCGGCGTCCGTGCCTCGAAGCGGGTGACGAGGATCGGCTGCGTGTTCGACGCGCGGATCAACCCCCATCCGTCGCCGAAGAGCACCCGCGCGCCATCGACGCCGACGACCTCGTGCGTCGCGCTGAAGTGCTTCACCGCCCGGTCGACGATCGCGAACTTCTCCTGCTCCGGGACGTCGACCCGCAGCTCGGGTGTCGAGACGAAATGCGGAACGTCGGAGAGCAGCTCGCTCACCGACCGGCCGGACTTGTCGACGATCGCGAGGAGGCGAGCGGCGCCGTACATCGCGTCATCGTGGCCGTAGAATCCCTCGGCGAAGAACATGTGTCCGGACATCTCGCCGGCGATCGGGGCGTTCAACTCGCGCATCTTGTCCTTGATCAGGGAGTGCCCCGTCTTCCACATCACCGGGCTCCCGCCGGCCTTCGCGATCTCGTCGGGAAGCGCCTGCGAGCACTTCACGTCGAAGATGATCGACTGGCCCTTCCCCGTCCGCGCGAGCACGTCGCGGGCGTAGAGGATGAGGACGTGATCGCCCCAGATGATCCCGCCGGTGTCGTCGATCACGCCGATGCGGTCGGCATCGCCGTCGAAGGCGATCCCGATATCGGCGCGGTGCTTCTTGACGGCGGCGATGATGTCGACGAGGTTCGCCTCGACGGTGGGATCGGGATGATGGTTCGGGAAGGTCCCGTCACTCTCGCAGAAGAGCGGGATCATCTCGACGCCGAGCCCGTCGAAGAGCTGCTTCGCGACGAGCGCACCGGCGCCATTGCCGCAGTCGACGACCACCTTCATCGGGCGCCGGATCTTCCCCGTTCTCGCGACGACGTCGGCCACATAGCGGTCGATGATCCCGGGCTGCTCACGCGTGGTCGCCTTGAGCGCCGGCGTCATCCCGCGCTGCTGGATGGCGTACAGCTCCCGGAGCTGGGCACCGTGCATCGACTGCGTCCCGAGACAGAGCTTGAACCCGTTGTACTCCGACGGGTTGTGCGAGCCGGTGATCTGGATTCCGCCGACGACCTGCAGGTGGTGCAGCGACCAGTACATGACCGGCGTCGGCACGACACCAATGTCGACGACGAACAACCCGTGCTCGTTGAGCCCGCGGACAAGCGCGTCGCGGAGCTGCTGCCCACTCGGACGGTTGTCGCGGCCGACGACGACGGCGCCGCTGGTCCCGCGGTGCCTGACGTACGTCGCGTAGGCCGAACCGACGGCGTATGCGGCCTCGGTGGTGAGGTCCTGGCCGACGATGCCACGGATGTCGTACTGCCGGAAGATGCCTGCTGAGACGGTCATTGGAGCGTGGTCGTGCGGACGAGGGCGTGTGGGGGCGGGCGGAAACGTCGCGGGGCCGCGTCAGCGGCCCCGCGGAGTCATCGGC
>OEPS010000696.1_pt1 | contig 11449 bp, 12 predicted proteins | sample 1539411 | NCBI WGS metagenome assembly OEPS01 (sample SAMN02671747, study PRJEB22543) | soil metagenome | biome: bacteria | place: China:Hunan Province, Lengshuijiang City | collected 2012-10-15 | depth 0.08m m | reverse complement strand
CCCCAACGAGAAGAAATTTCTTCAAAAAAAGAGCACTAAAGTCACTAAAATTCAAAATATATCCATAATTTTTATGCAGGAAATCTCAATTTTTAATAGAAAGTACCTCTGAAACTAGAAAATGAGGTGTGATGGATGGTTGTTTTAGAATTACAATTACCAATTCAAGCTTATCAATGTATGGCGTTGCTGCGTAGATTGAAGAAAAGTCATCCAATCAGAACGACGGTCGAGCGTGACCTGCGATCGTGGCTGAAAGGATACTACGGGGAGAAGGAATGCAGCTATTTTCTGTCGCTTTTGCCTGAAGATCAATATTACATTTTTCATGGCCTGCGGCTAACCGACAAGAAGGTATTCCAAATTGATCTGGTAATCGTTTCACAGAGATTTATCTTCATGGCAGAAATCAAAAATCTATCGAAGAAATTGACTTTTAACAAGGAAACTAATCATGTAACAAAGGAATTTAATAATGAAGAAGAAGGCATTTCGAATCCAATTCTTCAGGTAAAAAGGCAGAAACTGCAATTCGTAAATTGGCTCAGGAAGAAGCAACTGCTGGGTTTACCAATTGAAAAGGCGGTCATCATCAGTAAACCAACGACGAAAGTGGTAACAACTCCAGACAATCAGCAAATTTTCAATGAATTGATTTATGCTGAGTCGCTTCTGGATAAGTTGGAAGAACTGGAAGCCAGGTATCAAAAGCCTTTGTTTACGAAAAGAAAAACGAATCAATTAGTGGACCTCCTTTTAAGCCACCATCAAACTCCTATTCCGGATATCCCCCTATCGTACAAATTATCCAAGTCTGACATAATTTCAGGAGTGTTTTGCCCTAATTCTCAAACAGGTAACATGGAATTTTACTCAGCAAAGTGGCACTGCCCCGATTGCGGATATTCCTCTAAAACTGCCTTTTTTCAGACTGTCGATGATTATTTCCTCTTGTTGGGACCGACGATTACCAGGAAGCAGTTTGCTGAATTTTTGTGTATTGGTTCTAGTTCCGTAGCGGGGCATCAACTTCGACCGCTCAACCTCATGTCATCAGGCTCCAAACGAGGAACAAAATACACTCTTCCCAAAAATCAACTCCTGTGCCCCCTCGACGAAAAACAAATCAACGCCTACACGATTCCGACCAGGTAAACTGGATAGGAGGTTCCACCGTAAAAACAGGAAATCAACACCCAACCAAGGTGTCACCCGATAATTAGGTGTGCATACTTTCCCCCTTCATTGAAAACGATATGGAAAAAGGGGAATTCCGTCGATGAAACTTCTACTTGCGTTACTGCTCGCTTTTCAAACTCCGAAAATACTCATCCATCCTCAGATCACCAAAAGCACGCAGGAAACAACTGCGATTATTATCCTGGACAAAGCGCATACTGACCGGGAAATCCGGCAGATTATTCAACCCTACAAAGACGTTAAATTGCGCCGAGTTTTTCACGATGCGCTGGATGGATTCTCCGTCGCAGGCAGTGCGGAATCACTTGCGAAGCTCGGTCGCAGCCATGAACAAATTCGCAGTGTCTCACCAGTGATTACCTACCAGGCGGAAACGGAAGAGAGCGTCAAGATCATTGGCGGAGACGAGGTTCGCCGTTTTTTTGATAAAAAAAACCAACGGCTGACAGGAAAGGGGGTCACGGTCGGGGTCATTGATACCGGAGTTGATTACACTCATCCCGACCTCATGCGTAACTATGCTGGCGGCCGGGATCTGGTCGATAACGACCGCGATCCGATGGAAACGCTCGCCATCGGGAAGGCGACGATCCACGGAACACATGTGGCTGGCATTATTGCGGCCAATGGGAAAATAAAAGGCGTTGCCCCAGAGGCGAAAATTGTTGCGTACCGGGCACTTGGACCTGGCGGGGGCGGGACCACCGAGCAGGTGCTCGCGGCGATTGACCAAGCGATAAAGGATAAAGTCGACATTGTGAATCTCTCGCTAGGAAATGATATTAACGGGCCTGACTTGCCAATCAGCCTTGCCCTCAACCGTGCCGTCGACCGCGGGATCGTCGCTGTTGCAGCTTCAGGTAACTCTGGGCCGGATATTTGGAGTGTCGGCTCACCCGGGACAGCTTCCAAAGCAATTTCGGTCGGGGCATCTACCCCGACCCTGGAAACACCTTATTTATTAATAGAAGGAAGCTGGAATAAATTCCAGATTGAGCCGCTTGAAGGCTCAGCCAATTGGGCCCTCGACCGCTCAGCTGATATAGTCGATGGCGGGATGGGCAGGCCGGATGAACTGAAGAATGTTGATGGGAAAATTGCCCTCATTAAAAGAGGCATCTTAACTTTTTCGAAAAAAGCAGAAAATGCGAAGCGGGCGGGGGCGAAGGCGGTCCTAATCTATAATAATATGAGCGGCGGCCGCTTCATGGGAAACCTTGACACCCAAATGTCGCTCCCGGTCGGCGCCATCTCGAAGGAAGACGGGGTTATTTTACAAAAAGCTTTAAAAAGCAAACCGACCTCAGCACGAGTCACTGTCCGTGAAGACCAGGACCAGCTCGCCGACTTTAGCTCACGCGGACCTGTGACAGGGACTTGGGAAATCAAACCGGATATTGTTGCGCCCGGGGTAGCGATTCATTCGACGATTCCGGGCGGCTATTTATCGCTTCAAGGGACGAGTATGGCGGCTCCGCATGTGGCGGGGGCGTGTGCGTTAATTAAGCAGGCCCATCCGGATTGGACGCCCGAAGAAATCAAAGCGGCGTTGATGAACACCGCGAAACCGCTGGCCGACTCCGGAACCACGGACCACGTAGGGAAGGGGAACCTGAGAAGCGGATCAACCTATTACCGTACCTATGAACAGGGGGCAGGAAGAATCCAAGTCGATGAAGCCATCAAAGCGACATCCCTTGTTTCACCAAGCAGTCTCCGTTTTGGGAAATTTACCGAACAAAGTGATGACCATAAAGCCTATTTGCATGTTGTCAATACAAGCAACCAGGACCAGCGCTATTCATTTGCCATCCCGCCCCATGTTGTGGGAATCGACTGGCGCATGCCGTTAACGTTTACATTGAAGCCAAAAGAAACAAGAGACATTACCATTGAATTAACGGTCGACCCAGAGCTGTTTAAAGGGAAAATTTATGATGGCTACCTGCGCCTCGAGGCGGGCGGGTCCACGATCAGAATCCCCTATCTCTATGTTTTAGCGGAGCCAAATTACCCACGGGTCATGGGCTTTGATTTTGCAGAGGGAGACAAACCCGGGCAGTACCGCTATGAGGTATATTTGCCAGGCGGGGCGGAGGAATTTGGGATTGCGCTGTTTAACCCAGAGGATTACCGTTTTGTCGGTTTTTTAGATACGATTACTAATGTAAAAAAAGGACTCATTCGCAAGGACATCGAGGCTGAAATGCTGCCGGCGAATGGGAACTATTTAGTAAAAGTTTTTGCGATAAAGGCCGGCAGGGAGGATCACATGGAACGCATGATCACCATTGATAGGCAGGAAAACTAAAATAGCATGATGAAACAGACCATGTTCTCTCCAGACATGGTCTGTGTTTCGCAAAAACCATAACAAAAGTTCATAAAATTGTACCATTAGTATAATTCTAAACGTTCACAAAATGGACACAAATTAGGCAAAATTCCTTCACAATTTCCAATACAATAGGATTGTTGAGTTAATTCTAAATTGGAGGAAAATTAAGGGAAAGACTTTGTGGTATAATTCACGTAAATTCATTGACAATGCCAGGGTGCTATTGTATGCTAACAAAGGGTGTAAATGATAGGGTTTTCATGCAATTTAATCTATCTGAGGATAGTATTTAGGTAATGAATTTTACTTTTTGCCCGATTGGCATTCTCTAAGAGTGAGGATGTGTAATATGCGTCAAAACAACCGCAACCCATTACAAGCTATGGCTTTAATGTCCGCAATTGTCTCCCAATTAGTAGGTTCCATTTTAATAGGTATTTTCTCAGGCAGATGGCTGGATCAACATTGGGGTACCGAGCCAATTTTCTTAATTGTCGGACTGCTTATAGGTTTAGCAGCGGGTACCTATTCCATGCTTCTCTCAATCCGCCATTTCTATTCAGGAGATAAATAACTATGCCAGAATTCAGAGTTATGTACAACAGGCAGCGCAAATGGATTTTTTACTTGTTGTCCATTTATGTTCTAGGCTGGGGCTTCACATCGTATCAACCAATCTTTTTAGGGTTAATTCTTGGGACGTGCTTTAGTTATCTGAATCTGTGGATTCTAGTGAGAAAGACGGAAAGCTTTGATAAAAAGGTAACAGAGGGTAAGAAGCCCAAATCTTTAGGGTCGCTCTCGAGGATGGCTGTGGCGGGAATTGCTGCGTTAATCGCCTTACGATATCCCGAGCAATTTGATATGATTAGTTTAGTGATAGGATTAATGACATCCTATATTGTCATTATGATAGATTATTTTTACCATGCATTGCATGTACATAAATGAAGCGGAAGCGAGGTGAGTTTACATGGAACATGGTATTCCACAGTTTGAATTTATGGGCCTTTGGTTTAATGGCGCCAATATGCTGATGATTACGGTTGCTAGTTTAATCGTTTTCCTTATTGCTGTTCTTTCGACACGGAAGCTGGCAATGAAACCTACTGGGATGCAAAACTTCTTTGAATGGGTAATGGACTTTGTTAAAGGAATAATCAACAGCACGATGGATTGGAGAGATGGCGGAAGATTCCACATCCTGGGGATTACATTAATTATGTATATTTTTGTATCCAATATGCTAGGTCTTCCATTTGCAATTGTGGTTGATGAAAAGCTTTGGTGGAAATCACCAACGGCTGATCCAATGATCACCCTAACCCTAGCAGTTATGGTATTGGTACTATCCCATTATTATGGGGTCAAGCTAAAAGGTGTAAAAGGTTATGCAAAAGGTTTCTTCAGTCCAATGGGATTCTTATTCCCATTGAAAATCATTGAGGAATTTGCCAATACGCTGACTCTTGGTCTGCGTCTATATGGGAATATTTTTGCAGGTGAATTGCTTTTATCCCTATTGGCAGCTGGATTAGCACATCAAGGTATTGTCGGCACCATCGCAGCGATTCCGCTGACATTGGTATGGCAAGGGTTCTCTATTTTCGTTGGTACCATCCAAGCTTATATTTTCACAATGTTAACAATGGTTTACTTGTCTCATAAAGTGAGTCACGACCATTAATAATAATACACCCGTTCATTTTTTATGAACAAAATAAAAAAATAACCTATGTTTCATACATTTAAGGAGGAAAAAAGTAATGACAGGATCAATTGGTGTTTTAGCAGCAGCAATCGCAATCGGTTTAGCAGCAGTAGGAGCAGGTATTGGTAACGGTCTTATCGTAGGACGTACAGTAGAAGGTATCGCTCGTCAGCCTGAGCACCGTGGTTTACTTCAAACGACAATGTTTATCGGGGTTGCGTTAGTAGAAGCATTGCCGATTATCGGTGTAGTTATCGCGTTCATGGTATTAAACAAATAATTCTAGGCAAATCCACTTTGGCGATGATCAACAAATCTTCGCCATTCATTTATGTGTTTTTTCTATCGTTAAGCAACTCTTGAAAGGAGTGAACCGAGGGTGTTAACAAACAGTTTTGTATTAGCGACTGCTGCTGAAGGCGGCGGCCACATTAATACTGGAGATATCTTCTTCCAGCTCATCGTATTTATTATTTTGTTAGCCTTACTCAAAAAGTTTGCATGGGGTCCGTTGATGGGCATCATGAAGACTCGTGAAGAGCATATTGGTAATGAAATCAGCGCGGCGGAAAATAGTCGTTTAGAAGCTGAAAAGATTTTACAAGAACAAAGAAATCTTTTAAAAGAGGCACGTACGGATGCTCAAAACTTAATCGAAGCTGCGAAAAAGCAAGGGGAACTTCAGCGTGAAGAGATCGTTGCGGCCTCACGTACAGAGTCTGAACGTATTAAAGAAGCAGCCAAGCTTGAAATTGAGCAGCAAAAAGAAAAAGCTGTTGCCGCGATTCGTGAACAAGTTGCCTCGCTATCTGTGTTAATTGCTTCTAAAGTAATTGAGAAAGAATTAACTGCAGCAGATCAAGAGCAATTAATAAACGAATATATTAAAGAGGCAGGAGAAGAGCGATGAGCAACTCAATGGTAGCAAAGCGCTACGCGTTGGCTCTTTTCCAAATAGCGAAAGAGACGAGTGCACTCGGAGTAATTGAAGAAGAACTTCGTGTAGTGAAGGAAGTTGTCCAATACAATCCTGACTTAAAAGTCGTCTTAAGTTCTTCCAAGCTTTCAAAAGAAGAGAAAAAAGAGATTATAAAAGCATCATTCACATCAGTAAATGTAAATGTACTTAATACATTGTTGATCTTAATCGACCGCCACCGTGAAGACCAAATTGTTGACGTGGCAAATGAATTTTTAGAGTTAGCGAATAATGAGATGGGTATTGCCGAAGCAAAAGTATACAGCACTCGTGAATTAACGGATGCGGAGCGCGAAGGAATCTCTTCTGTATTTGCTAAAAAAGTGGGCAAGAAGTCCCTAAAAATTGAAAATATCGTAGATTCCAACCTGCTGGGCGGCATTCGCCTGCGAATTGGAAATCGTATATATGACGGGTCATTAAGAGGCAAACTCGATCGTTTAGAACGTAAATTGTTAAGCTAGAACGAAAAGCGGAAGCGACCGTTTAGCGACGTATGGGCTGAAGTGGTCCGACTGAGATAAAGGAAACACGAAGAGCGTTAGCGTATTCGTGCTTGACTTATCGCAGGGAGGAACGCGAAGTACACTAGTCGCTGGGAGCTGGAGCTGGACAATTATCGAAGTCGCATGTTGCGAACATTAATGTAAATGTAGATTAGGGGTGAAACTCATGAGCATCAAAGCTGAAGAAATTAGTGCCCTGATAAAAAAGCAAATTGAAAACTATCAGGCGGAAATTCAAGTAACGGATGTTGGTACAGTTATCTCAATCGGTGACGGTATCGCACGTGTTCATGGCCTCGACAATGTCATGGCTGGAGAACTTGTTGAATTTTCAAACGGCGTTATGGGTATGGCACAAAACCTTGAAGAAAATAACGTTGGTATTATCATTCTCGGACCTTTCACAGAAATTAAGGAAGGCGACGAAGTACGCCGTACAGGACGCATCATGGAGGTTCCAGTTGGTGAGGAACTAATCGGACGCGTGGTAAACTCACTTGGACAACCAGTAGATGGTATGGGTCCAATCAATACAACAAAAACACGCCCTGTTGAAGCAGTAGCTCCAGGCGTAATGGCCCGTAAATCCGTTCATGAGCCATTACAAACAGGTATCAAAGCGATTGACGCCCTTGTGCCAATCGGACGTGGTCAACGTGAGTTAATCATCGGTGACCGTCAAACAGGTAAAACATCTGTTGCCATCGATACAATCTTGAACCAAAAAGGTCAAAACATGATTTGTATCTATGTTGCAATCGGTCAGAAAGAATCGACTGTTCGTAATGCCGTTGAAACACTACGTAAATACGGGGCATTAGAATACTCCATCGTTGTTACCGCTTCTGCATCACAACCAGCTCCATTGCTTTACTTAGCACCTTACTCAGGTGTTGCAATGGCAGAAGAGTTTATGTATAACGGCAAACACGTATTGATCGTGTATGATGATCTTTCTAAACAAGCGGCTGCTTACCGTGAGCTTTCCTTGCTGCTTCGTCGTCCTCCAGGTCGTGAAGCTTATCCAGGGGATGTATTCTACTTACACTCACGTCTTTTAGAGCGTGCAGCGAAAATTAACGATACACTTGGTGCTGGTTCGATCACTGCGCTTCCGTTCATTGAAACGCAAGCGGGCGACGTTTCTGCATATATTCCAACAAACGTTATCTCGATCACTGATGGACAAATTTTCTTACAATCAGACCTTTTCTTCTCCGGTGTACGTCCGGCGATTAACGCGGGTCTTTCTGTATCACGTGTAGGTGGTTCTGCACAAATCAAGGCAATGAAAAAGGTATCTGGTACCTTACGTCTTGACCTTGCATCTTACCGTGAATTAGAAGCATTTGCTCAGTTTGGATCAGACTTAGATAAAGCAACACAAGCGAAATTGAATCGTGGTGCTCGTACAGTTGAAGTGCTTAAACAAGACCTGCACAAGCCACTTTCAGTTGAAAAACAAGTAGCAATCCTTTACGCATTAACACGCGGCTTCCTTGATGAGATTCCATTAGAGGATATCAGCCGTTTTGAATCAGAATACCTTAATTGGTTAGACCACAACCGCAAAGAGTTGTTAGACCATATTACAAAAACGAAGGACCTTCCTTCGGATGACGATATGGCTTCTGCAATCAACGCCTTCAAAAAGACGTTTGCAGTTTCCGAATAATAGGGTCTGACATTTAGAACGGTGAGGGTGTCAGGCACCATGTGAATGGTTCACACAGTGCCGCGCGCCTTACCAGACATTCTTTGAAAAAGGGTGGTGAGAACCTATGGCTTCATTACGTGAGATAAAAACTCGTATTAATTCAACGAAAAAGACGAGTCAAATAACAAAGGCAATGGAAATGACCTCTGCTGCAAAGTGGAATCGGGCCGTCGTGAATGCAAAAGCATTTGTTCCTTATATGAATAAAATTCAGGAAGTAACGGCATCGATTGCAATTGGCTCAGGCGGAGTAAATCATCCTATGCTGACACATCGACCTGTTAAGAAAACCGGTTACATTGTGATGACCTCTGACAGCGGACTTGCCGGTGCTTTTAACAGCAACGTGTTACGTCGCGTCAGTCAAACAATCAAAGAACGTCATAAATCGAATGATGAATTCGCCATCATTGCAATCGGACGCGTAGCACGTGACTTTTTTACCAAGCGCGGCATGAATGTAATCCTTGAAACAATCGGAATTCCGGCCCAGCCGAACTTCGCTGACATTCAAGACATTACCCGAGCAACCGTTGGAATGTTTGCTGATGGAACCTTCGATGAACTATATATCTATTACAGCCATTATCTAAGTGCCATTTCACAGGAAGTCCTTGAGAAGAAGCTCCTTCCGCTATCGGATTTAACCGCTTCTGACAAGCTCATTTCCTATGAATTTGAGCCATCTGCAGAAGAAATATTAGAAGTTCTCCTGCCTCAATATGCTGAGAGCTTGATTTACGGCGCTCTATTAGACAGCAAAGCGAGCGAGCACGCTGCCCGGATGACTGCAATGAGAAATGCAACTGATAATGCGAAAGAATTAATAAACCACTATACATTGGTATTCAACCGTGCCCGTCAAGCATCGATTACCCAAGAAATCACGGAAATCGTCGGCGGTGCGGCAGCGCTAGAATAGAGTTTAGATTAATTCTAATCTGGTGCCTGACACCAATGTTGCGAAAGAGTAAGTTAGGAGGGAAAACGATGAGCAAAGGACGCGTTCTTCAGATTATGGGTCCGGTAGTTGACGTTAAGTTCGAAAGCGGTCATCTGCCTGCGATTTATAATGCGTTGAAAATTTCAAGTAAAGCGAGTAATGCTTCCGAAGTTGATATCAACATTACCCTTGAAGTAGCTCTTCATTTAGGTGATGATACGGTTCGTACAATCGCGATGTCAACCACTGATGGTTTAACTCGTGGAATAGAAGTTGAAGATACTGGTGCACCGATTTCTGTACCGGTTGGTGATGTAACACTTGGTCGTGTATTTAACGTATTAGGTGAAACAATTGACCTTGCTGAAGCGATTCCAGCAACTGAGCGCCGTGATTCAATTCACCGTGAAGCACCAACATTTGAAAATCTTTCTACTCAGGTAGAAATTCTTGAAACTGGAATTAAAGTAGTAGACTTACTTGCCCCATATATTAAGGGTGGTAAGATCGGTCTATTCGGTGGTGCCGGTGTAGGTAAAACCGTTTTAATCCAGGAATTAATCAATAACATCGCTCAAGAGCACGGCGGTATTTCCGTATTCGCCGGTGTTGGTGAGCGTACTCGTGAAGGTAATGACCTTTACCACGAAATGACGGATTCAGGCGTTATCAAGAAAACAGCAATGGTTTTCGGACAAATGAACGAGCCGCCGGGCGCACGTATGCGTGTTGCTCTAACTGGTTTGACCATGTCTGAGTATTTCCGTGATGAGCAAGGACAAGACGTGTTGTTCTTCATGGATAACATCTTCCGTTTCACGCAAGCAGGTTCTGAGGTTTCCGCGCTACTTGGCCGTATGCCATCTGCCGTAGGTTACCAACCAACTCTTGCCACTGAGATGGGTCGTTTGCAGGAGCGGATTACTTCTACAAACTTAGGATCAGTAACATCGATCCAAGCGATTTATGTACCAGCCGATGACTATACGGATCCGGCTCCGGCGACAACATTCGCTCACTTAGATGCAACAACAAACCTTGAGCGTAAGCTTTCTGAGATGGGTATTTACCCTGCGGTGGATCCTTTGGCTTCCACATCTCGTGCCTTGTCACCTGATATTGTTGGCGAAGAGCACTACAATGTAGCCCGCCAAGTACAATCAACTTTACAACGTTATAAAGAGTTACAAGATATTATCGCAATCCTTGGTATGGATGAATTAAGTGATGATGATAAGTTAACGGTACAACGTGCGCGTCGTATCCAAGTATTCTTATCGCAAAACTTCCACGTGGCTGAGCAGTTTACGGGCCAGGCGGGTTCTTATGTACCTGTTAAGGAAACGGTTCGTGGTTTCAAAGAGATTCTTGAAGGTAAGTATGACCACCTTCCAGAAGATGCTTTCCGTCTTGTTGGACGGATTGAAGATGTGCTTGAGAATGCAAAACGCATGGGCGTTGAGGTCTAAACTGAGCCTGGAGGGTAAAAAATGAAGACGATTAAAGTCAGTATTGTTACTCCCGATGGCCCGGTGTTTGAATCAGATGTTGAAATGGTAAGTACCAAGGCAACTAGTGGTGATTTGGGGATTTCCCCGGGCCACATGCCGTTGGTTGCTCCGCTCGAAATTACGTCTGTTCGTCTCAAAAAAGATGGTAAAACGGAGTTTGTTGCGGTTAGTGGTGGATTTTTAGAGGTCCGTCCTGATCAAGTGACGATTTTAGCTCAATCAGCGGAACTTGCTTCTGAAATTGATGTGGAACGTGCCATAAAAGCGAAGGAACGTGCCGAACAACGGATGAAGGATCAGCATATCGAGCATATCGATTTCAGACGTGCTGAGCTTGCCTTGCAGCGTGCCATCAATCGCCTCGCCGTATCGGAAAGAAGAATGTAGTTTTATTAAATATAGCTGTAGAACCCCTGTGGCGGCAATTTCGATTGTTGCCACAGGGGTTTTTTTGTTGTATAGGGAATTATAAAATATTTAATTGTGGAAAAATTGATTTAGTCTCTTTGAATCCAGCTCCAGCGCCCAACGGCTAGTGTCCTTC
>OEPS010000695.1_pt1 | contig 11451 bp, 5 predicted proteins | sample 1539411 | NCBI WGS metagenome assembly OEPS01 (sample SAMN02671747, study PRJEB22543) | soil metagenome | biome: bacteria | place: China:Hunan Province, Lengshuijiang City | collected 2012-10-15 | depth 0.08m m | reverse complement strand
GCCGCAAGCGAACCACTTCACGCGTGGCGGACTGGGCGCGTTGCCCGCTCGAGAGGGTGGCCGTTTTTGCGGCGCGCCGCGACACGATCCCGCGCCCGGCGGGGGACAGCGCCCGCATCGGCAGGGACACCACCGGGAAGCGTGAGCTGGTGAAGTGGGTCGAGGAGGATTCCGTCACCCGCGCCCTGCTCGCCCGCGACAGCATCACCGCGACCCGCTACCAGGCGGACGAGGTGGTCTTCCAGGCGAACGGCCGGCAGATCATCCTCAACGGCAATGCCGCGGTCCAGCGCGACGAGAGCATCATCGTCTCCGACACGATCCTCTACAGCGACTCGACCAAGGTCGTCCTCGCGCTCGGCGACACGGCGATCCTCCGCGACCCGGCGCAGGGGCCGGCCGACGTCGTCGCGTTAGGCAGGATCGCCTACGACATCGGCAACCGGCGCGGCGTCGTCTCCAACGTCTCGACCTCGGTCGAGAGCGGCCAGACCTGGTTCCTCTCGGCGCACCGGTCCTTCTTCCAGGGCGACAGCACCAATGCCGCCGACCAGAAGTTCTTCGCCCGGAACGGGACGATCACCAGCTGCAGCGATCCCCATCCCGACTACTACTTCAAGGCGAAGGAGATCAAGCTCGTGCAGGGCAAGCTGCTCGTCGCGCGGCCGGCGATCCTCTTCATCGAGGACGTCCCCGTGGCCTGGCTCCCCTTCATGTTCGACAACCTGGCCAAGGGGACGAAGAGCGGAATCATCCCGCCGCGCATCGGCGTCGCCGACATCGTACGCAACAACCCGTTCTACCAGCGCCGGGTCGAGGACTTCGGCTACTACTGGGCGATCAACGACTACCTCGACGCGCAGGTGCTGTTCGACTGGTGGAGCGGGGCGCGCTCCGATCCGAACCGGTACGGGAGCGGCTCGCAGTTCAACACGCGGTTCGACATGCGCTACAACTGGCTCGATCGCTTCACCTCGGGCTCCTTCGGCATCGAGCAGCGGAACTCGGGCGGGTTCGGCAACAGCACGAACTACAGCTGGCAGCACCAGCAGAGCTTCTCGCAGAAGACCTCGTTCAACGCGAACATCCAGTACGCGACGAATGCGACGGCGACGCGCCGGACCCAGACCAACCCGTATGCGGCGGTCTCGTCGATCAGCTCGAACGCGAACTTCGCGACCGCGTTCGGCCCGACGCGCGTCAGCCTCGGCGGGAGCCGGCAGGAGACGTTGGGCGGGATGATCTCGATGACGCTGCCGACGCTGTCGCTGACGACGCCGACGGTCAGCCTCAACGACTGGCTGTCGTGGACGCCATCGTTCAACGCCAGCAACGCCCTTCGCTCGAAGATCACGCAGGGGCTGCAGCTTCCGGTCTTCTACACGGCCGGGGACAGCGCCCTCCGCAAGGGGAGCAGCCGGACGAGCGACGCGACGCTGGGCAGCCCGATCACGATCCACAACTACACGATCACCCTCGACTTCGCGGCGCACGACCTCGAGAACAACTTCCCGTCGCTGCAGCGGGTGTATCGCGGAACCGATACGTCGTCGCGCGTCTTCTCGAAGACCTTCGAGACGGGCGTCGCCTTCAACTTCGGCTTCGGCCTCCCGCAGCTGTCGCGCGGACGATGGAACGTCGCCCCGTCGGTGAACTTCGTGAACTCGGATGGGAGCCAGTATTTCTGGCTCCGCAACGAGCAGACCGGGGGCAACTGGATCCACCAGACCAAGCGTCCCCAGTACGCGCTGTCGTCGACGCCGACCTTCTTCGGGTTGTTCCCGGGGGTCGGGCCGTTCTCGCGCTTCCGCCAGGCGATCACGCCGACGCTCTCGTACAGCTTCGCGCCGAAGGGGCAGCCGAACGAGGCGTTCCTGAATGCCCAGGGGCGTTCGAGCCGGGGCGACCTCGGCTCGCTGCGCCAGAACCAGATCTCCCTCGGGCTGTCGACGAACTTCGAGGCGAAGTTCAAGGCGCCGAAGGACAGCGCGACGGACGGCAGCGACACCGAGGGGGCCGGGGAGAAGATCAAGCTCCTCTCGATCAACATGGACGGAGTCGGCTACAACTTCGAGCAGTACCGCTTCCTCCGGCAGCAGGGGCGGTCGCCGAAGTGGTACGCCGGGATCACGTCGAGCAACTGGGGCTATCGCCTGAGCAGCGACCTCCTGCCTAACGCCTCGTTCGGGGCCCGCTATTCGCTGTTCAGCGGTGACGTGCGGAGCGACACGGCGCGCTTCAGCCCCTTTTTCGAGGGGATGGACGCCAGCTTCTCGATCAACCGCCGCTCGAGCATCTTCGCCGCGATCAATCGCGTCTTCGGGGGGGCGGTGCGCAACGAGACCCCCGTGCTGCCGACCGCGAACCAGACCTCGGCCGACCGTGAGGCACAGCGTGTCTCGGACAACCCGATGTTCGGAAGCAACGCCCGCCGTTCGGAGCTGCCGATCCCCGATACGCGCGCCGGATGGAGCGCGAGCTTCACCTTCAGCTCGAGCCGCTCGCGGCCGGTGAAGGGGGCGACCGTCATCGACCCGCGAGCGATCTGCGCCAACCTCGTGGACCCGCGCTCGCGCGAGCTCTGCCTCGTCGAGGCGGCTACCCTCCGCCCCGACTCGATCGAGCAGACCAGCGCGAGCCGCACCCTCTACGTCTCCCCGCCGCGCGCGAACCTCAACGCGAACACGACGTTCAACCTCACCGAGAAGTGGGCCGCGCAGTGGACCACCGACTACGACGTCGAGGCGAAGCGCTTCAACTCGCAGATGGTGTCGCTGCGCCGCGAGCTGCACGACTGGGATCTCGTGTTCGGCTTCACCAAGACGCCATACGGCGCGTTCAGCTTCAGCGCCTTCATCTCACTCCGTGCGCAGCCGGACCTGAAGTTCGACTACCGCAAATCCGACAGCTCGCGCTGACCGCGGCGTTCACCGGATGGTGCACACGGGCGTCCACAAACGTGGACGCCCGTCGCTGTTTGTCCACTCTAACACGTTGCTACACCCACAGTTAGCGGCGGTGGTGGACGGGCTTGCCCCGTGCAACCAATGGTTGCCGACCTGCCACCGGAGTGTCACATGCGCCGCCTGTTCCTCGCCAGCCTCGTCGCGGTCGTCGCCTGCGGTGGCGACCGCACCACCACCGGAGTCGATACCAGGCTCCCCGTCCCCACCGGGCTGGCCTACCGGCTCGTGCCGAGCGGCTTTCCCGACAGCCCCGACGGACTGCTCCTCACCTGGGACGATGTCGCCGACTCGTACACGAGCGCCTACGTCGTCTACTCGCGCACTTCGGCGAGCGGCCAGTGGAACCGCCGCGCCGAGACGACGTCGCCGTCGTTCAGCGACGCCGGGTACCCGGCGTATGCGTACTACGTCGCGACCCGCGACGACGCCGGCCGTGAAAGCGCCCCGTCGGCCGCGGTGATCATCGACGTGCGCCTTCGCCTGCCGGCACCGGCGAACCTGACCGCGATCTCGCTCGACCGCGCGGTGCAGACGTCGTGGGCGAGCAACTCCCGCACCGCCGACGCTGACGCATTCGACTACTACCGCGTCTACTCGACGGTGTACTCGGCGGCAGCGGGCGGCTGCGACGACGACCTGTGGGTGCTCGAGGGGACGACGATCTCCGAGGACTTCATCTCGACGGGGCTCACCAACGGCGTCCGCTACTGCTTCGCCGTCAGCGCGGTCACTCGCGATGGACATGAAAGCCTGTTCAGCGTCCCGCGCGACGACACCCCGCGCTACGACTCGCGCAACATCATCCTCGACTCGTTCCAGGATGCGCCGGCAACCAGCGGGTTCGACTTCTACGATCCGAACGCCAGCTCGCGCTTCGGCGTCGTCAAGAGCGGCAGCGCAACCGAAATCGATTTCCGCCTCGAGCGCCGCCCCGACAACCGCCTCTATTTCGTGCCGATGCGCGGCGACGTCTCGATCGCGCTCTACTCGATGGACCCGGTCACCGACCTGACCTCGATCGACATCGCGCCCCTCGACAACAGCTTCAGCGCGACGCCGATCTCCGCCGAGCCAGGGTACGCGTACGTCTTCCGCGTCGGCGCGGTCGGAAGCGCGAACTACGGCGCGGTGCGCGTCTCGCACGTCGGCGCGGACTACATCATCCTCGACTGGTCGTACCAGAGCGCGCCCAACAATCCCGAATTGATCGTTGGGCGGTAGGCCGGCCGTTAGCCGTCAGCCATCAGCCATTGGCGTCGAGCGACTGCGGCTGCCGTCGTCGCTGGCAGCTGATGGCTGATGGCTAACGGCTTGTGTTGCCCTGCAGTCCCCGCGACATTGACGCTCATGGATCGAACGATCGAGATCGATGGGCAGTCGCTCACCGTGGAGCAGGTGGCGCGCGTCGCCGCGCGTGAGGCGCGGGTCGAGCTCGCGGGGGCGGCGCGGGCGCGGATGGGGATCACGAGGCGCGTCGTCGACGGGATCGTCGCGCGGAACGAAGTCGTCTACGGGGTCACGACCGGATTCGGCAAGCTCTCCGAGATCGCGATCCCGCCCGATCGCCTCGCGGAGCTGCAGGTGAACCTCGTCCGCTCGCACGCGGCCGGCGTCGGGGCGTTGCTCCCGGAGCGGGAGACGCGCGCCATGATGCTGCTCCGCGCGAACGTCATCGCCAGGGGATACTCCGGCGCCCGCCCGGCGCTGGTCGACCTGCTGCTCGAGATGCTCAACGCGGGGATATGGGCGCCGATCCCCGAGCAGGGGAGCGTCGGGGCGAGCGGCGACCTCGCGCCGCTGGCGCACCTCGCGCTCGGGCTGATCGGTGAAGGGGCGCTGATTCGCGACGGGGAGGCCGGCCGCGCGACCGACGTGCTCCGGGCGGCGGGGCTGTCGCCGGTCCGCCTCCAGCCGAAGGAGGGGATCACGCTCATCAACGGGACGCAGGCGCACACCGCGATCGCCGCGCTCGCGCTGGTCGATGCGCACACGCTCTGGCAGACCGCGCATGTCGCCGGCGCGATGTCACTCGAGGCGCTGCTCGGCACCCCCGTCGCGTTCGATGCGCGCATCCAGGATGCGCGCGGCCAGCTCGGCCAGGCCGCGTCGGCGGCGCTGCTCCGCTCGCTGCTTACCGAGAGCGAGATTCGCGAGTCGCACCGCGACGGCGACCCGCGGGTGCAGGACGCGTACGCGTTGCGGTGCATGCCGCAGGTGCACGGCCCGGTGCTCGACGCGATCGACTTCGCGGCCGGGGTGATCGGCCGCGAGCTGAACGCGGCGACGGACAACCCGCTCGTGTTCGAGGATGGCGAGATCCTCAGCGGCGGCAACTTTCATGGGCAGTCGGTCGCGATGGTGCTCGACTTCCTCGCGATCGCGCTCACGAACCTCGCCACGATCGCCGAGCGGCGCATCGACCGCCTCGTGCACCCCGACTTCAACCAGGGGTTGCCCCCGTTCCTCAGCCCGGAGGCCGGGGTGAACTCCGGGTTCATGATGGCCCAGGTGACCGCCGCGTCGCTGGCGAGCGAGTGCAAGGGGCTGTCGCACCCGGCGAGCGTCGACACGATTCCCACCGACGGGAACAAGGAGGACGTGGTGCCGATGGCGATGGGCGCCGCGTGGAAGCTGCGCCGCATCGTACACAACGTGCAGCACATCCTCGCGATCGAGCTGATGTGCGCGGCGCAGGGCATCGACTGCCGCGCGCCGCTGCGGCCGGGGCGCGGGGTGGCGCGTGCCCACGCGGCCGTCCGCGGCATCGTCCAGCCGTTAGGCAGCGACCGTGTGCTCTCCGGTGACATCGCCGTGCTCGCCGAGGCGGTCGCGGCAGGCCGGTTCACGGCGGGCGGCGAGCGATGAGCGGGCCGCGCGAGGTACGGGCACCGCGCGGCCCGGCGATCTCCTGTCGCGGGTGGCAGCAGGAGGCCGCGTTGCGGATGCTCTGCAACAACCTCGATCCCGAGGTCGCCGAGCGGCCCGACGATCTGGTCGTGTATGGCGGAACGGGGAAGGCCGCGCGCGACTGGCCATCGTTCGACGCGATCGTCCGCACGCTGCGCACGCTCGGCGACGACGAGACGCTGCTCGTCCAGAGCGGAAAGCCGGTCGCCGTGTTCCGCACCCATCGCTGGTCGCCGCGGGTCCTGATCGCGAACAGCAACCTGGTCGGGCGCTTCGCGACCTGGGAGGTGTTCCGCGATCTCGAGAAGAAGGGATTGATCATGTACGGCCAGATGACGGCCGGCTCGTGGATCTACATCGGGTCGCAGGGCATCGTGCAGGGCACGTACGAGACTTTCGGCGCCGTCGCCCGGCAGCACTTCGGCGGGTCGCTCGCCGGACGGTTCGTGCTGTCCGCGGGGCTCGGCGGGATGGGCGGCGCGCAGCCGCTCGCCGCCACGCTCAACGGCGCGGCGTTCCTCGGGATCGAGGTCGACGAGTCGCGCATCGACAAGCGCATCGCCACCGGGTACTGCGACCGGAAGTCGTCCGACGCCGCCGAAGCGTTAGGCTGGATCCGCGAGGCCGTGGCCGCGAGGCGGCCGCTGTCGGTGGGGCTCGTCGGCAACGCGGCCGAGCTGCTCCCCGCGTTCGCGCGGGACGGAGTCGTGCCGGACGTGCTCACCGACCAGACGAGCGCGCACGACACGCTCAACGGATACCTCCCCGCCGGGCTCTCGCTCGCCGCCGGCGCCGAGCTCCGAAGGCGCGATCCGGAGGCGTACATCGCTCGCGCGACGCAGTCGATCGCCGTTCACGTGCGCGCGATGCTCGCGCTCCAGGAGATGGGCGCAGTGACCTTCGACTACGGCAACAACATCCGTACCGTCGCCCTCGATGCCGGCGTCGAGAACGCCTTCGATTTTCCCGGCTTCGTGCCTGCATACGTGCGCCCGCTGTTCTGCGCGGGAAAGGGTCCCTTCCGCTGGGCCGCGCTCTCCGGCGATCCGCGCGACATCGCCCGCACCGACGAGCTGGTGCTCGAGCTGTTTCCCGGCGACGCCCATCTCCGCCGCTGGATCGAGGCCGCGCAGAAGCACATCAAGTTCCAGGGGCTTCCCGCCCGTATCTGCTGGCTTGGCCAGGGCGAGCGGGCCCGCTTCGGCGTCGCGCTCAACGATCTCGTCGGGCGTGGCGAGCTCTCCGCGCCGATCGTGATCGGGCGCGACCACCTCGACACCGGGAGCGTCGCGTCCCCCTTCAGGGAGACCGAGGCGATGCTCGATGGCAGCGACGCGATCGCGGACTGGGCCGTTCTCAACGCGCTCCTGAACGTCGCGTCCGGGGCGTCGTGGGTCTCGTTCCACCATGGTGGTGGGGTGGGGATCGGCAATTCGCTCCACGCCGGCCAGGTGCTCGTCGCCGACGGAACCGCCGAAATGCGGGTGCGAATCGAGCGGGTGCTGACTAACGATCCGGGGATCGGTGTGGCGCGGCACGCCGATGCGGGCTACGATATCGCACGTGAGACCGCCCGCGAGCAGGGAATCACCCTTCCCATGCTCGGCTGACCCTCGACGACACACCGATGCTCTCTGCCCGCTTCAAGCCCTGGGACGTTCCCGTCTTCCTCGCGAAATACGCGTGGCTGACGGCGACCCGCAAGCCGATCTCGGTGCAGTTCGAGGTGACGCTGCGCTGCAACGCGAAGTGCGGCTTCTGCGATTACTGGAAGACTCCCGCAGAGGCGAAGGAGCACGAGCTGAAGAGCTTCGCCGATGCTGCCCGGTTCTTCAACCCGATGATCATCACCTTCACCGGGGGCGAGCCAACGCTGCGCAAGGATCTCGAGGACATCGTTCACGCGGTGAACGGCGCGGTGCGCGTGAAGTACATCTCGATGATCACCCATGGCGCGATGCTCACCCCGGAGCGGGCCCAGTCGCTCTGGGACGCGGGTATCAACCAGTTCAACATCTCCCTCGACTACCTCGACGGGCGCCACGACGCCGCTCGCGGGATCCCCGGGCTGACGGCGAAGCTGATGCGCGTCGTTCCCGCGCTGCGCGAACGCGGGATCGACAACGTCCGCTTCAACACGGTCATCAAGGACGACAACCTCGACCAGATCATGCCGATCGTCGAGCGGGCGAAGGAGATCGGTGCCGGGGTGAACTTCAGCGTCTACACCGATTCGAAGAACGGCAACGCCGCACACCTGCTCCGGCCGGAGCAGATGCGCGAGCTCGACGACATCATCGCCCGGCTGCTCGCGATCAAGCGCAGGAAGCGCGGGCTGATCGTCAACTCGGACTACTATCTCGAGCAGATCCCGAAGTATGCGCGGCGCGAGCTCACCGATCCCTGTCACGCCGGGATCCGCACGGTGCACATCGACCCGACGGGACACGTGAAGCGCTGCCCCGATTTCCCGACGGACTTTCACTGGTCGGAGTTCAAGCGCTACCAGCCGATCGACTGCAACGCGTGCTACTACGCCTGCCGTGGCGAAGCGCAGGCGCCGCTCCGGCTCGTGTCGCGGGTCCGCGACGTGATGGCGTGAGGGCAGGGAAGTCCGCCGCGCGCGACGACCTGCTCTTCGTCAACGCGCGGCAGGTCGTCACGTGCGCCGGGCCGGCTCGCGCGCGCCGCGGCGCCGAGATGGCCGACGCCGCGGTCCGTGAGCAGACGGCGGTCCTCGTTGCCGGCGGCCGGATCGCCGCGTTAGGCGCGGAACGCGACCTGATCGCCGCGCACCGCGAGGCGGCGATCGTCGACTGCGGCGGCGGGGTGCTGACACCCGGGTTCGTCGACTCCCATACCCACGCGCTCTTCGGGCGGCCCCGCTACGAGGAGCAGGAAATGCGCGCCGCCGGCGCCGGGTACATGGAGATCGCCCGCCGCGGCGGGGGAATCCACGCGTCGGTGCGCGACCTGCGCGCGCGCAGCGAGGACGAGCTCGTCGCGCTCGCGGTCCCGCGGCTGCGCCGGCTCGCCGCGACCGGCGTGACCACCGTCGAGGTCAAGTCGGGGTACGGCCTCACCCTCGACGACGAGCTCAAGGCGCTGCGGGCGATCCGGCGCCTGCGCGACGAGCTGCCGATGCGCCTCGTCCCGACCTTCCTCGGTGCGCATGAGATTCCGCTCGAGCACCGCGAGACCGCGCTGCGTCGCGAGGAGTACATCCGGCTCGTCATCGAGGAGATGATCCCCCGTGTCGCTGAGGACGGGCTGGCACGGTTCGCCGACGTCTTCTGCGAGCCGGGGGTGTACACCGTTCCCGAGTCCCGCCGCATCCTCGAGGCGGCGCGGAACCACGGCCTGCTCCTCAAGCTGCACGCCGACGAGCTCGAAGCGGGTGGTGGCGCCGAGCTCGCCGCCGCGATCGGAGCGACGTCGGCCGACCACCTCGCCGCGATCTCGGACGCCGGCGTCGCGGCGCTCGCCCGGGCGGGAACGGTCGCGACGCTCCTCCCGGCGACGATGATCTTCCTCGGCAGGACCCGGCAGGCGCCGGCGCGCGCCCTGATCGACGGGGGAGCGGCAATCGCGCTCGCGACCGATTTCAACCCCGGTACCTCACCGACGCTGAACTTTCCCCTCCTCCTCACCCTCGGGGTCAGCCAGCTCCACCTCGGCGTCGCGGAGTCGCTGGTCGCGGCGACGGTCAACGGCGCGGCCGCGCTGGCGCTGGCGGGGGAAACCGGGCAGCTGGCGCCGGGATTTTCGGCAGATTTGGCGCTCCATGCCGTCGACGATGCGCGCGAGCTCCCGTACTGGTTTGGTGACCGGCGCTGCACTGGGTCGTGGATAAGGGGCAAAGCTTGTCACCCCCATGACTTACCGGTAAGTTAGGTGGGATACGCCGGGGCCCCGGCGGTCCCTGCTGTGCCTCCCGGTTTGCTCGGCTCCCGCCGCTTTCCCCGCGCTGATGTCCAACGTCGCGAAGCTCAAGAAAAAAGCAGCTGAGCTGGAGCAGAAGAAGCAGTTCGACAAGGCGCTCGCCGTCTACGTCGACCTGCTCGGGCAGCTCAGCGGCCAGGAGGAGGACGCGGACGTCGCCCTGTACAACCGGGTCGGCGACCTCATGATCCGGCAGGGTGACGTCACCCAGGCGGTCGAGTATTACGAGAAGGCCGTCGACCTGTACGCCGAGGGCGGGTTCTTCAACAACGCCATCGCCCTCTGCAACAAGATCCTCCGCACCTCCCCTGGCCGCGCGTCGATCTACTACAAGCTGGGACGGATCAGCGCGAAGAAGGGGTTCGCCAGCGACGCGAAGCAGAACTACCTCGAGTATGCGGACCGGATGCAGAAGGCCGGGAAGCTCGACGAGGCGTTCCGCGCGCTCAAGGAATTCGCCGACCTGTGCCCGGACCAGGACGACATCCGGCTGATGCTCGCCGAGCAGCTCGCGAAGAAGCAGCGCAACGGCGAGGCGCTCGAGCAGCTGCAGGTGCTTTACGAGAAGTTCGAGCACGAAGGGCGCGCCGCCGAGGCGCGCGCGACGATCGACCGGATGAAGGCGATCGACCCGGCGGCCGAGCCGAAGAGCGGCACCGGCGGCCCGAAGCACAAGGCGGGCGACCTCGTCTTCCTCGATGTCACCTTCGACGAGAAGCCGCGTCCGGGCGCGCCGCGCAAGAGCGTCGGTGTCCGCAGCGTCCCGGAGAAGCCGGCCGCGCCGCCGAAGGCGGTGCCTGACGTTCAGCACCCGCCTGCGCCCGAGCCGCCGGCCGCGGCCAGCGCGGGCGCCCCGTCGACTGACCTGCCGTTCCTCGACCTCGACGAGGCACCCGCGCCGCCGCCTGCACCGCCGGCGCCGGAGCTGATCGAAGATCCGCCCTTCATCCAGCAGGGCGGGATCGAGCCGGGCGACGTCGCGGGAATGAATCCCGATGCGTCGCAGGATTTCCTGACCTCGATCGATACCTCGTTCGGCGGCGACTCGCTCCTCGGCCTCGAGCCGACGTCGATGTCGCCCGACGTCGAGCCGGAAGCTCCACCGAGCAAGTTCCTCGATCTCGAGCCCGGCATCGGGGGCGACAGCGGCATCACGCACGACGCGTACGGCGACTTCGGCGGGATCTCCCCACTCGAGGACGACGCCGGCATCGGCGAGATCAGCCTCGTCGAGATGGAGCTCAGCGACACAGAAGCCGAGGCCCCCGCGCCACCAGCGCACGACCTCGCGCTCCCGGGACAGCTGCCGACGCTCGACCTCCCCGAAGTGCGCGCGTCGACGTCGGGGTCGTCGATCGGAGATGATCTCGAGCTGATCATGCCCGACGCCGACGAATCGTCGCCGGGGCCGCGCCGCGGCGCGAGCGCGCTCGAGGAGCTCGAGCCGCCGATCGTGCGCGGCGACGAGCGCGCTGGCGGCTCGACGTTCGACATCCCGCTGCTCGACGTCGACGATGACATCGGCGCCGGCAACGGCGCTGGCCACGCCGGCAGCTCGAACGGTGCGCCGCCGGCGGCGCCTTCGCGCGGCGGTGCGCACCATGCGCCTCCCGCTGGCGATCCGCTCGATGATCTG
>OEPS010000693.1_pt1 | contig 11474 bp, 13 predicted proteins | sample 1539411 | NCBI WGS metagenome assembly OEPS01 (sample SAMN02671747, study PRJEB22543) | soil metagenome | biome: bacteria | place: China:Hunan Province, Lengshuijiang City | collected 2012-10-15 | depth 0.08m m | reverse complement strand
GTTGTATTGGTGCCGCTTGTCGGAATCGAACTGACGACCTACCGCTTACAAGTTATTCAAAACGTGTTTTACCGACACTACTCGCTGTTTTAATAACGCCATAAATGCTATAAAATACAACTAGTTAGCGGCATATGCGACGGTAGTTCACCAACCCGGCTTTTACGTGCCGCGCTTATTAATCCTTTATTAGGATGAGGATGCGGCATCATGGAAAAGACGAAGACGAGCGACGTTGTCAAGCTGACTAAAACGGTCGTGGACAGGGCGCAGCCCATCGAGGTCGACGGCAAGTCCCGGCAGAAAATCCTGTTCGACGCTGAGCTGAAAGGATTCGGCCTGTGCGTCGGTAAGACCAGCAAAACATATTTTGCCCAGCGCGGAATTGGCAACGGGCGCACCGTTCGTGTGACGATCGGCCGCCACGGCGTGTTCACGACTGAGCAGGCTCGCAAAGAGGCGCGGCAGCTAATCGCGAAGCTGGCGCGCGGCATCGACCCGAACAGGGAGAAACGCGCGAGGGCTGCCAAAGGGTTCACGCTGGCCGAGGCATGGCAGCTCTACCAGGACACGATGAAAGCCAAGGGAAGCTCGCCGAAGACGCTGTCGGGCTACGAACAGGCGATGAGCTATCTATCGCCTTGGCTCAAGCGGCCGCTGGTTGAGATCACGCGCGAAGAGGTGCGCCTGCGTCACAAAGGCATCGCCGAGGAGGTGCGCAGCGGCAAACGCGCGAGCAAGTACCACAAGAACCGCAACCGGTCGGAGAATTCCGGCCACGATACCGCTAATCGCTGCATGCGCGTGTTCAGGGCGATCTGGAACCGGGCACGCAAGCAGCACCCTGAGGTTCCGGAGTGCCCGGTCGTCAACGTCGATTTCTTCAGGACCGAAAAGCCACGCACGGCGATACCGGCCGACGCCCTGCCCCGCTGGTATCAGGCAGTCATAGCCGACAAGAATGCAATTCGGCGGGACTACCTTCTCACCGCGCTGCTGACGGGATTGCGTCGCAACGATGTCGCCACCATGCGGTGGAACGACGTAGACCTCGAAGGCGCGACGCTGTTCGTGCCGGCCCCCAAGGGAGGAAAAGCATTTAGCCTGCCGCTATCTGACCGGCTCGTTGAGCTGCTCACGAGCCGCAAGGCCGAGAACGAGGAACTGTTCCCTAATGACCCATGGTGTTTCCCCGCAACTAGCAAGGCCGGGCACATCATGGAGCCGCGCGTCGACGTGCCCGGCCTGAAATGGACAATCCACGACTTGAGGCGATCATTCATCACCGTCGCCGAATCGCTCGACATATCCGGCTTCGCCATCAAGGCGCTGGTCAATCATCGGCAGCCCGGCAGTGACGTGACAGGCGGCTACATCAATATCACCGTCGAGCGTCTACGCGCGCCGATGCAACAGATCACCGACAAGCTACTCGCGCTTTGTGAACCGCCGGACGACAACGTCGTGCCCATCGGGAAGGAGAAGCAGAAATGAGCCGTGCCAAAGTCACCTTCCGCGACGGCAAGAAACTCCGACGCAAGCCTCAGCCCTTGGCATGGTGGGGGGTTGCCGTGCATTCAAGTGATTGGCAACTGAAGAGAGATGAAGAACTTCCGCCCCGCCTCGCCGAGATCATTCAGGCAGCGCGCGACAACTACGCGCAACGGCGCATTATTTCGGGGGACGTCCGCGCGACCCTCCGGGCTTTGGCGCAAGTCGAGGACGAACAAGCGACGCGCGCCGTCCGCCTCATGGACGATTACACGGAAGCGGAGTTGGCCACAGCGTCCATGCGGCTCTGGAAGCGGCAGAACACCGATACCGATGCGGTGCCTGATGACCTCTTCGACTTTCAGGGTTGGACGCCGGATCGCGTGCGGCTGACGGCCAAGGAAGCCCTGCGCGGGATGGACATGGTGCTGCGCAAGTCGGCGGACGGTAGCGAAAGCTGGCACCCACGCTCTGGTCGCGCGCTGAAGAAAAGCCGCGATTTTGCATTGGGGCTGGCCCTCGCCCGTTGATGGTGGAATGACACCGGGGAGCGCCCCACCGTGTACCGGCACTCGGGGAAAGAAGGAGATTTCCTATTTTGGGCGACCGAGAAGTTCAACCGCGCTGGTCGGGCAATCAGCTCGAATTCATTAGAAACAATTCTCCAAAAAGTTATCCGAGTGCTGCCCCGAAAGCCTTAATCCACGCGGCTTCCAGCGGGGTTACTTATTACGTTTTTTAAAAGCATTTCGGCTTAATACGATTAGTAGCATCAACGTAAGAGGATGCTGCTATGAACGAATTCGCACAGACGCGCGCCGGGAGAAAAACGGCAAAATCCGTCCGGCGGATGGACCGCCTGCTTGGGCTGTGGGCCGATCTCGGTCCGGACCTTTACTGGCTTGTCGACCTCACGGGCGGAGCCGTAACGGAAGACGAGCTAGCAGCTTGGGAGAGCGGCCAACCTATCCCTAGAGCGCAACGCGAACGCATTGCAGCAGCAATCCAAGTCTTCATCGACTCCGGGGCAACGCTCCTCGGACGCGAAGCGGTGCGCAACGTCCGGTTTGCCACTTCGCCAAGCTTTCTCGCGTGGTCCTCTCGCATCAATAAGGCGCGGCGCCAACTCGAAGAAATTGTGGGCGCCTCATGAAATTCGAACCCGACGACTTCCCACCTGAGGTGGTCCAGCGAATCGCCGCTGCCGTGGCCGATCTGCTCGCGCCGCTGATGACGCCGAGCACGCCGAACGAAGAAGTTATGGACACCCGAGGGGCGGCCGCCTACTTGAAGCTGTCGAAGCAGCGTCTTGAAATCTGGCGCAGCACTGGCGGCGGGCCGAAGTACATCAAGAATGGCCGTGCAGTCCGTTATCGGAAGTCTGATTTGGACGCTTTCCTCGATGCCGGTGTGAGGAGTCACACATGAATGCGATCCATGGATTCCCTGCCGAGCTTGGTCTTGGTCGCTCCGACGAGAGCCGCCGTAGCAGGCCGCTGACGGTGCTTGAAAAAAGCCGGTACAAGAACATGCGGTGCGGCCGTAACCCAAGCGAGCGGCCGCTGAAGACAGAAGAGGAAATGCTCAGAGAGCTTGGGGAGCTGGAGGAAAGGAGCCGCAAGCAGTACACGCTCGAAGACTTCGTTTACAACATGAAGGACGATCGCTTTTACAACCTTGAGACCCTTGGCTCGTGCAGCGAAAAGGGTGTCAACTCGGCGATCCCAAAATCCCAATGGGAAAGCGAGATTGTCCCCGGACGCGATGGAACGACAAGGCAAGTACTGATCAAGCCGTCCGCGTCGATAGCCCGGATCGAGTCGGGCAATGTTGTCGAGGGTGTCGTTTGGTGGCCGGGGAAGCCCCGGATTATTCACGATGTTTTCGTGAATGATGACGGCGTTGAGATGCACGCGCCGCGCTGCCGTGCGCTGAACCTCTTCGTTCCTGCGCAACATCAAGAAACGCGCGGCGACCCGGCGAAGGCTGGGCTTTGGATCGAGCATCTACAAAAGCTATGGCCGGAAGACGCGGACTTGCTGCTCGATTACTTCGCTCACACCGTCCAGCGGCCGCAGGAAAAAATTAATTTCGCGCTTGTGCTGAATGGCAACTCGGGCATCGGCAAGGACATGGCCCTGCTCCCTGTGAAGTTTGCAATCGGCGGGCACAACGCCAAGGACGTAACCCCAGACAACATCACAAGCGGATTCAACGGCTGGGCGAAGTGTGTCCTGCTCGTTGTCAATGAAGCACGTCCATCAGACAGCGATTTCAAGGCGACGGATTTTTACGAGCGGCTGAAGCCGATGATTGCCGCGCCGCCCGACTGGCTTGTGCGCAATGGGAAATACGAGAAGCAGGAGCATGTGCGGAACATCATGCGGGTCGTCATTACAACCAACGACTCTCTGGCGCTGTTTGTGTCGGAGGATGATCGCCGCTTGTATTTCGCGGAGAGCAAGCTGCCGAAGGGGTGGGCGAGCAGCGATTACTTCTCGCGCCTCAGCTCCTTCTATAAATCAGGCGGCTACGGCCACGTGTACGCCTACCTACTCCAGCGTGATGTAAGCAAGTTCGATCCGAAGTGGGTGCCCGCGCCGAATGCCGCGCACAAGGTTGTTTCGGCTTCTTGGAACCAACCCATTCATGATCCGATTGTCGAGGTGTTGGATGAACTGGCGTGGCCGCCTGTTTTCTTTGGTAGTGAGATTCTGCGCTGTGAGGTCGCTGCGTTCGACAACAAGGAGGAGGTACGGTTGTTGTTGCGCTCAAGCCGCAAGATGGCTATGCGGATGAACAAGCTCGGGTATGAGCAGCGTTCGTCACCTTATAAGAGCAATGGTTGGAAGTTCAGCGAAAGCGGCAACGTGTTCAGGTCGCGGGTGGCCTTCGTGAAGAAAGATTTCGCCGGAGACTTCGACGCTGAGATTGAGCGGCGGGGGCGCGAGATTGCGGCGAATGGGCGTGCCGCGCGGCCTAAGGTTGTGCCTCTCAATGGGGTCGATTCGTGATTCTCGCGTCTTCCGCGTCTCTCGCGTCCAATCTCGCGTCTCGGGTCCTATTTCCGCGCCCGGCAGGAGCCGCGTGGCCTATGGCTTTGGACTCGAAAGACCCGAGAGACTCTAGATTCTTAAAGAATATAAGAAATATAAAAAATCCCCCCCGGAATTCCCCCGGACTTTTTTGCAAATATCGCGTCCCGCGTCTCGGGTCTTTCGAGCCCCCGGCGCTCGAACACCCCTCTGCGGCTCTAGGCCGACAACCCTATACGACGACCAATTTGCACAGCGTAGCGACCCCATAGCGGGCTGCGGCGCAGGACGAAGGAGAACGCGATATGGAACGACATTTACGACTGGTACCACGGCCCCCGAGGGCGAAGGTCGAGGATGAGATGGATCAGAGAGTCCGCGTGTCCCTCTCCTACCGGGGCAGTTCCGTACCCGAAGGATGGATGCGGTTCGGCACAGTGATTCTCCCCGGCGAAAAGCCCGCAACCCTCTACATGAGCGCGAGCGGCACCGGGCTGAGCAACAAGAAGCTCCACGCAACCGTCGAGTTGAGCGACTGGGCTCGATTCTGGACGCGCATCGAGTTCAGAAAGGCAATCAGTAAGGCCGAGTGCGCGCGGCGCAAGACGCCCCTCCCCATCGTGCGCGAGCTGCGCAAAAAGATGAAGCACGTTCGGCGCAATCAGGAAGTCGATAGCCATCTGTTCGTCGCGGCGCTCCACCACACGCAGCAAATAGCGTTCGATGAAGTTGAACTGATCTCGTTAATCGACTTGATGAACCCTAAAACGCTGTGGATGTTCCTTGAGCACCTCGGGCCGTTCGCGGGAAGGAGCGCGCGCGTTGTCGCGGCCATCGAAGACCGCATCAGGGGTATAGGGGGAGAAATCTCAAGCCAACCCCACCAACGTCGCGCGCCGCCAGCAAAATTTTTGTGAAGTGGAATAGGAGTTAAACCATGCCAAAGCCGACCTTTTTACCGGGCAGGAAAGACGCTCTCGATCCGAACATACGCAACCCGGCAAAGCAGAGAGCCGCCTTCGTGCCGTCCTATTCGCTGGAAGAGCCTGTCTGCCCGCCCGGATTCGACGCCGCACACAAGCGCAGCTTTAAAGAGTTGGCGGTCACCCTCGGGCCGGTTGGCCTGTTTTCCAAAACCTTCGAGACGATCATCCTGATGGCCGTCGAACGGAAGACTGAGGTAGACCGGCTGAGCGCCTATCTCAAGCAGCACGGCCCCACCTACACCACCACCACCGCACGCGGCGGCACGATCATTCGCACCCGCCCCGAGGCAGCCTTGCTGCGGCACGCCGAGCACGCCTTACGCATGTTGCTGAAGGACCTAGGCCTGACGCCCGGTGAACACGCGCGAATCGGCTTGCGGCGCAAGCAAAACCCGCAAAACCAATCAACCGACGACTGGAGTGATTTTCCAGAGCCGCCCGCCGCAACAGCACGCGAGCGCACGCCCTCCACGCCACGTCGGCAGCGCCGCCGCGCGGGTAACTGAAAAACAGGAGCCAACACGATGAACACGAAACAGACCGAACTCACGCCCGAAGCACTCGACGCGCTCGACAAGCAGAACACCGCGCTGAACGCTTGGCTGTCCGTCGCACGCGGTCAACTGTCGCCACAGGCCTTCGCCAATCTGCGGGAAGGCCTCGCCAACGGCGCGCTACGGCTCATCGTGGCAGCTCAGACGGGCCTCGAAGGCACCCACGTGGTCGTCTCGATGATCACCACGGCAACCGGCCACGTCGACCAGTTTTTTGAAATGTTCCTCGGCGGTGAGCCGGAGGAAGACGAACCGAGCAACGAGACGGGCACCCCGCCATCGTTGCACTGAAACGCTGCAAGAAGCAGGGCCGCCCATGGCCGCCCAATGCTTCGCCGAATCGCGCACCTTCCACGAAGCGAGCGCACGGCCAGCGAAAGAACAGGGCGCACAGCGCCTTACCTAATTCCTTTGTAAAGGAGAGCCATCATGGCTAAAGCATTTATCGAAAATCAGGATGCGCGCGACGAGATCGCGTTCAACCGCGTCTTTGCCGGCACCCGCTGCATCCCGCGCGCCGCACCTCATCAGCTCGAATGGGCCGAGCTGCCCGAGCTTCGGAACCATCTAAATTCCGCCATCAGCGCCGGGCTCGGCGAAGCCGATGACGACACCATTTCCAGCGACGAGGAAATCACCGGTGCTACGCGTTTCGCCAGTCAGCTGCTCGACCAGGTGCAGTCCGAGATGAACCACCGCGACCACATCGGCGACCGCAGCCCGCGCAAGTCCAGCCGCAAGTCCGACCTTGCCCCGCCGGGGTCCGAAGGCCCACAAGCCCACCTCTACCGTGGCCGCTCGCTTGCGCCTGCCGGAGCCGGTGGTGAACTCGTAGCGGGCCGCAAGCATCTTTACGCCGCGATGTTCGGCCAACCGCGCGACAACGGCGGCTTCAAGTCCCTGAACGAATACCTCGCAGTCGTGGGCAGTGGCCGGTATGACGACCGGCTGCGCATCATGGATTCCAGCATGAGCGAAGGCGTAGGTGCGGACGGCGGCTTCTTGGTCCCGGATTATTACGTGCGCGACCTGTTCGACGCGAGCCTCGAAGCTGAGATTGTTCGCCCACGCGCGACCGTCGTGCCGATGCTAGGCCGCACCGCTATCGCTTCCGGCTTCGATACGGAGAACCACACTGGCGGTTCAATCGGCGGCTTCGTCATGGAATGGTTGGGCGAGTTGGCGACCGGCACGCGGCAAAAGGCGAAGGTCCGCCGCATCCAACTCACCGCGAAGAAGGGCGCGATCTTCACGCAAGCGTCCAACGAATTGGCGGCTGACGCGCCGGGATTCGACGGCGATCTGGTGAATACGCTCGTGCAGGCCATTGGCTGGTCGCTCGACTATTACGCGATTCGCGGAACGGGCGCCGGTCAACCTCTGGGCGTGCTCAACGATCCGGCGTTGATTACCGTCGCGGCGGAAGGCGGGCAAGCCGCGGACAGCTTCGTCGCGCAAAACGTACTGAAGATGTTCAGCCGGTTGCACCCCGCCTGTATCAAGAGCGCCGTCTGGATCACCTCAAGCACCTGCCTGCCCAAACTGATGAGCCTCTACATTCCGGCGACCAACATCGCAGGGACGGAGAACGTCGGCGCGGTGACCGGGCCGCTCGTCACTATCACTGGGCCGAACCAGTATTTGATGCTGGGACTTCCGTTGATCGTTACCGAGAAGGCGAGCGCGGTGGGCGATGTGGGCGACTTGGTACTCGCGGACTTCAGCCAGTACGTGCTCGGCATCCGGCGCGAGGTCACAGTCGAGCGCAGCAACGCCGCCGGTTGGCTTGAGGACGCGAGCGATTGGCGCGCAATCATCCGGTTCGACGGCCAGGGCAAGTGGTCCGGCCCGGTGACTCCGGTGAAGGGTGGCGAGACGTTGTCTTGGGCTGTGACGCTCGCGGCACGGTAACAATTCGGCGCGGCGCTTTTGCCTAGCAGCTTTTCCACCGCGCTGATTCGCCCGCAAGCGTCCTCCTCCTCCACGCTTGCGGGTCCAGCCGGGTGCGGTCCGTTCAGCCGCTTCCCGGAACTGCCGCCCATCCACAGCGGCGGGCCGCTTCCCCAACAGGCGGTTTTTGCCCTCGGCTTCGGCCGGGGGCTTTTTCAGCATCCAAGGATAAGGTCACGGTGAACTTCAACTCTATCCACATGCGGCGAATGCTCCGCTGTCGGCCAGGACCGTTGACCACGACCGGCGTTCGACGCCGGGCTGGGACGGTCTCCTAAGCTGCAAGCGTTGGCTTCGCCCAATCGTAGATTTCCTTGGCGAGATCAGCGGGCGAGGGCAAACTGACAACACGGAAACCGTCTTGTTCAAGCTTCCATTCATGCTCGCCGATGACATCTTCTATGCGTTGTAGGTCTTTTGCCTCGATTGTGTCAACGTCCGGCGTCAGCAAGAAAAGACCAATGTCATCAAAATCCCGGATGCGGGAATAGGTTGTCAGATCACGGCTGGACTTGAGCAAATTGAGTTCAACTGTTTGATGGGTCTTGTAAACGGTTGAAATTACGCTCCCACAAGCACCAACGGTCAGTAAGTTCAAATCGAGAAAATGCTTGCTGCCGTTTTCTTCGAGCAAAACACCTTGGCTATCCTCATTCACGATCAATTCGTAGTCCATTTGCGCGATACGCTTGAGCTCTTCGTTGACTAGCTTCCGAGCTTGAGGGGTATCAATCGATTCGAATCCACTCCCCTTCTTTTTGGGGGTAAGCGCCATGGCAACAACTTCAGAGAACAAGCGCTCGACCGTTGCTTCGCGATCTTCTCCAGAAGTATATTGAGGAGCGGACAAGCTAAGAGACGAGGTTTCGAAGACGATTTCTGGAATAGCTGTTTTCGCCTGAACGCATTTGCGCAAAACCTGTTCGGCGTAAGCCAAAATCTCACGTATGGATTTCTGAGGAAATTTATCGTGATAGATGCATTCGAACTTCTTGGAGTCAGCCAACAGTTTGAAATGCAACCGTTCACCCGGCGTTTGAACGACCACACCGACTGTAAACTTTTGAGGGGCAAAGATGTCCGGTTGGAGTTCTACGGTGCTCCAGGCTCCTGAAAATGTGGGTACGGGCATTTTAGTGGCGAGACCTTGAAGGTGAGCAAAATCTCCGCTGAATGAAGCAATCGAATTACTCATGCCATCACTCCCAGTTCGTCAGCAAGCCAGTTTGTCTGCGAACGTTGGTCCAGTAGATCCAGAATCGCTGGGATCAACGCACTAGCATTAGAAGAGTAGATCTGTTCTGTGATCTTAGCTATGTCGGCGCTCGCAGCGGATAGCCCCGGCGCGTGCTTCTTTGCTGCGTTTGCCATCTCAACCTGAAACTTCAAGAATTCCGCCCCGGATAGTTGTTCTTTGGCGGCATCCATTAAGCTTCTGCGTTCATAGCACCTTCCTGCTGGTCGCCACAAGAGGTCATGCAGTATCGTCTCGTGGTCAATAGAGACGTACCCTCCTCCACTCGTCCTAATGACGTTGCCAAAGTTGCGGTCACGCAGGTCGGTCCATTGGTCAAATGCCGCAATGTTCCTAGCATCTTTGCTATTCAAGCAGTTGCGGCGGGATACCCAGTACGCCCACGCGTTAATTTGTCTCACAACCTTGCCAGCCACGAGTTCGCAGCACCAAGCCGGGTATACATCGAAGCCGTCGAATTCAGAAGACAATTCGATGCTCTTACGAAGTTCGCTCAGGGGGACGAAGACGATTGCAGCGAACGGAACGCAGGCGACCCCCGAAGAACGAGCGAGCAACCACCCGATAGCTTCGCCCAGTAGCCCAGGATATTCATGCGGGAGCAGCTTAACGAAGCAATCCCGCAACTTGCCCGTTCCGTCTGCAATCTTGGCTAAGTGCGTCGTCTCATTGGCGCCAGAGTGGCCCGGCTTTCCGCGAAATTCACGCCACGCAGATGCATCAAGGATTTCCACGCTCATCTAGCGACTCCCGGATTCTCAGCTTAAGCAGCAATAACCTTCAAGGGATCGCGGCAATCTGTCACCCATTACTGAGGACGGAACTGTCAGCCTTAACCGATTAGCTAGCTTTGCCGATTAGTTATTAATTCATTATTATTTCAATGCGCGGGCCATCCGCCCGGCGATAGTGATACTTAAGTCATTGTTTTTATATAAAAAATTGGTGCCGCTTGTCGGAATCGAACTGACGACCTACCGCTTACAAGGCGGTTGCTCTACCAACTGAGCTAAAGCGGCGCGGAGCGACATTATAACGATAGCGTGCGCCTGTTTAAGCGATTATTTGACTACTTTGAGCGACGGCCTGCCTTTGGGTGAAAGGGGGGTGTCGTCGGGCGCGGGAGGAGGCTCTGATCCAGGTGGCTCGGGACCTTCGACAGGCTCAAAATGCAGCCCCTGACCATTTTCGCGCGCGAAGATGGCCATGACCCGATCGACGGGAATCGAAATCTCATGCGAGATTCCGCCGAAGCGCGAAGAAAACTGGATCCACTCGTTGTCCAGCGTGAGATTTCGGGTCGCGCCGGCGCTGATATTCAGCACGATCTGGCCGTCCTTGACGAAACCGGGTGGCACACGGGTGCGGCCATCTACTGCAACCAGCAGCTGCGGCGTGTAGCCGGAATCGGCGCACCATTCATACAAGGCGCGGATCAAATAAGGCTTGGTTGAAATCTCGGCCACCGGGCCTGTCCCCTCTTACTTGCGCAACGCTTTTTCGGTAGGCGTCAGTGCGGCGATGAACGCGGGACGGCTGAACAAGCGCTCCCGGTACTTGAGTACCGGCGCGGCCACCTTAGGCAACTCGATCCCATAGTGCTCGAGCCGCCACAACAACGGGGCGATCGCGACGTCCAGCATCGAAAACTCGTCGTTCATCAGGTATTTCTGCTTGGTCAGAATAGGCGTCAACTGCGACACGCTGTCGCGGATTTCCAGCCGCGCCTTGTCCGACCCCTTGCCAAGGCTGTGCTCGAGCGTATTGACGTGGGTGAACAGGTCGTGCTCGAAGTTGAATAGCACCAGCCGTGCGCGTGCGCGCATCACCGGGTCCGGCGGCATCAACTGGGGATGCGGGAAACGCTCGTCAATGTACTCATTGATGATGTTGGACTCGGTCAGTACGAGATCGCGCTCGACCAGGACGGGCATTTTTCCGCTCGGGCTGATACTGGCAATTTCTTCCGGTTTGTTGTGCATATCGACATCGATGATTTCGAAGTCCATATCCTTTTCGAACAGGACAATGCGGCAGCGGTGGCTGTACGGATCGGTGCTACCGGAATACAAGGTCATCATGGCGTGGGCTCCCTAGGGTGTTGCGAGTGTTGCGTATGTTTAATGCTTAAAACGCCAACAGCCGGACACCGTCCGGCTGTTGGCGAGCGGCAAAAATAGGGTTCAGTGAATGTCTTTCCAGA
>OEPS010000691.1_pt1 | contig 11510 bp, 11 predicted proteins | sample 1539411 | NCBI WGS metagenome assembly OEPS01 (sample SAMN02671747, study PRJEB22543) | soil metagenome | biome: bacteria | place: China:Hunan Province, Lengshuijiang City | collected 2012-10-15 | depth 0.08m m | reverse complement strand
AAGCCGGCGATCGACCGCAGCGGTCGCAAAACCCGGCTGCGATTTGTTGTGGTCTGTATCGGTCTCTCGCCGGCTTCGCCAGCTCCCACAGCACCCAGTGTCAGCTGGCAAAAGTCGTCTTCCGCTCAATCGGCACCTGCAGGGTCGATTTCACCCGCTCCAGCACGACGATGGTGCGAAACCACTTCACGTTCGGGTTGTCGTGGAACAGGCGCTGGGTCAGGGCCTGGAACTCGCTCATGCTCGCCACCGTCAGCACCAGCATGAAATCGGCATCGCCAGTGACGTAATAGCACTGCTGGATCTCCGGTCCCGAGAAGGCTTGCTTCATCAGCTCAAGGTCTGCCGACTGGGTCCGCTCGGCATGCACCTCGACCATCAAGGTAATCACCTGGCCGACTTTCTCCGGGTCGACAACCGCCACGTTGGCCTGGATAAAACCGCTGCTCTGCAGGCGCTGGATGCGCCGCTGCACAGAGGCCGTGGACAGGTGCACCTGCTCGGCCAGGGTTCGCAGCGGCAGGCTGTTGTCCTGTTGCAAGCGGTGCAGCAGGGCGAGGTCGAAATCATCCAGAGCAGGCTTCATGTGCAATATTTTCTCATCTGCAGGGTGAAAAACGAGGGCACTTTTCAGGCGTTACGCAATAAATTATCACCTCCTGAAGACCCGCGTGAAGGACACCGCCATGCACCGGCCCGCCACCCCCAACGCCGCCCTGGGCGTGCTGCTCAACGTACTGGCGTCGGTACTGTTTGCAGTGATGTATGCCTACACCCATCTGCTTGAGCGCCTGGGCGGTGAAGAAATCTACGGCTGGCGGATCCTGCTGACCGTGCCGTGCCTGACGCTGATGGTGCTTGCCAGTGGTCACTGGCATGAGGTGCGCCGGCTGTTCCAGCGGGTGTTTGCCGAGCGCTGGTTCTGGGCGGTGCGCCTGCTGTCGGCAGCGTTGCTAGGGGTACAGCTGTGGCTGTTCATGTGGGCGCCGATCAATGGCTATGGGCTGGATGTGTCGCTGGGCTATTTCCTCATGCCGCTGACCATGGTGATCGTTGGCCGCCTGGCCTTCAACGACAGCATCAGCCGCCTGCAACTGGTGGCCTGTGCGCTGGCGGCGCTGGGCATCATCAACCAGATCGCGATTGCCAAGGCCATAACCTGGCCGGTGCTGGCGGTGGGGCTGGGTTATCCGTTGTACTTCTGGCTGCGCCGGGTCAGCGACAGCAACAACATGGGCGGGCTGTGGTTCGATATGAGCCTGAGCCTGCCGGTCAGTTTGTTGTGGGTGCTCAAGGGTGGCGTGGTACTGGGTGTCGCTGGCAGTGGTTCGGACTTGCCCTGGCTGGTCGCCGGGCTGGGACTGATCAGCGCATCCGCACTGGCCCTGCAGGCGTTGTCGGGGCCGCGCCTGAACCTGACCCTGTTCGGCCTGCTGGTCTACGTCGAGCCGGTCCTGCTGGTGCTCGCCGCGATCCTGTTGGGGGAGACCATCGCTCCCGCGCAATGGCCTACCTACATCGCCATCTGGCTGGCCGTGTTGGTGCTGGTGGTGGAAGGCGGCCTGAGCCTGAACAACAGCCGTCGTGGTTACTCGCTCAATCGCTGTTCGCGCGAAGGCGGGTAGCCGAAGTAGGCGCTGTAGCACTTGCTGAAGTGCGAGACCGAAACAAAGCCGCAGGCAATTGCCACGTCCATCAGCGGCAGGTCGGAGTACTGCAGCAGGCGCCGGCTCTTGGTGATGCGCAGCTCCATGTAGTAGCGGCTGGGCGAGGTGCCCAGTTGCGCCTGGAACAAGCGGTCGATCTGGCGTCGAGAACGGCCACTGTAGCTGGCGAGCTGATCCAGGCTCAGGGTTTCTTCCAGGTTGTTCTCCATCAGCTCGACGATGGTGCGCAGCGGTGCGCTCATGGACTTTTTCGAGCTGCTGTCGACCCGGCGGAAACGTGCCCCGGAGAACGCCAGAATCTCCTCGACCCCGGCCGCCAGCGCTTCGCCCTGTTGCAGCTTGAGCAGCGCCAGCATCATCTCCAGCGCACCATTGGGGCTGGCTGCGGTCAAGCGGTCGCGGTCGAGGACAAAGCTTGCCGGGGTAATCGTGCTTTGCGCACTGCGCTCGGCCAGGCTGGCTCGTTGCTCGGGGTGGATGGTGCAGCTGTAGTCAGTCAGCACCCCGGCACGGCCAAGAAAATACGCACCGTTCCACAGCCCGCCCAAGGCCAGGCCATGGGTTGCTGCTTCGGTCAGCAAGCGGTCGAGCTCGGGGTATTTCAGAGGCGTGCGCAAGCCGCCGCAGACCACCAGCATGTCCAGCGTGTCCAGGCTCGCCCGCTCGAAGCCGGCGGCGTAGATTTCCAGCCCCAGGTCGCTGATCACCCGCTCGCTGCCCAGTGACAACGGGGTGATCACGAACAGGTTGTTCTGCAACAGGTTGGCGGTGACCAGCACATCCATGGCCACGGTGAAGCTGGCCATGGAGAAGTTCTCCAGCAGCAGGAAGCCGACGCGATAGGCGGGCGCAGACGGCGCCTGCGGGTGCTTGAGGTTCAGCATGTTTGTTGTACTGGATTTCTGGCTGAAGTGGCGAGGGGTGGGCAATTTCGGCTCCGCAGGGCATCGATGGGTAAAGCATGCGCGGTTGATCATGCCTGACATCGTGCGGGATGCGAATACACCGCAGGCTTATCTTTGACGCCATTGAGACTGAGCAGTCAGCTCAAGGCCGCGCAGTGGATCGACCCGCTGCGCAGCCTTGGTTCACGGCAACCTAGTACATGCGCACCACGGGCCGAAAATCGCCGTTGAGGTGAGGTCCGACCCTGTTGGCCGGACGATAGTCCGGGTCGGCATCGAGGCGTTGTTTCACCGTGGGAGCAATTTTTTCCTGGCCGTTTTCGGTTTCACCGATGGTGCGGTAGTAGGGCGGAACCAGCTTGCTGTACGACCCGCCGAGGAAGTCCTTGTAGGAATTTTTCAACGGCAGCAAGGCAGAGGGTGCTTTCGGCGCTTTCTTTGGATCGAGTTTCAAACCGCAGGACACTGCTTTTTCCATCATCCAGATCAGCGCCAGGTCGGAGAGGCGGTCTTTGAGGTAGCCGCCGCCGATATTGGCGTGCGCCCCGGCGAACCACACTTGCTCGATGGTCTGGGTGGGCTTGTGTTTCGGCGCCCACATTGTGCAGTCGTAGTTCTTGCGCCACTCATCGACGGCCAGGGCCTGGAAGGCGTTTTTTACAATGCCGCTCAGCTCGGTGTCGTGGAACTCATAGTAGGAACGGTTGAACCAGCTGAACGACTCCAGCGGAATCCCCAGGGCCCCGACGGTGTCCCAGACTCCGAGAAAGTGAATATCAATGATCCTGGCGTACGTCGCTCGAAACAGCTTGGCGGCTTCGGTATCGGCGGATCTATCGCGGTTACGGTACAGTGAGTAGGCTTCGCTGATGCGGGATTTGTGTTTCTTCTGCAGCAGTCCGCAGTTTCTGATCAGGCCCACCAGGCTGCGTGCGGTATAAGCGCCGCGGCTGAAGCCGAACAAGTAAACCTGGTCACCCTCTTCGTAGCGTTCAATCAGCTCCTTGTAGCCCTGCTGGATGTTCTCGCTCAGACCGACACCAAAAACCCCGCCTTTGAGCTTGTCATACCACTGCGTGCCGACCCCTTCGTCATACCATTTGTGCTGAGCGGTGCCGTCTTTGCTGGCAGCGGTAATGCTTTCATACAGGCGCCAGACATTGGTGCTTTCGCCTTCCTCGATGTCCGAGCCGGTGTCGGGGGTGTTCCAGGTGCCGTCAAAGCACAGGACGATCTTTTTGCTCATGGAGTGCTCCTTTATTTTCAGTGGTTCACGGCAGGTGCTGTGGTGAAAGGTAAAGGTCATGCAAGGGGGGGGCGCCTACGCATAAGCGTCGCAATCAGTATAAGCAGGTTACAGACAGTTCATTCTGCACCCGAGCAACGCAACGAGGGCACCGCCACCCGGTGGTAGCGGCTACAGGGAACAGTTACCTGTGAAGAGCAGGTGATCAGCTCGCGTTCTGCAACAGTGCGAACAGGGCGTATGCGGCGACGCCGGCGACGACCAACAGACCGCCTGCAAGACAGGCGATAGCTACATTGCTGCGGGCAGCGCTGCGGGCTGTGATTTCCCGGTGCGTCGTCAGTTGCTGCTCGAGGGTGTGTAGCTCTCGCGTCAGGGCCTGTAACGCTTGGTCGCTACCCGCCAGGCGCTGATCGTGGACGCCACTGAGGGTGATGTTTTCCTGGATGACGGTGGTAAGCGCGTCGAACTTGCGGGTTTGTTCGCGATCCTGCTGGGTGAGTTGCTGGTGCAGGGTTTGAAGCGTCTGGTCGATTGCGTCCAGGCTCTGTTGTTTGCCTTCAAGAGCCGTATCGAGGCCAGCCAGGTGCTGAACTGCGGATGCGAGTCCACTGTGCAGGGTGCCGAGCGCGTCGCTGCTCTGTTGCTCCATGCGATCCAGGCGCGCCTGAATTGACTCGATGGTCTGCTCGCGCTGAATGTCCAGGCGATTGTTTTCCTGGAGTTCGGCGATCAGCGAATGAATGGCCTGGTCATGATGTTCGAGCGTCTGCTTTTTCTGCTCCAGTACGCGATCCAGATTACCCAGGCGTTCCGACTTTTCCTTGAGCAGCGACTGGATGCTGTTGATGGCGTGGAGGTTTTCCTGCATCTGTACGGCTTTGTCCGAGAGCGACGCTTTGATGACGCTGATCTCGGCCGTATTCTTCTGGACCATGACGGCCTTGAGGTCAAGGCTCTCGCGCAACTCCAGAAGGTTCTTCTGGTTGACCTCGATCTTGTTCTGGGTCGATTTGGATCCATCGAGAATCTTTACGAAGATGTCGTTGGCGCGGTCAGCAAACTGGCGTCCGGTCTCGGACAATTGCTGAATGTTCCCTTCATTGTCTCGCCAGCCCTCACGACCCCGTTGTTCGACTTCACTGATCACTGCGGCGAGGAAGGAGTAGCTCATCGTGTTGAGGGTGATGACCTCCTGTATCAGCCCAAGCATCATTTCGTTGATTTTGTTCTGTGACTGCGAGATGCCCAGCAGGTCTTTGCGAGAGCTGGAAAAAGCGCTTTTGAACAGGCCACGATTCTGAATCGTGGCTACTTGGGCATTACTGTCTTCGATGCAACGCTCGATGTCCTTGATGACACCCAGAAAGTCTGTCGCGACATGCACCGGGGTTTTGTTGTTGGCCAGTATCAGTTCTTGAGCACTCATTAAAACCGCTCCAGCAAATCATCCAGAGCCCGTACCGAATCCTGGTACGAGGCGATACTTTTTTGGGTTTCCACACGCACTTCACGAATCTCGATGTCACCCTGTTCGAACTGCAGACTCAGGCTGCGAGCGGTCACCTCCATGTGTTGGTACGCGCTATCAAGCATCAGTACGGTCTGTTTGACTTTCAACAGCCCAACCATCTGGCCGCGATGAACATCCGCCAGCTGTTTGTTGCGAAAGGCAATTGCACTCTTGATGCGATCAAAAGCCAGCACCGTGAACAACGTCAACGTGCCAGTGATGATACCGGCCGCTACCACGCTCAGTTCTCCGGCGAACGGGGCGAGCAGGGGGATGGACTCCAATGCTTTCTTGATCACTTCTTCCAGCGCCAGGCCTATACAAGTGGCGACCGCCGCTGACAACAGGCGCAGTACTTCAAAGGCGATCTCGCCCTTGGTCGCACCTGCGGGGGGAGCAACGATCATCTTGATTGCCCGCGCCAGCGCCAGCACGGCCTCGCGAATGAGAGAGACGATGTTCTTGGCCGTGGTGAGGAACGAGTTGATCACCAGCGTAAGCAACGTAGACAGAAAACCGCTCAGCCCCGCACTGACACCTTCCTTGAGGTATTGCGCCCACTTTTCGCGAACTGTGTTGAAGGTGGTTTCTACTCGCTGTTTGACCAGTGCCATGAGCGACCTGGCTGAGTCGAAGCCTTCTCGTACCAGGTACCGCACATCATCGATGAGTCCCTGCAGCACATCCTTGAGCAGCATGCCCAAGACTTGGCGCATGGCGAGGTAGCCGGCGGCTTTGCCGCCTTCTACCAGCAGCTCGCTCCCTTGTTTCAGCAATACGGCCTTTTTCTGTGCGCTATCAATGGCATCCTTGGCTTGCTGATACTTCTCCCGCAGTACTTGTTCATCAAGGTCATAGACTTCGGCATTGGTCTTGTTCGGCTCCTTGCTGTTGGGCTTGTTCGCCCATTCCAGCAAGTCGGAGTCGCCTTTGGAGGAGTTCATGCTGAAGCCGGTCAAGACGACGTTTTCATCCTGAGTCGCGGTTTCTACCCGCTGCTCTCGAGTCTGGGCCAGGTGACCGCGCGCCGAACGTTCTACTTCACTGGCCGCTACCACATGGTCACGGGCCGCTGTATACGGCCCCTCCGGCAGTTCGGTACCTGCAGTGCGGTAACCGTCGTAGTACTTGCCATCGGTGCTTTTCATATCAGGGAATCGCTCGTCCAGGCGATCGTCGTAGTCGCCACGAGCAAACACTTCATCATTTGCTTTACGCCAGTTTTCATGCCGCTCGGCATCCGCGTCGTTGGCGACGACGCCCTTCTCGAAGTTGTGCAGCGAGGTAATAGCCCCTCCATCGCGGTCCTGAAACATCACTCTGCTGAGTCCAAAAGGACCGAGCAACTGATCCATCAGCATGTGCTGGAAGCTTTCGACAAAGTCTTTTTGCTGTTGATGGCCGGGAGCGCTGTTGATCTGTTGCAGCAGCAACTCGACCTGGTCATCGATCTCGATTACCAACTGATCGTTGGGCATTGCCATTGTCAATCCTTTAGTCATGTGCGCCGCGATCTGTCAGGCGAGCTCAATGCCTATCCAGGTGGCGTGATGTGCTTGGCGGAGTATTGGTCTGATTGGGGCAGAGATTATCAAAGTGCCACTATCTGGGTCCACGGGCGCCAACGCACAATCCAAAGCGAGACTCGCGTACTGGAATTGCAGGTTGAGTCTTGCCCAGGCCAGGCTCCTGGTACTTTCAGGGCAATATGCCACTATTGCGTGAATTCTATAATCAACCGTGCTGTGCATTAGCAGCACAACGTACAGGCGAGCCAGAAATGCCGGTTTACACGTCCATCAAAGCAGGGTTGAAATACGCCGAGGCAGATTATGTCTCGATCGCGGAACGCGGAAGGTTTGATGTAAAGCCCAAGGAAGACCAGATCAAGTGCGCGTTGTATCGATCATTTCGCGAGGCAGGTTTTCTGGTTCACGTGGAGGCCGGTTACCAGCGCAAGGCGGGGCGCTGTGATTTGTTCGCGGCATGTGGCAGCGGTAAATCCACTGTAGCGATAGAAATCAAGACAGCGTGGGCAGGCGCGGGGTGGACCAACAAACCAGCTCAACAGCGCCGTTCGTGGGAGGTCGATATCGACAAGATCCAGGCACTTGCAGGCGGCGATTGGGCAAACTGCGGCTACTTTATCCTCTGCCTCGCTTACGAAAAGGGCTCTACCTCAGAGCTCAGGCTACGCGATGAAGTGAGCACGCTGGGGGGTGAGTTGTTGCCTCCATTCGTCCTGGCTGACTGGAACGGTCTCAATGAAGCACAGTTTTGTGTGGTCAAGGTCTTCGGAAATTGAACGCGGCTGCATGGCAAAAACACGTGCCTGTCTGTAGGGTACCCCCTAGGCCATAGAACAATGCCTGCTTCCAGCAAGAGCGCCTGCCCCCGACGCCTGACCCACACCGCAGAGTCGTGACATGTCCTCATCCCATCTTGACCCGCTGCGCCGGGAAATCGAACAGCGCCAGGTTGCTCCAGCCCCCGAACCCTGGCAGCTCAAGGCGCGATTGACCATCGCCGGCCTGCTGGAGGTTGGTTTTGATCATGACAGCGAACTGCTCCTGGTTGCCTCCAGCTCCGGGCGCAGTGTGATCAATTGCCAGACCGGCGAGAAAGTGGCCCGGGATCGCACCGATAACCTCGGCAGTGACCGGCACCTGGAAACCCGCGGCATCGGCCCGCTGCACGAGCGGGTGATTCGTATGGCCGGGATCAATGGCGGTGGCCTGCCGGTGGCCACCGCCGATGGCTGGATGATCGAGGACATCACTCTGGCGTGGCCCGAGCAGCACCTGTTGCTGGTCGAACCGGGTTCCTGGCTACACGGCGCGCGCTACCACCGACCGGCGCTGTTTCACAAGCTCGGCGTCGAGCTGGAAGTGCGGGCCTTCGGGTTTTCCTACACCGGATTGACCTTGGTGATTGCCACGGCGGGGGAGGTGGTGGTGTACGGGCGCTGCGGCAAATCCCTGGCTGTCTGATCCTTCAACGCTGCCTGCGACGGCTCTGGTCGCCCTGTTTAAACACCCCTCGTCGCTTTTAAGTGCGAAATTTCCCACTTAATGGGAATCCTGTTTCACCCTTTGAGAAAACCCTGTGCACCATGTTCGCAAGGAGCACATATGAACTACAACACGCCCACCGATCGCCTGCTGCAGATTCTCGTCGCCCTTGGTCAGGCCAATGAAGCCGTGTCGGCCAAGGAACTGAGCCTGCAACTGGAGCAGCCTTTGAGCAGCACCTACCGGCACCTGAAAACCCTGCTGCGCTGGGGGCTGGCCGAAGACAATGGCCATGGCCGCTATCTGCCGGGCCCGGCGTGCCTGCAGCTGGCAAACAAGTTCGACCGCGAAGCGCTGCTGGTGTCGCAGGCTATGCCTGAGCTCAAGCGCCTGGCCGAATTGAGCCGGGAAAGTGTGGCGTTGATGGTGCCGAGCAATGGTCAGGCGATTTGTATCGAGCTGATCGACAGCCCGCAACCGCTGCGTTGCTGCTATCAGAAAGGTCTGGCCCAGCCGCTGCTGGTCGGTGCTTCGGCGCGGGTGCTGCTCGCGCACATGGCCCCTGAACGCAGCGAAGCCATCCTCCACGAACAGGGCGTCGATGCTGAAGGCATCGAGGTCTATCTGCAAAGTTTCATCCCCATTCGCGACCAGGGCTATGCCGTCAGCCTTGGCGAAATCGACGACGGCATCTGGGGCGTCAGCGCCCCGGTGCTCGACAGCCGCAACCGTTTGCACGGCGCAATCAGCCTGATGGCCCCGGCCTTTCGAGCCCAGCAAAGCAGCGATCGCCTGACCCGCTGGACCCGAGAAGTCGCCCTGCGCGTAGGCGCGCGGCTGGACTGAATCCACCTGGAGTACCCGCATGACTGCAACTACCGCCATGCCCCTGTGGCAAGGCCGAATCGACGCTGGCGAAGGCGCGTCGGCCCTGCGCTGGCACCAATGGGTGCAGCCCTACACCTGTGAGCAAGTGCCTGGCACCGCGCTGGTGGGCCTGGCCTGCGACGAAGGCGTTACCCGCAACCAGGGCCGCAGTGGCGCCCGACAGGGGCCGCCGGCGCTGCGCAAGGCTTTGGCCAACCTGGCCTGGCGTGGCCAGCGTCCGCTCTACGACAGCGGTGATATCGCCTGTGTCGGTAGCGACCTCGAAGGCGCCCAGCAGGCTTACGCCCAGCGCGTCAGCCAGTTGCTCGACCAGGGTCACTTGCCTCTGGGGCTGGGTGGCGGGCACGAAATCGCCTACGCCAGCTTCCTTGGCCTGGCCGAACACCTGCGCCAGCGCGAGGAGTGCCCGCGGATCGGCATCCTCAACTTCGACGCCCATTTCGACCTGCGCCATGCCGCGCAAAGCAGCTCCGGCACACCGTTCCGGCAGATTGCCGAGTATTGCCAACAGGCTGGCCTGGCCTTCGATTACTGCTGCCTGGGCGTGAGTGAACTGAACAATACCCAGGCCTTGTTCGACCAGGCCCAGCGCCTGAACGTGCGCTATCGCCTCGACCGGCAGATGCAACCGTGGAATGTCGCGGCCATCGAGGCCTTTGTCGATGAGTTCCTCAGCGGCATCGACCACCTGTACATGACCCTGTGCCTGGACGTGCTGCCCGCCAGTCAGGCCCCCGGGGTGAGTGCGCCATCGGCCCATGGTGTCGACCTGATGGTGGTCGAGCACCTGGTTCGCCAGGCCAAGGCCAGCGGCAAGTTGCGCATGGCCGACATCGCCGAGCTCAACCCGGGCCTTGACCAGGACCAGCGCACTGCGCGCATCGGCGCGCGGCTACTGGCCTGTCTGGTCGACTGAAACCATTACCCCCTTCAATCCCAGTATAAAAACAAGAGTGCCAACCCATGCTGACCCTGCAACTCGATGCACTGACCACCGTCGCCCTGGCGCTTTTGCTCCTGGCGATGGGGGCACAACTGAAAAAACACAGCTACTGGCTGCGCCAACTCTGCGTGCCGGCCCCGGTGATCGGCGGCTTTGGCTTTGCCCTGGTGGTGTGGCTGCTGCGCAACCAGCAGTGGCTGGACATCAAGCTCGACACCGCCATGCAAACCCCGCTGATGGTGGCGTTCTTCACCACGGTCGGTCTGGGCGGCAGCCTCGGCTTGCTGCGCCAGGGCGGTAAAATCCTCTTCATCTACCTCGGCGCCTGCTGGGGCCTGGCGTTGCTGCAGAACCTCGTAGGTGTCGGCATGGCCAAGGCGCTGGGCATCGACCCGCTGCTGGGGATCATGGCCGGTGCGGTGTCGCTGGAAGGCGGCTTTGGTGCCGCGGCGGCCTTCGGCCCGATTGCCGAGAGCCTGGGTACCAGCGGGGCGACGACTGCCGCGCTGGCCTCGGCGACCTTCGGCATGGTCGCCGGTGGTTTGCTCGGCAGCCCGGTGGCGCGCTATCTGATCGACCGCAAGAAGCTGGCGGTCAAGGCTGACCAGGTCGACACCCTGCAAGCGCTGGAAAAGGCCAACGAAGCCCCGAGCGTCCCGCTGGATGCCGCGGTGCTGCTGCGCTTGCTGACCTGCATCCTGGTGATCATGGTCCTCGGCTTCTGGATTGGCGATGCGTTGAAAGCACACCTGGGCATCGTTCTGCCGGTGTACGTCGGGGCAATGTTCGTCGCCATCATCCTGCGTAACCTCAACGACCGCGCCCGGGTCATCGACATACCCGACAACGCCGTCAGTACGGTGGGCGATATCAGCCTGGGCATGTTCCTGACCATGGCCATGATGAGCCTCAAGTTCTGGGAGCTGGAACAACTGGGCCTGCCGTTGCTGGTGATTCTGGTGGTGCAGGTGGTGATCATGGTGTTGCTGTGCATCTTCGTGCTGTTCCGCCTGTTCGGCGGCAACTACGATGCCGCGGTGCTCTGCGCCGGTTACATGGGCCATGGCCTGGGCGCTACGCCGAATGCGGTGGCCAACATGGGCGCCATCTGTGACCACTACAAGGTGTTCTCGTACAAGGCCTTCATCATCGTGCCGCTGTGTGGCGCGGTATTGATCGACATCGTCGCCTTGCCGTTGATTACCTGGTTCATCAACGCCTTCGCCTGATATGAACTGACGCCAAAACAGGACTGCGGTGGGAGCGGGCTTGCCCCGCGATGACGTCGGTACAGCCAACATCGCATCGCGGGGCAAGCCCGCTCCCACAGAAGCCCG
>OEPS010000690.1_pt1 | contig 11512 bp, 9 predicted proteins | sample 1539411 | NCBI WGS metagenome assembly OEPS01 (sample SAMN02671747, study PRJEB22543) | soil metagenome | biome: bacteria | place: China:Hunan Province, Lengshuijiang City | collected 2012-10-15 | depth 0.08m m | reverse complement strand
GGGGAAGACCTGGCATTCTAATTTGGCTCATTTGGTCTAGGAGAAAACTGGGATCATACGGTTGTAAGCAATGATGGTAAAGTTACGTTTACAGCATCAGATGAAGGATATAAAGAGGGTATTAAATTTCTCAATGAGTTATATAAAGAAGGTCTAATCGATGTGGAAGCATTTGAACAAGATTGGAACACCTATTTATCTAAAGGTAAAGATAATCGTTATGGTTTATATTTCACTTGGGATAAAGCAAATATTACTGGTATGAATGACAAATATGACCTAATGAAACCGCTAGCTGGTCCAGATGGCCAAGTGAATGTAGCCAGAACGAATGGAATGGGATTTGATAGAGGCAGAATGGTTATCACAAGTTCGGATAAGAACATTGAACTGACTGCAAAATGGATTGATCAATTATATGAACCAAAACAATCTGTTCAAGATAACTGGGGTACGTATGGTGATAAAACTCAACAAAATATTTTTGAATTAGATGAAGCAGCAGGAATGTTAAAACATTTACCTTTATCAGGTACAGCACCAGTGGAATTAAGACAAAAAACAAATATCGGCGGACCATTAGCGATTTTAGATGAGTATTATGGAAAAGTTACAACAAAGCCAGATGATGCTGCATGGAGATTAGGATTAATGAAGGATGTTATGACTCCTCATATGACTGCAGAAAATATTTATCCAAGAGTATTCTTCTCATTAAAAGATAGCGACAAGCTGACTACCATTGAAACAGATATGTTTGCTTATGTGATGAGAAAACGTGCGGAATGGATTCAAAATGGAAAAGTGGAAAAAGAGTGGGATGGATATTTGAAAGAATTAGACCGTTTAGGTTTACAAGATTGGATAAAAATCAAACAAGCAGGATATGATAGAGCGACAAAATAATAGATTAAAGATTTGGCTGAGGCTGTACAGTACAAGCATACGTACAGCCTTGTTCCAATTTAGAATAATAAAAATTCATAAACAATGGTGACGAAGAACAAATCTGATAGAAAGCCAGTGAGAACTGTCCATCATAATCGAAATAAAGATACTAAGAGAAAACAAAGGAGTGACACAATTTGGCACAACTATACAAAGAAAAGCATCGTCCGCAATTTCATTTCTCACCAGAAGAAAAATGGATGAACGATCCAAACGGAATGGTCTTTTTTAATGATGAGTATCATCTTTTTTATCAATACCACCCATTTGGTACGACATGGGGACCGATGCACTGGGGCCATGCGGTTAGTAAAGATTTAATTCATTGGAAACAGCTACCGATTGGGCTGTATCCAGATGAGCATGGAGCGATTTTTTCTGGTAGTGCCGTTGTGGATTGGAATAACACATCAGGTTTTTTTCAGGATGGACCTGGGTTAGTGGCCATTTATACTAGTGCTGATAACTATCCTGATTCCGACAGACCACGTCAGCGCCAAAGTCTTGCTTATAGCAATGATAACGGAAGAACGTGGATTAAATACCAGGGAAATCCAGTCCTCTCTGATGTCAATATAACCGATTATCGCGATCCCAAGGTTTTTTGGCATGATGAAACGAATAAATGGGTGATGGTATTAGCTACTGGACAATCCGTTACCATTTATACATCAGCAAACCTAAAAGATTGGGAGTTTGCTAGTGAATTTGGAAATAAAGCTGGTTCACATGAAGGCGTTTGGGAATGCCCTGACCTGTTTCAATTGCCAGTAGATGAGGATGAAAACATCCAAAAATGGGTCATGTTTGTCAGCATTGGTGATAACCATGATTTCAAAGAAGGGTCAAGGACCCAGTATTTTGTAGGTCAGTTTGATGGAACAACCTTTGTAAATGATAATTCAGATGAAACAATACTTTGGATGGATCATGGCAGGGATAATTATGCAGGCGTAAGTTGGTCTGATATCCCAGCTGAAGATGGAAAAAGAATTTATATTGGCTGGATGAGTAACTGGCGTTACGCAAATCAAGTACCAACGGAAGAATGGCGGAGTGCGATGACCTTGCCAAGAGAATTATCGTTAACTTCTAGTAAGGAGGGAGTTCGCTTGGTACAGCGAGTGGTACCGGAAATTAATTCGATTCGAAAAGGTACAGAAGTTTTTCAAGATCTAACAATTGGAACAAACCAACCTGCTATATTTAATCTGTTCAGTCCACTAATGGAAGTAAATATAGAATTAAAAAAACAAACTTCTAATTCCTTTGGTATCGTATTACAAAGTTCCGACGATGAAAAGACAGTAATTCGTTACGATGTGGAAATGGAAAAGTTATTTGTTGACCGTACAGAAGCTGGGGATAATAGTTTTTCAGAATCATTCGCGGCCGTACAAGAAGCTTTTTTAAAGATGGAGAATAATAAAATCAATCTACAAATCTTTATCGATGCTTCATCTATAGAGGTATTTGCTGAAGATGGTAAAGTCGCTTTCACTAGCTTAATCTTTCCAAAAAAACCATATGAACAGCTTGTTTTATTTTCGGATGAAGGAAAGATCCTAGTATCCTCATTAAAATTAACCGAGCTAGATTCCATTTGGGTGAAGTAATTGCATTTTACAGCAAAGCTCTAATCGAATATCTCGAGTTAGGGCTTTGTTTTTGCAGTAAGAATGATTTTTAAGCAAAGAAAGGTTGAGGGGAATGAAAACGAATTCATCAGTCATTTGTATCGGAGAATTACTAATTGATTTTTTCTGTACAGATGTGGATATTGACTTAGTTAAAGGACGTAATTTTGAAAAACAGGCTGGGGGAGCCCCTGCGAATGTGTGTGCATCGATTGTGAAACTGGGGGGCAATGCCTTATTCAGTGGAAAAGTTGGCAATGATCCGTTTGGGCATTTTTTAAAAAATACATTAGATGAAGTGAATGTTGATACCTCCATGCTTGTGCTCGATGATGAGCATCCAACAACATTAGCATTTGTTTCGTTAAAAATAAATGGGGAAAGGGATTTTGTTTTTAACCGTGGCGCAGATGCTTTCTTAACGGAGAACGATCTGGATAAAGAAAGAATAATGGAATCTAGTATTCTACATTTTGGCTCAGCGACTGCTTTATTGGATGATCCATTTCAAACCACTTATTTAAATTTAATGCAGGATGCTAAAAATAAGGGGAAATTTATCTCATTTGACCCTAACTTTAGACATGACCTTTGGAAGGGAAGAAGAGAACAATTTGTAAAGTTGGTAAGAAAGGGAATCGCAATCGCTGATTTTGTCAAAGTCAGTGATGATGAATTAAAGATTATCTCGGGAGTAGATAATTTAACAGAAGGAATCGCTGCCCTTCATCAAATAGGGGCAATAGCAGTAGCCGTTACGTTAGGGAAAGAAGGGACATTGATTTCAAATAATCATCACATCGAAACCATCCCTAGTATTGTAGTTGATGCAATCGATTCTACCGGTGCGGGGGATGCTTTCGTAGGAGCAACGCTTTACCAGCTGGCGAAAGCAGAAGAGCCGAAAAGTGTTTTAGAAGACTTCGCACACCTAAAACAAATCATTTCCTTTAGTAATAAAGTGGGAGCGATGGTCTGCACGAAAGTAGGGGCCATTTCTGCCCTGCCGACCCAAGTGGAAATAAACAGTTTTAAAGATACACTGATTAAAAGTCTTTAAGTCAGGCCCGTTTAATAAGTTTAAGGGAGAGTATGTAATGAAACTAGGTTTTATTGGTTGTGGTGTTATTGCGATGGCACATGTTGAAGGATTGAAAGAGTTAAAAAGAAACGGGATCGAAACATTTGAATTGTCAGCGGTTTGTGATATTCAGCAGGAAAGGGCTGAGCAGTTTGCTTCAGAGGTGGAAAAGCGGTTAGGCAACCGTCCTGCAGTCTATACGGAATATCGTTTGATGTTGGAAAAAGAACAATTAAATGCCGTATCCATCCTGATCAATCATGATTTGCATCATACAGTAGCAGAAGATTGCTTTGCAGCAGGGCTTCATGTACAAATGCAAAAGCCGCTTTCCATTTCCCCGTCTTTCGGCCGGAAAATGATCGCTGATGCAAAAAAGTATAATAGAGTCTTAACATTATCCGAACCCAGCGTATTAGGGGCAGAAAATGTTGCAATTGCTGAGGCAGTAAAAGAAGGTCTGATTGGTCGAGTATCTTTCATAATTGATTATGCAACTGTTACACTAAATCGAGGATTTTTCGCCGGGACGCCATGGCGTCATATGAAAGGGCAAGCAGGGGCGGGCTGGATCAATGATCATGGAGTTCATAGAACTCACTTTTTTACTGAGATTAATGGTTCGATTGATGAAGTTTTTGCTTATACGGAAATTTTTGAAAAAGAATTAAGTAATGGGAATGTAACGGTAAAACCTACGGGAGAAGACACGGCCGTTACGGTCTTCAAGTTTACAAATGGAGGACTCGGTCATTGGATGTGTGCTACATCAGCCCATGGTGAAGGGACCGGAGGTGTGTGGATTTATGGAAGTAAGGGATGCCTTCGCCCTGGGCTTCATGCAACTCTTGAAGATGGGAAAAAAATTCTGATCCCGGAATTGATTGAGCGGTTTGCCCCGAATATCGTTGAACATCCATTCGCTCATTCCTATGTAGAATTATGGGAAGCCATTGCTGAAAATAAAACACCTATTTCGAGTGCGATGAGAGGCCTGGAAGCATTAGGAGTTGTATTTGCTGCTCTTGAATCTGCAACAATCGGCCAGCCCGTTAAAGTACAAGATATACTTAATGGGAAAAAACATGCCTATGAAGATACCGTTCTGGAAGAGATGAAATCAATCTTATCACTGGAACTTAAAGGATTGAGATAATAGAAATAGGTTAGTAAATTAGGTACAGCCCGCAGTGATATTTATCCTATTTGTAGAAAATGGTAGCATAATAGAAGAGGGTTGCCATCACGACTTAATCGGGCGGAAGGACCAGTATTGGAAGTTATATCAGTCCCAGCAGGTTAATAATATTCATGTGAGTTCAAAATGAAAAAAGATCCTCATCTAAAAACGGTGAGGACCTTTTTTCATTCTCTTCTTCTGTATTCCCCTGGTGCAACCCCGTACTTCTTTTTAAATACTCGATGAAAATAAGAATAAGCCCCAAATCCGCATTCATCTGCAATCTGCTCGAGTGTCATCGAACTATATTTCATCCTCTCAATTGCTGCAGACATACGAATTTCCAGTGCATATTCCATCATCGTTTTACCGATGCTGTTTTTAAATAAATGGACGGATCGAGAGACGCTGAGTCCAGCATGAAGAGCCACCTCTTCTACTTTAAAATTGGACGTTGCATGCTCTTCGATATAGCGCATCATCCGAGTTACCGAGTAGGGGTGATTGATGGTTGTTACTGTCTCTTGGACTGTCCGTTCCAGCGTTAAACAAAGTGCACGTAGCAAATAGCCAGTGAGTTCTTCGTTTTCATTCGATGCTGGGCGGCGTTTTTCCATCATGATATGACGCCATAGGGCGAGCAGTTTTTCATCCAAATCGATTCTCGAGATATCCGGCTTGGTAGAACGGCTCCACCAATCGTCCAGCCAAGTACCATCGCAGACTAAATGATAGTCCCCGCTGATTTGTCCATCCTTAACCAGTAATTCATAGTGATCACCTGGTTTAATAAGCAGGAGGTCACCTTTCTCTAAATTCACTTTTCTCCCCTTTACGATAACTTCACAATGTCCTTCTGTTTGCAGGCGAAATAGATAAGAGGGATATCCAGATTTATGTTGCGAATGATAGCCATTAGTGTGAAAGGAATAGCCGCAAAATAATATATTTGTTGTCATATATTCACCTTCTGAAAAAATAAAATAGCAAAATAGTCGATGTTTCAATTATATCATCTATGTTTCTTTGTTTAGAAAAAGTTTAACATGGAATCAAATAAGTAAGGCGTAATCGGACTGAGAAGGAGTAATGAAAATGACAAATAAACCTTATAATTTAGTAATAGTTGGTTATGGCGGGATGGGAAGTTATCACGCGAAGTTATTAAAGGAAAACCCAACCCTATGCGTGGTTGGAACCTTTGATATTTTAGAAGAAAGACGTACAGCATCAACGGTCGATGGATATAAATCGTATGAAAGCTACTCCGCAGTGATAGCTGATCACGATGTTGATATTGTTCTGATTGCAACGCCTAACGATGTCCATAAAGAAATAGCGATTGCTGCATTGAACGCTAAGAAACATGTTATTTGTGAAAAACCAGTCACGATTTATAGCGAGGATTTAGAAGAAATTATGAAGGTTGCAGAAGCGACTGAGCGTAACTTTATCGTCCATCAAAATCGCCGTTGGGATAAAGACTTTCTAACTATAAAAAAGATATACGATAAAACGATGATCGGCAATATCTTTCACATAGAATCACGTGTCCAAGGAGCCAATGGGATTCCGGGAGATTGGCGCCATTTGAAGGCGCATGGTGGGGGAATGCTTTTAGACTGGGGCGTTCATTTACTCGATCAATTGCTGTTTATGGTTGATAGTAAAATTGCGAGTGTCTATGCCAATTTAAGCTATGTCTTAGGGGATGAAGTAGATGATGGCTTTCAGACAATTATCACCTTTGAAAATGGCTCCACCGCCTTAATTGAAGTGGGGACAACGAATTTTATCCAATTACCTAGGTGGTATGTCAAAGGGACTGCCGGAACAGCGGTGATTAAGGACTGGAGCATGGAGGGCAGAATGGTGACACAAAATTTTGGTGTTGATATTGAGGCCCCGAAACCAATCCAAGCCGGGCAAGGCTTAACGAAAACAATGGCCCCTCCTTCAGAAGCAGCCGTCAGCACATCTAATTTACCGGAAGTAGCACCAACGATAGAAAGTTTCTACGATAACGTGATTTCCGTAATTGAAGGAAAAGCAGAGCCTATTGTTAAAAATACGGAAGTGCTCCGTGTCTTACGATTAATTGAAACGATTTTTAAAGCAGCAGAAGCGAACGAAGTGATGAAGGATTTTGATGCGTACAAGGCTGATCTCATTTAAAAGACTGCATTTACCGATAAGGGGTAAAAATCGTCAATAAGGTAAATGAAAGAGCGTTCCATTGACCGATAAGGGAAAAATAGAGTAGCCGTGGTAAATGAAAGAGCGTTCCATTGACCGATAAGGAAAAAAAAGAGCCGCCGCAGTAAATGAAATTGCGCAACTACGAAGTGGAGTTCAATATTTTCCACCCTATCAGACAATGTAAGCCGTTTCATTAATTCTATCAATCTCTAAAATTAACTATAAAGTAATCATGAAAAGGAGTCGTTATCATGTTGAAAGTTACGGTATGGAATGAAAACCGTCATGAACAAAAAAATCCAATCGTTAGGGATATCTATCCAACCGGGATCCATGGTACCATCGCCCAATTCCTTCAATCGGAAGGCATTGAAACAACAACGGCCACTCTTGATGAACCGGAACATGGCTTAACAGATGAGGTACTTGCTGCCACTGATGTCCTAGTTTGGTGGGGACACCTAGCCCATGGTGAAGTAAAAGATGAGATTGTCCAAAAAGTGCAACAACGAGTTCTCAATGGAATGGGTCTAATAGTCCTGCACTCCGGCCATTTTTCGAAAATCTTTAAAACATTAATGGGAACCAGCTGTGATTTAAAGTGGCGGGAAGCGGATGAAAAAGAACGACTTTGGGTTGTGAGCCCAAGCCATCCGATTACAGAAGGAATCTCTGAATATATTGAATTAGAAAAAGAAGAAATGTATGGGGAACATTTTGATATTCCGCAGCCGGATGAGCTCATTTTTACGAGCTGGTTTGAAGGCGGCGAAGTATTCCGCAGCGGAATCACCTACACACGTGGAAACGGAAAAGTATTTTATTTCAGGCCGGGCCATGAAACCTATCCGACCTATCATAATGAACAGATTCAACGTGTCATTATCAATGCAGTAAAATGGGCAGCTCCAGTCAAAAGGGAACGGCCTGTTTATGGAAATGCGAAACCGCTAGAACAAATCAAAGGGGGGCAAAAATAATGAAAAAGTTAAGAGTCGGAGTCATCGGTTGCGGCAGTATTGCCCAGCATCGCCATTTACCTGAATATCAAGCCAATAAAAACGTAGAACTAGTCGCAGTATGTGATAGTAATGAAGAACGGGCTAACCAAATTGCTGAAAAGTATGAAGTCGATGCCTACACAAATTATGAAGATTTATTAAGCAGCGGCACCGTTGACGCAGTCAGTGTTTGTACACCAAATTATCTTCATGCTCCAATCTCGAAAGCTGCCCTAAATGCAGGATTACATGTCCTTTGTGAAAAACCAATGTCCACTTCTAAACAGGAAGCAGAAGCCATGATTGCCGCAGCCAAAGAAAGTGGGAAAAAGCTAATGATTGCTCATAATCAGCGTTTTGTAGCTTCCCATCAACGGGCACGTCAGTTGATTAGTAGCGGGGAAATTGGCAAAATTTATAGCTTCCGCACAGCATTCGGGCATGGCGGCCCAGAGGGATGGAGTGTAGATGGGAAAGAAAGCTGGTTTTTTGAAAAGGATAAAGCCTTCGTTGGGGCAATGGGTGATTTAGGCGTCCATAAGACTGATTTACTAAGATATGTTCTAGGTGAGGAAATTACCGAGGTGGGTTCCTTTGTTGAAACAAGTGCTAAAGTCTTCGCGGATGTCGATGATAATGCAGTATGTGTTTTAAAAACTGAAACCGGGATTATTGGCACACTTGCAGCAAGCTGGGCTTATGTCAGTAAGGAGGATAACTCGACGATTATTTATGGGGAGAAGGCGATTCTTCGATTAGAGGATGATCCTAATAATTCTCTTGTTGTTCAGTATGTCAACGGTGATGTGGTTAATTATCAACTTGGAAAAATCCAGTCCAATGATGCTGGTGGACAACGGACCACACATGTGATCAACCATTTTGTCGATGCTGTTATTCATAATCAAGAGCCACCTGTGCCTGGTGAAGAAGGCCTAAAATCACTAGCGGTGATTTTAGCGGCTTTACAATCAAATGAAACTAAACAAATTGTTAAAGTTAGCGAGCTAGATTAATTTTTCAATAAAGAGAGGGGATTTTCATATGAAACTGGGCGTTTTTACGGTATTATTTGCTGAAAAATCATTCGAGGAAATGCTTGATACAGTGAAAGGAGCAGGACTGCACGCAGTGGAAATCGGAACCGGCTGCTATCCTGGTAACAATCATTGCGATTTAGATGGGTTATTGGAAAACGAGGAAGCTCAGAAACAATATCTCCAAAAAATCGAGGAGCGCAATTTAACAATCAGCGCATTTAGTTGTCATGGAAACCCGATATCTCCTGAAAAGGAATTTGCGAAAAACTCGCATGAAACACTCCTAAAGACGATTAAACTAGCCTCACTTCTTGAAGTGCCGGTTGTGAACTGTTTTTCAGGTACAGCAGGGGACCATGAGGGAGCAAAATATCCTAATTGGCCTGTTACTCCATGGCCGAATGAATATGGCGACGTGTTAAAGTGGCAATGGGAAGAAAAACTGATTCCTTATTGGAAAGAAGTCGGCCAATTTGCTAAGGATCATAACGTCAAGATTGGCCTTGAACTTCATGGCGGCTTTTTAGTGCATACACCTTATACACTCTTAAAACTACGCGCAGAAACCTGCGATGCCATTGGTGCCAACCTAGATCCAAGTCACTTATGGTGGCAGGGGATTGACCCTGTTGCGGCGATTAAAATTTTAGCCAAAGAAAATGCAATTCATCATTTTCATGCCAAGGACACGTACATTGATCAGGGAAATGTGAATATGTATGGATTAACGGATATGCAGCCCTACGGGGAAGTGAAATCACGAGCTTGGTCTTTCCGTTCGGTCGGATGCGGACATAGTCTGAAAGAATGGTCTGACATGATGAGTGCCTTAAGAACCTATGGCTATGATTATGTGGTCAGTATCGAACATGAGGATCCAATTATTTCTATTAACGAAGGGTTCAATCGTGCAGTAACGAACTTAAAATCGGTCTTAATTGAAGAATCAGTCTCGCAAATGTGGTGGGTGTAAAAAGGATGGAAGGCTTTAAGAAATGAGGTGTACAAGTGAACAAAAAGTGGTGGAAAGAGAGTGTCGCCTATCAAGTCTATCCCCGCAGTTTCATGGATAGCAATGGGGACGGGATTGGTGATTTAATTGGTGTTACAGCAAAATTAGATTACCTAAAAGAGTTGGGAATAGATGTCATTTGGCTCTCTCCAATGTACAAATCACCCAATGACGATAATGGCTATGATATTTCCGATTACCAAGATATTATGGAAGATTTCGGGACGATGGCTGACTTTAACGAACTGCTTGAAGGCGTTCATCAGCGTGGAATGAAAATAATCCTTGATTTGGTCATCAATCATACGAGCGACGAACACCCATGGTTTATCGAGTCTCGTTCCTCTAAAGACAACCCAAAACGTGACTGGTACATTTGGAGGGAGGGGAAAGATGGAAAAGCTCCGAACAATTGGGAGTCGATTTTCAGTGGCCCTGCTTGGGGATTTGATAAAGAAACAGAACAGTATTTCATGCACATCTTCTCTGCACGGCAGCCTGATTTGAATTGGGAAAACCCTGAGGTAAGGGAAGCTTTATACGATATGGTGAACTGGTGGCTGGAAAAAGGGATTGACGGCTTCCGAGTAGATGCCATCTCACATATTAAAAAGGAACCAGGGTTTCCAGATATGCCTAACCCTGATCAATTAGAGTATGTTCCATGCTTTCCTAAAATGATGAATGTGGATGGGATTGATGAGTTTCTTACAGAGTTTTCGCAAAAAACGATTAAGAACTATGACATCATGACCGTTGGGGAAGCGAATGGTGTCGGCCTAAAAGAAGCAGATCAATGGGTGGGTGAAGAAAACGGCTATTTTAATATGATATTTCAGTTCGAATTTTTGGATTTGTGGGATAAGGATGCAGATGAATCTATTGACGTTCGTAAGTTGAAAAAGGTTCTAACCAAATGGCAGACTGGTTTGGAAGGCAGAGGCTGGAATGCCTTATTTATCGAAAACCATGATCAGCCTCGTCGGGTATCTAATTGGGGAAATGACAAAGAGTATTGGAAAGAGAGTGCCAAAATGCTTGGAGCTCTATATTTCCTAATGAAAGGTACTCCATTTATTTACCAAGGTCAGGAAATTGGGATGACAAACGTCCAATTTCCATCTATTGAAGATTACAACGACGTTGGCATGATTAATTACTATTATGTTGAAACAGCCAAAGGCCGTTCCCATGATGAAATCATGAAGGTTATTTGGGAAAAGGGCCGGGATAATGCCCGGACACCGATGCAATGGGATGCATCTAACATGGGAGGATTTACAACCGCAAAACAGACATGGCTGGGAGTAAATCCGAATTATACTAAGATTAATGTTGAGGCGCAAATAGATGATCCAAACTCGATTTTATCTTTCTATAAAAATTTGATTCACTTAAGAAAAGAAAACCCAGT
>OEPS010000689.1_pt1 | contig 11515 bp, 10 predicted proteins | sample 1539411 | NCBI WGS metagenome assembly OEPS01 (sample SAMN02671747, study PRJEB22543) | soil metagenome | biome: bacteria | place: China:Hunan Province, Lengshuijiang City | collected 2012-10-15 | depth 0.08m m | reverse complement strand
GGCCTGTTTCATACAGTGAGTTTCATTTTCTATCTGTACCATATTTAATAATAACACTTATCGAACCTATTGCATAGACTAATTATAATCCTACTGTATTATAAGCCAATAAAACATCCTTTTATGCACAAATTACCGCAATATCATAAATATGATAATAAATCTTCATTTAGCCCATTAATCTTCGAGAAGATAATTTTTTAAATCGACAATTTTCCCACCCTTTTTATAAAGGCGCGGGACCCGATTGGCTATTATACACGGAACTTCATAATTAATCGTTTCGAGCTTTTTGGCTACTTCATTAACTGAAATAAACTGATCGTCCTGTCCGCCAATTAATGTTACAGTCGTCCCAACCGGAACATTTTCAGGGAGACGAATCATACATTGATCCATACAGATTCGACCGACAATCTGAGACCTGGTTCCCTTAACAAGTACTTCTTGACCTTGCAGCTTCCGAATCCATCCGTCCGCATAACCAATCGGAATGGTTCCAATCCACTCTTCTTCACCAGTTTCATAGGTTGCCCCATAGCTCACTTTTTCGCCCTTTTGCAGCTTCTTCACATGGACAAGTCGTGACCGGAGAGAAAAAGCTTCATGGAGAGGAAATGGGATCTCATTTTCCATCTCAAGCGAAGGTGTTAGACCATACATCGCGATTCCAATTCGTACTGCATTAAAATTAGCGTTAGGATACCTTAGGGCAGCCGCACTATTGCTAGAATGGATATACTTCGGTTGTTTTTTTAGCCCTTGGATCATCCCTTCAAACAATGCTAACTGATGGCGGAAATAGGTTTCATCCAACTCATCTGCCGTGGCAAAATGAGTATAAATTCCTTCCAATATCAATTGATCATTTTCAGAGATAATCTGCTCAATGGCCGTTAACTCTGTTACATCCCGAACACCAATTCTTCCCATCCCTGTATCTACTTTAATATGAAGAGAAATTTTATCATTCGAATGTAAGTTTTTTACTGCATCCCGAAGCCATTCCATCTGAAAAACGGTAAGGGTAATATCAAACTTCGACGCCACTTGAACATCTTCAGGTCGCGAGGCCCCGAGGACAAGAATAGGCGCAGTAACTCCTTTATTTCGAAGAGCTATCGCTTCATCCATAAAAGCAACTGCCAGATAGGACGCACCTGCTTCCAGTGCTGTTTCTGCAACTTGAACATCCCCGTGCCCATAGGCATTCGCTTTGACAACAGCGATCATTTTCACGTCTTGAGACAGATGCTTTTTGATAGAGGCAACATTGGCTGAAATGCAATCTAAATCTACTTCTGCCCAAGTATCTCTATAGAAAAAACCTTGCTCTTCCATGGTTCCACTTCCTAATAGCTTTAATTAAATATTATTCCATTTTAACACAAAAGTTATCATACTCTTGTTTAATTTCTTTTACAAACAAAAAACAGGCCCCATAAGAGCCTGCGGGAATAAATCGTTATTTTACTGCTTCACCTTGGACAGAGGTCGCAACCTCAATCATTTCTTCCTTAGTTAAGTTTTTCGACGCAATCATGTAGTCCACACCATTATGAGACCAAGAGAGGGAGTGATCCGAAACTGCCCCAATTGTCACCCCTAAATCGACAATATCACCTTCAACATAGGTAGGATTCACGGAAGCTGTTTTGGCTGTTACTTTCTCCTGGACAAGCGTAAACGATTTTTTGCCATCATAGGTGAGGACAACCCGTTTACCATCTTCAAGCGTTACTTCTTTTTCTTCAATTAATTTTGTCCCTTTAAGTTCTGGCGTTGGATACATTACGGTAAAGGCATCATCGCCGCCATCTGCCATCGCTGGCAAATTAAGCTGCGCACGTGTCATGTTTTTCTTCATATCGAAATCGTCCTTGTCAAAGCTGGCGTTAAATTTCACCTTGGAAAACTCTACCGTGACAAGAGCATTTCGATCTGGATCCATGACTTTTACCACAGCAGGGGATAGATCCCTTTTATTCAGCTTAATTTCTTGGGAAGGCAGCATCGTATTATTTTGATAACGGGTTTTCGTTTCAAATACATAATATTTTTTGGTGGTGGAGAATTTTGCACTTTTATCTGCAACAATGTCCTTAATCAGCGATTCATACAAGTAGGCCTGGCTGCTATTTTGCGGCCAATCACTTTGGAAACGGAAGCTTTTATTGAGGGCAGGGGTCAGGACAAATACCCCTTCGTTATTTCTTAAAATCATCTGACTTTGGTCCTTTTGCGCATTTTTCAAATTAACGCGATAAAAGGTAGGATCCTTGTGCCAAATTTCCACTTTATACACTTGTGAATCAGAACCCATTTTTAACGTCATTTTTGCATTCACCTTATAGCCGCTTAAGTCATCTAGTTTCCCCGTTAACTCTTTTACCACATCACCTTGTGATTTAGAGCCACAGGCAGCCAGTACAAAAATGACCATGAGCCCAGTGATGAGCAGCAACAACTTTTTCCTCATTCCTTCAACCCCTTCTTGTCTCATTTCATATGATTGCAGAGAAGAGAAAGGCAGGGGTCAGGCAATGGAGTTTGCTTTCCAAAATGACCATGGCTGACCTTGTCTCTCCTGTTTCCCTATGAATATATGAGACAACCTTGGGGATTATGATAAGGAAGTTGCCAAGCTATTTATTTTTAAAAATTTCCGCGCCCTACTCTTCTTCAATAATCACATGTGCTACGGCATATTCTCGACTATGCGAGATAGATAAATGAGCACGCCTTTCCGGCTTTGCAAAAAAGGGCTTTCCTGAACTATCATTTTCGATCTCAATATCTAAAAATGATAGTTCTTCGCCAATTCCTGTTCCATTCGCTTTGGAATATGCCTCTTTCGCAGCAAAGCGACCTGCTAAAAATTCTACCTTTCTTCTCGCCGATAGATCCTCAAATTTCATCCGTTCATTTGGAGTTAACACGCGGTCGATAAACTTCTTTTGTCTTTCGAGTATGTTCTGAATTCTAGAAAGTTCAATAATATCAATTCCAATCCCTTTAATCATGGTTCATCTTCCTTCTATTTTGTATAAAATTAGCATATTATGAGTGTACAAGAACGGAAATTAGTTAAATATTAGATAGAATGTGAAATACAGGAGGTTTATGTCATGTTTACGAGAACGGAAAGCTTTCGCGAATTTATCCGCCTTTATCCGATTGTTTCTATTATTATTGCCATTCATTTAGGATTCTATCTTTTAACGAGTATAACCATCTTCCCCAACTCCTGGATCTTCGAAAACCTGTCCGGAGTAAATCTCTACATTATGGAAGGGGAATATTGGCGGCTGATTACCCCGACCTTTATTCACAGCGGCTTTACACACATGCTCTTTAATAGCTTTTCACTTGTGTTATTTGGTCCTGCACTCGAGCGCATACTTGGCAGCACAAGATTCTTATTTATCTATCTCCTGTCTGGTTTTATCGCTAACGTCGCTACACTGCTGCTCGAGCCGCTTTCCTATACCCATGTCGGCTCAAGTGGAGCGATATTCGGTCTGTTCGGATACTATCTTGCGCTGATTATGTTTCGGAAACAGGTGCTTTCCAAACAGAACTCGCAAATTATCCTTACACTTTGTGTCGTCAGTCTGATTATGACCTTCTTACAACCGAATATAAATGTTATTGCCCATCTATTTGGATTACTTGGCGGTTTTTTACTAGGAGCTATTCCTTACTTTAATAAAAAGGATTTCTCCGATTCCATTAGAGGCACAGCGGATTGGGCCAGTAGTAAGAAAAGTAGAATCTCCTCCCAATCACCATTGAAGATTATCATTTGGGCGTCGATTATTATCATTGCTATTCTCGGATTACTGGCACAAAAATAACAGGGATTTGCAGCCAGTCACTATTTCTATATTAATTTAAGTATACATGGTTAAAGATGGTGGATGCACAACCTTTAATCGATGACAAAACTGGACTGGTCAATCCACGTCATCCCTTCACTTTCTTGCATATCCTTGACTAATTGAAAAAGTGCCGCATCTTTTTGCTTTGCTTCTATCATACAATGAATTTCCGGTACCGTCCCCTTGACCTCATGTAAAAAGCGAAGAAACATCTGCGGATCAATGGTGTCTGCATGTGCACTGAAATCTTTTTCAGAGCGCGGACTAGATATATGCATCTTTAGTGGCAGCGAGGACTGTGACCAGGTCCCAATGATCCGTTCCCAATCATCTTGCCAATCCTCCTCCTCATGATGAGCAAGATGATGATGATAATCAAACACCATCGGCAGACCCAATTTCTCACAAAGATATAATGTATCTTTTACCGTAAACGTCGTATCATCATTTTCGAGCATAATCATTCTTTGAATCGCAGGGGAAACGTAGGCCCAGTTATGAATAAATAATTCCAGAGCCTTCTCTTTATCGTTATATCCTCCGCCGACGTGTAATACACAACGGTGTTCGGTATCAATCTCCATCCCTTTTAGGAGTCTTTCATGCATAGCAAGCGTCTTTAAGGAATTTTTTATAATGTCCCTATCAGGCGAATTAAGCACCACAAAGTGGTCCGGATGGAAGTCAATCCTAGATGGGTTTTCCTTAATATAACCAGCCAGTTTGTTGAGTGGTTCTTTCAACGGTTTCATGTAGTCCCAATCCGGCAATTCTTCATGATTAGCAAGGGGAATGAGCCGTGAACTAAACCTAAAAAAATGAATTTGATTGCCGGCATTGTGTTTTAATAGCCGTAAGCAATTCTCTAAGTTTGATACAGCAATTCTCTCTAGTTTCCGAATCGCTGCGTCCCGGTCTTTAATTTTTTTAAATTGAGCAAATGTCATCGTTTGTGAGGGGGAGGCATTCTGAAGTTCGACACTCATTGCGACATATCCAAGTCTAACAATCGTCATCATAATCACTCCAACTGAATGTGTTTAAATTTACTATTCCCCTTTTAGACATAGAAAAAAAGCATGAACCTAATGTTCATGCTTTTGCTTTATAACTGTCCAGCTACACGCCTAGGGGCGCTTCCGCTTTTCTATTAATGATTAAACGTTCTTGGCTTTGATGATGATTTACCGCCGCCGCCAGTTCTTTTTTCACCACTGCGTGGCTTTCCAGCCGGTGCTTTTTTCCTGTTACGGTCGCCACCGTATGAACTTGAACCTCTAGAATCATCTCTTCTTCTACGGTCACGGTCCTGTGGTTTTCTTTCTCTTCTTTGTGGAGACTGCTCTTCTGTTAGTTTAATCGGAGTGGTATCCGGTTCTTTTGTTAACATCTTCAACACAGCTGCGATAACAGTTGATGCATCATTTTCTTCCAACAATTCTTGCGCCGCTGCTTTATAATAATGTAAATTATTCGATTCAATCGTTGCCACGATTTTCTCTACAACCGCTTTTTGTTGGCCTTCTAATGCTTCATCAAGCGTAGGAGCCTTCATTTTTTCCATCTTGCTTCTTGTCGTTTTTTCAACAACAGCTAGATATGATTTTTCACGAGGTGTAATAAAGGTTAAAGCTACACCCTTCTTACCCGCACGTCCTGTACGTCCAATACGGTGAACGTAGCTTTCTGGATCCTGTGGAATATCAAAGTTATATACATGCGTTACACCGGAAATATCAAGACCCCTTGCAGCTACGTCTGTTGCAACAAGGACATCAATTGTTCCTTCTTTAAACTTACGAAGAACAGAAAGACGTTTGGCTTGGCTTAAATCACCGTGAATACCTTCCGCTGTATAACCTCTTAACGTTAGTGCTTCCGATAATTCATCTACACGGCGCTTCGTACGACCAAACACAATCGCAAGTTCCGGAGATTGAATATCAAGAAGTCTTGTTAATACATCAAATTTATTTCTTTCAATAACTTCAAGATAATATTGATCAATCAAAGGAACAGTCATTTCTTTCGTTTTCACACGAACGATTTGCGGGTCCTTCATGAACTTTTCAGCCATTCTCTGAATCGGTCCTGGCATGGTTGCTGAGAAAAGCAATGTTTGACGCTCTGCAGGTGTAGCAGCAAGGATGGATTCAATGTCTTCAATGAATCCCATGTTTAACATTTCATCTGCTTCATCCAGGATTACAGTGTTAACTGTATCAAGACGCATCGTTTTTCTGTTGATATGATCCAATACACGTCCTGGAGTACCAACAATGATATGTGGTGCTTTCTTTAGTGAACGAATCTGGCGGCTGATATCCTGACCACCATAAATTGGCAGGACGCGGACTCTTTTGCCTGAACCAATTTTATAAAGCTCTTCAGATACTTGAATCGCAAGTTCACGAGTTGGCGCAATAATAATCCCTTGAATGGCATCCGCACTTGTATCAATTTTCTCAACTAACGGAATACCAAATGCAGCAGTTTTACCTGTTCCTGTTTGAGCTTGACCGATCAAATCAATACCTTTTAGCCCCAATGGAATAGTTTCTGCCTGGATTGGTGTTGCTTCCTCAAAACCCATTTTGAGGACTGCTTGTAACGTGGCATTACTAATGCCTAATTCTTCAAACTTTGTCAATGTTTTCATTCTCCTTCATCTATGTGAAAATATTTTTTAAATGCTGAATATTTTCGCCTGATACTCAGAAAAGCGTAAGCGCCTGCTCTTAGAGGCGAAAAGCGCTGGAGGGCCCAAGTTGAAGTCCTTTTAGACTTAACTAAAAATGAAATAGGTTCTATTTTACTTTTGTTCAAGTAGATTTAATTTCATCAAGGATGGATGGAAGTGGACTTTCATACTTCATCTTAGGCAGGACCGAAACGGCTCGGTTCCCATGGCGCTTGAGCTGACACGCATCAAAATGCCGTAAATAGGTAACATCTTTATTTTACCAAAAAAAAACATGCTCCTTCAAGGAGTATGCCCTTTAATAATCGTTCTTTAGACACGTTGATGAACATCATACCACTATTGCTAGTATTTTGCAATCAAGACAAGTTTGTTACAGTTGATTCAAACTAATCTTATCGCTTCATCAATTGTCTATTACTCGATAATAAGGGCAACTTCTCCTCACAAGGGGGGTCTCAGTTATTTTTCTTTTATCAAGCTGAAATCATTCATGAACTGGCAAGTTTTAATTTCCTTAATTTTTTTGAGCTGTTGATTTCCGCTCCAGGCGCTTCGCTTTCCGCGGGCGGTCCGGGGAGCCTCCCGGAGGAGTCTTCGCGCCTTCCGCTCCAATCAACTTGCCTAATTAAAATCAACATTGTTCTTTAACTCTGACTAATCTTTTTGCAGCGAGGTAACTATTTCCTCTAATTTCATTCCCCTCGATGCTTTTACAAGGATTAAGGTGTTTTTATTTACATGCCGCTTTAGTTCTTTAATCAGTGATGCCTTGTCTGTGAAGGCAAAGACTCGTTCTTCTCCCAAAAGGTTGCGAGCTGAGTTGGCGATCTGTCCGCCTAAGTTACCATAGGTGAATAAGAGGTCGACTTTATCACTATTTAAGGAAGCGCCAATTTGCTGATGATACTGTTCCTCTTGCGGACCAAGCTCTAACATATCACCTAAGACCAGAATTTTTTGCTCATAGCCTTTAAGATTAGATACTAATTCAATGGCTGCCATCATCGAAGTGGGGCTTGCATTATAGGCATCATTAATTATTTTTTCACCCTGCTCCCCTTCTACTAGCTCCATCCGCATGTTTGTAAGCTTAATACCAGCCAAACCGTCATTCATTTTCTCGAAAGGGATGGAGAAATAGTTGGCAATTAGCATCGAAGCAAGTGCATTTAATATATTATGAGTTCCTAGGACCGGAAGTTCAAAAGAAGTGGTCGAGGTATTAATTTTGAAACGATTCCCATGATCTAACTGGGTAATTTCAGTTGGAAAAATATTATTTGTTTCATTTCTGCCGAACGTTTCAACCCGGACACTGCCTTTATGTGCTTGAATTCGTTCCATCAGCAGTGGTTCATCACCATGGAGGACAGCTAGTCCCCCCTCTTTTAGCCCTTGCAGGATTTCAAGTTTTGCATCCGCAATTCCTTCCCGTGAGCCAAGATCAAGAAGATGTGATTCACCAATATTGGTAACTACAACTGCATCCGGGCAGGCAAGATTCGTAAGGAATTCAATCTCTCCTCTGCCGCTCATCCCCATTTCAAGGACAGCAATTTCCGTGTCTTCGTTTAAACCTAAGACTGTTAATGGAAGGCCAATATGATTATTATAATTTCCTTCTGTCTTTTGAACTTTATATTGGGTAGAAAGAATGCCGGCCGTCATATCTTTTGTCGTTGTTTTCCCATTGCTTCCTGTGATACCGACTACTTTTACGTTTAATTGCTTCCGGTAGTTTCTTGCTAATTCCTGTAAGGCTACAAGGCAATTATCGACAATCAAAATGGGCAGATGGGTTGGCGGGTTCGGCACATCCTTTTGCCAAAGGGCAGCACTTGCCCCTTTCTTGATGGATTCCTCCACATATACATGTCCGTCAGAATGCTCTCCTTTAAAAGGAATAAACAGGTTTCCGATTTCAATCTTACGAGAATCAATCGAAACGCCCGTAATAGTCGTTTCAGCAAACGGACTACTATCATTTTGGGCAGAAACCATATCTGCTATCTGTTTTAACGATCGTTTTATCAATTGAAATCCTCCTTTTTTTTAAAAGTGATATTGGACTTCGCTCATCGGGCGATTCCGCTTTTCGACATAGAAACGGACACGGCACATTAGCCGTGTCTCCATTTTTTAAAAAGTAAACTTTATCTGTTGTTTCTCGGCATGTCTTTCTTTAGCCAGACTTACAAGTCGCTCAATCAATTGTGGATACTCTACTCCCGTGTGCTTCCAGAGGAGCGGGAACATACTAAACGGGGTGAAGCCTGGCATCGTGTTTACCTCATTAATCAGGGCTTTCCCATCTTTTGTTAAGAAGAAATCAGCACGGACTAATCCGGAACAATCCAAGGCTTTGAAAGCTTTAACCGCCATTTCATTCAGTTGCGCATATTCCTCGTCTGTAATGTCAGCTGGGATGATTAGCGCCGTATCCCCGCTTTCATATTTCGCTTTATAATCGTAGAAGTCCTTTTTCGGAACAATTTCACCGGCAACCGAACATTCAGGCTCATCATTTCCAAGAACTGCTACTTCAATTTCACGGGCCACAACGCCTTCTTCTATAATGACTTTGCGGTCAAACTGAAAAGCTTCGGCAAAGGCTGCTTCTAATTCGGCATGATTAGTGCATTTACTGATGCCGACACTTGAGCCCAGGTTCGCCGGTTTGACAAAGCAAGGATAGCCAAGTTCCGTTTCGACCTTGCTATAGGCCTCTGCTTTTGCTTTTTCCCATTCACTTTTTATAAAAGCTACATAGTTCACTTGGGCAAGCCCTGCCTGTGCAAACACATTTTTCATCATAACCTTATCCATACCTGCAGCAGAAGCAAGCACTCCATTGCCTACGTATGGCAGGTTTAGCAGTTCCAATAATCCTTGCACGGTTCCATCCTCACCGTTTGGACCGTGTAACAATGGGAAAATCACATCCAGTGTTTCCTGCTTCTCCGCTTGGAAAAGTGCAGGCGCGAGTGATAAAGGCGATAATTGATTCCCCTCTGAAAATTCAAGTGCCTTTACGTTCTCTACCGGCTCACTTAATTGCGGTCCTTTCATCCATTTTCCTTCGGTATTTATGTAAATAGGATGAATTTCAAATTTTTCAAGGTCTAACGCCCGAATAACAGCCAGTGCCGTTTGAAGAGACACCTGATGTTCAGCTGATTTTCCTCCATATAATAAACCTAATTTTGTTTTCATACGAAACCTCCATTTTTTCATTCACGGTTATATTTTAACACTTAATTTCATAAGAAAGGAAATGTAGTTACCTAAGACTTTTTGGTATTTTCCTACTGAATATTTTATGATTGCTATAGCTTGCTTAAAAACTAACAATGGCCATTTTGTCAATTTTCTATCCTTTTCCAGCATATATATCCTGTATAATTATTTTAAACGGTTTAATTAGGAGGTGACATAATGACAGGATCACTATTATCGATATTATTATTAGGCTTTTTGCTAGGAATTAAGCATGCAATTGAGCCTGACCATGTGATTGCCGTGTCAACCATTGCAAGCGAATCAAAAGATTTAAAGCGCTCCATCTTTGCAGGTGTTTACTGGGGTATTGGGCACACTGCCACACTTTTCATTGTTGGAATGTTTTTGATTGTTGCCAAAAACACCATCACTGATACGGTTGCCCTGAGTCTTGAATTTATCGTGGGGATCATGCTGGTTAGTCTCGGCTTAAATAGTATTATAGTGTTTATGAGACATCGCCATCATCACCAAGACTCCCATCATACCTCGACTCATAAGAAAAAAAATCGGACCCATTTTAAATCCTTTTTCATTGGGCTCATTCACGGGCTGGCCGGCAGTGCAGCAATGGTTTTATTAACAATGAGTACGGTGTCGACTGCCTGGCAGGGCGCTTTATACATACTTATTTTCGGTTGTGGTACCGTCGTTGGTATGCTCAGCTTTTCAACGGTTATTGGCATACCCTTTGTGTTAACATCAGGGAAACAGTTGAATAGATATTTGAATAATCTCGCAGGCATTATCAGCATATTATTCGGAATTTATTATATGTATAACTTAGGCGTGAATGAAGGACTATTCACCCTGTGGTTCTCATAAGAAACAGTCCCACCCAAGAGAGTGGGACTAATTTTTTACCCAACAAAAAGATTTAGATGACATTTAACTTCCATTCCTTTGTCTTTTTATCAAAAATGATTTTTGCATGATAGGGCTTAGATGATATTTGGTCATATTCCTCTACCATATCATCCATATTGGCAAAATCACCAATGACCCAAATGGGAATCTCTATTCGGCCTCGTTGGTGATCTGCATCTCGTAACGAAATGCAAATTCCTTCTTTGATGAAAGGTGTTAAAGCAAGAAGAATTTCTTTATTTACCTGAGGATAGGATTTTTTCTTACGAAGCCCCAGGATTGACTTTTCAAGCTTAAGATTCGCTAATTTCCCTGCCACTACTTCACTAAGAACCTGGAAAAAATCCTTGAAGCTTCGGTAATAGGTTTTGTTAAACCAGCCATCATCATGAGCCAAATAAACAAAACGGTTCCCAAGCTTATTGTAAAAAGGTAATTTTAAATGTTGCTTTTGATGACCTAGGTACAATAGTTCAGCGATTTCCTGGCCAGTCAGTTCATTCAACACATCTTCCTCAATAAAATCAATCCAGCAAAAATCCCCATAACTATAGACATCTTCCGCAGCTAACTTGGTAATTCCTTCTTCAGGGCAGTATTCAAGTTGGGTATGCATATTAAAATCAGCATCATCAAAGCGGTGCTTTAGTAAAAGCAAATGACTTAATGAACCTGAAAAAGCAGCAGCAAATTCATCGAATTCGATACCGTAAGACATTACATACTGATCTGTTTGATTTAAATGGACATAGATGAGATCCCGTATGTCTTGATGATGCTTCTT
>OEPS010000688.1_pt1 | contig 11523 bp, 8 predicted proteins | sample 1539411 | NCBI WGS metagenome assembly OEPS01 (sample SAMN02671747, study PRJEB22543) | soil metagenome | biome: bacteria | place: China:Hunan Province, Lengshuijiang City | collected 2012-10-15 | depth 0.08m m | reverse complement strand
ACAAGGTTGACCGTCCGGGCGCGCGTCCTGACTGGGTTCTGGACCAGATCTTCGACCTGTTCGACAACCTCGGTGCCACCGAAGAACAGCTGGACTTCAAAGTCGTCTACGCCTCGGCCCTGAACGGCATTGCCGGTCTGGACCACACCGAAATGGCCGAAGACATGACCCCGCTGTACCAGTCGATCGTCGACAACGTTCCAGCGCCAGCTGTTGACCGTGACGGTCCGTTCCAGATGCAGATCTCTGCTCTGGACTACAACAGCTTCCTGGGTGTTATCGGTGTTGGCCGTATCGCTCGTGGTCGCGTCAAGCCGAACACCCCGGTTGTCGCTATCGACGTCGACGGCAAGAAGCGTAACGGCCGTATCCTGAAGCTGATGGGTCACCACGGTCTGCACCGCGTTGACGTCGAAGAAGCCCTGGCTGGCGACATCGTCTGCATCAGCGGTTTCGACGAGCTGTTCATCTCCGACACCCTGTGCTCCCCGGACGCAGTTGAAGCGATGAAGCCGCTGACCGTTGACGAGCCAACCGTTTCGATGACCTTCCAGGTCAACGACTCGCCGTTCTGCGGTAAAGAAGGCAAGTTCGTGACTTCCCGTAACATCAAGGAACGTCTGGACAAAGAGCTGCTGTACAACGTTGCACTGCGCGTTGAAGAAGGCGACTCGGCTGACAAGTTCAAGGTTTCCGGCCGTGGTGAGCTGCACCTGTCGGTTCTGATCGAAACCATGCGTCGCGAAGGCTTCGAAATGGGCGTTGGTCGTCCGGAAGTAATCATCCGTGAAGTCGACGGCGTCAAGAACGAGCCGTTCGAGAACGTCACCATCGACATCCCTGAAGATTCGCAGGGCAAGGTCATGGAAGAAATGGGTCTGCGTAAAGGCGACCTGACCAACATGGTTCCGGATGGCAAGGGCCGTGTACGTCTGGAATACAACATTCCAGCCCGTGGTCTGATCGGTTTCCGTAACCAGTTCCTGACCCTGACCAACGGTGCAGGCATCCTGACCTCGATCTTCGATCGCTACGCTCCGATGAAGTCCGGCCACATGTCCGGTCGTCAGAACGGCGTACTGGTATCGGTAGAGACCGGCAAGGCACTGACCTACTCCCTGGAAACCCTGCAGGCTCGCGGCAAGCTGTTCGTCGAGCACGGTCAGGAGATCTACAACGGTCAGATCGTTGGTCTGAACAGCCGTGACAACGACCTGGGCGTCAACCCTACCAAGGGCAAGAAGCTCGACAACATGCGTGCTTCGGGTAAAGACGAAACCATCGCTCTGGTTCCACCTGTTCGCTTCACCCTGGAACAGGCTCTGGAATTCATCCAGGACGACGAGCTGTGCGAAGTGACTCCTAAGTCGATCCGTCTGCGTAAGAAGATCCTCGACGAAGGCGAGCGTACCCGCGCTGCCAAGAAAGCCAAGGCTAACTAAGCCCGGCTGAAACGAAAACGCCCCCGGTCGCAAGGCCGGGGGCGTTTTTGTTTGTCTGCAGTAAATGTGGGAGGCAGCCCGCTCCCACCCCAGTCAGGTGCCCACAGTGTTTAGCGGCGCGCTGCAGGCTTGGGAATGTACGCGCAATAGCCCGGACGCGGTCCGATCCGCGGGTGGTTGCGGCAGGTGTCCGGGCGCTTGTCATAAATGGTGCACATGCGACTTTTACGATCCAGATAGAGGCAATCGTCGTTGCTCATCTGCGCCAGAGTGAAAATCCCCGACTTCTGGTTGAAGCGCTGGATGATCCCGTCCTTTTGCAAACGCTTGGCAATGTTCTTCGGCGGCTCGCCCACCTCGAATTCATCCACCACGCCCATGCGGATCAGGTCTTTGATTTTCACTTCCGTCGGCAAGGTGCAGCAGGTCGAGTTGCAGCCTCCGCACATATGGCTTTGGTACTTCTGCCAGGTTTCCAGGCGGTCGACTTCGGCGGCGGCAATCAGGGTCGGTTTCATCAGGTTCAGGTTTTAGAGGTTCTAGTAGGCGCGCGATCATACCGGAGTTGGTCAAAATGTGAACAACCATTTGCCGGTTCCACCAGCCCCGACCACTGTTTTTGCACAGAAACTCCAGAACCTGCGCTTTCGCTCTGTGTCGAACGGTCTAGGCTGAGAAATCTCCATCCGCATTCGTCAACCTGATCGAGGACGTCGCATGTCTCAGGAACCACTCGCTCGTGACGCAGAGGTGGCCGCTTTTCGCACCGCTGTACTGGACAAATTGACCTACGCGGTCGGCAAGGACCCGGAGCACGCCTTCGAACACGACTGGTTCGAAGCCATTGCCCTGGCAGCCCGGGATCACATGGTTGATCACTGGATGGACCATACCCGGCAGATTTATCGCAAAAGCCAGAAGCGGGTGTATTACCTGTCCCTGGAATTTCTCATCGGTCGCTTGCTGTACGACAGCTTGAGCAACCTGGGCCTGCTGGATATCGCCCGTGAGGCGCTGAGCGGCCTGGATGTCGACCTTGAACGCATTCGCTTGCTGGAGCCGGATGCGGCTCTGGGTAACGGCGGCCTCGGGCGCCTGGCGGCGTGTTTCATGGAGAGTATGTCGACCTTGGGCATCGCGGCCCACGGGTACGGCATTCGCTACGAGCACGGCCTGTTCCGCCAGGCGGTGGTCGATGGCTGGCAGCAGGAGCAGACCGAAAACTGGCTGGATTTCGGCAACCCCTGGGAATTCGAGCGGGCCGAGGTTATCTACCCGATCAGCTTTGGGGGTAGCGTCGAAACCGTGCATGACGCCAATGGCCAGCAACGCCAGGTGTGGTGGCCGGCCGAAACCGTGCGGGCGGTAGCCTATGACACGCCGGTCGTCGGCTGGCGCGGCGCCAGCGTCAACACCTTGCGCCTGTGGCGTGCGCGGGCGCTGGAAGAGTTGCACCTGGAACGCTTCAATGCCGGTGACCACCTGGGCGCCGTGGCCGAGGTGGCCCGCGCCGAAAGCATTTCACGCGTGCTGTACCCGGCTGACAGTACCGAGGCCGGGCAGGAGCTGCGCCTGCGTCAGGAGTACTTCTTCGTCTGCGCCTCGCTGCAGGATCTGTTGCGCCGCCACCTGAACATGCACGACAGCCTGCTCAACCTGCACGAGTCGGCGGCAATCCAGCTCAACGACACCCACCCCTCGATTGCCGTGGCCGAATTGATGCGTCTGCTGGTCGATCAGCACGAGGTGCCCTGGGACACCGCCTGGCAACTGACCGTCGATACCCTGGCGTACACCAATCACACCCTGCTGCCCGAGGCCCTGGAAACCTGGCCGGTCAGCCTGATGGAACGCATGCTGCCGCGGCACATGCAGATCATCTACCTGATCAACGCCTTTCACATCGACGCCCTGCGGGCCAAGGGTATCCATGATTTTGACGTGCTGCGTGCGGTGTCGCTGATCGAGGAGGACAATGGCCGGCGCGTGCGCATGGGCAACCTGGCATTTCTCGGCTCGCACAGCGTGAACGGTGTGTCGGCGCTGCACAGCAAGTTGATGCGCAGCACGGTGTTCGCCGAACTGCACAAGCTTTACCCCGAGCGGATCAACAACAAGACCAACGGCATTACCTTCCGCCGCTGGTTGTATCAGGCCAACCCGCAACTCACCGCCATGCTGGTCGAAGCCCTGGGTGAGGATGTGCTCGACAATCCCGAAGGCCGCCTGCGCGACCTTGATCCGTTTGCGGACAAGGCGGCGTTTCGCAAGCAGTTTGCCGAGCAGCGGTTGCACAGCAAGAAGGCGCTGGCCAGCCTGATCCAGGAGCGCCTGGGTATTACCGTCAACCCGCAAGCCATGTTCGATGTGCAGGTCAAGCGCATCCATGAGTACAAGCGCCAGTTGCTCAACCTGCTGCACACGGTGGCCTTGTACCAGGCAATGCGCGCCGAGCCCGGAACCGGCTGGGCACCACGGGTGAAGATCTTCGCGGGCAAGGCGGCGGCCAGCTATCACCAGGCCAAGCTGATCATCAAGTTGAGCAATGACATCGCCCGGGTGGTGAACAACGACCCGACCGTCCGCGGCCTGCTCAAGGTGGTGTTTTTGCCCAACTACAACGTCAGTCTGGCGGAGAGCATCATTCCGGCGGCCGACCTTTCCGAACAGATCTCCACCGCCGGTTATGAAGCCTCCGGCACCAGCAATATGAAGTTCGGGCTCAATGGCGCGCTGACCATCGGCACCCTGGACGGTGCCAACGTCGAGATGTGCGAGCAGGTGGGGGCTGAGAACATGTTCATCTTCGGCCTGACCGCGCAGCAGGTGGAGGCGCGCAAGCGCAGTGGCGACTTTGGCGCCAATGCAGCGATCAGCGCCTCGTACCGGCTCAATGACGTGCTCCAGGCCATTCGCAGTGGCGTGTTCTCTCCAGATGATCCGGCGCGTTACGTAGGGCTGGTGGACTCGCTGGTGGCCCATGACCGCTTTCTGGTCTGCGCTGACTTCGATGCCTACTGGGACGTTCAGTTGCGCGTCGAAGCGCTCTGGCACGATCCCAAGGAGTGGTGGCGCATTGCTGTGCTGAACACCGCGCGGATGGGTTGGTTCTCCTCGGACCGGACCATTCGCGAGTACGCCACGCAAATCTGGAAAGCCCTCGACTAAGCTGTGCATGACGGCCCGGGAGCGGTGAACTCTCGGGCCGATGTGCCGTCTGATCGGGCAAGCGTGTCGGATTGCTCGCTAGCGCTTCACTCTCCCTGTAAACTGCGTGGGTTTTTATTACCCCCTTCCTTCGGAGCCTTACATGTCCCGCGTTACCCTGAGTCGCTATTTGATTGAGCAGACCCGCAGCAACAGTACCCCTGCCGATCTGCGCTTCCTGATCGAAGTGGTGGCGCGTGCGTGCAAGGAGATCAGCCATAACGTTTCCAAGGGCGCCCTGGGCGGTGTTCTGGGCAGCATGGGCACCGAAAACGTACAGGGCGAAGTCCAGAAGAAACTGGACGTGATTTCCAACGACATCCTGCTCGAAGCCAACGAGTGGGGCGGTCACCTGGCCGGCATGGCGTCCGAAGAAATGGACAATGCCTACCAGATCCCGGGCAAATACCCGAAAGGCGCCTACCTGCTGGTATTCGACCCACTGGACGGCTCGTCGAACATCGACGTCAACGTTTCGGTCGGCACCATCTTCTCGGTACTGCGTTGCCCTAACGAGTACCTGAGCCAGAACGAAAGCCTCAACGAGCAGGCCTTCCTGCAGCCGGGCACCAAGCAAGTGGCTGCCGGTTACGCAATCTATGGTCCACAGACCATGCTGATCCTGACCCTGGGTAACGGCGTCAAGGGTTTCACCCTGGACCGCGAGCTGGGCAGCTTCGTCCTGACCCACGAGAACATTCAGGTTCCGGAAACCACCGCCGAATTCGCCATCAACATGTCCAACCAGCGTCACTGGGAAGCGCCGGTCACCCGCTATGTGGGCGAGCTGCTGGCGGGTGAGACCGGTCCGCTGAACAAGAACTACAACATGCGCTGGATCGCCTCGATGGTTGCCGACGTGCATCGCATCCTGACCCGTGGCGGTCTGTTCATGTACCCGCGCGATGCCCGTGAGCCTTCCAAGCCAGGCAAGCTGCGTCTGATGTACGAAGCCAACCCGATGTCCTTCATCATCGAACAGGCCGGCGGTGCTTCCACCGACGGTCGCCAGCGCATCCTCGACATCCAGCCAGAGAGCCTGCACCAGCGTGTTGCGGTGTTCCTCGGCTCCAAGCAGGAAGTCGAGCGCGTTACCGGTTATCACCAGGAGTAAGTCATGCTCGCACCTTGGCAGCCGTTACTGGAATGGTGGTTCGGCTGGGGCACCAGTCCCCAGGACGTCGCTGACGAGAAGAGCACGCTGTGGTTCGGCAAACACCACGACGTCGAGGCGCAAGAGCGCTTCGGCGATCTGGTCGAGCAGGCCCTGGCGGGCGGTCTGGATGAGTGGCTGCAGAGTCCGCAGGGCTGGTTGGGTCTGGTCCTGCTGCTCGATCAGTTGCCGCGCATGATCCACCGCGACACGCCGCGCGCCTTCGATGGCGACCGGCGTGCCCAGGTCCTGGTGATGCAAGGTCTGGACAAGGCCTGGGATTACCAACTGCTACCGATCCAGCGGGTGTTCATCCTGCTGGTGCTGGAGCATGCCGAAGTGCTGGATTGGCAGAACACCAGTGTCGAGCGTTATCAGCTGTTGCTTGATGCTCAGCCGGACGCTGACCGGCGCTTGTTCGAAGGCTTCCTCGACTATGCCGAGCAGCACCAGCGGGTGATTGCCCGCTTTGGCCGGTTCCCGCATCGTAATCTGCTGCTGAATCGGCCGAGTACCGATGAGGAGATGGATTTCCTGTTGGAGCCTGGCTCCAGGTTCTGAGCGGGTTTTGTAGGAGCGGATTCATCCGCGATGGGGTGCATCAGCGCCCCTGCTGTGTTGATGGGGCGGCGTTGCCGCCCATCGCGGATAAATCCGCTCCTACGAACACATCCGCGTCTGGTCAGATCCTGAAACTGCCCACCAACTGCTTCAACCGGTTGGCCTGATTCTCCAGGTCATTGCAGGCACGCAAGGTCGCTTGCAGGTTCTCCACCCCTTCCTGATTCAGCGTATTGATCTCGGTGATGTCGACATTGATCGACTCGACCACGGCTGTCTGTTCTTCGGTCGCGGTAGCCACCGATTGGTTCATGCCGTCGATCTCGCCGATCCGCTGGGTCACGCTGCCGAGGCGCTCACCGGCCTGGTTGGCAATGCCGACGCTGTGCTGGCTGTGGCTCTGGCTTTCGGTCATGGTGCTGACCGCCACTTGAGCGCCGGCCTGTAGCTCTTCAATGATGCGCTGGACCTGTTGCGCCGAATCCTGGGTGCGATGGGCAAGGTTGCGCACCTCATCCGCCACGACCGCGAAACCACGACCGGCTTCACCTGCGCGTGCCGCTTCAATGGCGGCGTTAAGCGCCAGCAGGTTGGTCTGTTGGGAAATGCCGCTGATCACCTCAAGGATCTGGCCAATGTTCACCGTGTTGGCATTGAGGGTTTCTATGTTGCCGCACGAGTCGCTGATTTTTGCCGATAGTTGGTTCATCACCTCGATGGTCTGGTCGACCACCTGTTGACCTTCCGCCGCCAGGTTGCGTGCATCACTGGAGTGCTGGGAGGCGAGGGCGGCGTTCTGGGCGATCTCCTGGGCGGCGGCACCCAGTTGGTTGATCGCCGCAGCAACGCTGCTGGTGCGGCTCGATTGCTGGTCGGCATTGTGGATCGAGGCATTCGAGGCACTGATGACGCGCAAGGCCACTTCGTTGACCTGGCCGGTGGCCGAGGACACTTCACGGATCGATTCGTGGATGCGTTCGACAAAGCGGTTGAACGACTGACCGAGGCTGCCGAATTCGTCCTGGCCGTGGATACGCAGGCGGCGGGTGAGGTCGCCTTCACCTTCGGCGATGTCGTGCATCGCCCGGCCCATGACGTGCAGCGGCTCCATCAGCACGCGGATCAGTACACCGAGCAGGGCAATGATGATCAGCACGGCAATCACCGTGGCGACAATGGCCGAGGTGCGCAGCTCGCTGAGCATGGCGAAGGCGAAGTTCTGATCGAGCACCAGGGCCACATACCAGTCAGCCGAGGGCACGCCATTGACCTTGGTGAAGGTGATGAATTGCGAGTGTCCAGCTTGCTCAGTCTCTTTGAGGCCGCTGCCGATCTGCGGGGTGTTGTGCGGGTAGGCTTCGCTGAGGTTTTTCAACACCAGCTTGGCATCCGGGTGGACCAGGATCTTGCCGTCACCGTTGACGATGAATGCCTGGCCGTGGCCGTCGAAGTTCAGCGCGTTGATGATGGCGCTGATGCTGTCCAGATCGGTGTCGGCACCGTTGACGCCGATCAGCCGGCCTTGGTGCTGAACCGGCGTGGCCAGGGTGATCACCAGTTTGTTCGCGGATGCCGAAATGTACGGCTCGGTGATGATTGTCTGCCCGGCGCTGCTGGCAGCCTTGTACCAGCCGCGCACCCGCGGATCATAATCGGCTGCGCGATTGCCCAGTGGCACCGACTGCATGTAGCCATCCTGGCCGCCGAAATAGGTCAGGAGGAAGTTGCTGCTGTACACCGGCAGGTTGAGGCTGCGCGTCAGGCTGTCCTTGCTGGCGCCATCGACGGCTACTTGCTGGGACAGCGACTGCAGGATCTGCATGCGGCTTTGCAGCCAGGTCTGGATGTTGCTGCTGGTCAGGTTGCCGAGCTCCTGCATGGAAGCTTCGGTATTGCTGCGCAGGGTCTGACGCTGGCGGTAATCGTTGAACAGGACAAAGCAGGTAAAGGCGACAGCGACCACCAGGGCGGCGGCGAGCAGAATCTTGTGGCTGAACTTCAGGTTTTTTGTCATTGCGGGGTCTGTCTGCACACGGCGGGTCAACGGGAGGGGCGCGGCAATACGTCGCAGCGCCTACCTGTGTCGTCCGGTGAATGGAAAAGATTAACGCGCAAATCGGTCTATTCGACCAAAGGCAGGGAATTGGCGTCAGGAAAGCGCAATCACTCGGGAACCAGAGTCGCTTTTTCCCTTCTAAGCTGTCGGTAGGCCATCGCGCCTGCACCCTCATGTCCAGGAGTGACCCCTTCATGTCGTTGCGTTCCCTCGCCCTGCTGTCCTTGTGCGTGTTTCTGACTGCGTGCAACAAGATCAACCAGGAAAACTATTCAAAGCTTCAGGCGGGTATGGCCAAGGCCGAGGTCGAAAAGCTGCTCGGTTCGCCCAAGGAGTGTTCCGGCGCGCTGGGTATGTCCAGTTGCACCTGGGGCGACGAGAAGAGCTTTATCAGCGTGCAGTACGCGGCTGACAAGGTGCTGATGTATTCCGGGCAGGGGCTCAAATGAAATCGCTGCAGCTGCTGCTGGTCCTGTGTGCTGGCCTGATCCTCGGAGGCTGTGCCAGTACGGACAGCGGACCGATCCCGCCGAAGACCGCCAACAGCGTCGATCTCAAGCGCTACCAGGGCAAATGGTTCGAGCTGGCGCGCCTGCCGATGTTTTTCCAGCGCGATTGCGCCCAGTCCGAGGCCCACTACAACCTCAAGCCTGATGGCTCGGTGGGTGTGCTCAACCGCTGCCAGACCCTTGCAGGTGAATGGCAGGAGGCCAGCGGCAATGCCACGCCACAAGTGCCGGGCAAGACCGACAAGCTCTGGGTGGTGTTCGACAACTGGTTCTCGAAAGTGCTGCCTGGGGTAGCCAAGGGCGAATACTGGGTGCTGTATGTCAGCGACGACTACCAGACCGCGCTGGTTGGCAATCCGGATCGCAAGTACCTGTGGATACTTTCGCGCACGGCGACCGTTCCGGCCTGGCAGCGTGAAAGCCTGCTGGCCAAGGCGCGGCAGCAAGGATACGACACCAACCGTTTGATCTGGCGAGTGGCGGACAGGGATATAGCTGCGCACATGTAGGAGCGGATTCATCCGCGAAGGACTCAGACCGCGGTGCGTCCTTTCGCGGATAAATCCGCTCCTACGGACCTTCAGCCCAGCAGAGCCCGCAGTACCCCGGCAAACGCCTGGGCACTTTCTTCTTCCTGGGCATGCCGCCCCTGGCGCACTACCCACTGGCCGTTGACCATCACATCACGCACTTGGCGATCCCCGCCGGCAAACAGCCAGCGGTTGAGAATGCCGTCCTCGCTGGCAGTCGCCAGGTACGGATCGTTGCCATCGAGCACCAGCCAGTCTGCCCGTTTGCCTACCGTCAGTTCGCCAATCGGCTGTCCCATTGCCTGGGCTCCACCGCTCAGGGCGGCGTCGTACAGGGTGCGCCCAACCATCGGCTGATCGCCGCGATACAGACGGTTGCGACGCTGGTCGCGCAGGCGCTGGCCGTATTCCAGCCAGCGCAGTTCTTCGACCACGCTCAACGACACATGGCTATCGGAACCAATCCCCAGGCGACCGCCTTGGGCGAGATAGTTCACTGCCGGGAAGATGCCGTCGCCGAGGTTGGCTTCGGTGGTCAGGCACAAACCGGCAACTGCACCGCTGCGGGCCATGAGCGCGACTTCGTCAGGTTCGGCATGGGTGGCATGGACCAGGCACCAGCGCTGATCGACTTCAGTGTTTTCGTACAACCATTGCAGAGGGCGACGGCCGCTCCAGGCCAGGCAGTCGTCGACTTCCTTTTGCTGCTCGGCGATATGGATGTGCACCGGGCACGCCTTGTCGCTGGCGGCCATAACGTCGGCAATCTGCTCAGGGGTGACTGCGCGCAGGGAGTGGAAGCACAGGCCCAGTGCTTGCGCGGGTTGTTCAGCCAGCAGCGGTGCCAGGCGCGCTTGCAGGTTCAGGTAGTGTTCGGTGCTGTTGATAAAGCGCCGTTGGCCCTCGTTGGGCGACTGTCCGCCAAAACCTGAATGGCTGTAGAGCACCGGTAGCAAGGTCAGGCCGATACCGCTGGCGCTGGCCGCCTGGCTGATGCGCAAGGACAGCTCGGCCGGATCTGCGTAGGCCTGGCCCTGGGTGTCATGATGCACATAATGGAATTCGGCGACCGAGGTGTAACCGGCCTTGAGCATTTCGATGTACAACTGGCGGGCGATGACTTGCAGTTGCTCAGGGCTGATCTTGCCGACCAGGCGATACATCAGTTCGCGCCAGGTCCAGAAGCTGTCATTGGGATTGCCGGCGACTTCGGCGAGACCCGCCATGGCCCGTTGGAACGCATGCGAGTGCAGGTTAGGCATGCCCGGCAGCAGCGGGCCGGCGAGGCGCTCGGCTGCTTCGGCTGAACCGTTGGCCTGAATACTGGCCAGCAGGCCGTCGGCACCGACCTCGATTCGGACGTTTTCGGCCCAGCCCGTAGGGAGCAAAGCGCGTTCGGCAAAGAAGACGGACATCGACGCGACACCTCATTGTGATTATTTGTATATACATATACAGACGTTTGCCTGCTGGGTAAACTCCGGCAAGCTACCGTTCATTCAACCGAACAAGGATATTTTCCGTGCCGACACCTCCTGTCTCCGCGCTGGTTGCCCAGATGGGCGAGGGGCCGGCGCCGCTATATGCCCGGGTCAAACAAATGATCGCCCAGCAGATCCAGAATGGCAGCTGGCCGCCGCATCACCGTGTGCCTTCGGAGAGCGAACTGGTCAACGAACTGGGCTTCAGTCGCATGACCATCAACCGCGCCTTGCGTGAGCTGACCGCCGAAGGTTTGTTGGTGCGCATGCAGGGGGTCGGCACCTTCGTGGCCGAACCCAAGACCCGTTCGGCGCTGTTCGAGGTCAATAACATTGCCGACGAGATCGCCGCGCGTGGCCACCAGCATACCTGCCAGGTGATTACCCTTGCCGAGGAGGCTGCGGGCTCCGAGCGCGCCCTGGCACTGGACATGCGCGAAGGTCAGCGGGTGTTCCACTCGCTGATCGTCCATTACGAAAACGGCATTGCCGTGCAGATCGAAGACCGCTTCGTCAACGCACAGATCGCCCCGGACTACCTCAAGCAGGACTTCACCCAACAGACGCCATACGCCTATCTGTCC
>OEPS010000687.1_pt1 | contig 11527 bp, 9 predicted proteins | sample 1539411 | NCBI WGS metagenome assembly OEPS01 (sample SAMN02671747, study PRJEB22543) | soil metagenome | biome: bacteria | place: China:Hunan Province, Lengshuijiang City | collected 2012-10-15 | depth 0.08m m | reverse complement strand
TCGAAAAACGCTTGAGTTCCTTGTCCATTCAGGCTGCTTCGATGAATTTGGAGAAGATCGTGCCGTGTTGCTTGCAAGTATAGATGTAGCGATGGAGCATGCGCAAATCTTTAAACCAACCGAAGATAACCAATTTGATTTATTTGAAGAAGAGTTCATTCCGAAGCCTAACTATATGCAAGTCGATCCGATTAGCCTGGAGAATAAGCTGACATTCGAAAAAGATGCGCTTGGCTTCTATCTATCTGACCATCCAGTTTCTATTTATGAAAAGCAACTTAAACACTCAGGAGCAACCCTCTTATTTGGTCTTAATAATCAAAACCAAAGGGTGGCATCAGGTGTATATATCACCTCGATGAAATCAATACGGACCAAGAAAGGTGATTCCATGGCCTTTTTATCCATAAGTGATTCCAGTGGCGAAATGGAAGCAGTAGCTTTCCCGAATGTATACAAAAGATATTCGCATCTATTAGGGCAAGGTAAATTTGTTTTGCTTGAAGGGAAAGTTGAAGAACGTGATGGGAAGCAGCAATTTATTATTCAACAAGGTTCAAATTTAGTAGAGTGGCTGCAAACAAAATCCGTTAAACAATCCGTTTTATATGTGAAAATAGTGGAGGAGAAACAGGACGATCAATCTCTTCAACAACTACATCAGCTGTTAAAAGAAAATCAGGGAAGAGCGGCAGTGGTTTTACACTATGAAAAAAGTCGAAAAACCATTAGGCTCGGGGATGAAAATAATATCAATCCTATCCCTGATTTACTGCAAATATTGAGAAATATGCTTGGTCCAAAAAATGTTGTTTTGAAGGAATAATTCTTTACAACGATTAAAGATATGTTATAGTGATAATGAGACAAGTGTGGTCTGACCACCAAAAAGCGAACTGCAGATAGTGGGATGTTAAATAAGCTTTTGTAAAAATTTGAGGGGTGAAATATCTTGACTTTACGGGAAGAAGCACTACATATGCATCGAATTAATAAGGGGAAATTAGAATCGAAATCTAAAGTTTTAGTCCGAAATGCACATGATTTAAGCTTAGCGTATTCACCAGGTGTTGCAGAGCCTTGCAAAGATATTTATGAAAAGCCTGAATTGGTTTATGAATATACCATGAAAGGGAACATGGTTGCTGTCGTTTCTGATGGAACAGCTGTTCTTGGACTTGGAAATATTGGACCTGAAGCCGCTCTCCCTGTTATGGAAGGTAAAGCAGTCCTATTTAAAAGTTTTGCCGGTGTGGATGCTTTTCCAATCTGTTTGAACACAACGGATGTTGACAAAATTGTTGAAACTGTTAAATTGCTTGAACCTACCTTTGGTGGCGTAAACCTTGAAGATATTGCTGCGCCAAATTGTTTCGTGATTGAGGAAAGATTGAAAAAAGAAGCAAATATTCCTATTTTTCATGATGATCAGCATGGTACAGCAATTGTGACTGTAGCAGGACTTGTCAATGCACTAAAGCTTATCGGCAAAAAAATGCAGGAAATTAAAGTGGTTGCAAACGGTGCTGGTGCAGCGGGGATTGCCATTATTAAATTGTTATATAGTTATGGTGTTAGAGACATAATTATGTGCGATACTAAAGGAGCCATTTACGAAGGTCGCCCACAAGGTATGAATGCAGTTAAATCTGAAGTAGCGAAATATACAAACCGAGATAACCTAACAGGCAGCCTTGCAGATGTCATTAAAGGTGCTGATGTATTTATCGGGGTTTCAGTTGCAGGTGCACTTACAAAAGAAATGGTTGCTTCAATGAATCCAGATTCAATCATTTTTGCAATGGCCAATCCTGATCCTGAGATTATGCCAGATGAGGCAAAAGCAGCAGGGGCCAAAGTGGTTGGAACAGGCCGTTCAGATTTTCCAAACCAAGTTAACAATGTTCTCGCTTTCCCGGGAATTTTCCGTGGGGCACTTGATGTTCGTGCTACCCATATAAATGAAAAAATGAAAATCGCGGCTGTAGAAGCGATTGCCAACCTAATCAACCCAGATGAACTAAATGCCGATTATGTCATTCCGGGACCTTTTGACCCGAGAGTTGCTCCAGATGTTGCAGCAGCAGTCGCAAAAGCAGCCATGGAGACTGGTGTTGCTCGCATTAAGGTTGATCCTGAAGAAATAAAGGAAAAAACAAAAAGGCTCGCTATTATTGGCAAAAGTGAGTGAACGTAAGTGGCAAACAATCCGAAAGTATATTTAGAAATTGTTAAGCATTTACGAGAAATGATAACCATCGATGGATTAATAGCCGGAGATAAAATCCCATCTGAACGAGAATTGTCGGAGCGCCTGAATTTCGGGCGCTCTTCCGTTAGAGAAGCACTTAGGGCTTTAGAATTGCTGGGACTAATTGAAACCAGACGGGGTGAAGGGACCTTTATTCGTGACTTTCAGGGGAACCATCTCGTTCAGCTTCTAAGTACTTTTATTTTACAGGATGAAAAAGCAAAACGAGATGTATTGGAAACCAGGAATTATATAGAGATGGACCTCCTAAGATTAGCTTTGCTAAAAATAGATGACCAACATATTGTGAATGTGAAAGACTGGCTAAATCAAGAAGACAGCATACAAGATGATGAGTTTTTTAATCGAATAATTGAGATTGCAGATAATCACCTTTTATCTAGAATTTGGTCAATATTAAAAGACTATTACGATTCGCTTGAATTAGTAAAAGTGACCATTCATCGTGAAAAATATCTAGCCTTACTCGATGCCCTCGCTGAAAAGAATGAATTAAAAACACTATCCGCCTATTATAATCTACGGAATTTGTCTGTTTTTAACGACAAATACTAACAGATTTTGAATCATTTTTATTCTATAGTGAAGGTTAACCAAGCCCTTTGATAGGGTATTTTTGTTTCAACAGTGGTCTGACCACTATAGATGTATGAAGTTTAGTGTGGATAGAAAAACTGCTAAATAGGATTAATGGGATAAACTTGCCATCTGGCGTTATGTAACAAAGGAGGTTTAATTTTGGCGCTAAAAGATCTTTTTTCAAAAAATCATCCAAAAAAGAAGAAATATGCTCAAATACCAACGGAAACGGCAAAAAATGATGTTCCTGAAGGAATAATGTCAAAGTGCCCTTCATGTAAGAAGATTATGTATACAAAAGAATTAGTGAAAAATTTAAAGGTATGCTTGCATTGCGGTCATCATTTCCCAATGAACTCAAAAGAACGAATTGACAGTTTCATTGATGAAGGAAGTTTCATGGAGATGAACGATAATATGATTTCTAAAAATCCATTAAATTTTCCTGACTACCTTGAAAAGCTTGAGAAAGACCGCCAAAAAAGTAAACTTAACGAGGCGGTTGTAACAGGAATTGGGACAGTGAATGGATATAAAATTGTCGTGGCTATCATGGATTCTTCATTCCGAATGGGAAGCATGGGCTCGGTTGTCGGCGAAAAAATTACGCTGGCAATTGAAAAAGCAGATGAGTTAAATGTACCGTTTATTATTTTTACCGCATCAGGTGGCGCAAGAATGCAAGAGGGCGCCTTAAGTTTAATGCAAATGGCAAAAACAAGTATTGCTTTAAAGAGGTTTAGCAATAATGGCGGATTAATCATTTCAATCATGACCCACCCGACAACGGGGGGAGTTTCAGCAAGTTTCGCATCATTGGGCGATTTCAACCTTGCTGAACCAGGTGCGTTAATCGCATTTGCCGGACGCAGAGTGATTGAACAATCCATTCGTGAAGAATTACCGGAGGATTTTCAAACATCCGAGTTTCTCTTAAAACACGGACAACTGGACGCAATAATTGCTCGAAATGAACTTATTGAGAAAATCACGACTATTCTAGAGATCCATCAACCTGGAGGTGTGCTCAAATGGTAGGTGAATTAGAATTTGAACGCCCTGTAATCGAGTTAAGAAAGAAAATTACTGATTTAAAAGAGTTCACCAAAACTGCTGATGTTGATTTAAGTTCCGAAATCAACAAATTAGAGAAGAGACTTGAAAAGCTTGAACAAAGTATATATGAAAATATTAAGCCCTGGGACAGGGTTCAAATTGCTCGCCTTTCTAACAGGCCGACAACAATGGATTATATCCCTTATTTGTTTGAGAATTTCTTTGAATGTCACGGTGACAGAACCTTTGCTGATGATGAGGCGATTGTAGGCGGAATAGCTAAATTTCGTGGGTTACCTGTTACGGTAATTGGCCATCAGCGTGGAAAAGATACGAAAGAGAACATTCGCAGAAACTTTGGAATGCCACACCCTGAAGGGTATCGAAAAGCCCTTCGATTAATGAATCAGGCGAATAAATTTAATCGTCCGATCATCTGTTTCATTGATACGAAGGGAGCCTATCCTGGTAAGGCTGCAGAGGAACGAGGTCAGAGTGAAGCAATTGCACGCAATTTGTTTGAAATGGCTGGTCTTAAGGTTCCCGTGGTTTGTATTGTGATTGGTGAAGGCGGTAGTGGTGGTGCTCTTGCACTTGGAGTGGGCAACCGTATCTATATGCTTGAGAACTCCACCTACTCAGTTATCTCACCAGAGGGTGCTGCTGCAATTTTATGGAAAGATGCCTCTCTTGCTAGAAATGCGGCAGAAACGATGAAAATAACCGCGCCAGATTTAAAGGAACTAGGCATTATTGATGATGTTATTCCAGAAATTAAGGGCGGAGCCCAAAGGGATGTAATAAAGCAGGCAGAAGAAATTGATAGGGTGCTTAAGACTTCACTACAGCAATTGTTAAAGCTTTCAGAAGAGGAATTAATAGCTGATCGTTACAACCGTTTCAGGACAATCGGCGAATTCGGACTAGTCAATGATTACATCGGTGTTAATTAAAAAACGTGCTCATAGGCACGTTTTTTTTCATTCACAGAATGTTCACTATAAATCCTTGAAAATGGCAATGATGACGTTTACATCACAAGATAAACCGTTTCCAATTAACTGACTATTCCGTCTCTTATAATTACTAATACCATAAGGTTGTTATAGTTATTTCTTCATGTTATTTTATAAATATTCGCAGGTTTTATGTAAATAATAAAAGAAGTGATTTTTTTATAAGTAGCGTAAATTTATTTGTTTTACAAATAAATGTATACATATTTTCTAATAAAAAATAGAGGTGAGAACCGTGAAAAAAATTGGAGTACTTACAAGTGGTGGAGATGCCCCAGGGATGAACCCAGCGATTCGTGCTGTAGTCCGAAAAGCAATTTATCACAATCTTGAGGTCTATGGTATTTACGGCGGTTATACGGGATTAATTTCTGGAAATATTAAAAAGCTTGAACTTGGTTCTGTTGGAGATATTATTCAGCGCGGAGGGACAATGCTCCAATCAGCACGCTGCCCAGAATTTAAAACAAAAGAAGGACAGCAAAAAGGGATGGAACAGCTAAAAGCACATGGAATTGAAGGTCTTGTGGTTATTGGCGGAGATGGTTCTTACCGTGGGGCAAAAGCATTAACCGAACTAGGTTATCCTTGTGTTGGCGTACCAGGTACCATTGATAATGATATTCCCGGGACAGAATTTACCATTGGTTTTGACACCGCATTAAATACAGTTATCGATTCATTAGATAAAATTCGTGACACCGCGACATCTCATGAAAGAACTTTTATCATTGAAGTAATGGGCAGAAATGCCGGAGATATCGCTCTTTGGACTGGCTTAGCTGGCGGCGCAGAGACGATTTTAATTCCTGAAGTAGGTTATGACATGAATGATATCGTTGATAAGCTTCGCAAGGGGCAAGAACGCGGCAAAAAGCATAGTATTATCGTTGTTGCAGAAGGTGTGTGCAGTGGTGTGGAACTTGGAAAGCAGGTTCAGGAAGCAACAAACTTTGATACGAGAGTATCTGTTTTAGGTCATATTCAACGGGGTGGCTCACCAACAGCAGCTGACAGAGTGCTTGCAAGCAGATTGGGAGCAAGAGCAGTTGAACTTCTAATTGAAGGAAAAGGCGGCCGAGCAGTAGGGATTGAAAAGAATCAGCTTGTTGATTATGACATCATTGAAGCTCTTGCCCGGGAACATAAGTTAGATCATGATCTTTACAAACTTTCGATGGAATTATCAATATAAGAATGATGAACTTAAGAAATTGCAAACTTGCTTTTCTAAAATGGGAGGAACAATAAGAATGTTACGAAAAACAAAAATCGTATGTACGATTGGTCCAGCTAGCGAAAGTGTTGAAAAATTAACCCAATTAATCAATTCAGGTATGAACGTCGCTCGATTAAACTTTTCACATGGGAATTTTGAAGAACACGGGGCACGGATCCAAAATATTCGTGAAGCATCCAAACAAACTGGCAAAACTGTTGCCATCTTGTTAGATACAAAGGGTCCTGAAATTCGGACGAACAACATGGAAAATGGTGCACTTGAGCTACAAGCCGGAGAAAATATTATCGTTTCCATGAAGGAAGTAGAAGGAACACTTCAAAAGTTTTCAGTTACATATCCAGGACTAATTGATGATGTTCATGTGGGTTCAAAGATTCTCTTAGATGATGGTTTAATTGGCTTAGAAGTAACAAATGTGGATAAATCAGCGAAAGAACTTCATACCAAGATTTTAAATAGTGGGACCTTGAAAAATAAAAAAGGTGTAAATGTTCCGGGTGTATCAGTGAACTTACCAGGTATCACAGAAAAGGATACACAAGATATTCTTTTCGGAATTGAACAAGGTGTTGATTTTATTGCTGCCTCCTTCGTTCGACGTGCAAAGGATGTTCTCGAAATCCGTCAGTTATTAGAAGAAAATAATGCTACACATATCCACATTATTCCAAAGATTGAAAACCAAGAAGGTGTCGATAACATTGACGAAATCTTAGAAATCTCTGATGGATTAATGGTTGCTCGTGGGGATCTTGGTGTAGAAATCCCGGCTGAAGAAGTTCCACTCGTTCAAAAGATGTTAATTAAGAAATGTAATTCACAGGGCAAACCTGTTATTACTGCAACTCAAATGCTTGATTCGATGCAAAGAAATCCACGACCTACCCGCGCTGAAGCAAGTGATGTAGCGAATGCAATTTTTGATGGAACGGACGCCATTATGCTCTCAGGAGAAACAGCGGCAGGCCAATATCCAGTCGAAGCAGTTCAAACCATGCATAATATTGCTTCTAGAGCTGAATCTGCCCTAGATCATAAAGAAATACTTTCAAGTCGCAGTAAAGATACGGAACATAACCTTACCGATGCGATTGGTCAGTCTGTTGCACATACGGCCTTAAATCTTGATGTTAAATCAATCATTACCCCGACCGAAAGCGGTCATACCGCTAGAATGATTTCAAAATATCGTCCGAAAGCAGCCATTGTTGCTGTAACTTCAGTTGAACATGTTTGCCGTCGTCTACAACTTGTATGGGGTGTTTACCCGCAATTTGGACGCGTCGCTACTACAACAGACGAAATGCTCGATATTGCCGTAGAAGAAAGCTTGAACAGCGGTATTGTTAAACGTGGTGATTTAGTTGTTATTACTGCTGGAGTCCCTGTAGGCGAAGCAGGTACAACAAACCTAATGAAAATCCATGTGGTCGGCGATATTATCACAAAAGCACAAGGAATTGGCCGTAGATCCGCATTTGGGAAAGTAGTAGTTGCCCATGATGCTAAAGAAGCTATAGAAAAAGTAAAACAAGGTTCTATTCTTGTGACAATCGGAACAGATCGTGATATGATGCCAGCGCTAGAGAAATGTGCTGCTGTTATTACCCAAGAGGGTGGATTAACGAGCCATGCAGCAGTGGTTGGACTTAACCTAAGCATCCCCGTGATTGTTGGGGTAGATAATGCCTTAGAATTGTTTAAAGATGGCCAAGAAATAACCGTCGATGCGACAAGAGGAGTTATTTACAACGGTCACGCAAGTGTATTATAAGATCTAAAAGAAGAAGGGGAGACCCTTCTTCTTTTTAATAAGGACAATATCATCCCCGTTCGTAATATAATAAAAATAAGACGTTTGGAGGGGGACAATAAATGCGCTATTTATTTTTGTTTATCATTGTTATTCCAGCTATAGATATTGGGGTTTTGCTTTTTTCAGGTAAAGCTATTGGTGTGTGGCCCACCATTACACTCATTTTACTAACAGGCATCATCGGGGCTTATTTAGCAAAAAGAGAGGGTCTGCAGACAATCAGAAGGGTACAGGAACAACTGAGCTATGGTCAGATTCCGGGAGAAGCACTTTTAGATGGTATTTGTATCTTAATTGGCGGAACACTATTATTAACGCCGGGATTTATCACGGATGTGGCCGGGTTTCTATTTCTTTTTCCACCTACCAGAAAGCCAATAAAATTCCTCATCTTAAAATCATGGCGTAATCGGATTAATAAGGGAAATATAAAAATCATAAAATAAAAAATGTCAGCATCCAATGAGGAGCTGACATTTTTAATAAGCCTTATACCTCGTTTCCTTTGATAAATACCCATAGATCATAAAAAACGTTGGCACGATATAAGGTGCTGATGATGACAAGTGTGACAGGCCCAACAATTAAGCCTAAAAAGCCAATTAATTTAAATCCAACGAATAATGCAATCAGTGTGGCTAACGGATCAAGTCCAATATTAGAAGAAAGAATTTTAGGCTCCATTACTTGCCTTTGAACGAGGACAATAATATAGAGTACCCCTAGCCCGAGGGCCAGGCCTGTATCGCCTCCAATCGCCGCATAAATAATCCATGGGACAAAAACAGCACCCGTACCCAAATAGGGAATAATATCGACTATACCAGTAACTAATGCAATTGTTATCGCGTAATCAACACGAAGGATAAGTAAGCCGATTAGAATAATAACCGTTGTAATCGATATCAGTGTTAATTGTGCTTTAATAAAACCAAACAGTGCCTTTTTTAAATCGATAAAAACGGACCGGCTGCTTGTTTTTGCTTTCTCTGGTAAGAGTTTGCCCCCCAATTTCGATAAACGGTACCAATCTTTGCTGATAAAAAAAGTAGCCAATAAGGAAAAGATTAACACGGTTGCTGCATTCGGAAGCCATGCGATGATATTTGGGATAATACCAAATAGGTTCTGGATAAATGTTCCAACAGTTGTGCCAATCCTGGTTCCAACATTCTGTATATTTCCAATAATTGTATCCTGCTGCCCTGATTCAAGTTTATTAAACACACTTGTTAATTGTTCATAGATCGGCAGGATTTGTGCAGTGAAATATTTTTCTATATATTCAATTAACGTATCTAAATGATCTGGTACTACTGTAGATAAATAATTAGCACCAGAGACAATTTCGGCGATTAACAATGTAATTAACCCGGCAAATAGGGCAAAAATAATAATAAGTGCAATAAATACAGCTAACACTCGAGGCATTCTAGCCCTTTTTTCAAAGATATCAACAAGAGGATTAATTATAAACGCAATAATGAGTCCAATTAAAAATGGATAAGTCACTTTTGACAGAAAATAAAAAGAGTAAAGCGCCAAAACCACAGCACCTATTACAATTAAGAACCGGATAGACCGGTATAAGTATTTTAGATTCAAAGACAACCCTCCTATTAAATCCTATATGTAGTATTAGTTTAACATTTTATGAAATAAACTGCATAATCTTCCAATTTAATATTATTAATTTAAAAATATTAAGAACACTTTTTCCAAGGGGTTGCAATCAGCTAGAAGAGGAAATCCCCGTATTTAATAATTTCACTCTTACAAAGGTATTATGGTACGATAATTTTTATTTGGGGTGGTGAAATCGTGCTAAATGAATCATATTTATTTTTACTATTACTGTTAGTTATTGGATTTATTGCTAAAAACAGTTCTTTATTAGTTGCCATTGCAGTGCTACTTATCCTAAAGATAGGCGGATTGGATACAAAGGCATTCTCATTTATACAGTCGAAGGGTATTAATTGGGGTGTCACAATAATTACCATTGCAGTATTAGCTCCGATTGCAAGTGGTGAAATTGGATTTAAAGACTTAACGAGCTCTTTTAAATCCTCCTATGCTTGGATTGCGCTGATCTCTGGCATGATGGTGGCAATGCTGGCAAAGGGAGGGGTTAAGCTGCTTGCAGATGACCCACAGATTACAACGGCACTTGTGCTGGGCACTATTCTTTCGGTGTCTATTTTTAAAGGGGTGGCAGTTGGCCCGTTAATTGGAGCCGGAATTGCCTATACAGCTATGAAAATTTTTAGTTTTTTTAGTTAGATTTTTTGTAAAATAATATTTTTTTGCACTTTTCGGTTCCTTTTCATTCACAAAAATCTGATAATTGTTTATAATAGGCTTGTAAGCGTATCCTTTTTTACATATACCACATATATATGCTGATTTGCTTGTTAATCAAATTTATTCCTCAAAATGGAATAGCTAACTAACTATTTGCTTTTTGCCGAGCAATCGCTCAGTCGATTTAAAGGATAAATAAGGGGAATAATTTTTTAATTGAAAGGTATGGGAAATTCAGAATGTGAAGGAGAGATTTACTATGACAGTAACACGCGGTCTTGAAGGGGTAGTAGCAACAACATCATCAATCAGTTCAATTATTGATGACACGCTAGCTTATGTAGGCTATGACATTGATGATTTAGCTGTAAATGCTAGTTTCGAAGAGGTAATCTACTTATTGTGGCATCGTAAATTGCCGTCTGCAGTCCAGTTGGCAGAATTGAAAAAACAACTTGCTGAAAATGCAGCACTGCCACAGGAAGTAATTGAACACTTTAAGCTGTTTCCAATTCAAGAAGTTCATCCTATGGGTGCCCTTCGTACAGCCGTATCTCTTTTAGGCATTTATGATGATGAAGCTGATTTAATGGATGCAGATTCAAATTATAAAAAAGCGATTCGCCTTCAGGCAAAAATGCCAGCTATTGTCGCAACGTTTGCGCGTATTAGAAAAGGTCTTGAACCAATCGCTCCAAAAAAGGATTTAAGCTTTGCAGCGAATTTCTTATACATGCTAACTGGTAAAGAACCAGAACCTATTGCCGAAGAAGCAATTAACAAAGCGCTCGTATTACACGCGGACCATGAATTGAATGCTTCTACATTTACAGCACGTGTTTGTGTGGCTACGTTATCCGATGTTTATTCCGGAGTAACTGCCGCAATCGGAGCGCTAAAAGGACCGCTGCACGGTGGTGCGAATGAAGCGGTTATGAAAATGCTTAAAGAAATTGGTACGCTTGAGAATGTAGAGCCATACGTACGTGGCAAGCTTGAGAAAAAAGAAAAAATCATGGGCTTTGGCCATCGTGTTTATCGAAAAGGCGATCCACGCGCCAAGCACCTAAGAGAAATGTCTAAAAAATTAACTGAACTCACTGGCGAACCGCACTGGTATGATATGTCTATCAAGATTGAAAGTATTGTTACTGGTGAAAAGAATTTACCACCTAACGTGGATTTCTATTCTGCTTCTGTTTATCACAGCTTAGGGATTGATCATGATTTAATGACACCAA
>OEPS010000686.1_pt1 | contig 11532 bp, 11 predicted proteins | sample 1539411 | NCBI WGS metagenome assembly OEPS01 (sample SAMN02671747, study PRJEB22543) | soil metagenome | biome: bacteria | place: China:Hunan Province, Lengshuijiang City | collected 2012-10-15 | depth 0.08m m | reverse complement strand
GTCCGCGACCAGCTCGGGCCTGACCTACCTGACCGAGCGCTTCAAGGACTTCCCCAACGGCGTGCACATCACCCTGCAAGGCGTACCGCGTTCGATCCTCGCCGAATACGCCGAATCGCACCTGTAACCCTCAACCACCGGGCGGCCATGCCGCCCGGTTTTTTTTGCTACGAAGACCTGACCCCAGGGTTTACACTCTTTGCTCCTGAACAGGAGGAAGGTTGTGCTGACTCATCTCGATTCCCAAGGTCGGGCCGCTATGGTCGACGTCACCGATAAAGCCGTGACCTCGCGTGAGGCTGTGGCCGAAGCGCGGGTGCGCATGCTCCCGCAAACCCTGCAGATGATTGTCGATGGCGAGCACCCCAAGGGTGATGTCTTCGCCGTGGCACGCATTGCCGGTATCCAGGCGGCGAAGAAGACCAGTGATCTGATTCCTTTGTGTCATCCATTGCTGCTGACCAGCGTCAAGGTCGAGCTCAGTGCCGAAGGCAACGACACCGTGTACATCGTCGCCCGTTGCAAGCTGGCCGGGCAGACCGGCGTGGAAATGGAAGCCCTGACTGCTGCCAGCGTCGCTGCGCTGACCATCTACGACATGTGCAAAGCGGTTGACCGCGGCATGATCATCGACGGTGTGCGGGTGCTGGAAAAGCTTGGCGGCAAGAGCGGCCACTACCAGGCGGATGATGTGAAATGAGCATAAAGGTGATGTATTTCGCTCGTTACCGTGAAGCGTTGGGCGTTGATGCCGAGAAGCTTGAAGGTTCCTTCGCGACCCTGGACGACGTGCGCAAGGCGCTGGTCGCCAAGGGTGGCCAGCATGAGGTGCTGAGCGAACAGAATCTGATGTGCGCGCGTAACGAAGAGCTGTGCAAGCTCGATGAGCCTGTGCAAGACGGCGACGAAGTGGCGTTTTTCCCCCCCGTGACCGGAGGCTGAAATGAGCATTCGCGTCCAGACCGAGGCTTTTGATCCCGGTGCCGAAGTCAACGCCATGCACGCAGCCAATGTCGGTGTCGGTGCCGTGGTCGGTTTTGTTGGCTACGTGCGCGACTTCAATGACGGCCAGGAGGTGGCGGGCATGTTCCTGGAGCATTATCCGGGCATGACCGAAAAGGCCCTGGCCAAGATCGTCGTTGAAGCCGAACAGCGCTGGCCGCTGCTCAAGGTCGAGGTTCTGCACCGCATCGGCGCGCTGGAGCCCGGCGAGCCGATTGTCTTTGTCGGCGTGGCCAGTGCCCATCGCCAGGCCGCGTTCGATGCCTGCAACTTCATCATGGATTACCTCAAGACCCGTGCACCGTTCTGGAAGAAGGAACAGACCGGTGACGGCCCGCGCTGGGTCGAGGGCAAGCAGAGCGACGAAGACGCGGCAGGGCGTTGGTAGTTGACTTCTTCGCGGGACAAGCCCGCTCCCACAGGGATGGTGAATATCCTGTGGGAGCGGGCTTGCCCCGCGATGCTTTTGCCTGTTGAGTTTTTATACAATAAAGTCCAGTATGGAATTATAAGTACAAAATAATTCCAGGCCGTCGCGTGCCTGCCCGCTTACCTCTGTCTTGCAACACACCTCCAATAACGAGCGAGAGAGACCACCATGAAGAAGCTCACCCTGATCAGCGGTCTGGCCCTGAGTCTGTTGGCCAGCAGCAGCCTGTTCGCCGCCGAGGACACCTTGCGTATTGGCATCGAAGCCGCTTATCCGCCTTTTGCCTCGAAAAACGACAAAGGCGAGATCGTCGGCTTCGACTACGACATCGGTAACGCCTTATGCGCGCAGATGCAGGTCAAGTGCGTATGGAACGAGGTGGAGTTCGACGGCCTGATCCCGTCGCTGAAAGTGAAGAAAATCGATGCGGCCTTGTCGTCGATGACCATCACCGACGAGCGCAAGAAGTCTGTCGACTTTACCCATAAATACTACTTCACCTCCTCGCGGCTGGTGATGAAGAAGGGCGCGACGGTCGATGACCAGTACGCCAGCCTCAAGGGCAAGACTGTGGGTGTGCAGCGTGCGACCACCACTGATCGCTACGCAACCGAAGTGCTCGAGCCCAAGGGCATTACCATCAAGCGCTACAGCAACAACGAAGAGATCTACATGGACCTGGCATCCGGGCGTGTCGATGCGATTTTCGCCGACACCATTCCGCTGGATGACTTCCTGTCGATGCCGCGTGGCGCCGACTATGCCTTTGTCGGTCCGGAGCTGAAGGACCCGAAATACGTCGGTGAAGGCGCCGGGATCGCGGTGCGCAAGGGTAACGAGGCGTTGGTGAGCAAACTCAACAAAGCCATCGACGACATCCGCGCCAATGGCGAATACCAGAAGATCCAGTCGAAGTACTTCAAGACGGACATCTACGGCGATTGATGATCGCCACCCTCAAGGCCTGAAGCCCTTCAGGCCTTGAGTTCCTTCAGGTGCTTGTACACCGTCGCCCGTCCCATCCCCAGCACATTGGCCACATAGTTGGCCGCACTCTTGCCCTTGAATGCGCCTTCGGCGTGCAGGGCCAGGACCAGCTCGCGCTTGTGTTCGCGGGTCAGCAGGTTGAGGCTCAGTTGACGCTGGCGCAGCCAGGTGTTGAGAAAGGTATTGATGCGCTCCTGCCAGTCATCGCGAAACAGCGCATCGGGCTGCGCTATCAGCTTGCTCGGTGACAGGAACAGGTCCAGCGCTGCCTTGGCATTTTCGAACAGGGAGATGTTCAGGTTGATACACAGCACCGCCAGCGGTTTACCCGCCTCATCGCGTAACACCGTGCTCAGGGAGCGGATTTTCTGCCCGTCCCAGTTGAGCTTCTCGTAGGGGCCGATGTTGGTTTCATCGGTACCGGTCTCGAGCATGTCTTCCAGCGCGGCATCATCGCCAATTTCGCGTTTGGACAGGTTGTTGGCGATGTAGTCGATCTTCTGGCTACGCAGGTCGTGCAGCACCACCTCGGCGTGGGGGAAGAACAAGGTGGCAATGGCATCGGCGATGGCCCGGTAGTTGTCCAGGACAGGGTCGCGGCGAGGGGTCGACATTCAGGCAGGCTCCAGGCGGTGTCAGCGCCCTTGGCACAAGGGCGCTGCGAGTGTGCCGCAATCGCGGCGGCGCGTCATCCCTGCAGGCGGCGCGGAGACAGCATCGCGGCGCTCAGGCCAAAGCCCTTGAGGGCCTCGGGCAGGTCTTCGCCACGCACCAGGGCGGCGCTGGCCTGGCCCATGGCGGGGGAAGTCTGGATGCCATAACCCCCTTGCGCCGCTACCCAGAACAGGCCAGGCACTTGCGGGTCGAAGCCGGCCACCAGATCACCGTCGGCAACAAAGCTGCGCAAACCGGCCCAGGTGCGGGTCGGCCGACGAATTGTCAGGGTGGTGGCTTCTTCGATCTGGTAGATGCCCATGGCGATGTCCAGCTCTTCGGCCTGCACGTCATGGGGGTCGACCGGGTCGGCATTGGCTGGCGAGCCGAGCAGCATGCCGGCGTCGGGCTTCATGTAGAACGATTCGTCGAGGCTGACCAGCATCGGCCAGGCATGGCTGTCGATACCTTCGGGGGCGGCGAAGATGAAGGCGGCGCGACGTTTGGGTTGCAGGCCAAGCGGCTGCGCACCGGCCAGTACGCCGATGTGGTCGGCCCAGGCGCCGGCGGCGTTTATCAGTACTGGCGCACTGAAGGTGCCACGGCTGGTCTGCACCTGCCAGAGACCGTTATCGTCGCGGCTCAGTTGCTGGACTTCGCAATCGCTGTGCACTTCACCCTGCTGGCGGCGAATACCGCGCAGGTAGCCCTGGTGCAGGGCATCGGTGTCGATGTCGCTGGCGCTCGGGTCATACAGGGCGCCATGGACTTTTTCGCGGCGCAGTACCGGCAGGCGGGCGCAGGCCTGGTCAGCGCTGAGCAGTTCGACTTCAGGCACGCAGGCTTTGGCACTGTGATATTGGCGCTGAAGCTCTTCGGGGTCGCCGGTGAGGTCGACGGTCATTTCCCCGCGCGGGCTGAGCAGTGGATGTTCGGCAAAGCCTGCGGGCGGATGATCGAAAAACTCACGGCTGGCGAGGGTCAGCGCGCGTACCTGCGGGGTTCCATAAGCCGCGGTATACAGCGCTGCCGAGCGGCCGGTGGAGTGGTAGCCGGGCTGCGACTCGCGTTCGAGCAGCACTACCCGACCCTGGCTGGCCAGCCAGTAGCCCGTGGAGGCGCCCGCGATACCGGCACCAATGATGATGAAGTCAGCCTGTTGCATGGAAGTCTCCTCAGTCGGCGCGTTGCAGGCGGTACAGGGCGTTGGCCAGGGCGATATCTTCCAGGCCCAGACCAATGGAGCGGAAGAAGGCGTGGCGCTGGTACGCAGGGGCAGGTGCCTGGTTGCTCAACAACTGCGCCAGGTCGCCAACGATGGCCTCCGGGTTCCAGCCATGCTGCTCAGCCGCGATACGCATTTCGCCAGCGCTGCCCGGGGTGGTTACCCGATAGTCGCAATACACATCCATGGCGCCGAGGCTGGCGGGCGGTACTTCATGGGCGCGCACGGCATTGGTGCTGATCGAAGTGATCAGGGCCGGTTTGCTCAAGTTGGCCGGGTCGATGACCGGGCTGGCCGAGGAGGTGCACAGCATGATCACATCGGCATCCTCAAGCGCCTGCTCGAGGCTGTCGCTGAGCGTCAGGCGTGGATCGAGATCAAGCAACGCCTGACGTTGCTCGGCGCCTTGTTCGGCCAGGCTTGGCGAAAACAGGCGGATGTCCTGCCACTCGCGCAGGCCGCGCACGTAATGCAGGTGGGCGCGGGCGATCGGGCCGCTGCCGATGATTGTCAGGCGCCGCGCACTGACGGCTGCCAGGGCGTCGACGGCCACTGCCGTGGTGGCCGCGGTGCGTGCCGTGGTCAGTTCGCCGGCATCGCACAGCAGCAGCGGCTGGCCGCTGTCCATGGACATCAGCAGGGTCCAGGCGGTGACCAGCGGGCCTTGCTCGCGGACGATATAGGGCGAGGTTTTAACCCCATAGACCCGTTCTTGCGCCAGTACACCGCCATAGTTGATGAAGTCGCCCTGGCCTGCAGGGAACTCCACCAGTTGTTGCGGTGGCTGCACCGCTTGTCCGGCCGCCAGGTCACGGAACAGGCTGCGCAGGATCTGCGGGACATCCACCTGCGTCAGCAGTTGGCGAGCGAGCTGTTTATCGATGACGAGAGGCGTGGACATACGGGTCTCCAATTAAACTATTTTGTCCATTATGGACTCTTTGTTTATTTGGACAATATCAGCGGCATAAAAAAACGCAGCCAAGGCTGCGTTTTCAGACGACTGTCAGTTCTCAGTGATGCTTGCGCGGCACTGGCTTGAGCAGTTCGGTCGGCGGCATCTCGCAGCTGATCTTGCGGCCCAGCAGCTCTTCGATAGCCGGCAACTGGTAGGAGTCATCCTCACCGGCGAAGCTGATCGACACACCGCTGGTGCCAGCACGGCCGGTACGACCAATACGGTGCACGTAGTCGTCCGGATCTTCCGGCAGGGTGAAGTTGATCACATGGCTGATACCGTCGATGTGAATACCACGGCCCGCCACGTCGGTTGCGACCAGTACGGTAATGCGGCCTTCGCGGAAGTTCTCCAGGGTCTTGATGCGCTTGTGCTGGGGCACGTCGCCCGACAGCTGGGCGGCGTTGACGCCGTCGCGCACCAGACGTTCTTCGATGCGCCGCACTTCATCCTTGCGGTTGGCGAAGACCATCACCCGTTCCCACTTGTTCTCGGTCACCAGGTTGTACAGCAGCTTGTACTTGTCGCTGCCGGCTACGGCATAAACGTGCTGTTCGACGGTTTCGCTGGCAACGTTCTCCGGCTCGATCTCGACGATCGACGGGTCGGTGGTCCACTGCTTGGCCAGGTTCATCACGTCTTCGGTGAAGGTCGCGGAGAACAGCAGGGTCTGGCGTTCGCTCTTCGGCGGGGTCTGGCGGATGATCTGCCGTACCTGCGGAATGAAGCCCATGTCGAGCATGCGGTCGGCTTCGTCCAGCACCAGTACTTCGACCATGTCCAGGTGCGCTTCACCACGCTGGTTGAAGTCCAGCAGACGGCCCGGGGTCGCGACGAGGATGTCGCAGTGGCGCGCTTCGAGGGCTTTGAGTTGCTTGTCGAAGTCCATGCCACCAACGAACGTCATCACGTTCAGGCCGGTGTACTTGGTCAGCGCCGCAGCGTCCTTGGCGATTTGCACCACCAGTTCGCGGGTCGGGGCGATGATCAGCGCCCGTGGCTCGCCCATGTAGCGCTCTTTCGGCGGTGGGGTCTGCTGCAGCTGGGAAATGATCGAAATCAGGAAGGCCGCCGTCTTGCCGGTACCGGTCTGGGCGCGGCCAATGGCATCTTTGCCGCGCAGGGTATGACCCAGCACTTGCGCCTGGATCGGCGTGCAATACGGAAAGCCCAGGTCGTGGATCGCATGCATCAGCTCGGGCGAGAGCTTGAAGTCATGGAATCGGGTCTTGCCTTCTTGCGGCTCGACCACGAAATCTTCCAGCTTCCAGGTGGAGGCTGCAGGTTTTGGCTTGCGCTCGCGGCGCGGTTTGGGCTCGGCCGGTTTTTCGGTGCGTGCCGGCTTGGCGGCTTCGGCTGGGGCCTCGGTCTTGAGCGGGGCGGCCGGGGCAGGGGCCTTGGGTGGTGCCGGGGGCTGCTTCACGGGGGCAGCGCTTTCGGTGGCGAGTTGCTCAACCTCGCTCTTGCCGAACATCTTCTTGAGTGCTTTGAGCACGGTCATCTCATCAATTGGTTAAGGAATGTACGCCGGCCAGTGTAATGCAAGAATCGGGCGCGGCGTAGTGGATTGCGCTGACAACTACAGGGAAGTCTTCTTTTAGCGCAGGCGTTCGGACAGCCAGGCGGCGATATCGTTGATTTCCTCGGGCAGTACTTCGTGCTCCATGGGGTATTCCTTCCACTCAACGTTGATGCCCCAGTGCTTGAGGTGCTCATAAGCGCTGCGACCCATGGCCGGGAGTACAACCGGATCGTAGACCCCGTGCAGGCACAGGGCCGGGGTGCGCTGTTGGCAAGCGCTCAGTTCACGCTCCTGGGTAAAGGTCGGTGCATAGGTCGACAGGGCAATCACCCCACCCAGGGCCTCTTGCCACTTTATATAAGCAGTGTGCAGCACCACCGCACCACCCTGGGAGAAGCCGGCGAGAACGATACGGGCCAGGTCGATACCTTTGGCCTGTTCGGCCTTGATCAGCTCGATCACCTGGTTGGCCGAGGCCTTCAGTTGATCTTCATCGATGGCCCGTGCCGGGGTCATGGCCTTGATGTCGTACCAGCTGGGCATCTCGTAGCCACCGTTGATGGTCACCGGGCGGGTCGGTGCCTGGGGCATGACGAACCGGGTGGTCAGCAAAACTTCCTGCAGGGCTTCGGCCACCGGCATGAAGTCGTAACGATCGGCACCCAGGCCGTGCAACCAGATCACACAGGCGTCTGCGGTTTTTTGTGGCTCGAGAATCAGCGGGTGGGTCATGACTGCTCCGAAAGTGTGCGCGCGCTCTTGTTTGCGTGCATGAATTGAAGGCGCGTCGGGTGAATCCGGGAATAACCTGTCGCAACGCTGCAAGTTTCCCTCTTGACGAGTACTGAAACGCTTTAGCCGTTCAGTTTGGTACGCGCTTTGCTATGAAACTCCTGATGCGAGGTTACACGTTTTGGACGGTAACACCCGTTAGCGGTTCCCAAGGCTGTCACAGAACAGCGCATTGCGCCAATTGACCCAAAAACAAGCCAACACGGGTCGGATGCGCCTCATAAGGGTGCGGTGCAATCCCGGCTCAACACAATAAGAGCAAAACTGGAGGTTTGAATGAAGATGTTGAAATCCACCCTGGCAGTGGTTACCGCTGCTACCGTGCTCGGTATCAGTGGTATCGCACAGGCAGGTGCGACCCTGGACGCCGTGCAGAAGAAGGGCTTCGTTCAGTGTGGCGTCAGTGACGGCTTGCCGGGCTTCTCGGTTCCGGATGCCAAGGGCAACATTGTCGGTATCGATGCAGACGTCTGCCGCGCAGTGGCCGCAGCTGTGTTCGGCGATGCCAAAAAGGTCAAGTTCAGCCAGCTCAACGCCAAGGAGCGCTTCACCGCGCTGCAGTCCGGCGAAGTCGACGTGCTGTCGCGTAACACCACCTGGACCAGCTCCCGTGACGCCGGCATGGGCCTGGTGTTCGCCGGTGTTACCTATTACGACGGCATCGGTTTCCTGGTCAACAAGAAGCTCGGTGTTTCCAGCGCCAAGGAGCTGGACGGTGCAACCATCTGCATCCAGGCCGGTACCACCACCGAGCTCAACGTCTCCGACTACTTCCGCGCCAATGGCCTGAAGTACACCCCGATCACCTTCGACACCTCCGACGAAAGCGCCAAGTCGCTGGAGTCCGGCCGTTGCGACGTACTGACCTCGGACAAGTCGCAGCTCTACGCACAGCGCTCGAAGCTGGCCGCACCGGCTGACTACGTGGTACTGCCGGAAACCATTTCCAAGGAACCGCTGGGCCCAGTGGTACGCAAAGGCGATGAAGAGTGGTTCAGCATCGTCAAGTGGACCCTGTTCGCCATGCTCAATGCCGAAGAAATGGGCATCAGCTCGAAGAACGTCGAAGCGGAAGCCAAAGCCACCAAGAACCCTGACGTGGCCCGTATGCTCGGCGCCGACGGCGAGTACGGCAAGGACCTGAAACTGCCGAAGGACTGGGTCGTGCAGATCGTCAAACAGGTCGGCAACTACGGTGAAGTGTTCGAGAAGAACCTGGGCAAGGAAACCCCACTGCAAATCGACCGCGGTCTGAACGCCCTGTGGAACAACGGCGGCATCCAGTACGCGCCACCGGTGCGCTGACGGTTGCGGCCTGCGGCGGTCTTTGGCCGTCGCAGGCTGTTCGGTTCCCTTCCTTTCGGGGCATTACATGCAAAATCAAATCGGCGCACCTAAGGGGCTATCCCTTAACGATCCACGTGTGCGTGCGTGGCTGTTCCAGATCATCACCGTGGTCGCGGTGGTCGCTCTGGGCTGGTACCTGTTTCACAACACCCAGACCAACCTGCAACACCGGGGCATCACCTCGGGCTTCGACTTTCTCGAGCGCAGTGCCGGTTTCGGCATCGCTCAACACCTGATTCCCTACACCGAGCAAGACAGTTATGCCCGGGTATTCGTCATCGGCTTGCTCAACACGCTGCTGGTGACCTTTATCGGCATCGTCCTGGCAACCCTGCTGGGGTTCATCATCGGTGTGGCCCGGTTGTCACCGAACTGGATGATCAACAAGCTGGCCACGGTGTATGTCGAGACTTTCCGTAACATTCCACCGCTGCTGCAGATCCTGTTCTGGTACTTCGCGGTGTTCCTGACCCTGCCGGGACCGCGGGGCAGCATCAATATCAGCGACGCCTTCTTTATCAGCAACCGGGGCCTGAACATGCCCGGTGCTTCAGTGGCCGAAGGATTCTGGCCATTTGTCGTCAGCCTGGTGCTGGCCATCGTCGCCATTGTGGTGATGGTGCGCCTGGCCAACCGGCGCTTCGAAGCCACTGGCGAGCCGTTTCACAAGTTCTGGGTCGGATTGTTCCTGTTCTTCGGCATTCCCGCGCTCAGCGTGATGCTGGCGGGTAGCCCGTTGCACTGGGAAATGCCGCAGCTCAAGGGCTTCAACTTCGTCGGCGGCTGGGTGCTGATCCCTGAATTGCTGGCGCTGACCCTGGCGTTGACCATCTATACCGCAGCGTTCATCGCCGAGATCGTGCGTTCGGGCATTCGTTCGGTCAGCTACGGCCAGACCGAAGCTGCCCGCTCCCTGGGCCTGCGCGAAGGCCCGACCCTGCGCAAGGTGATCATTCCCCAGGCACTGCGGGTGATCATTCCACCGTTGACCAGCCAGTACCTGAACCTGGCCAAGAACTCCTCACTGGCGGCCGGTATCGGCTATCCGGAAATGGTCTCGTTGTTCGCCGGGACGGTGCTCAACCAGACCGGTCAGGCCATCGAAGTGATCGCCATCACCATGAGCGTCTACCTGGCCATCAGCATCAGCATTTCCCTGCTGATGAACTGGTACAACAAGCGCATTGCGCTGATCGAGCGGTGAGGACACGCGCATGACTACCCATGTTTTCAAACCTGATATGCCGCCACCGGTGAAAACCGTCGGCGTGCTGGCCTGGATGCGCAACAACCTGTTCTCCAGCTGGCTCAACACCTTGCTCACGTTGTTTGCCCTGTACCTGGTCTGGTTGATCGTGCCGCCGTTGTTGCAGTGGTCGATCTTTGACGCCAACTGGGTCGGCACCACCCGCGCCGACTGCACCAAGGAGGGCGCCTGCTGGGTGTTCATCCAGCAGCGCTTCGGCCAGTTCATGTATGGCTATTACCCGACTGAACTGCGCTGGCGGGTCGACCTGACCGTGTGGCTGGCGGTGATCGGTGCCGCGCCGCTGTTCATCTCGCGCTTCCCGCGCAAGGCGATCTACGGGCTGAGCTTCCTGGTGCTGTACCCGATCATTGCCTACACCCTGCTGCACGGTGGCTACCTGGGCCTGACCACGGTACCGACCAGCCAGTGGGGCGGGCTGATGCTGACCTTGGTGATCGCCACCGTGGGCATCGTCGGCGCCTTGCCGCTGGGCATCCTGCTGGCGCTGGGCCGGCGTTCGAACATGCCGGCGGTGAAGGTGGTCTGTGTGACCTTCATCGAGTTCTGGCGTGGCGTGCCGTTGATCACCGTGTTGTTCATGTCATCGGTGATGCTGCCGCTGTTCCTGCCCGAGGGCATGAGCTTCGACAAGCTGCTGCGGGCGATGATCGGGGTCATTCTGTTCCAGTCGGCGTATATCGCCGAAGTGGTGCGCGGTGGCCTGCAGGCCATTCCCAAAGGTCAGTACGAAGCCGCAGCGGCGATGGGCCTGGGTTACTGGCGTTCAATGGGCCTGGTGATCCTGCCGCAAGCCCTGAAGCTGGTGATTCCCGGCATCGTCAACACCTTCATTGCCCTGTTCAAAGACACCAGCCTGGTGATCATCATCGGCCTGTTCGACCTGCTCAACAGCGTCAAACAAGCGGCCGCCGACCCGACCTGGCTGGGTATGGCGACCGAGGGCTATGTGTTCGCCGCCCTGGTTTTCTGGATTTTCTGTTTCGGTATGTCCCGCTACTCCATGCATCTGGAGCGCAAGCTGGACACAGGCCACAAGCGTTAGGAGTGTTCCCATGAGTGAAGCGATCAAACAGCCTGTGAGCCCTGAAGGCATTATTCAGATGCAGGGCGTGAACAAGTGGTACGGCCAGTTCCACGTGCTCAAGGACATCAACCTGAATGTGCGCCAGGGCGAGCGTATCGTCCTGTGCGGGCCGTCGGGTTCGGGCAAGTCCACCACCATCCGCTGCCTCAACCGCCTGGAAGAGCACCAGCAGGGCCGCATCGTGGTCGATGGCGTGGAGCTGACCAACGACCTCAAGCAGATCGAAGCGATCCGCCGTGAAGTCGGCATGGTGTTCCAGCA
>OEPS010000685.1_pt1 | contig 11553 bp, 14 predicted proteins | sample 1539411 | NCBI WGS metagenome assembly OEPS01 (sample SAMN02671747, study PRJEB22543) | soil metagenome | biome: bacteria | place: China:Hunan Province, Lengshuijiang City | collected 2012-10-15 | depth 0.08m m | reverse complement strand
GATTGCACTGGGAGAGGACATTGCCAGGAAGATCCCGCGCAAGAACTCGCGCCAGGCCGACTCCACCACCACCTCACCCGCCTGCACATGCCCGTCGCCGCGCCAGGCCGCCAACAGCATCTTTACCGCAAACCACACCAGCAGCAGCGAGCCCCCCAGCCACAACACCCAGCGCACCGCCTCGAACTGCAACAGCACGGTCATCCCGGCCAGGGCCGCCACCGCGTACACAAGATCACCAACGCAGGTCCCCAGGCCCAGCCAGAAGCCCTGGAAAAAACCACGCTGCATGGCCAGGGTAATCATCGCAATATTGGCAATGCCGATATCCAGGCACAGGGAAAGACTGAGGAGAAATCCATTGGAAAAAGGCATAAAGCATTCCGTAAACAGCGTTGAAGGCAGGCGCTATTAAAGCGGGATTTATCGCAGCTGTATTGGAAGAAATTGCCCTTGCCCACTGGCAAACAGGTCAAGCCTGAGCAGCACGCTCGAACACTTCATCCGCCCACTGGTTCAGGCTTTTGCCCGCCGACTGCGCGGCGATGGTCGCGGCAGCATGAACTTCGGGGCGAATGCGCAACATGACTTTACCGGAGGCAGGTCGTTCGGGCGTTACGCCACGCTCGGCACAATCGGCCAGATAATCGTCCAGCGCCAGGTGAAATGCTTCATGCAACTGGCTGACCGAGCTGGCGTGGAAGCTGATGATGTCACGCACTCCCAGCACACGGCCGACGAAAATATCATCTCGGGGGTCGTACTCGATTCGAGCGCTATATCCCTTATAAGTCATTGCATTCATGGGTAAAAAAGGTCCGTGGATAGTCAAAAGCAATGCTATCAAACTTTGATAGCATTGCTTCCAAGCGATCAATTCAGGATTTTTCAATCACCCCGCCAATACCTGTGCATACCGCCCCCGATCGATATTTGCGCCACTCAGCACCACCGCCACTTTGCGCCCACGCTGCCGTTCACGCTCCTGAATCAGCGCCGCCAGCCCCGCCGCGCCCGCGCCTTCGGCGGTGTTATGGGTGTCTTCGTGAAAGATGCGCATGGCCTGGGCTATTTCCTCGTCGCTGACCCGCACGATCCGCGCCGCATGCTGGTGGACAATCTCAAAAGCTTCCGGCACCGGCATGCGGCACGCCATGCCGTCGGCAAAGGTATTGGCCGTGGCGGTAGTGACGATGCGGCCTTGCTCGAAGCTCAAGGCAAAGGCATCTGCGGCGCTGGACACCACGCCAACGATCTCGGTGCGCAGGCCCAGCAGGTTACGGGCCTGGATCAGCCCGCAGATACCCGAGCCCATGCCGATCGGCACATACACGCAATCCAGATCGGCAACCGCGTCGAACAGCTCCAACGCATAAGTGGCGACCCCGCGAACCAGTTGCGGGTGAAATGACGGGACCATTTCATAGCCATGCAACTGTGCCTGACGCGCGGCCTCTTCACGGGCCTGATCGAAATCGGCACCGTACTCGATCAACTCCGCGCCCTGGGCGCGCATCGCCGCGTTCTTCTCCAACGAGTTGCCTTGCGGCACGACGATGATGATCGGCAGCCCGGCTGTGCGCGCCGCCAGGGCCATACTCTGGCCGTGGTTGCCACGCGTGGCGGTGACCAGTCCACGAACCTGCGGCTGTTGCGCCAGCAACCACTGCACATAGAGCAAACCGCCGCGCACCTTGAACGCCCCGGTCGGTGCGTGGTTCTCATGCTTGACCCAGACCTCACAGCCGAGCCGCTCGGCGAGGCGTGGCCAGGCATATTGTGCGGTGGCGGGCACGCTGGCATGCACCAGACGAGCAGCTTCACGCAGGGCAGTCAGGTCGAACATGGAACACCTCGGCAGCAGTGGGTTTGACCTGATCCTAGCGCCGGGCCATTGTATGGGTAAAACCTTATATTGCATGGCCGACAATAAATGTGGACCCCTACTCTCCCCGACACCGGGCAACCCCGCTACCTGGCGCTGGTCGATGCCATTGCCGAAGCCATCGAGCGTGGCGAGCTGCAGATCGGTGCTCGCCTGCCACCGCAGCGCCGCCTGGCCTGGGCCCTGGGACTCAACCCCAGCACTACCCAGCAAGCCTACCGGGAGGCGGCAGCCCGGCATCTGGTCAGTGGTGAAGTGGGCCGCGGCACCTATGTGCTGGCCGGCAGCAAAGAGGCCACGCTGTTCCAGCTGAAACAGAAAACCCTGCAGCCTCACCTGATCGACGTGTCGACCAACGTGCCGGTGATCGATCCCGACAACCACGACATTGAACGTACATTGCAGGCCCTGTTGCAGGAGGGCGAAGTGCGCAGCCTGGAGCACTACCTGAGTGCCGATGCGTTGTTACTGGCCCGTGTACAAGGCGCCGCCTGGCTGGCCAATCGCGGCCTGCGCGTGAGCGCCAGCCAGGTGCTGTTGTGCGGTGGTGCCCAGCAAGGTCTGTTCAGTCTGCTGTTGTCCCTGTGCCAGGCCGGCGAGCCGGTGCTGGTCGAAAGCCTGACGGCGCCCGGCATCAAGGCCGCCTGCCGCCAGTTGCGTCTGCCCCTGCACGGTATTGCCCAGGACCAGCAAGGTATCCTCCCCGACGACCTCGATCGCGTCGCTCGCGCTACCGGCGCACGTGTGGTGGTGCTCACGCCCAGCCTGCAGAACCCTACCGGTGCCTGCATGAGCCGCGAACGCCAGCAGGCAGTTGCCGATGTGGTGCATCGCCACGGCCTGTTACTGATCGAAGACGATGTCTATGGCGCACTGACCGATCAACCGCCTATGTGGCCATTGCTGGGCGCGCAAGGCATTCTGGTGACCAGCCTGTCGAAGACCGTCGGCGCAGGCTTGCGCCTGGGCTGGATCGTCGCGGATCCGCAGCTGTTGGCCAGGGTCGACCCCCACGCCCAGGCAACCCATTGGCAGGTATCGCCGCTGAACCTGCAGATTGCCTGCCGCTGGATCAGCGACGGCACCGCAAGCCGACGGCTGGCCTGGCAGCGCGAGGAAGTCGAACAACGCTGGCGCCTGGCGCGCAAGCTGCTGGGCAGTGAGCGGCTCTACGGTCAACAGCCGTCGCCGCACATCTGGGTAAGCTGTCCGGTGCCGGCACTGACGCTGGTGCAGCGCTGCCGGGCCAACGCCGTGGAGGTGGTCCCGGCCGAAGTCTTTGCGGTAAAACAGAGCGACCTGTCAGCCATTCGTATCAGCCTGTCTGCCGCCAGCAGCCGCGCAGAATTGAAACAAGCCCTGGAGCGGATAGTCCAAGCCATGGAGAAGCAATGAGTACCTTGTTCAGCCAGGCCGAGCAGTTTCTCGCCGCGCTTGATCCGCAGTGGGCCGCGCATATTCAGGCTATCGGTCCGTGCCTGCATCAACCACGCCCGGAGCGGGACCCGTATCAGGCCCTGGTGCGAGCCATTGCCTACCAGCAACTGCATGTAAAGGCGGGCGATGCGATTCTCGGGCGCTTTCTCGCGCTGTATCCGGGCAGTGATTTTCCCAGCCCGGAACAGGTGCTGGCGACACCGCCCGAGCACCTGCGTGCCTGTGGATTCTCGGGCAACAAGCTGGTCACGATCCAGGGCATCGCCAAGGCGCGCCAGGAAGGCCTGGTACCCGATCATCAGCAAGCGCTGGCACTGGACGATGAACAGTTGATCGAGCGCCTGGTCAGTCTGCGTGGGGTGGGCCGCTGGACCGTGGAGATGCTGTTGATCTACACCCTGGAGCGCATGGACATCCTGCCGGCCGACGATTTTGGCGTGCGCGAGGGCTACCGTCGCCTGCAAGGGCTGGAGACCCAGCCCAGCCGCCGCCAGATGATTGAACTCGGCCGTGCCTGGCAGCCTTACCGGACCATTGCCGCCTGGTACCTGTGGCGGGTGCCGAACCCACGAGTTTGAACGCAAGACCCGGAGTTTTCTTCGCCCATGCTCGCTTTAACCTGAGCCCGTCATAACTCACCAGGAGATTTCCGGCATGCGCCAAGACAAACCCCGCATCAGCGAATCAGACCCACGCTGGCAAGCCATCCTGGCCCGCGACCCGGCAGCCGACCGGGAGTTTGTCTATGCCGTACGCACCACCGGTGTGTACTGCCGGCCCAGCAGCAGCTCGCGCCTGCCACGCATCGACAACGTCGAGTTCTTCGACACCCCGGCGCAAGCCGAGGCCGCAGGCTACCGCCCGAGCAAACGGCGGGTAGCCGACCAGACACTCATGGCTGAACAGCATCGGGCACAGGTCACCCGTGCCTGCCAATTGATCGAGCGCGCCGAGTCGGTGCCCAGCCTCAATCAACTCGCCGAGCAGTTGAACATGAGCCCTTTCCACTTTCATCGGGTATTCAAGGCGATCACCGGAGTAACACCCAAGGCCTATGCTTCGGCTCATCGGGCCAGCAAGGTGCGCAACCAGTTACAGCGCGCCAGCACCATCACCGACGCACTGTATGAAGCCGGATTCAATTCCAACAGCCGCTTTTACGAAACCAGCAATGCGCGTCTGGGCATGACCCCGGGCTCGTATCGGGATGGCGGCGCCAACACCGCGATCCGCTTTGCCATCGGCCAATGCTCTCTGGGTGCAATTCTGGTGGCGCAAAGTGACCGTGGAATCTGTGCGATTCTGCTCGGCGATGACCCGCAGGCATTGCTGCAAGACTTGCAGGATAAATTCCCCAAGGCCAACTTGCTGGGTGGCGACGCCGAATTCGAAACGCTGGTAGCGCGCGTGGTGGGATTGATCGAAGTGCCTGGTATCGGCCTGGACTTGCCGCTGGACCTGCGCGGCACCGCCTTTCAGGAACGGGTGTGGCAAGCCTTGCGCACGATTCCGGCCGGAACCACCGCCAGCTATGCCGACATTGCCCAGCGCATTGGCTCGCCCAAAGCGGTACGCGCTGTGGCCCAGGCCTGTGCGGCCAACGCCCTGGCCGTGGCCATTCCCTGCCACCGGGTGGTGCGCAGCGACGGCAACCTCTCGGGTTACCGTTGGGGCGTTGAACGCAAGCGTCAGCTATTGGAACGCGAGCGCAATTGAAGCGGATTCACGACTGATCAGCCGTTGGTGCAGCCGTTACCCATGGCGCGGTACTCGAGGGTATGACGTTGACCTTGATGGTCTTCGTAGACCATGGTCGCTGGCACCACTTCACAGACATTGGGAATAGTCGACAAACTGATCACCTTGGCAATATCAAGGTTGGTCGAGTAATCGTACTGTTCAACAGCCGACTGTGCACTGGCGACATTAACTTCATCAGCCAGAGCAAAAGAAGAGACACCCACAAGTGCAAGTACCAGTAAACTTTTCATAATAATAAGCCTGCAAAGCAATCAAACTAATCGATTGACTTCATTGGCCAGCAGAGGCGCGGAGAAGTTGTTACATCAGTCATCAGGACATAACACGAAGTACCGGTCCCACTGTTACTTTTTTGTGGGGACAAACATAGTTTACAAGTTGCCCCACCCGGTTAAATCCCTGAACCGAACATTCACTGTTACCGAATCCGTAACAATAGTGCCAGGTTTTCACCCTCGACACACCGCCTCGCTGCGTGTAAAAGCCCGGACCAGAGCCGCTGCTGGAAGATTTCCATGACCTCATTACGCTACTGCCTGCTGACCGAACCTGAACGGCCGTTGCTGAATAAATTCTACAAAGACCAGGGTTCGTCCATGCGTGCGGCCGCTCAAGGTCAGCTTTGGGTCGTACGGGCGGAGGAAATCGTCGCGGCGTTGTGCCTCACGCCGGTACCCGGCGGGTATTGGCTGACCGGGTTATGGGTGGCTGAACGCTGGAGACGGCAACAGATTGCCAGCGGCTTGATAAACGCTGCGGTAAAGCGCACTGAAGGAACGACCTGGCTGTTCTGCCATCCCGACCTCGCGCCCTTCTATCAGCAACAAGGCTTCGACCCCTGCGCCGAGCTACCTGCGGTACTCAGCGAACGCCTGGCCCGCTACCAGCGCAGCAAGCCGCTGGTGGCCATGGCCATTGCTCAATCGTCACTGGCTGGATCAAGTCCGGGAAACAGCACGTCGGTGTAACCGAACTTGTTGAAGTCATGAATCCGCGAAGGGTACAACCGTCCGATCAGGTGATCGCATTCATGCTGCACCACACGGGCATGAAAGCCCTCGGCCAGGCGATCGATCACCTGCCCTTGCGGGTCGATGCCTTCATAGCGGATACGCCGGAAACGCGGGACCACACCGCGCAGGCCCGGCACCGACAGACACCCTTCCCAGCCATCCTCGACTTCGGTTCCCAAGGGCGTAATCAGCGGATTGAGCAGAATGGTCTGCGGCACCGGCTCGGCATCCGGATAACGCTCACTGCGCTCGAAGCCGAAAATCACCAGTTGCAGGTCGACGCCAATCTGCGGCGCGGCAAGGCCGACACCACCGACGTGGTGCATGGTCTCGAACATGTCGGCAATCAACTGCTCAAGCTCGGCACTGCCGATCAGTTGTTGCGGAACTGGCGGAGCGAGGCGCAGCAAGCGCTCATCGCCCATTTTCAGAATGTCACGAATCATGGGATGTTCGACTCAAGGGTTCGCCTTCCGGCGTGGCCGGGTGATCGAGCGAGTGATCGCGTCCCAACCCGGAAACATGCTTTTTATCATGTTCCACGGGTGCTTCACCTGCTTGTTTTTCGCCCGGATTCTTACCTTCGGCAGACATATGTTCGATCACCGCATTCATCTCCGCGCCTAATAACAAAACAGCCGCAGAAATATAGAAATACAGCAGCAAGACGATGATCGCACCAATGCTGCCATACATCGCATTATAGTCGGCGAAGGTCTTCACGTAATAACCAAAGCCCAACGACGCGATGATCCACACCACCACGGCCAGCACCGAACCCGGGGTGATAAAGCGAAACTCCTGTTTAACATCCGGCATCACGTAATAAATCAGTGCCACCGCCATCATCATCAGAATAATGATTGCCGGCCAGCGCAATATCGTCCATACCGTGACAATAAACTCCTGCATACCGATCTGCGAGGCAATCCATTCCATGACCTGTGGTCCCAACACCATCAAGGCTGCCGAGGCCAGCAACATGCCAGCGATGCCCACGGTGTAGATCACCGACAAGGGAATACGCTTCCACACCGGACGGCCTTCGACCACATCGTAGGCCGCGTTCATCGCGCTCATCATCAAGCGCACGCCCGCAGATGCAGTCCACAGGGCGATGACGATACCTACCGACAGCAAACCACCCTTGGATTGCTGCAACTGGTCGATCACCGGATTGACCTGCTCCAGGGCCTGGGGCGGCAATACCAGCTCCGACTGCAAGCGCAGCCAGGAGAAGAAGTCGGGTAAATGCAGGAAGCCGATCAGTGCGATCAGAAACAGCAGGAAGGGGAACAGCGAGAACAACATCTGGTAGGCCAATGCCGAAGCATAGGTAGACATCTCGTCATCGAGAAATTCCTTGACGGTGCGCACCAGCACACGATGCAACGGCAAACCGCGCAAGTCGGGAAAAATCATAGCGTCTCCTTTCGCCGCTTGAGGGTCATGGCCACGGCTCCACACTAAAGTCTGCTCTGAAGTCTAAACGACGATCGACCCAAAGTTGCTATTGATTACTGCAGATAGCACAACGGCCACCCATGGCGGCCGTTGCACAACTTCTCCTACAGCATTCAAGGCTTTTTCACTGCGTCCTTGACCTTGCCGACCACTTGCTGGGCTTCGCCTTTGCGTTCCTGCAACTCGCCTTCTGCACGCAGACGTTCGTTGTCGGTTGCTTTGCCTACACCTTGCTTGATGTTGCCAACCGCTTCGTTGGCCATGCCTTTGACTTTATCTTTGGTGCCACTCATGGGAGTTCTCCTGAAGGGGAAAATCGGGCTGTCAGCATTGACAGTCAGTGGACCGGTGGCCTGTCGGCAGAGTTTCAATTATTTTCCCGGCAGCGAATCAGCAGTCGAAAACCCTGCCCGTCAGGGTTTCAATGCATAACACTGGTTACGCAAGTCACTGTCGCTGATGCTCCCGCAACTGCCTTCGCCTTTCTTGGCATAGCAATAATGGCGTTGATCGCTGTTGGATATGGAGCCACAACCGCTCCCGCCTGTTTCGGCATAGCAGGCATTGCGAAGGTCGGAATCGCGAATGGAACCACAGCCACTACCGCCTTGCCTGGCATAGCAATAGTTGCGTTGATCGCTGTTGGAAATGGAGCCACAGCTGCCCCCGCTGGTTTCGGCATAGCAGGCATTACGAAGGTCGGCGTCTCGGATGGAACCACAGCCGCTACCACCTTCTCTGGCATAGCAATAGTTGCGCTGATCGGCGTCACTGATACTCCCGCAACCGGCGTACGCATAGCCGCCAAGCATCAGCAGCAGGGCAATCAGTGCTTTCATGGATCATCTTCCTTGGCATTGTTGATCGTTAATGACGGCGACACCTTTATGCGCCATCAAATTGATATCAAAGCCTAAGGAAAGTTCCAGCCCCAGCGCTCGCCGCTTTATGTTTGTCCGCGTTGCCAGCACAATAGCCGACCTTTCAAGCGTCACCCGTAGGAACCTGCATGAAACTCGATAAACCCGCCGCCATCACCCGTCGCAACCTGGAACTGGGAAAACCGGTGCTCTCCAGCGACAACACCCTGTTCGCCGTGCTCGATACCAAGCGCAGCCTGTGGTGGTTCGATGTGCCGGTGAAGCTGGTGCTGCGCAAAGGGGCGGCCGACTGGGTCAACCTGCTGCTGCACACGCCCGAGACCGACGAGTTGCAGCACTTGAAGGTGCCGGTGAACTTCCTGAAAGCCCATCTGGAAAAAATGGAAGTGCGCCACCCCGGCAAGCGGCGCTCCACCATCAGCCTGGCGCTGAGCGCTGACCGCGACTCGATGCTCCAGGACTTGCGCCCAGGCGGTGAAAGCCTGAGCTTTGCAGGCTTCAAGCAGGTCTGATCAGACCAGTTCGATGCGGTCAGCGTGGATGACGATGCGGCCATCCTTGTACAAGGCACCGATGGCCTTCTTGAAGTTGCCCTTGCTGACCCCGAACAGATCGCTGATCAGCTGCGGGTCGCTCTTGTCGCTGACCGGCAGCACGCCATTGGCGTCCTTGAGCTTGGCCAGGATCTTGTCGTTGAGGCTGTTGGCCAGGTCCTGGCCAATCGGCTGCAGGCTCAGGGCAATCTTGCCGTCGCTGCGCATTTCCTTGATGTAGCCCTTCTCCTGCTTACCCGAACGCAGGAATTTGAACACTTCGTTCTTGTGAATCAGGCCCCAGTGCTTGTTGTTGATGATTGCCTTGAAGCCCATCGGGGTTTCTTCGGCCACCAGCAAATCAACTTCCTGGCCAACCTGGTAGGTGGCCGGCACCTTGTCCAGGTAACGGTCCAGACGAGCGGTAGCCGTGATACGGCGGGTGCGCTTGTCCAGGTAAGCATGCACCACGCAATACTCGCCGGCTTTCATCTGGCGCTTTTCTTCGGAGTACGGCATCAACAGGTCCTTCGGCAGGCCCCAATCGAGGAAGATGCCGATGCTGTTGATTTCCTTGACCTTGAGGCTGGCGAACTCACCGACCTGCAGTTTGGTCTTTTCGGTGGTTGCGATCAGCTTGTCTTCACTGTCCAGATAGACGAAGACGTTCAGCCAGTCTTCGACCTCGGTGGGCGTGTCCTTGGGGATATAGCGGTTAGGCAGGAGGATTTCGCCATCCGCGCCGCCGTCCAGGTACAGGCCGAAGTCCGTGTGTTTCACGATTTGCAAACTGTTGTAACGCCCAACTAAAGCCATTTCCGGAAATCCTCTTTGCGAGGTCGGCATTCTACACCCAACCGGCAAAAGGAACCGCAATGAGCCATGCTGTTCTATAAAGACAAGCATGCCACTGCAAGGACTCGCTCATGTCCGCCTGTCTGGCCAAGTACCTGCGCCCCTTCCTGCTCCTGTTGGTCCCTGCCCTGCTGATCGTGGCCTGCAGCCGCATTGATCTGGCCTACCGCAACCTCGATGTGCTGGTGCCCTGGTCGCTCAACGACTACCTGGACATGAACCGCCAGCAAAAGACCTGGCTCAACCAGCGCCTCAAACAGCACCTGGCCTGGCATTGCCGTACGCAACTGCCGGGGTACCTGACCTGGATCGATGAAGTCCGACAGATGGTCGCCAACGACCAGGTCACCGATCAGCAACTGCAGGTGCGTACGCAGGAGGCGAAGCAGGCTATTGCCAAGGTCGCGGACCAGATCACGCCGTCCGCGGCTCAGTTACTCCGGGCCATGGACGATGACCAGGTGCGTGAAATGCGCCAGGCCTTTACCGAAGATATTCGCGAACGTCAGGCCAAGTTCGTCAAAACACCGCTGGCCCGGCAGATCGAGGCGCGCGCCGAGCGCATGGAAAAGCGTTTGACGCCCTGGCTGGGTGAACTCAGCCCACAGCAGCAGGCGCGGATCATGGCCTGGTCACAAAGCCTGGGTGAGCAGAACCGCCAATGGATCGCCAACCGGGCCAACTGGCAGGCGCACTTCAGCGAGGCCATGGAACAGCGCAAAAGCGCCAGCTTCGAGCCACGTCTTGAACAGCTGCTGAAAAACCGCGAAAGCCTGTGGACCCCGGAGTACCGCCAGGCCTATCAGCGCACCGAACAGGCGGCCCGGCGGTTGCTGGTCGATGTGATGGCCCAGAGCAGCGAACAGCAGCGTCAGCACCTGGAGCAGAAGCTGAACCAGGTGCGTAAGGACTTCAGTGAACTCAAGTGTATGAAGGGTTAAGAACTTACCAAATCGGTGGGAGCGGGCTTGCCCCGCGATGGTTTTTCAACACTCCCGCGCCTTGCGCCGGTAAGGGAACACGTCAATCACCTTACCGCCGCGAATCGCCTCCTGCAGGCTCTTCCAGTAATCGGCATCGTACAACTCACCATGCAACTGGCTGAACAGCCGACGCTGGCCGCTGTCGGCAAACAGGAACGGCGGGAACTCTTCAGGAAACACATCGTGCGGGCCGATCGAATACCAGGGCTCGCCGGACATCTCATCCTCGGGATAACGTGGCGGCGGGATGTAGCGGAAGTTGACCTCGGTGAGAAAACAGATTTCGTCGTAGTCGTAGAACACCACCCGGCCATGGCGGGTGACGCCGAAGTTTTTCAGCAACATGTCGCCGGGAAAGATGTTCGCCGCCGCCAGCTGCTTGATGGCCAGGCCGTAGTCTTCCAGGGCTTCACGCACCTGGGCGTCGTTGGCGTTTTCCAGGTACAGGTTGAGCGGCGTCATGCGGCGTTCGGTCCAGCAGTGGCGCACCAGCACGGTGTCGCCTTCCACCTGCACCGTCGAAGGCGCCACCTCCAGCAGCTCGGCCAGGCACTCGGGTTCAAACTTGCTCAACGGGAAACGGAAGTCGGAGAACTCCTGGGTGTCGGCCATGCGCCCGACCCGGTCGACGCTTTTCACCAGACGGTACTTTTCGATTACCGTGGCCCGGTCGACGCTCTTGGACGGCGAGAAACGGTCCTTGATGATCTTGAACACGGTGTTGAAGCCCGGCAGGGTGAA
>OEPS010000684.1_pt1 | contig 11558 bp, 9 predicted proteins | sample 1539411 | NCBI WGS metagenome assembly OEPS01 (sample SAMN02671747, study PRJEB22543) | soil metagenome | biome: bacteria | place: China:Hunan Province, Lengshuijiang City | collected 2012-10-15 | depth 0.08m m | reverse complement strand
ACGCAGAGGGACGTTGGGCCCCTACGCCCGGTCATGTGCGGAACGCCCGGCTAGCGCGCTCCGTCGCCCGTGCCACGCCCGAAGGACGCTCTCGCCGCCGGCCATGGCTCGCAGCGCTGCCCAGTCGTCGCTGGGGTCCGCCAGCCGCGTCGCGGTGTGGTGCAGGGCGCGATCCACGCGTGCCGGTTCGTGGGGCATGTGGTCGATCAACCAGCGCATACCCCCGGCAGAGCTGCCGGCAAACGAGATGGTGAGGTCGACCAGACCCGCCACAGTGACCGAGTCCAGGGGCAGTGCAGCCTCGGCCGCCGCCCGCCTCTGGACCATCGTCACGGCCGAGTCGGCGGCGAACACACCCTCCGCGGCGGCCATCGCCTCGCCGAAGCCGTAGCGGCCGGTCTCGGGATAGTAGGTGTCGAGGCTCAGGCGGCCGAGCAGGCCGATCCTCCGCAGGCCGGCCGCCCAGGCTCCGAGGCGGTGCAAGGCCGGGCCGTAGGCCTCCGCGCTCGGCAGGTGCAGCCGCAGGCGTAGGTGGGGTTCGGGTTCGAGGTAGGGGACATACCACCACCCCGGCGGGTTGTCCCACTCGGAGAAGAGGTCTGGCAGGTGGGTGAGGAGGTCGGCGTGCCGGTCGGAGGGGCCGTAGAGCTTCGCATACAGCCACGCCGAGACACCCGGTAGGTGCGCCTGGTCGCGGCCGATGGCGCGAATGCGGACGGGCCACGCCGAGGAAGGGCCGGGGACGGTGTAGGTGAGCGGGACCACGACCTCGTGGGCACGGCCGTCCAGCCATCCGCACGCGCCGGGGTCAGGTGCTTCGTCGAGCCTGGCGCGGCCGAGTCGATCAAGGTGGGAGCGCAGAAGCATCAGGTGCATATCCAGATCGAGATCAAGACGCAGGAGGTTGTCGGCTTCGACTAGGTAGACGCTGCCCGGAAGACGGAACTGCCGCCGCCAGGCGGCCGCGGCCTCCCGCCACTGCGACCACGGAGTGTTCTTGAGTGGCAGGTCTGAGGCGGACAGATTCCACCGCGCCGGTGCGAGAACGCTCCGGCCATAGCGCACTCTGGGTAAGAACGGCAGCGAGCTTGCCGCACCCCAGGAAAAGGGCATGTAGACGGCAGCCCGGGCTCTGGAGACCTCGCACAGAAAGCGAGCGAGCGGGTGGCTGAAGTAGCGGAACTCCACCGAGTTGAGCACGGTGGGCTCGATCAGCCGCTGTTTGCCGAGCGACACCAGGTACAGGCCGTCGGCATCGCCGCCCACGGCCAGATCCTGCAGCGGGATAGTGCATTCGTCGGGTTCCCGGTATTCAGCCACCGACACCACGTTCGGCAGCATGACCGGAGCGCGGGCAAGGTTTTCCGAGCGCGCATGCACCGGAGGGCATGACACCTGGACCGTCAGCGCCCCCGGACGCGATGTCGACGTGCCGGCGTACGCCTCACGGAAACGGCGCTGGCTGGTGGCGTCGAGGAGGTCGAGGAACCGACCTGTGGAAGCTCCGGCTGCCCGCGAGGCACCGGTCACCAGGAGCTTGAAGTCCCCCTGCTGGAGCGCAGAGGTGCTCGCTGCGTGAATCTGCACGAACAGCTCCACATGCGGCGGCACCGGCCGCGTTGTCACGCCCTCGCCCGCGAGGTCGGAGATCGTCCGGTCGTCCAAGGTGATCTCTTCTCCATCGGCGATCACCACCTTCTGGACCAGCGCGAGGAGCCGTTCGTCGCGATCGGACAGCGGTAACGCGGGTACCCTCCTGCCCGATCCTCGGTATGTGGCCGGAAATCCAAGCCCGGTGTCCGGGCTGACGACCTCCAGGAGCGGGACCACGGAGCCGATCCCGTAGCGCTCCACAAAGGCGGCGTGGAAATCCACCCACGCCGGAAGCCCTTCTCGATAGGGCGTCAGCCGAGCCAGCGCCACCGCGGCGGCCTCCGCCTCCCGCGCCACCGCTTCCGGGAGTATGAGGTCGGCGTCCAGCCGCAAGTCCACCATGAGTGGCTGTTCGACTACACCGCTCACGCGACGCATCTGCTCGGCCAGGCGGACGCGCTGGACCTGGCGATCGTCCGACAGCGGCGCTGTGTTGTGGCGGGCGATGTCGTCGCGATCGCCCGCAGCTCACGCACCCAATCGGCAACCCGTGGAATGGCCTCTGCGTCGACGGCGTCGAGCTGGGCCACCACATGGCCCAAGGCATCGGGAAGCGTCATCGGCGGCCGCAGGCCGGTGAGCAGCACCCTTAGCTTGACCAGCTCGAGAAGCATCCTCTCGACGACCGCTCCCGAGATTGCCGGGAAATCACCAGTCAGTTTCCCGACCAGATCGCCGATGACGACGGGCGAGTGTGCATACCGCATGACCGCCTCGACCGCCCTCGTGTGACGCACCGACACGTCCACCAGGTCGTGTTGGTCGCTGCGGTCGCCACGGTCGCCAGCGCGCTGCTGAAACGGCACGGTCAGCCTGTTCCCGCGAACGACACACAGGTTGTTCGCGACAACCGGGAGACATCGCACCAGCTCCGGGCACGTCTCCAGGCCCGTTACCACCTCCGCGAGCCACGCGCCGGCCGGCCGGACGACTGGCCGGTGCCCCTCGCCCCACCGGGCCAAGGCGTCTGGGCCGAGACCCACGGCCGCAACCCCAGCGAAAAGTGCGAATGGTGTGCTCCGTCCGATCATGCGCAAAACGTACCGGGCCACGGACATCGCGGTGCGGCGTATCTGACGCGGATCGCGGCAGCGTCCGTCGCACACCTTGCGGACCTCGCGTGCAAGCACGGGACTGGCCACAGCGATTGCATCGGCAAACGATGCTCGCGACCATACGCGCTCCAGCCAGCCGCGCCACTGCTCCACGTTCCCGCCCGTGCCATCGGCAAGGTCGGGCCAGCCGGGCAGGTCGATCCCTCCGGGATGCGTGGCTGCCCGGATCAACACCGCATCGAGGTACCGATACACCTGGCACGTCCGAGGTCGGCGAGGCGGATCCGGTGCCAAGCTTACGAGCAGCCCGGCAACCGGGACCCGCCGCCAACAACTTCAGGATTTGCAGCTCGTGCAGGCCGACTCGCAGGTCGAACCGCAGTTGTCGCTCGTGCTGCGGAGCAGCTCGGGGATCACCGGGCCCGACTCGACGATGCTGACATCCAGATCGAAGTCGAGGTCGTCCCCCGTGTCGGGAGCCGAAGCACTCGGCGCAGCACTTGCGGTCACCGTCCACATCGCGCGATCACCATCCTTTCTCGTTGGCGGGTACCTGGGCATCTGGACTTGGATGGCCCCATGAGGGCCAGGAGATCGTGACGGTCGTGTGCCGCTTCTCGATGGCCCGCTCCCCCGGGCGGTGATCGCATGGCGTGCCGGCCGGGTGGACGGCAATCCGCGCGGCGGGTCCACCCCGGTGGTGCCGATCCCAGACGCGAACCTGTTCCACAATCACCTCGGCGAGGCGCTCGGCGCCGGGTCCGTGGGCGTAGGCCCCGAACTCATACGCGGTCGTGCTCCGATCGACCTCCCGGAACGTGAGATAGGCGAAGCCGCGCCCGCCGAGCAGCGTCGGCGTGCCGATCGGCGACGCCGGGTCGGCGAGGGTGCGAGCGAGCTCGCTCCGCGCACGGGACAGCAGACAGAAATCGGACAGGGATGTGGCCAGCCACAGGAACAGGCCGTCGAAGGGCTCCATCCGGCCGAAGAGCACGCCCGACCACGCCTCTATGCGCGGCTGGAGCAGCGCCTCACGCAGCCCGTCGGCGACGACGGGTTGGTCGTCGTCGATCCGCAGGCCAACCTCCTCCCCGTACAGCGGGATGAGACGTTCCGGTCGCGCTCCGGCGCCCTGCACCGGAACGAAGCCGGCCATCTCGTGGCCAAGGCTGACCAGGCTAGTGCCCTCGCGCACAAAGACCACCGACCGGCTGAGGCCCCGCAGCCGCAGGGGGACCACGATCCGGCCACCCTCCGCAAGCTGATCCATCCACGCGGGAGGAAGGTCCCAGACCCCGACGGTGACGATGATCCGATCGTAGGGGCCATGCTCGGCCACGCCGTCCTCCGCGTCGGCGAGCACGACGTTCACGTGTCCGAACCCGGCGCTCCCCAGGCATCGGCGCGCCCGGTCCGCCACCTCGGGGTCGATGTCGACGGTGGTGACCTCGCCGGTCGGGCCGACGAGCTCGGCCATCAAGGCCGCGTTGTAGCCGCCCGAGCCGATCTCCAGGCACCGCATACCAGGGCCCAGATTGGCCTGCTCCAGCATCGCCGCCTGAAGCCACGGCGCAGAGACCGTGCTGATCGTGACGCCGTGGGTGTCTCGCTTGATCCGCACGACATCGTTCGCGTAGGCCGCATCGAGGGGCACGTCGGGGGCGAACAGATGCCGAGGCACGCAGCGAAACGCAGCCTCGATCTCCCTCGACGCGATCATGCCTCCGGCGACGAGCTCGTCGACGAGGCCGCCCCGCAGCGCGGCGGCGCGGGGCGATTCAGCGGTAGCTTCAAGCACATGGTCCCCCTTCGTGGCCTGCACTCATGGCCGGGAATGATACTGGTCGGATGCCGCAACGGCTCGAATATCCCGAAGCTGGCGCCAGGCACTCGCGCCTCGAACCAAGGGCGCGCTGTCCTCGTCGCGGTTGCGTCGGCACGCCCGCGGGCCAGGCCGCCCTGTCGGGCGCCTTGGTGGGGGTGGTCACCACGGCGAAGCTGCCGATCCCGGCGTCGCGTCCCGTGTGGCGCAGGCCATCGGGGTGAGGGAGCGGGCCGGCGCACGGTACGGGACGTCGTCTTCCCGGCTGCTGCCGACCTCGCCCTGGCAAACGACCTCGGCCTGCTTGTCACCCGCAGCGAGGCGGCCACGCTCCACCGCGCCGCCGGGACCGACCTGGACCGGTGCCTGCCCGACGTGGGGAACCAGCTGCGCCAGGGGATGGCCGTGACCGCCTGCGTCTACCTCGACGCCCAGCGGCGGCGGGCCGAGCTCGCCGGCCGGGCCCGGCGCCTGCTGTCCCAGCACGACCTGCTGGTATCGCCCACCGCACCGGTGACCGCTCCCCGCCGGGACGACTACGAGCGATTCCTGATGCGCCTGTCGAGAACACGGCCCTGTGGAGCCTGGTGGGTGGGATGCCCGGCGTTCTCCTTGCCGGTGGGGTCGGCGGCCGGCCTGCCGGTAGGCCTGCAGCTGGTGGCGGGGGAGCACCGGGATCGCTTCCTTGCTCAGGCCGGCGTGGCCCTGGAGGACGCCCACGCCGGGGGCGGGCTGTTACCTGAACGTAACCGTGCGGCAACCGGCGCTAAACCTTGGTCTGCCTACGCTGGGTGCTCCGCGATGGCCGGGGGAGCTGCGAGGAGGTGAGGGGGCGATGCCGGGACCCACAGGGGTGCTCAGCCGGTTCCGCGGTTACCCGACCGCAGGCTTCCATGACGAGATGTTCGACGCCGCCGGCTGGCCCCGCCCCGGCTCGCGCCTGCTGGTCGAACGTGTCGAGGACCTCTCCGAGGGCGAACTCCTCAGCCGCCAGCGTGCCGCGGAGACGGCCCTGCTCAACCTGGGGATCACCTTCAACGTCTATGGAGCCGAAGGGGCCACCGAGCGCATCATCCCCTTCGACCTGGTCCCCCGGATCATCGAGGCCGCCGACTGGCGGACCATCGCCGCCGGGCTCGCCCAGCGGGTTCTGGCGCTCAACGCCTTCTGCGACGACGTCTACCACGTCGCCAAAATCGCCCGGGACCGGGTGGTGCCCGAGGAGCTCATCCGCACCGCCGCCGGGTACCTGCCCCAGTGCGAGGGCCTGGATCCGGTCAACGGGATCTGGTGCCACATCACCGGCTCGGACCTGGTCCGGGATGCCGACGGGCAGTTCTACGTGCTGGAGGACAACTTGCGTTGCCCGTCGGGCGCCAGCTACGTGCTGGAGAACCGGCAGATCCTCAAGCGCACTTTCCCTCAGGTGTTCGAAGCCTCCGGGGTGCGCCCGGTGGAGGACTACGCCAGCAGGCTGCTGGAGGTCCTCACCTGGGCCGCCCCCCGCGGCGCCGGTGTCCCGAAGGTGGGGCTGCTGACCCCGGGGGTCTACAACTCGGCCTACTTCGAGCACTCGTTTCTGGCCCAGCAGATGGGGGTGGAGCTGGTCGAGGGCAGCGACCTGCGGGTCTGCGACGGCCGGCTGTGCATGCGCACCACCCGGGGGTACCAGCGCCTCGACGTGCTGTACCGGCGGATTGGCGACGACTACCTGGATCCCATGGCCTTCCGGCCGGAGTCCGTCCTCGGCGTGCCCGGCCTCATGGACGTCTACCGGAGCGGGCGGCTGGGGCTGGCCAACGCACCGGGCACCGGGGTCGCCGACGACAAGGTGATCTACGCCTTCGTGCCCGCGATGATCCGCTACTACCTGGGGGAGGACGTCATCCTGCCCAATGTGCCCACGTTCCTGTGTGGCAGGGAATCGGAGCGGGAGCACGTGCTGGCCAACCTGGGCAGCCTGGTGGTCAAGCCGGCCAGCGAATCGGGTGGCCACGGCATCCTTATCGGGCCGCAGGCCAGTGCCGCCGAGCGGGAGGCGTTCGCTCAGCGGATCCGCGCCCACCCCCGCAACTACGTGGCCCAGCCGACCCTGTCGCTCTCCCGGGCACCGGTGCTGGTCGGCGACCACTTCGAGCCCCGGCATGTGGACCTGCGCCCGTTCGTCCTGCTGGGAGAGGAGCCGTTTGTGCTCCCGGGCGGTCTGACCCGGGTGGCGATGCGGCCGGGGTCCCTGGTGGTCAACTCGTCGCAGGGGGGCGGCAGCAAGGACACCTGGGTGCTGGCGGGGTGAGGGGGGCGGTGTGCTGAGCCGGGTTGCCGACTCCATCTACTGGATGAGCCGCTACACCGAGCGGGCCGAGAACGTCGCCCGCTTCATCGACGTCAACCTGCGCCTGGCCCTCGACCTGCCCCCCGGAGCCGGGGAGCAGTGGGCGCCGCTGATCGCCATCACCGCCGGGAGGCCGCTGTTCGACGCCCGGTACGCCGGTCCCGACCGCAGCAGCGTCATCGAGTTCCTGACCTTCGACGAGGAGAACCCCAACTCGATCGCCTGCTGCCTGGCGGCTGCCCGGGACAACGCCCGTTCTGTCCGGGAGGCCATCTCCTCGGAGATGTGGGAGCAGCTCAACCGCTTCCACCACCTCTCGCGCAGCGAAGCGTTCCGGGGCCTGGCCGCCAGCGACCCGTATGCCTTCTTCAGCCGGATCCGCCAGGAGTCCATGGCATTCGCCGGGGTGGTCGATGCCACCATGTCGCACGACGAAGCCTGGCATTTTGCCCGGCTGGGCCGGGACCTCGAGCGGGCGGACCAGACCTCGCGGATGCTGGACGTCAAGTACTTCCTGCTCCTGCCGTCGGTGGCCGACATCGGGTCGCCCCTGGACGACCTGCAGTGGTCGGCGCTCCTGCGGTCGGCGAGCGCGCTTGAGGCCTACCGAAAGCGGCACGGGCGGATCCGGCCGGAGCGGGTGGCGGAGTTCCTCATCCTGGACCGGTCGTTCCCGCGCTCCATCCTGCCGTGCCTGCTGGCCGGCCAGGAGTCGGCTCGGGTGCTGTCCGCCGGGACCGGGACCGTGCCGCAGCGGGTACACAACGCCGTAGAGGTGCGGCTGGGCCGGCTGGCAGCCCGCCTGACCTACACCGGCATCGATGAGATCATCGCTGGCGGGCTGCACGAGTTCCTCGACGACCTGCAGGGGGAGTTGAACGGCATCGGGGAGGCGATCTTCGACACGTTCGTCGCTCCGGGCGGCGACCGGGCCCCGGCGGCCCTCCGGATGGCCGCCGGTGCCGACGCATGAGGCGGCGCCTGTGACGTTCTGCGTGGCGATGAAGGTGCGCGAGGGCATCGTGGCGGTCTCCGACTCGCGGATCACCGCGGGCAGCGAGATCTCCACCGCCAGCAAGGTCAGCGTCCGGCACCGCGAGGGGCACGCGATGTTCGTGATGACCTCCGGCCTGCGCTCCGCCCGTGACAAGGCACTGACCTACTTCGAGGAGGCCATGGAGCAGGGTCATCCTCCCTACGACAAGCTGTACAAGGCGGTGAACGCCTTCGCCAGCCAAATGCGGTTGGTGGAGGCCGAGGACCGGGAGGCGCTCAGCGCCGCCAACCTGCACTTCAACCTCAATGTCCTGGTGGGCGGCCAGTTCGAGAACGACCGGGAGCCCCGGCTCTACCTGCTCTACCCCCAGGCGAACTGGGTGGAGGTGAGCCGGGAGACCCCGTACTTCCTCATCGGCGAGTCCGGCTACGCCAAGCCCCTGTTGGACTGGAGCCTGCGCTACGACACCCCGCTGGGCGAGGCGGTCAAGATCGGCTACCTGGCGTTCGAGGCGACCCGGACCTCGAGCGCCGGCACCGACTTCCCCCTGGACGTGATCATCTACCGGCGGGACTCCTTCCACCTCCGCCTGGTGCGCTACGAGGCCGCGGATCTGGCGGAGACTGCGGCGTGGTGGGCGGCCAGGCTGCACGGTCTGATCGAAGACCTGCCAGAGGGCTGGGTTGACCGGGCGCTGGGCGGCGAGGCGGGCACCAATGTCACGCCGCTACGGGCGGGGTCGGCCGACGAGGCCTGACCGGGTGCTGTTCGAGATCACTCACCGCACCAGCTTCGGCTACCAGGAGGCGGTGGTGCTCGACCCGATGCAGATACGCCTGCGGCCGCGTTCGGATCTGTGCCAGCGGCTGGTGTCCTTCGACCTGGTGGCGGACCCGGCGCCATCAGGTTCCTCGTGCTTCCTGGATGCGGAGGCGAACGCGGTGACCCAGCTGTGGTTCCTGGGGTCCTGGACCGCGCTGGCGATCCAGGTGACCAGCGTGGTGGAGACGCTGTGCCCCAACCCGTTCGGCTATCTGGTCCTCGACCCCGCCGCGTTGGCGCTGCCCCCGGAGTACCCGGAGCGGGCCAAGCCGGCGCTGGCACGGTTCCTGGCGCCGCCCGGGCCGGCGGTGGTGGATTTCGCCCGCAGCGTCGCCGGCGGGGGTGCCGGCCCGGGGGCTGGCGGGTTCCTGAGCGCGCTGTGCGCCACGATCGCGGCCACCATCCAGCCCGAGTTCCGGGCGGAGGGCGGTGCCCGTCCGGGTGAGGAGACGCTGGGCCTCGGGCGGGGCGCCTGCCGGGACCAGGCCGTGCTGTTCGTCGAGGCCTGCCGCGCCGCGGGGATCGCTGCGCGGTTCGTGACCGGCTACGACGTGTCCGGGGCGGGCGAGCCCGAGGGGGCAGAGCTGCACGCCTGGGCCGAGGCGTACCTGGAGGGGGCGGGATGGCGGGGCTTCGACCCATCGACGGGACTGGCGGTCGCCGACCGCCACGTCGCGGTGGCTGCCGGCCCGGGCCCGGCCGACGCCGCCCCCACGTCCGGCACCTACCGGGGGGCCGCCACCCGTTCCCGGCTGGCGTCGGCGATCAGTGTCCGGCAGCTTTCAGGAGCCGACGATCGCCGCACGATGAGGTGAGGTGCATCAGCCTCCCGGGTGGGTGCCTACTTGAGAGGTTTTAGAACTTCTGGGCCAGGACCCGGCCCAGACCCTCGGTCGGTTTTCATAGGCAAGTGCTGCAGGTGACGGTGGCTGCATAGAACCCCGAGGTCAGGCCGCCGACAGACCCCATTCGGACCTCAGACGGACGAGAACCAACCGAAACGAGCCGTCACTGACCGATACTTGAAAGCATCGCCACACAAGGCAGACAGGCCCGAACCGTGACCCACATCAAAGGAGGCACTAGCAATGCGTAGGTTCCTGCTCCTTGCCGTCGTTGGCATCAGCGCCGCATGTTCGACAGCCGGCGGAGCAACCCCCAAGAATTCGAACCCGACCACACCCCGGCCTGTGGGTTCTATAGAAGCCAACCCAACCCAACCCCGCCATTCATGACCGCCACCCCCATCGGTCCTTGGAGCAGCCCGAGCGCTGATGGAACAAAATGCCGGCCATTGTCGAACGGCGAGACTCAATGTGTAGGGCCTTAGAATCCCCCGCTTTGATCACTCGGATTCAACGCGCGCTCGTTGCACGGAGGCAAGCCAGCCTGGTAGTCGGAATCCGTCGAGAATGCCCCTGCGAGCCCCTTCAGGAGAGTTCGGGACTGTTCGCTGTCGTTCACCGATCGCCCAACGTGCATGCTCAGAGGCCGTTTTGGGTGTTCACGGGCAAATTGGAACCCGGCCGTGTGGCCTCTCGCACGGAATAGGCCGGGAGTTGGAATCTCGCTGTCGCTGGCCACGAGGATGGCCCCCCGGCTTGGCCACCATCATGGGACCCCCTCGTCGGTCCGCGGTGTCGGCTGCAGCATCGTCTAGCGAGGTTCATCAACTGTCAACTTGAAGCGGGGTGGTGTCCGCGACGAGGGTGAGCCCGCTCATCCGCTCAGGCACCGGTGTTCGGCCGGGGGCGCTGGTCGCCAAGTAGCAACCGGCCGTACGTGCCCCTGGGCGGAGGCAGACAAACCGGGTGCCGCGGGCGAGCCTGCACGCAGGGTGGTCCGGGCCGGGGGGCCGGGGACGGGCACCGCCGGTAACGGTCTCCACCGCGGTTCGCCGGTGGGTGTCGGGCCGGAGCTCACTGGGTCACTGCCGATCCTGGCTTCGGCGTCTGGCGTCCAGCGACAGAGGAACGATTGAAGCTGAACGGTCCGGTGTTGGCCCGACCAGGACACGACCCTGAGCAGCGGAGGGAATGTCCACATCGCGCGGCGAGGGTCGCGGCCCATTTCCGTGTGGGCGGGTTCGGCATAGAGGCCGGCCGGTCCCCAGCGCTCAACTCCGGTTCGGCCGGCGTGGTATCGGCGATATTGACTTTCATGACCCCTGTAGCCGATGCTCCGGCCCAGGATCGACCCCGCGATCCGCGGTGAACAGCAACAGTAGGGAGACGAGTGCGGAAGGCGCGCCCGCTACAGCACGCGATCGGCGTGATGCGTCGGCCGCGCAGCGCCGTGGCCCCTCACGGCTGGCGCCGCGTCGCGCGCAGGAAGGCGAGTGGGCTTCGCGGGTCGATAGCGATCGTCGCGGTGCTGGTTGAGGTGCTCGTGGTCATCGCCGTCCTGGGGGGCGGGGCCGCAGCCTACGCGGCTGAGCCCGCACAGCTCTCGCAGTTCCAGCCGTGTGGGACGCACGGCGTCTTTTCGGCTTCTGGCGCGACCGGGACCTGCACCTATACCACCGCGGGCCAGGACAGCTTCACCATGCCAGCGGGGTTCAACTCCATCCAGGTCGTCGCGGTGGGTGGAGCCGGCGGCCCGGGTGGCACGTTTGGTCAGCTGGCCGGGGCAGGCGGCCAGGGAGCGCGCGTAACCGCGACCCTGTCCCCCCCGCCAGCCACACTCGTCGTCGAAGTGGGTGGGAATGGCATTGCCGCAAAGCGTTGCAATCTAATCGATCAGGGCCTAGGCACGGGCGGCCAGGGTGGCACCAACGGTGGTGGGGCGGGCAGCACTGGGTCGTGCGCAAACTTCGTTGCCGGCGGCGGCGCGGGGGGTGGGGGTGGCGCCTCAGATGTGCGGACCACGCAATCGTTG
>OEPS010000683.1_pt1 | contig 11559 bp, 8 predicted proteins | sample 1539411 | NCBI WGS metagenome assembly OEPS01 (sample SAMN02671747, study PRJEB22543) | soil metagenome | biome: bacteria | place: China:Hunan Province, Lengshuijiang City | collected 2012-10-15 | depth 0.08m m | reverse complement strand
CGCGGCCTCGTCGCCATGGTGCGCGCGGCCGGCGCGACGGAAGTGCACATGCGCGTCAGCTCCTCTCCGGTCACCGGTCCCTGCTACTACGGCATCGATACGCCGACGCGCGAGGAGCTCATCGCCGCGAACCTGACCATCCCGCAGATCGCCGAGCACCTCGGCGTCGACTCACTGGGTTACCTGTCGCTCGACGGCATGCTGCAGTCGGTGCCGGACGGCCCGCACGGGTTTTGCCATGCCTGCTTCTCCGGCGATTACCCGACGGCACCACCAACCGACCCAGACAAGCTCCGCGCCGGTTGCGGATGCTGAGCCGGCACCCTCAGTGACTCAGAACGTCTATTTCTTCGGCAACGGCAAGGCTGACGGCACTCGCGACATGAGAGCGGTGCTGGGCGGCAAGGGAGCGAATCTCGCCGAGATGGTGAATCTCGGCGTTCCTGTACCCCCCGGCTTCACGATCGCCTGCTCGGTCTGCGTCGAGTACCTGGAGACGCGGACGATCGACGACTCGCTGCGCGAGGAGGTCGCCCGCAACCTCGTGCAGCTCGAGAAGACGACGAGCCGCCGCTTCGGCGATCCGTCTTCCCCGCTCCTCGTCTCGGTGCGCTCCGGCGCGCCGGTGTCGATGCCGGGGATGATGGAGACGATCCTCAACCTCGGGCTGAACGACCGCACAGTCGTGGGCCTCGCGCAGCAGAGCGGGAGCGCTCGCTTCGCCTACGATTCGTACCGCCGGTTCATCCAGATGTACGGCGACGTGGTGCTCGGCGTCCCGATCAGCCAGTTCGAGCACCTCCTCAAGTCGAAGCGGATGACGAGCGGCGTCGAGACCGACGCCGAGCTGTCGGAGGACACCCTTCGCAACCTGGTCGAGGAGTACAAGCAGCTCGTCCGTGCGACGACCGGGCAGGAGTTCCCGATGGACCCGGGCGAGCAGCTGTGGGGGGCGATCGAGGCGGTCTGGAAGTCGTGGACGCTGAAGAAGGCGGTCGACTATCGCCGCGCCAACCGCATCGACGAGACGTTAGGCACGGCCGTCAACGTGGTGGCGATGGTGTTCGGGAACATGGGCGACGACTCGGGCACCGGAGTCGCGTTCACGCGCGACCCGTCGACCGGCGAGCACGTCTTCTACGGCGAGTTCCTGGTCAACGCGCAGGGTGAGGACGTCGTCGCCGGGATTCGCACCCCGCTCAGGATCGCCGACATGGAGGCACGGCTCCCGGGCGCCTTCGCCGAGCTGATGGAGACGCAGAAGAAGCTCGAGACGCACTACCGCGACATGCAGGACATCGAGTTCACCGTCGAGCGCGGCCGGCTCTACCTCCTCCAGACGCGGAGCGGGAAGCGCACGGCGATGGCCGCGGTGCGCATTGCCGACGAGATGGTGAACGAGGGGCTGATCTCCGACCGGGAATCGGTGAAGCGCGTCGAGCCCGAGCAGCTCGACCAGCTGCTGCACCCGGTGATCGATGGCGCCGTCCGCGCGACCCCGATCGTGCAGGGCCTTCCGGCATCTCCCGGGGCCGCGAGCGGGATCGCGGTGTTCGATCCCGACGTCGCGGAACGGCGCCATGCAGCCGGCGACAGCGTCATCCTCGTCCGGGAGGAGACGACCCCGGAGGACTTTCACGGGATCGTCGCCGCGCGCGCCGTGCTGACCGCGCGCGGCGGGATGACGAGCCACGCGGCCGTGGTGGCGCGCGGGATGGGCAAGTGCGCGGTGGTCGGAGCGAAGGACATGCACGTCGACGTCGGGCTGCGCCGCTTCACCGCCGGCGAGACGACGGTGTCCGAGGGGGAGTGGATCACCCTCGACGGCGCGACGGGACGGGTCTTCGCCGGGGCGCTGCCGACGATCCCGAGCGAGGTGATTCGCGTCGTCAACGGGCAGACGCGCGAGCAGGATGCCCCGGCGTACCAGTCGTTCGACCGGCTGATGAAGCGCGCAGACAGGGTGCGCCGCCTGAAGGTCCGCGCCAACGCCGACACCCCGCACGACGCGCGCGTCGCCCGGGCCTTCGGCGCGGAGGGGATCGGCCTGTGCCGGACGGAGCACATGTTCTTCGAGGGCGACCGGATCAACGCGATGCGCGAGATGATCGTCGCCCGCGACGAGATGGGACGGCGCCGCGCGCTGGCCAGGCTCCTGCCGATGCAGCGGCACGACTTCGAGGGGATCTTCGAGGCGATGAGCGGGTTTCCGGTCACCATCCGGCTGCTCGATCCGCCGCTGCACGAGTTCCTCCCGCACGGTGGCGAGGAGAGCAAGCTGCTCGCCCGCCAGCTGGGGCTCACGCGGCCGGAGCTTTCGCGGATCGTCGACGCGCTGCGCGAGACGAACCCGATGCTCGGGCACCGCGGCTGCCGGCTGGGGATCAGCTATCCCGAGATCACGGAGATGCAGGGGCGGGCGATCTTCGAGGCGGCGGTCCGCGCCTCGCGGCGGGGGCTCGACGTCCGCCCCGAACTGATGATCCCCCTCGTCGCGACGAAGCGCGAGTTCGAGCACCAGCGAAACATTCTGGTGGCCCAGGCCGAAGAGGTGCTGGGGGGGATGGGGGAACCGGTTAGCTACACGATAGGTACGATGATCGAGCTTCCCCGGGCAGCGCTGATGGCGGGTGACATCGCCCAGTCGGCCGAGTTTTTCTCGTTCGGGACGAACGACCTGACCCAGACCACGTTCGGGCTGAGCAGGGACGATGCGGGGCGGTTCCTTCCCTCCTACGTGGAGAAGGGTATCTTCCCCGAGGATCCTTTCCAGGTACTGGACCAGGACGGAGTCGGGAGGCTGATTCGCATGGCGGTCGACGACGGACGCAAGACCCGCCCCGGTCTCAAGGTGGGCATCTGTGGGGAACATGGTGGCGATCCGCGGTCGGTGAAGTTCTGCCACCGGATCGGGCTCGATTACGTGTCGTGCTCGCCGTATCGCGTCCCGATCGCGAGGCTCGCCGCCGCGCATGCCGCACTCGAACAGGCCTAGAGTGGGAGTCGTCGTCCCGCGCACGGCGCACGGCGCCCACGTTCCGGTCTCCCCGCACGGCGGCCGGCTCGAGCGCTCCCCGTCGCGGGCGCTGCGCATCGCGCTCGTCACCGAGTACTACTATCCGCACCTCGGCGGCATCTGCGAGCACGTGCACTATTTCGCGCGCGAGGCGCGGGCGCGCGGCCACCACGTCGACATCATCACGTCGGAGATCCCGGGTGCGCCCCCCCAGCCCCACGTGATCGGGATCGGACGGTCGCAGTCGGTCTACGCGAACGGGTCGCAGGCGCGGATCACCGTCGGGACCGGGCTCCGGCAGCGGATGCGGCAGACGCTCGCCCGTGGCCGTTATGACATCGTCCACGTGCACTCGCCGCTCAGCCCCGTGCTCCCCGTGCTGGCGATCGACGAGGCGGACTGCCCGGTCGTCGGGACCTTCCACACCTATTTCGACCGCTCGATCGGCTACACGTTAGGCAGGCGGTACTTCCAGCGCCGGCTCGACAGGCTGGCGACGGCGATCGCCGTGTCGCACTCGACCACCGTCGCCCTCGAGCGGTACTTCGACGCCGACTGGCACATCATCCCGAACGGGATCGACGCGAACTTCTTCAACCCGGACGCGCCGCGCCCGGCGGCGGTGCGCAGCGACGTCCCGGTCATCCTCTTCCTCGGCCGCTTCGACCCGCGCAACGGGCTGCGGATGCTGATGGAGACCTTTCGCCGGGTGCGCGGGCCGAAGCGCGAGGCGCAGCTGGTGGTCGTCGGCGGCGGGCCGCTCGAGTCGCACTATCGCCGCCTCGCGAAGCACGACCCCGACATCACCTTCGTCGGGCCGGTCCTCGAGGGGCGTCCCGGCTATTACGCGAACAGCTCGATCTACGCCTGCCCGACGACGAAGGCCTCGTTCGGGATCACGCTGCTCGAGTCGATGGCCTGCGCGACGCCGATCGTCTGCTCGGACATCCTCGGCTTCCGCGACGTGGTCAGGAACGGGCGCGAGGCGCTGATGGTGCCGCGCGGCGACGAGGGTGCTCTTGCCGACGGCCTCGTCCGGCTGCTCGACGACGAACCGCTCCGTCATCGCCTTGGCGCGACCGGCCGGGAGATCGCCCAGTCATACGCCTGGCCGCGGGTGACCGACCAGGTCCTGTCCGTATACGCCGACGTCCTCAACCTGGCGGCAGCGCCGGCGGCATGATCGCCGCGGTGGGCGCGGTCGGCGTTGCGGCGGTCGGCGCGCTCGTCCACGGGACATACCATCGCAACAGTCCGCTCTTCGGCGCTGCGTTAGGCAGGCTCCCGCTGCGCACCCGCGGCGAACGCGTCGTCGCCCTCACCTTCGACGACGGTCCGAACCCCGAGGCGACGCCGCGGATCCTCGATTCGCTGGCCGCCACCGGCACCATCGCGACCTTCTTCCTCCTCGGCCGCCACGTCGAGCGCTGGCCCGCCCTCGCCGGGCGGGTGGCCGCCGAGGGACACGTCATCGGCAACCACGGCTGGTTTCACAGGAAGCTGCACACGCAGTCGCCGGCCAGCGTCAGGCGCGACCTCGAGCTGGGGACCGCCGCCATCGCCGGTGCGACAGGCGCGACCCCGCGCCTGTTCCGTGCGCCGCACGGCTTCCGGGCACCGTGGGTCAGCCACATCGCCCGGACACTAGGACAGCGGACCGTCGGCTGGTCGCTCGGAGTCTGGGACAGCGCGCTTCCCGGGGTCGACGCCATCGTCGACCGCACGGTGAGCGGTGCGCGACCCGGCTCGATCGTGCTCCTTCACGACGGGGACGGCTACGACGCGTCCGGCGACCGAAGCCAGACTGCGGCCGCCGTTCCCCTGATCATCAGTGCACTGAAGTCGCGCGATTACCGGTTCGCTGGAGTCCCCGCCACATGACGACCCCGGAACTCACCGCCCCCGAGATCGCGCTCGCCGTCGAGCCGCCGAAGCCGCGGACCCCGTTGTTCCGCGCCCTGCGGGCCCTCCTCGTCATCGCGATCATCGCGCTGCTCGTGCTGTTCGCGCGCACCGTGAACTGGCACGAGGCGTGGGCGTCGATCCGGAATGCCGACCGCCGCTGGCTCCTCGCGGCCGCGGTGGTGAACCTGCTCTCCGTCGCGGTGAAGGGCATCCGCTGGTGGATCTTCCTCCGGCGCGTCGGCGTCGACCGTCCCGGACTGGCCATTCGCGCGTCGCTCGCCGGCGCGGGGCTGAACAACGTTCTCGTCGCCAACGGCGGCGAGGCGGCCCGCGTGGTGTTCGTCGCCCGCGCGAGCAGCGTTCCCGCCGGGACGATCCTCGCGACGCTGGCCATCGAGCGCGTCTTCGACCTCGTCGGCTACGTGCTCTTCCTCGCCGTCGCCGCGCTCGTCCTCCCCCTCCCCGAGGCGCTGTCCCGCTGGCGCTGGCCCGCCGCCGCGGCGCTGGTCATCGCGCTCGGCCTGCTCTACTGGCTCGTGCTTCGCGCACGCGTCAGGCGGGCGAGCGGAGTGCTGGCCATTCACGACGCCCTCGCCCCGGCCGGTGCGGGCTTCGCGTCGCGCACCGGCGTGCGGCTCCGCAACGCCCGGGGGCAGTTCCTCAACGCGATGGCCCTCGTCGCGGGGGTGCGGCGATTCGCCGCCGCGCTGCTCCTCTCGGTGATCGCCTGGGCGATGCAGCTGGCGACGTTCGCCTGGACCGCGCGCGCGGCGGGACTGCCGCTCCCCCTCGCCGGCGACGTCGCGACGCTTCTCGCCGTCAACCTCGGTTTCCTCGTCCGTGCGACGCCGGGGAACGTCGGATTCTTCCAGCTCGCCTACGCCCTCGCCGCCGAACCCTTCGGCGCGGCACGTGACGGTGCGATCGCCGTGGCGCTGCTCATCCAGACGCTGCAGATCATCCCGGTGACGGTGCTCGGCGTCGCGATGGCTCCCGAATTCCTCGTCAGCCGGAAGAAGCCGGTCCCTCCGCGTTAGGCAGGGCGGGCGGCGCTACCAGCCGCCCTCCATGGCGACGACGTTCTGCGCGAGCCGCTCGCCGACATAGCAGTGCATCCCGCAGCGGATGAGCCCTGCCCCCTTCAGCGCCCGCGCGTAGTACTGCGGTGGACGGAGGTCGATATGGTGCAGGTCCCCGACCAGCTCGTCCTTCGACGTATAGATCTCGAGATAGGCGAGTCCGCGCAACCTGGAGGCGATCTGCGCGAGCCCGCGATTCAGCTCTCCCGTCGTCAGGTAGTTCACCACGTCGGCGCAGACGATCAGGTCGAATCCCTTCCCGACCCTCGCCGCGTCGAGCCCGTCGAAGGTGCCGCGGCGGAGATTGCGCTTCTTCCCGAACCGCGCGACCGCGTACTCGCTCGGCTCAACGCCGACGTACCGGATGCCGCGCCGCATCCGCTCGAGGATCGGCTGCCACGCACCTTCACCGGCGCCGACGTCGAGCACCGTCCGCACCTCCCGCCCGAGCATGAGCTCCGCCGCGCTCAGCGCCAGCCGCACCTTCCGCTCGACCGCCGCCGGGGAGTGGACCCGTGTCCGCGGCTTGCGGTAGAACCGCTCGAAGTATTCGCGATCGTATCGCTTCTGGTTGCGTGCAGTGGTCGCCGGCATCCGTGGAAAATAAGCCCCTTCAACGGGTCAGAGTGGTTGAACAACGATGACGGGAGACGGCGGGTGAAACGGCGGGATTATTTACAGGAGGCTCGGATGGCGCGGAGAGTCCTGCGACGGCGGATGTCCCTTCGCCGGATCTCGAGGGCTTTGGGGGCAAGCGGGGCGAGATCGTCTCGCCGCGCTTGGCCCAAAGTCGTTCGGGCTCGTAACAATGGGAACGACGATTTCGCGGATTTCGCGGATCGTTCCTGGTAGCAGGCGGCGATCCGCCTGGCTGCCCGATGCAGTATCCGCGTCATCAGCGTCATCCGCGAAATCGTCGTTCCAACTTGTTGATGCTCGTGAGCCGTCGAGCACTCGATCCGCGCGCGGAGATCACGACCCAGCTGGAACTACTTGGGGACCAGCAGGAGCAATGATCTCACCGCGCTTGCCCCCCACAGCAGTTCCGGCCCCGGCGAAGCGAAGCCCGCCGTCGCAGTGACTCTCCGAGCCCTCCGAGCCTTCTGTAGATAATCGCGCCGTTCGACCGCCGTCTTCCCGCCTCCCGCGTCATCGTTATTCAACGACTCTGACCCCTCGAGAGCGTTCGACGCTGGCACGGGGCTTTCATTGTGCCGCCGCATGCCTGCTGCCTCCCATGGTCCCGCGAAGAACGAAGATCTCCACGGCAGCGTCCCGGATGAATCGCCGGTCGTCGTCGTCGCGATCGACGTCATCAACGACCTCGAATTCCCGGGGGGCGAAGAGCTGGAGGGACCGGCGTTGCAGATGGCGCGCGAGCTGAAGCCGCTGCTCGCGCGCGCGCGCGAAGCGGGAATCCCCGTGATCTACGCGAACGACAACTTCGGGAAGTGGCGGTCGGATTTCCGCGCGCTCCTCGACCACTGCCTCGACGACAATGTTCGCGGGCGGAAGGTGGCCGAACTGCTGCGGCCGGGCGCGGACGACTACTTCATCCTCAAGCCGAAACACTCGGCCTTCTTCGCGACCGCGCTCGACACCCTGCTGGCGTATCTCAAGGCACGGACGCTGATCCTCTGCGGGATCGCCACCGACAGCTGCGTCCTTGCGACGGCAACCGATGCGGACATGCGCGACCTGCACGTCGTCGTCGCCGAGGACTGCGTGGCCGCGCTCACGGCCGAGCGCCACGAGCGTGCGCTCGCGCACGTCCGTGAAACGCTCGATGTCCGCACCATGAAGGGCGCGGACATCGACTTCGCTGCGCTCGCCGCGAAGGTCGAGGGCGCAGCTACTTCTTCGGCTCGAGCTCCAGCGAAGCGGAGTTGAGGCAGTAGCGAAGTCCCGTCGGGCGCGGGCCGTCGTCGAACACGTGGCCGAGGTGGCCGCCGCACTTCGCGCAGACGACCTCGGTACGGCGCATCCCGTGGCTGACGTCGGTGTGCTCGGCCACCTTCGACGCGTCGAGTGGCTCGGTGAAGCTCGGCCACCCGGTGCCCGAGTCGAACTTCGTCTCCGAGCTGAAGAGGGGCTCGCCGCACCCGGCGCAGCGGTACGTGCCGGGGTCCTTGGTCGCCCAGTATTTTCCCGTGAATGCCCGCTCCGTGCCCTTCTCGCGGAGGATCCGGTGCTGCTCAGGGGTCAGCGCCCGCTCGCGTGACGCGGCGCCCTGCGCGCCCTTCTGGTTCGTCGTGTCGCTCATGTCGTCTCCGGTGAGAGGCCGGTGGTAAAGCGGAACGGCGGCTCCGAAGTTCGCGGAGCCGCCGTTGCCGATGCAGTTCTGTTCTCCAGCTCCTTCCCTTCAGTGGACCCGCGGGGTACTGCCCCCCGGTCCGGGCAAGGATCTACCGACGCGTCTACGTGTGTAGCTCACCGATTGAGGTCTCCAGACGCTGGCCGATGAGCCGCCCACGGCTGAACAAGTTCTCCAAAGTCTCACCCGCCGGCGGAGAACGCGCCCTTGGGCCAGCCCGGATTTTCGATACTCACGTGCCGCCCCGGGCGGGCTGCCTCGTGAGCACTGCCGGCGTAACTAGAAGTTACGCGGCGAGCGCCAGGTTGTCGTTGGCGATTGAAATTTACCCGAGAGTTTAACCAGGGCTCAGGAAGCCTGGACACGCGACGCCGATGCCACCATACCCGTCGAATCTAGTTCGGGCCCGTTGGTCGATCGGTCCCTCAAATATACCCTGCGGGCGACCAGTTTTCAACCGATCGGGGCTCGCGTGTTTGTGATGTTTCCCGGCCGGGCTCAACGGTCTTCCCCCGGCAGTGCCCGCGCGGTCCGGACCTGGTTGCGGCCGCCGTCCTTCGCCTCGTACAGCGCGCGGTCGGCAGCCGGGAAGAGCGCGTCGCGGAGGGCAGTGCTCTCCGGATAGCCCGCGACCCCGAAGCTCGCGGTGACCCTGATCGTGCGATCGCCGTGCTGGACCGGCTTCCCCTCGATCGCCTTCCTCACCCGCTCGGCAACTTCCTGCGCACGCTCGACGCTCGTCTCGGGGAGGAGGATCGCGATCTCCTCGCCGCCATATCGCGCGCAGACGTCCTCGGCGCGCAGGCAGTCGAGGAAGACCCGCGCGACCGCCTTCAGCACCGCGTCGCCCGCCTCGTGCCCGTAGCTGTCGTTCACCCGCTTGAAATGGTCGACGTCGGCGACGATGAGCGAGGCGGGCGACCCGTGGGCCAGCGAATCGGAAACGATGCGAGCCAGCTGCTCATCGAAGTGGCGCCGGTTGTAGAGTCCGGTGAGCTGGTCGGTGCGCGCGCGGCGCCACTCCTCCTCGATCTCCCATGCCGTCTCCAGTGAGCGTGCGGCGATCACACCGAGCAGGCTGACGTTCTCCACCTCGCGGCGCGTCAGCGTGTCGGGCGTGTCGCTTTCGATGACGATCGCGCCGATGACGCCGATGTCGGCGCGGGCGAGGGGGAGCACCGCGAGCCCGCCGAGCTCGCGCGCCGGCTCGCCGTTCCCATAGATCGTCGCCCCGCGCAGCACGCGCGCATCCTCCTTGTGGAGGAGCTTTCGCATCGCGCACTGCTCGGCGACGACCGAGTCGCCGTCGATCGCCAGGCCGGGCGGGAGGGTGTGCCCCCGCGAAACGGCCATCACCGTCCCGGTCTCGTGCTCGGGGTCCCAGCGGACCAGCGCCGAGCGCTGGGCCGAGGTGACCTCGATCGCCGTCTGGCAGATCGCCGCGCCTAACGCGTCGGTCGTCTTGGCCGCCTGCAGCCGCTCGGCGGCGCGGATGAGCGCCGGGGTCGAGAGCAGGTGGCGGCTCGCCTCACGGCGGAGGTCGAGCAGGTCGAGCAGCACCGCCGCATGCGCCGCGTGCCGCGCCGCCCACCGTTTCGCGCCGTCAGGGGTGTGGGTGAGCCCGGCGCGCGACGAGATGCTCATTGCCCCGTGGACCCGCCCCCCTTCGCGAACCGGCGCTACGACGAAGAAGCTGACCTCGCCCTCGGCGATGCACTGCACCTGCCCGCTCTCGGCGGCCCAGCGGACGAGGGGCGACCAGGCGTCGCGATCGAAGTAGCGCGGGGAGCTCGCCCCCTCGGTGGACCATGCGGCGGCGCGCTGGGTCTGCCGGGCCTCGTTGAAGCGCCAGAACACGACCTCGTCGGCCCCCATCGTGTCGCGGACGTCGCGCAGGTAGCGGTCGAGGGCGTCGATGTGGCGCAGCCCCTCGGCGGTCTGGAACTGGGCCTGCCGGTCGCTGCGCAGGTCGCCGGGGGTGACGACGATCGCGTCGCTGCCTAACGGCGTCATCCGGCGGTCGGCGAGGTACCCCTCGACCCGCGCCAGCTTCGCCCGCGCCATCGCCTCCGCGGCGACGGCGCGGCGGGCGTACGCGACCGGGATCAGGCCGATCGAGAAGAGGGCGACGGCCACCGAGAACAGCCAGGCCGGGTCGACCTGCCGGTGCAGCATCGGCTCGGCGATGACGAGTGCCGCGATCCAGAGGGCGGCCGCCGTCGCGCCGTTCGCGAGCGACCCCCGCCAGGCGAAGCCTAACGCGATGAACCCGGGTACGAGCACGGCCGGGGACCGCAGCCCACCCGTGATCTCGACGAGCAGGAAGAGCACGGCCGACGCACCGACCAGCCAGGCGGGGAGCGCGTCGCGTACGCGGGCGGGAACCTTTCGCGCCGCGGCCCACCAGCCGGCCCCGAGGGCGGCGAGGTTCGACGCGGCGGCGACGAGGCCGAGCCATGCCGGTGGATGGATGGCGGTGCGCCGCAGCGCGTAGAGCGCGCTGGTGGCGGCGCACCAGGCGACCGCCGGCGGCACCCAGCGCCAGAGCAGCCGGTGGCGATCGGAGCGCGGGCGCTCGCCCGTGATGCGGAGCATCGCCGTGTCCGGGGACGGCCGGACCACCGGCACCGCGTCAGGCGTGGGTGATCCGCGATGCGGCGACCGCGGCCCCGAACCCGTTGTCGATGTTGACCACCGTCAGCCCGGCCGCGCAGCTCGAGAGCATCGCCAGCAGCGCAGCGACGCCGCCGAAGCTCGCCCCGTAGCCGACGCTCGTCGGCACGGCGATCACCGGCGAGCGGACCAGCCCGGCGACGACGCTCGGCAGCGCGCCATCCATCCCGGCGACGACGATCACCACGCGCGCCGAGTGCAGCACCTCCGCGCGGGAGAGCAGCCGGTGGATGCCGGCGACACCGACGTCGGTCAACCGCTTGACCGTGTTGCCTAACGCGACGGCGCTGACCGCAGCCTCCTCGGCGACCGGGAGGTCGCTGGTCCCGGCGGTGACGATGAGGACGTCCCCCGTCCCCTGCGGCGCCGGGTGGCCGGACGCGAGCCAGACGGTGCGACCGAGGTCGTTCAGGCTGGCCGAGGGGAAGCGGGCGCCGAGCGCGGCGCGCACGTCGGCGTCGGCGCGGGTGGCGAGGAAGCCGTCACCGCGCTCGGCGATCCGCTCGGCGATCGCGACGGCCTGCACCGGCGTCTTCCCCTGCCCGAAGATGACCTCCGGGAAGCCCTGCCGC
>OEPS010000682.1_pt1 | contig 11562 bp, 9 predicted proteins | sample 1539411 | NCBI WGS metagenome assembly OEPS01 (sample SAMN02671747, study PRJEB22543) | soil metagenome | biome: bacteria | place: China:Hunan Province, Lengshuijiang City | collected 2012-10-15 | depth 0.08m m | reverse complement strand
AATAATTACCACTCAAAGCAGGACCATTCTTTATTGCGAGTGGTCCCTTGCCGTCATAAAAGCTTTCATTGATTGTCGCCTTTCAGGTTCGCCACGACGAAGCGAATCATCCCCATGCTCTGAGTATGAAAGGAATCAACAATGACAATCCGATCCTTACGTATCTATTGCCCTGCCTGTGTACCAGGAGGGCTCGCCTGATGCCTGTCCTTATCAGCTATCGCCACCCACAACGCCTTGATGCCTACATCATCAGCGAGCGCCTGAAACTTGAAGGCATTGCCACTCATCTGGACCTGTTCGACAGCGACGTCGGGCTGAGCACCGACGATATCAGCGGCCTGATCAGCAGCAACATCAATAGCTGCACCCACGTGATCAGCGTCCTCTCCCAGGACAACGCCGATTCCTGGTGGGTGCCCTTCCAGCTCGGTGCCGCCACGCTCAGCAATCGCCGGGTATCACTGTTTCAATGCATCGACAGCACAGTGCCCGATCACTTGGACAAGTGGCCAGTCATGAGCTCACGGGAGCATATTGACCTGTTCGTGCTCGCCTACCATGACGAACAGACGTTCAAGCGTTCAATTGCCAGAGACGCAACTGACGCCGATGCCACCAACCGCCTCAATGCCGGCTTTTTCCACGCAGACCTGAAGGCCAAGATCCGCCGCGGGTTCTGACCTGCGCCAAAAAGCACAACGCCCGTGAGCATCGCTGCACACGGGCGCTGTCATCAGAGCGCAGGATTATTCCTTGCTCTCATCCATCTTCAATACACCATCCTCGAAGATGTTCAGCTTCTGACGCAGTTCACGAGGCTGCATCGGCTCGGCTTCAGGTGCCGGGGTCGGTGCTGCCGGTGCTGCCGGTGCTGGAACGCTGCCGTCAGGCGCAGCACCGGCTGGCGCTGCAGGTTGCGGCTGCTCGCCTTCGAGGGTGCGCTGGGCCTTCTTGGTCAGGACAATGATGTCGATGCGCCGGTTGACCGGATTGAGCGGGTTGGCTCGGTCGAACAGCGATGACGAGGCATAACCGACCACCCGTGCCACCTGAGTATCCGGGTAGCCACCGGCAACCAGGGCACGGCGCGCGGCATTGGCACGGTTGGCCGACAGTTCCCAGTTGCCAAAGTCACCCGTGCCGGCATACGGCTTGGCATCCGTGTGACCACTGATACTGATCTTGTTCGGCACAGCCTTGATGGTATCGGCCATCGCCAGCAGGATATCTTCGAAGTACGGCTGCAGGCGCGCACTGCCCAGGTCAAACATCGGCCTGTTTTCAGCATCCATGATCTGGATACGCAGGCCATCCTGAGTAATTTCGAAGAGGATCTGGTCCTTGAATTTCTGCAGTTGCGGGTTCTCTTCGACCTTGTTCTGCAATTCCTGCAACAGCAGTTCGAGACGCTCGCGCTCGACCTGCTCGGCCATACTTTCAACCTTGTCCTGGCCCAGCTGGAGACTGGTGTCCGGCGTCGGCTCGGATTTGACTTCCGGATTGATGGTTTTTTCCGGCGCAAGCTGTGGCGAACCGCCCAGGTCAATGATGTAGGGGGTGCCACTTTCGGAAAAACCGATCGGATCCTTGAAGTAGCCGGCAATGGCGATCTTCTGTTCCGGTGTGGCCGTGGACAACAGCCAGAGCACCAGGAAGAACGCCATCATCGCCGTGGCGAAGTCAGCGAAGGCAATCTTCCAGGCGCCACCGTGGTGGCCGTCGCCAAAGCGCTTTACGCGCTTGATGATAATGGGCTGGTTGTTCTCCATGACTCAGCGACCGCGAACTGCTTGTTCCAGCTCGGCGAAGCTCGGACGGTGGGCCGGGAACAGCACCTTGCGCCCGAATTCCACTGCCAGCGACGGCGGCATACCGGAGGCCGAAGCCACCAGCGAAGCCTTGATGGCCTCATAGACGTTGAGTTCTTCCCTGGCGTCCTGACGCAGGGCGGTGGCCAGCGGGCCGAAGAAGCCGTAGGCAGCGAGAATACCGAAGAAGGTACCGACCAGTGCCGCACCCACGTGCAGGCCGATGGATTTCTGGTCGCCATCACCCAGCGAGGCCATGGTTACCACGATCCCCAGTACCGCCGCGACGATACCGAAGCCTGGCATGCCGTCGGCAATGCCGGTCACGGCATGGGACGGGTGCTCGAGCTCTTCTTTCATGCTCAGCAGCTCCATGTCGAACAGGCCTTCGAGCTCGTGAGGCGCCATGTTGCCGGTAGACATGATGCGCAAGTAGTCGCAGATGAACGCGGTCATGCGCTCATCCCCCAGCACCGCAGGGTACTTGGCAAAAATCGGACTGGCAGCGGCGTCCTCGATGTCGGCTTCGATCGCCATCATGCCTTCGCGCCGGCTCTTGTTGAGGATCTCGTAGACCAGCCCAAGCACCTCGATATAGAAGGTGTGGGTAAAGCGCGTACCAAACATCTTCAGCGACTTTTTGATTACATGCATGGTCATGTAACCGGGGTTCGCCTGCAGGAACGCACCAAAGGCCGCGCCACCGATAATCAGCACTTCGAAAGGCTGAATCAGTGCCGCAATTTTGCCGTGGGATAGAACATATCCGCCGAGCACACTCGCGAATACGACGATGATGCCGATAATTTTAGCCATAGATTGAAAGCACTTACTGTCGTGGTCAGGGTCGTGAGCGGAAGTTAATAAAACTCTTCTTCTACTTATCGGCAGATCTGCGCCAGACTATAGTCAGTCCAGGCGAAAAGCCAGTTCGGCCCCTCCAGCAGGCGTATTGAAACCATCGTGCCAGATCAAACACCAAAAACACTCGATGCCTGGGTCAAGCTGCTCGATAGCGTTCGACTGCCGGTTCCCCTGGCCAGCTACGAGCGGGTAAAAGCCGCTATTGCCGACAGCCGCCGCTCGCTGCGCGACATTGCCGAATTGATGCAAAGCAGCCCGGCCCTGGTCCTCAGCGTCATGCGCGAGGCCAATCACCACACCCATACCAGCACCGGTGAACCTGCTGAAAGCCTGGAAATCGCTCTCAATCGCTTGGGACTGGCGCGCACGGCAGAACTGCTGGAGCGCCTGCCGGCACTCCCGGAAGACGAGATCGCGCCGACCTTGCGCCAACTGCAGCTGGTCAGCCAACACGCCAGCCAGCAGGCCAACGGCCTGTTCGCCAGCCGTCTGGCGCGGCTCTGGCAAGAAATCCACTGGGGCAGCCTGCTATTTCTGTCGCCCCTGTGGCCATTGGCCCTGAGCTATCCCAAGCTGCTCGAAGTCTGGGAGCTGCGGGTCGTGCACAAGGGCGAGTCGGCAGCGCAGGTTGAGCAGGAACTGTTCGGGGTACGGGTGCTAAGCCTGTGCAAGGCACTGGCCGAACACTGGCGCCTGCCGGAATGGGTCACCCGCGGCTATCACCTGCTGCAGGATGAACGCCGCTTGCTGGCCAAGGCGCTGCACATTGCCCGTGACCCAAGCAGCCTGCATCAGCAGCAGCGCCTGGACGAGCAACCAGCCGTGCGCCGCTGGTTCAATCAACCGGCCAACACCGTGCTCCTGGCCAACGGCCTGGCACTGGCGGCACAAGTCGGCTGGACCAACCCGCATGTTCAGCGCTGGCAATTGCTCACCAGCCTGTACCTGCAGGCTTCAATGGATGATGTGCAACAACTGGTGCACCAACAAGCCGCAACCAGCGCCCGTCATCATTCCGGCCATGGCCTGTTTCACCCTGCCCAAGCCCTGCTCTGGCCCTGGCATCAGCGCCGTCTGCATCCCGGCCAGATTGCACCGCCGCCGCCCTCGGCTCAGGCCCTGGGAGCCTGGCGCAAGCTGTGTGCCGAACTGTTGATAGAGCCAAGCCCGTTCAGCAATGCCATCCACCTGACAACCGTAGCCCGAGATGCCTTGTTCGCCTGTGGCATGCAGCGGGTGATGCTGCTGATGACCGATAAGACCCTGAGCCAGCTGCGGGTGCATCAAATTGCCGGGCTTGCGCCTGATGCTGCCAGCCTGGCGCTGCCGATCGAGCAGAGCAAGTTGCTCCAGCGCCTGTTGAGTTCGGCTGCGCAACTGCGCCTGACACCGGAAAATCATGCGCAGTTCTCAGCACTGCTCCCCGCCCAGCTGCGCATGCTGTTTCGCAGCGAACACCTGCTATTGCGCTCACTTTCGAGCAATGGCCGCGTAGTGATGCTGCTGATCGCCGATCAAGGCGGAAAACCGCTGGCCGACGTCAGCGTGCAAGCCTTTGGCAAAACCGCGCAATGTATCGAGCGCGCCCTGACTGCCTTCAGCAACCGCAGCGCATGACCCATGCGCTACAATCGCCCCTCTGTTCCGCTCTGGAGACTCTGGATGACTGAATTTTCTGGCTTGCCCCTGGTAATCGAGCCGGCTGACCTGCAAGCCCGGCTTGGTGTTCCAGAGTTGATCCTGGTGGATCTGACCAGCGTCAACCGCTATAACAGCGGACACATTCCGGGGGCTCGCTTTGTCGACCCGAAGCGTACCCAGCTGGGTCAACCCCCTGCGCCGGGCCTGCTGCCGGGCAAAGCCGATCTGGAAAAACTGTTTGCCGAACTCGGCCACAACGCCAATGCGGTCTACGTGGTCTATGACGACGAAGGTGGCGGCTGGGCCGGACGTTTCATCTGGTTGCTGGACGTCATCGGTCACAAGCACTACCACTACCTCAACGGTGGTGCGCAGGCGTGGCCAGCGAGTACCCTCAGTACCGAAGTACCGGCTGCTGCCAGTGGTACGGTCAGCCTGACCCTGCACGAAGAGCCCACGGCAACCCGTGAATACCTGCAAAGCCGTATCGGCGCCGCCGATCTGGCGATCTGGGATGCCCGCAGCCCTGCTGAATACCGCGGTGAAAAAGTCCTGGCCGCCAAAGGCGGGCATATTCCCGGCGCGGTCAATTTTGAATGGACTGCCGGCATGGACATGAACGATGCCCTGCGCATTCGTAAAGACATGCCCGAGATCCTCGAACAGCTGGGCATCACCAAAGACAAGGAAGTGGTTACCCACTGCCAGACTCATCACCGCTCCGGCTTTACCTACCTGGTGGCCAAGCATCTGGGCTACCCTCGGGTCAAAGCCTATGCCGGATCCTGGGGCGAATGGGGCAACCACCCCGACACCCCTGTTGAAGTTTAAGGAAACCTAATGAAATCCCGCTTGTTCATCATCAGTCAGTACCTGCTGCCTCACCACCTGCTCTCGCGTCTGGCCGGCTGCATCGCCGAATGCCGCGTGCGCTGGTTCAAGAATGCCTTCACCAGCTGGTTCGCCAAGCGTTACCAGGTCGATATGTCTCAGGCCCTGGTTGAAGACGTGACCGCTTACGAGCACTTCAACGCCTTCTTCACCCGCGCCCTGAAGCCCGGTGCCCGTCCTCTCGACGAGACCCCGGGTGCAGTACTCTGCCCGGCCGACGGTGCCGTCAGCCAACTGGGCCCGATTGAGCACGGCCGCATCTTCCAGGCCAAAGGCCACAGCTTCAGCGCGCTGGAACTGCTCGGTGGTGATCCGGCCAACGCGGCGCCGTTCATGGGCGGCGAATTTGCCACCATCTACCTGTCGCCCAAGGACTACCACCGTGTGCACATGCCACTGGCCGGTACCCTGCGCGAAATGATCTACGTGCCGGGCCGGCTGTTCTCGGTCAACCAGACCACCGCCGAAAACGTACCGGAGCTGTTTGCCCGCAACGAACGCGTGGTCTGCCTGTTCGATACCGAGCGCGGACCGATGGCTGTAGTACTGGTCGGCGCAATGATCGTTGCTTCGATCGAAACCGTCTGGGCGGGCCTGGTAACGCCACCGAAGCGTGAACTGAAAACGTTCCGCTACGACGAAGCCAGCCGTGCGCCGATCCACCTGGAAAAAGGTGCGGAGCTGGGCCGCTTCAAGCTGGGCTCGACCGCAGTCGTGCTGTTTGGACCAGAGCAAGTCAAATGGGCCGAAGAACTCGGCGCCGGATCGGCGGTGAGCATGGGTCAGCGTCTGGCCTCGCCTGCCCAGGCCTGAACATGAAAAAGCCCGCAGCGATGCGGGCTTTTTTGTGCCTGACTTTTAGCTACGACCGTCGCGGTCGCGAAAGCCCAACAGGTACAGCACGCCATCCAGGCCCAAGGTTGAAATCGCCTGCTTGGCCGACTGCTTGACCAGCGGTTTGGCGCGGAATGCCACACCCAGGCCGGCAATCGCCAGCATCGGCAGGTCGTTCGCGCCGTCGCCCACGGCGATGGTCTGTTCCATCTGCAAGCCTTCCTTACGCGCCAGTTCACCCAGCAGGTCAGCCTTGCGCTGGGCGTCGACAATCGGCTCAACCGCAACCCCGGTGACTTTGCCGTCAACCACTTCCAGCTCGTTGGCAAACACGTAGTCGATGCCCAGCTTGGCCTGCAGCTGTTTGGCAAAGTACGTGAAGCCACCCGACAGGATCGCGGTTTTGTAGCCCAGGCGCTTGAGTTCGGCAAACAGGTTCTCGGCGCCTTCGGTCAGACGCAGCGAGGCACCGATTTCGTCGAGCACGCCAACGTCCAGACCCTTGAGCAACGCCAGGCGCTCTTTGAAGCTGGCGCGGAAATCCAGTTCGCCACGCATGGCCCGTTCGGTGATTTCCGACACCTGCTCGCCCACACCGGCAGCCTTGGCCAGCTCGTCGATCACTTCAGCCTCGATCAGCGTCGAATCCATATCGAACACTGCCAACCGGCGGTTACGACGGAACAACGAATCCTGCTGGAAGGCGATATCGACATTGAGCTCCTGAGCCACGCTGAGGAACTCGGCGCGCAGGGCTTGCGGATCGGCCGGTTCGCCACGTACCGAGAACTCGATGCAGCCCTTGCCCTGTTCGACCGGCGTATCCAGTGCCACACGCCCGGAGAGGCGATCGATATGGTCGATGTTCAGCCCGTATTTGGCCGTAATCGAGCTGACTCGCTGCAGCTGCTCGGCGGTAACCTTGCGGGTCAGCAATGTCACGATGTGACGCGCCTTGCCCTGGCCCTCGACCCAGTTCTGGTAGTCGGCTTCGGAAACCGGCGTGAAACGGACCTGTTGATCGAGTTCGTTGCCCGCAAACTGAATGTTTTTCAGGACCGTTGAGGCCTTATCGGTATCCGGGATTTCCACCAGGATGCCGAAGGACAGGGTGTCATGAATCACCGCCTGACCGATGTCGAGGATGTTCACACCACCCTGGGCCAGAACGCCGGTGATGGCCGCAGTAAGACCCTGACGGTCTTCACCTGTGATGTTAATCAGAACGATTTCGCGCAAAACGGGCTCCGACTCGTGGAAAAAAGCACATTCTACCGATTTTCGCTGACCATCGGGCGCAGCCGATGCTTTGCCGGTCCTTGAGCGCTCGCTATACTGCGCAGCAACTTCTCCGACATAAAGAGCCGCGCTCTGTGAACCGGCCCACGCCCGTTAAAACCGACAACTTCTTCCTGCTGATTTTTCACGCCTTGCGCCAACGCCGTGTGCCGCTTGCGCTGCGTATCGCCTGCCATAACGTGCTCCTGGTAGCACTGGCGCTGGTGATCTATGCCTGCGTGATGGGTTTGCAGTTCAAGCAGGCCATGCATGAACAGGCCGATGCCCTTGGGCAGAGCCTGACCACGCAGACCGCTACCTCGGCGACCGAGCTGCTGGTGTCCAACGACATCCTCAGCCTCAATGTGCTGCTGGGGAACCTGGTGAAGAATCCGCTGGTGGCCCATGCAGCCATCTACAGCGTCGATAACCGCATCCTTGCCGAAGCGGGCCAGCGCCCTAAGAACGGCCTGCTGGGTGAAGCTGAAGGTCTGTACCAGACCAAAATCACCTTCCAGGACGTGACCGCTGGCCAATTGCGTATCAGCCTGGACATGAGCCAGTTCCAGCAGCCGCTGACCATCAGCCTGCAGAGCATGGGCATTCTCGCCGGCATATTGCTGGCCCTGGCCCTGGCCATGAGCCTGCGCCTGGGACGCTACATCTCCACGCCGCTGCTGCAGCTGCGGGTCTGGCTGCGTGACATCAACGAGTTCACCCCGGCCACCGACCGCCAGGATGAGATCGGCGACCTGGCGCGCCAGCTGCACACGCGCTTTGCCCCGCCACCGCGGGAAGTCGAACCGGAGCCCGAGGCGCCGGATGAAGACGAGGACGAACCCGAGTTTGAAGTGCGTAACCTGCGCGACCCGAGTTTTGATGAAGCACCTGCTGTAGCCCGGATCAGCAAACCGGTCACCACCGATGACGAAAGTGACGACGCCTTTGCCGACCTGATTGACGAAGAAACGCACAGCGCCCCGCGCCCTGTTGCGCAGTCGGCCAATCGCGAGCCCCAGGCCAGTGCCGTACTGGCCGTGCAATTGGGCTCTCAGGAGCAACTTCGGCGCCTGCCGCGGGCGCGTCTGACCGAGCTGCTGGAGCGCTATCGCGACTGCCTTGACCAGGCCGCATCGCTGTATGAAAGCGAAGTGCATACCCTCAACGACGGCAGCACCCTGATGCTGTTCCACAGCCAGGACAGCGGTGAGGACTACCTCACCAACGCCATTTGCTGTGGTGAGCTGCTGCGCGCGCTGGGACACGCCCTGCAGATCGAAGTGGCTGACAGCGGCATTACCCTGCAACTGCAGCTGGGCCTGGCCCTGGGTGAAGACCTGCACGGCCTGAGCCAGATTGATCTGCTGCTGACCGAGAAGGCCCAGGACGCCCTGGCTCTGTCGCAACACAGCCGCAACCTGCTGCTGGTTGAGCGCAAGATCAACGACGATGCCCTGATCCGCCAGCGTGCCCGTATCCGTCCGATTGCCAGCCCCGAAGGCGCCTGCTGTGTCGAACGACTGATGGAGCCCTACCCGTCGATGCTGGAACGCCAGCTGGCACGGATGCATGAGCGCCGGGTCAAGAGCTGATCCTGTGTGATGTAGGAGCGGATTTATCCGCGATGGACTGCGCAGCAGGCCCATTTAAGGGGCCGCTACGCGCCCCATCGCGGATGAATCCGCTCCTACAGGAATGTTCATGCCCACAAAAAAGCCCGCATCGCTGCGGGCTTTTTTATGGCACTTGTTTAGAAGCGGAACACTTCCAGATCGGTGCGAATCGGCGTCGCCAATGGAATCTTCGGCTTCTCCGGCTCCTTGCGCACTTGTACCGGCGCAGCCTTCTTCGGTGTTTCTTCAACAATCGGAGGCTGGTTGGCCAGAGGCTTGAGGGCAATACTCAACTGCTCGGCAAGCTTTTGCAGCAACTGACCCTGAGCCTGAACCTGGGCCGCAGCGCTACCCTGGTGCTGTTGCTCCAGGTGAACGATACGGTTGTCCCGGACCTGGCCACGGCGATCAAGCAGACGCCATTGGGCATCGAGGATCGCTGGCTGGTTGGTACCGGAATCCAGACGGGTGATCGACAGCAGGACCTGTACATCCGGTGTGAAGCCGCTAGTGGCCGGTGCCAGGACCACACGCTGGCTATCCAGGCGCCAGGCCAGCTGACGAACCAGCAGTTGATCGATGTCCGCCGACAGGCTGCCGGCCCAACGACCATCAGTCGCTGCAGTCAGGCTGCCATCCGACTGGCGTTGCAGCAGGGTCTCACGCTGCAGGTAGTCGGCGACCGATACCGGGCCGAGCACGACAGCCATGCCCGCGCTTTGCTTGGGTTGGCCAGGCTCACCACTGTCAAGCTGATACAGGGATACCGGCTGGTGCATGCTGCAACCGGCCAGACCGAGTACGCCACTCATCAGCAGAACAAACGGAAGGCGCAGAAATTTCATCATCCCATCCAGGCGGTCGCCACAAGGCAAACCGCAGTGATACGCATATAGATTCATTCGGGCACACAGCCACGCTGGTGCCACAGGGGCCCTATCATCCGCGAAATAGCGGCACGACTCCAGTGTTTCAACCTCGAACGGACGCTAAATTACCCATTCGAGGTCTCTGTTCCGGCTTATCCGGGATTTTCCACCAGCAACGCGTCTACCCGCTGGAAGCCACGCGGCAGTTTATTACCCCGACGGCCACGCTCGCCTTTGTAATGTTCCAGATCATCGGCTTTCAGTGACAGCGTACGCTTACCGGCCTGCAACACAAGGGTTGCGCCATCGGCAATCACCGCCAGATCGGTGACGAACTCCTCACGGCTGGCGACTCTGTCTCCAGGAATACCGATGATTTTATTACCCTTGCCTTTGCCCAGCTGTGGCAAGTCGCTGACCTTGAATATCAGCAGGCGGCCTTCGGTCGTCACCGCTGCCAGCCAGTTATGCTCGCGATCGGCGACCGCGCGTGGGGCAATGACCTTGGCGCCATTGGGTAGGCTGAGCAACGCCTTGCCGGCCTTGTTCTTGGCCTGCAGGTCTTCACCTTTGACCACAAAGCCGTAACCGGCGTCCGAGGCGATTACGTACAGCGCATCGTCTTCCGGCAACAGCACGCACTCGAAGCTCGCGCCCGGTGGCGGCGTCAGGCGCCCGGTCAGCGGCTCGCCCTGGCCACGGGCCGACGGCAAGGTATGCGCGGCCACCGAATAGCTGCGCCCAGTCGAGTCGATAAACACGGCAAACTGGTTGGAACGCCCGGCTGCGGCGGTCTTGAATCCGTCACCGGCCTTGTATGACAGACCCGTAGCATCGATGTCATGACCCTTGGCGCAACGTACCCAGCCTTTTTCCGACAACACCACCGTCACCGGTTCGGTCGGCATCAACTCATTTTCCGACAGGGCTTTGGCTTCAGCACGTTCGATGATCGGCGAACGACGGTTGTCGCCGTAGGTTTCAGCATCCTTGATCAGCTCGGCACGCACCAGCTTGCGCAGCTTGCCTTCGCTACCCAGCAGCGCGGTCAGTTTGGCTTGTTCCTTGGCCAACTCATCCTGCTCATTGCGGATCTTCATCTCTTCCAGCCGCGCCAACTGGCGCAAGCGGGTTTCGAGGATGTACTCGGCTTGAGTCTCGGTGAGGTCGAAGCGGGCGATCAGCGCGGCTTTTGGCTGCTCCTCGGTGCGGATAATGTGGATCACTTCATCCAGGTTGAGGAAAGCAACCAGCAAACCTTCGAGCAAGTGCAGGCGACGCTCGACCTTATCGAGGCGGAATTTCAGGCGACGACGTACGGTCTGCACGCGGAATTCGAGCCATTCGACCAGCAGCGCACGCAGGTTCTTCAACTGCGGGCGGCCATCCAGGCCAATGATGTTGACGTTGACCCGATAGCTGGACTCAAGGTCGGTAGTGGCGAACAGGTGCTGCATCAACTCGTCGAGGTCAACCCGGTTGGAGCGGGCGATGATCACGATCCGGCACGGGTTTTCGTGGTCCGACTCGTCGCGCAGGTCGGCGACCATCGGCAGCTTCTTGGCCTGCATCTGCGCAGCGATCTGCTCCAGTACCTTGGCCCCGGACACCTGATGCGGCAGTGCCGTGACGACGATATCGCCATCTTCAATGCGGTAGACCGCGCGCATGCGCACCGATCCGCGGCCGCTTTCGTAGATTTTCAGCAGCTCTGAGCGCGGCGTGATGATCTCGGCTTCGGTCGGATAATCCGGCCCCTGG
>OEPS010000681.1_pt1 | contig 11571 bp, 8 predicted proteins | sample 1539411 | NCBI WGS metagenome assembly OEPS01 (sample SAMN02671747, study PRJEB22543) | soil metagenome | biome: bacteria | place: China:Hunan Province, Lengshuijiang City | collected 2012-10-15 | depth 0.08m m | reverse complement strand
TGTCCGCGCCAACTGCGGTGATATGGGTGCCGGGCTGCAGCCACTCGGCCTTGAGCAGCGGCGCGCGCGAAGGTGTAGCGCAGACGATGAGGTTGGCCTCGCGTGCGACGTGCTCGGGTTGCTTGCAGGTGTGCACTTCAAAGCCAAGCGCACTGGCGAAGCGTTGATAGGACTGCAGCTCTGTGTCACTGCGTCCCCACACGATCACACGGCGACAGTCGGTGACCGGCATCAGTTGCTCCAGCTGCATGCGTGCCTGCACGCCAGTACCGAGGATGCCGATGGCCTTGACCTTGCGCGGGGCCAGCAGGCGCGCGGCAATGCGCCCGGCCAGCGCGGTGCGCATGCAGGTCAGCCAGCCCTGGTCCTGGAGCAGGGCCAGGGGTTGACCGGTGTGCGCGGAGCACACCAGCATCAGGCCGTCGTTGCTGTCCAGGCCCTTGGCCGGATTGTCGTAAAAGCCGGTGGAGACCTTGACGGTGAAGGTATCGCTGCCCTCGACGAACGCGGTCTTGATGCAACAGTCACCGTTCGCGGCGGTAAAGGCCAGGGCTTGCACGGGCGGGACCTGCACCTTGCCATTGGAGAAGGCGATGAAGCCTTCCTCGATGCGTAGCGTCGCCAGCTCCAGGTCGAGCAGCGCGATGATCTGCTGTTTGTCGAGAATCTTCATTGCACCGCTCCAAGAAACTTCTCCAGGACAATGTTGCGACCGCAGAGCACCACGGCGACGCGCTTGCCACGCAATTCCCCAGCGAGCTTCTGCATGCCGGCCAGGGCAACACCTGCGGCGCCTTCAATGATCCAGCGTTCATAGGTGGCGGTATCACGCATGGCCTGGCGGATTTCGGCTTCGCTGACCAGCACGGTGCGGTCCAACAGACGCTGGCACAGGGGGAAGGTGATGCTATCGGGCTCCACGCCGCCAGCGGTGCCATCGGAGAGCGTGTCCTGCTCTTCCATTTCGATGATCTCGCCCACTTCCAGCGAGCGCTGCAGGGTGGGGGCGTTGGCTGGCCAGCAACCGATGATCTCGACGGAAGGCTTGAGGTGGCGCAGTGCTGTGCCGATGCCGGAGATCATGCCGCCGCCGCCGACGGCAACGAATACCGCATCCAGGTCGGGGAGTTGTTCAAACAACTCCATGCCGATAGTGCCCTGACCGGCAATGATCTCGGGGTCGTTGTAGGGAGAGATGAACGGCACGCCTTGCAGATGCGCCTGACGTGAAGCCTCCAGTTCCACGCTGAGGGGGTCGGTGTCCAGTGTCACCACCGTGGCACCGAGCGCACGCATCGCGTCGAGTTTGTACGCGGAGGCGCTGCTTGCGGCATACACCGTAACCGGTACCCCGAGCATGCGCCCGGCCAGGCCAACCCCTTGGCCGTGATTGCCGGACGACGCTGCAATTACACCCCGCTTGCGTTGTTCTTCACTCAGCAGCCGCAGCTTGTTACTGGCGCCGCGGAACTTGAACGAGCCGGTGTGCTGCAGGTGTTCGCACTTGAGGTAAACCTCGCAACCGGCTTGTGCCGACAGCCGGGAGCTATGGGTAAGCGGCGTTACGGCCACCTGCGGGCGCAGGGCAACGTGGGCCTGAGTGATGGCCTGGAACAGTCCGTTGAGGTAGCTGTCATCAATGCTCATGAGGCGGTCCTTGGGTTAAAAGTGTTGGAGTAACTGGCCACCCATGCGGTGAGCCAAGGGAGTAGTACCGGCCAGCAGGGCCACACGCTGGCCGCTGCGAACCAGCTTGAACAATGGCTGGACGACGATGACGCCCTCCACATCGCTGCAGATCGGTATGCGTTCACTGCCCAGCGGCGCGTCGAGGGGCACCAGCTCGGCGATCAGCTCGCCACAGGCCACGCTGTCGCCTGGACGCTTTTTCCACACCAGCAGCCCATTGCCAGGCGAGGGCAGGTGGCTGGCACCTTCCAGCGGGTAGACCTGCACGGTGTCGATGGGCATGGCCTCGTTATCGTCGAGCCGAACCAGGCCCTCGCTGGCCAGAAAGCGCAACAGCCCCAGCGCGTCTTCGCGGGCAAGCTGGTCATCGACGTCGGCCTGGCCGCGCAACTCGATGCTGGCGGCGAAAGGCCTGGCGGTGGCATCGATAAAACCGTTTTCCACCAGCCAGTTCCACGGGCGGTTGCAGGACTCGTCGAAGGGGCGCCCGCCGGCGCTCTCTTCGAGGAATACCACGCGCATACCCAGGCACGCGGCCAGGCTCACCGCCCGTTCACGTTGGGCATGAGTGGAGTAGAGGTGCAGGACTCCGGCGGTGTCGCAGTGCAGGTCGAGCACCAGGTCGTGTTGCAGGGCATCGCGCAGTAACGCCTGGCGGGTGGCGCTGACCGCATCATGGGCGGGCAACGTCTCCAGCGCGTTGCTCAGCAACTGCTGCGGACCTTGTGCCGCGGTGGCTGCGCTTGCCAGCTGAGCATCGAGTGCCGGAATCAGATCGGGGAAGTTGCGGTTGAAGTTTTCGCCGTTGGCCAGGTTGAAGCGGCCGGCCCAGCAGCCGAACAGATTCTGCGTCAAGCCGACCGGGTTGGCGAAAGGCCGGATGACGATACGCCCGAGGATCCGGCCTTGTTCGTGCAGGTCGCCAAGCAGCTCAAGCAGGTGCTGGATCACTAATAATCCAGGGTGTTCGTCGGCATGCAGGCCCGCCTGGATGTACGCGCTGCGGGTGCTGCCTGCGCCGCTGAATTCATGGCTGACAAGGCGTAGGGAAGCGCCTGGCCCCAAGGCGGGAAGCGCTGTTTCGTGAGTCTGGATGGGCATGTGCGAGTGTCCAGATGGCGTAGAATATTTATACACCGTAGACACATATTCCACGCATGGCAATCACTTTATTGCAGCGAATCGGTACGGACTGTTGCAAAGCAGACGGCGAAATCCCGCAGCAAAGCGGGATTCGGGAGGAGGGGAATTACGAAGGGATCTAGGCGCCTGAAGCGTCGCGGGCAAGTTTCACGTACTTGTAAACCGTCGCCCGGCCCATGTTCAGGACATTGGCGACATAGTCGTAAGCGCTTTTGCCGAGGAACGCGCCTTCGGCATGCAGCGCCTCGATAAGCGCGCGCTTGTGCTCACGATCGAGGCTGTTCAGGCTCAGGTTGTGCTCGCGCAGCCAGGCATGCAGAAAGGTATTGATGCGCTCCTGCCAATCGTCACGAAACAGCGCTTCGGGCTGCGGCAGCAAGCGGCTGGCCTGGAAGAACAGGTCGAGGGCTTCTTTGGCCTGTTCCAGAATGGAGAAGTTCAGGTTGATGCAGATCAGCGCTTCGGGCGTACCGCTGTCGTCGAGCATCACGCTGCTGATCGAGCGGATCTTCTGGCCAGTCCAGTTGAGCTTCTCGTAGGGCCCAAGGCTGAGCGAACTGCCGAGGTCTCCGGGCAGGTCCTCGAGGGCGGAGTCATCGCCGATCGTGCGTTTTGAAATGTTGTTGGCGATGTGAACGACCGTCTGCGAGCGCAGGTCATGGACCACCACCTCGGCATGGGGAAACAGCAGGGTCGCCATGCAGTCGGCCATGGTCTTGTAGTTGCTGAATCGAGGGTGATCCGCTTTGGCTCTGGAGGTCATTCGGGCTACCCGTAACGAGAAAACCTGGATGCTACGCGACATCAACTTCAGGTAAAACCCTCGTTGCGCTTGCGACGACTGCCTGCGTTCCATTCTGCCCCGGCCCCCTCCATCGCAGGGGGGTAATACCCGACCGTCCAGCGCATAACTCGAAGGCCAACAACCACGACGAGTGTTGCGATGAAAATGAATTTCGCCCGTACCTTTGCCCAACTAGCCGTGCGCTATGGCGACCAGGAGGCATTGGTCAATATCGAGCGCCAGCGGCGCTACAGTTTTGCGGCGCTGCACCGGCTCACCAACCAGATCGTCAACATGATGCGCGAGAAGCTGCAACTTGGGCGCGGCGACGCCTACCTGTGCATCCTCGAAAACGACAACCTTTCACTGCTGCACACCTGGACCGCACTCAAGGGCGAGGCCGCCGCGGCCTACGTCAATTACCGCGACGCACGGGATGAGCACATCGCCCAGGTGGACCAGTTACGACCGAAAGTGGTGTTCCTGGAGAACGCGCTGCTCGATCGCTACCTCGACCTGCTGCTGGCCCGTGGTATCACCGTGGTTTGCATGGATCCACCGACCATCATGCGCGACGGGCTGCACGGATTCGATCAATTGCTGGAGGGCGTCGGCGACCACGATCCGGGTGTCGAGAGCGATCCGCGTGAGGACATTCTGGTCTATCGCTTCACCGGGGGGACGACCGGCAAGAGCAAGTGTGCGCAATACACCATGGACAACTGGCTGGCCTGTCGCGATGCCTTTTATGCCGAGAGCGAGCAGGCCTTCGATGCAGCAACCCGCCTGTTGCACATGGCGCCGATCAGCCATGGTTCGGGGCTGAGTGTGTTGGCGACGTTGTTTCGTGGCGGCTGTACGCTTACCCAGAACCTGCCGGACCTGAGCCAATGGTGCCGCAACATTGCCGCCGAACGGGTCACCGTTGGTTCGCTGGTGCCGACCCTGCTGTACCGCCTGCTCGACCTCGAGGCGGCCAGCGATCACGACCTGTCCAGCCTGCAGACGGTCTACTACGGCGCTGCGCCGATGAGCCCGGGCAAGCTCTGCCAGCTCCAGCAGCGCTTCGGCAACATTTTCCTGCAGATCTACGGTGCTACCGAGTGCCTGCAGGCGGTCGCCACGCTGGGCAAGGCCGATCACCTGCAGGCGGGTGAGAACGGCCGCCTCGCCTCGGCGGGACGGGTGGCGCCGGGCGTTGAACTGATGATTGTCGACGCCGCTGGCGAGGAAGTCGCAGCCGGGGCCACAGGCGAGGTGTGGCTGCGCAGCCGGGCGACCATCGGCGGCTACCATGGTGATCCCGAGGCGAGCGCCAACGAGTTCAGCAACGGCTTCTGGAAGTCGGGCGACCTGGGGTATGTCGATGAGCAGGGGTACTTGTTCATTGTCGACCGCAAGAAGGACATGATCATCACCGGCGGCTTCAACGTCTATGCGGTCGAGGTGGAAGCCGCACTCAATGCCCATCCGCATGTGGCCATTTCGGCCGTGGTCGGCATTCCCCATGCGCAGTGGGGTGAGGCGGTGCATGCCGAGGTGGTGGCGAGGGCGGGTACGCAACCGTCTGTGGAGGCGTTGATCGCCTACGTCAAAGCACGTTTGGGGCGATTCAAGGTGCCCAAGTCGCTGGTGTTGGTGAGCGAGCTGCCGGTCAGTCCGGTCGGCAAGGTACTGCGCCGGCAGGTACGCGAAAAGTACTGGAAGGACCAACGACGGAATATTTCCTGAGCAACCGCTGTATACGCACGGGCTGGCTGTAGGACCTTTGAGAAATGTCTGTAGTAATTTGAGAAACGTCTGATGGTTCTCCTGTTTGCCCGAGACCTATAGTTCGGCCGCCCTTTAGAGGCTCAAAAAACACATAAATGGAGTCGTCATGAAACAGTTTCTGAGCGCTGCCGTATTGGTCTCTGCTGCCGCCCTGGTTGGCGGTTGCACCAGCTACAACATCAGCCAGCCTGTCGCGCCGGTAGCCGGCGCGGTAACCACCGACCTCAAGGCTGACGTGGCGGTAGGCGAAAAGATCAGCGGCCAATCGAAAGTCAACATCCTGTTTGGTTTGATCAAATTCGGTGGTGACAGCCAGTTCGCAGACGGTGTGGCCTATGGTGGTGAGGGCGGCTCGGGTCTGGGCCTTGCAGCTTTCGATCCGGTTTCTTCGGCCAAGGCTGCCGCAGCGTTCAAAGCAGTGAAAAGTAGCGATGCCGACCTGATCGTCGCGCCGCGCTATGAAGTGTCGGTTCAGGACTACTTCGTCTTCAAGACCGTCGACGTGAAAGTGACCGGCAACAAGGGCAGCATCAAAGATATTCGTTAAGCCCCGCAGGGCTGGGTGCAACGCCCAGCCCGTCTCAGCATCGCCCTGCCTGCGACTCAGACTTCGCTGCAGACGCAGCAATTGCCTGTCATTCAAATTTACGAACTGTCTCATTTTACCTGCTGGTGCACAGCTATAGGCTGGAGGGCCGTTGATCATGCATGCGAATGGACAGTGAGCAGACGCATGGGGGAGCGCTTAACCCGAACCCGACAGCCACGAGGTAGCTCTATGAGCGAGGACGATGTATCGAAAACGTTAGCCAGAGCGAAGCCGACCACTGTGCTGTTGGTCGAAGATCATGTGTTCCAGCGCGAATACGTAGCGCAGCAGTTGCGCACAGACCTCGGTGCCGAGGTCGAGTGCGCCTCGAACGGTATTCAGGCGTTGACCCTGTTGAAAGACAAACGCTACGACCTGGTTATCTGCGATCTGGCCATGCCCGACATGGACGGCATCGTGTTTATCAAACGCCTGGCACAGTTGCATGAAAAACCCAATCTCGTCGTGCTGTCCTCGCAACCGGATTCGCTCATTCAGTTGGTGGAGCGATTGGCGATTTCACTGGGTTTCAAACAACTGAGTGCCTTGGCCAAACCGCTCAGCTCCGACCAACTCAGTGCAACCCTGCGCCGATTCGAAAGCGCACGTAGCCAGATGGCAGCGGCCTCGCATGACCGGGACGCGTCGTCAATCCCCTCGGACTCCATCGAAATACTGGAAGGGCTGATCGGTAATCAGTTCACGGCCTGGTATCAACCGCAGCATGATATCAACAGCTCCCGGATCGTAGGGGTCGAGGTTCTTGCGCGCTGGAATCATCCTTCCAGAGGCCTTCTATTACCTTCGCACTTCTTGAAAACGATCATCGCCGCGGGCTGGATCAATCAACTGAACGCGATGCTCCTGGAAAAAGCGCTAAGGGCCCAGGCCGCGTGGCGCGCGATGGGCTGGCCGCTGACGTTGTCGTTCAACATTCCGGTGTCACTGCTGTGCGAAGAAGCCCTTCCCGAGCGTTTGCTGAGCATTGTCGAACAGTGTGGAGGCGACCCCGCGACCCTGATGCTGGAGTTGACCGAGACCACCGAAACCGACGACTACAGTGACTACCTCGCGGGTGCGGCGCGGCTCAAACTCAAAGGCTTCAAACTCTCCATTGATGATTATGGAACGGGTTATTCTTCGCTATTGAACTTGATGTCGATTCCGTTTGATGAAATCAAGATTGATCAGGTTTTTGTTCAGGGTGCACATAAAAGTCCGGTGGCCCAAGCGGCGCTTGAAAGCAGTATTTCCCTGGCTAGACGGCTAAAGATGAAAGTGGTCGCGGAGGGAGTCGAAGACCCTCAGGACCTGGCGTTACTTAAAACGTTGGGCTGCGGGACCGTGCAAGGCTATCTGTTCAGTAAACCGATGGCCGCCTCGGCAATGGAGCGGCTGTTACGGGAGCGAGGAAGCGGGCGCTGAGCGTATGAGGTGTTCGCAGAGAATATAAGAATCCTCCTATTTAAGGCGCTGGGCCTGGCGGATAGTATTGCTTCATGAACACGCACGCCTCACGTCTCCAGGATAATCTGATCTTAAAGCCGGAATTTGCTTATAAGCTGATTGTTTGTCTGTCGTTTGCGTTTGTGTTTGTCGTATTAGGCGCGGTGACGATGTTTTTTTATGCATTGGTGATGTCTGAAACCTCTGTGTATCGGAAGAATTTTAATAATGGCTATACGCAAAGCCGGGACTTCTTCGAGAAAAACGAGCTATTGCTTGCCGGCATGATCAAAGGGATCGAGTTTTTACCCGCATCGACGGCGGCGGTTAAAAACCCGGAAAGGAAGCATTTTCGTTTCGATTTCCCTCCGGCACTTGACGGACGAAAAGGCAGTTTGGTCCTGTCTGCTCAGCTGCGCTGGGAGCTTCGCAAGTCGAATGTCAGTATTATTTACATGGACCGCGCAAGCGGGGCTGCACGGTATGTGTTCAGGGCCGATACAGGTCAAAGTAACGCGCTGAATGACGTGTTCGAAACGCTCAAGGACGTTGACTGGAAAAAAGAAACAGGTCATGGGCTACAGGTATTTGAGTTGGGCAATGGCAGTGACAGGAAATTTTACCTGTTCGAGCCTGTTTCGCCTCGACTGATGCCCAATACCTGGCTCGGTATCGAACTGCCGCACGTTCGCGTTCAGCAATCATTAATGACCGAAATGAACGCTGCACCGGAATTGAAGATCAATTACCTCATTCTGGATAAAAGGCGTCAGGTGGTGAGCGGTGTTCCAGCACCGGACCTGAACACGCGCAGTATGCGTATTTTTCTGGATGTCTTGAGGGATGACGGTGACGGCTTCGAAAGTTACGGTGCCCCGGTCTTTAAAGTAGCCTTGAAGAAAGAGCTTGGCGGTGGCCAGCGCTGGGTTGTTTATTATGCAAGTTACAGCGATGTGTTGTGGCAGATGCGTTACGCTGTCGTCTTCGGTATTTTGTTTTTTATAGCGTCTATTCTTTCAGCCTGTATTGTCATGCGTTATGTACGCCGCTCAGTGTTTATTCCTGCACACGCGCAGGCGCTGCAACTTCTTGAGCGCGAGGCCTTCAACCGGACCATGCTGGATCTGGCGCCGGTGGGCATCTGTGTGTTCAGCCGTGAAAGTGGAGCGCTACTGCTTCAGAGTGAAAGGGCGCGGGCCATGCTCGCCTCGTACGTCGAAGTGGATGGCTGTCGTGCAAGTTTGCGCGAGTTCTTCATGAGCATCCCCCTTGCAGAAGGTGAGACAACCCTGCGCACCGGCGTCACCACCTTCACCACCCCTGATCATACGCCACGCTACATTCATGTTTCGGTGGCAGAGCTGCACTACAACGACCAGCCGGTTCTGTTCTTTTCGTTTGTCGATGACAGCGAGCGCAGGCGCGCGGAGTTGATGCTGGCCGCGGCCAAAGAAACCGCCGATGAGGCCAATGCGGCCAAATCAACTTTCCTGGCGATGATGAGTCACGAGATTCGCACGCCGTTGTACGGTGTACTGGGCACCCTGGAGCTGCTCGCCGGCACTACCTTGCAACCGCAGCAGCGGGGCTACCTGAGTACCATTGAGCATTCCTCCAGCAACCTGTTGCACATCATTGATGACATTCTGGATTTTTCCAAAATTGAAGCCAGTCAGCTCATCCTGGAGCCCTGCGAGTTCAACCTGATTGAACTGGCTGAAGAGGTGGCCAAAAGCTTCATTTCACTGGCGCGAAAAAAAGGCGTTGACCTGTATTGCTGTCTGCAACCGGACCTGCCGCTGCTGGTCGGAGATCGGAACCGTCTGCAGCAAGTGCTGGGTAACCTGGTCAGTAACGCGGTGAAGTTTACCGACAGCGGCAAAATCGTCATTCGAGCCGGTGGCAGCGAAAATGCTGCAGGTGGTATCGATGTGTGGATACAGGTCTCGGATTCGGGTATCGGCATCGGCAAGGCGTCGCAGGACAAACTGTTTGAACCCTTTATTCAAGCCGATGATTCGACCGCACGGCGGTACGGCGGCACCGGGCTGGGCCTGTCGATCTGCCGCAGGCTGGTGGCGTTGATGGGCGGCAAAATCGAACTGGTCAGTGAAGTGGGACTGGGCAGCAGCTTCACCGTGTCGCTTGAACTGCAAAGCCCCGGGAGCGCGCAATCGATCAGCCTGGCGGGGCTGCCCACCGTTCAAGTGTTTGCTGGCGCCAATGAACAAGGTGAAACCTTGCTGGCGTTAATCGAGCACGCGGGAGGGCAAGCGCAGCCCCTGGGGCAATTGCTACCCGCTTCAGCACACAACGATTTACTCCTTGTCAGTTGGCCGCATCGTCCAGAACCGGCTTTCCTCAGCAGGTTTGCAACGGTTGTCTGGCTTGAACCGCAAGAAGCTTCGATACCGGAGTGGCGCAAAGATGGTTGGCATGTGAGCAGCCTGTGCCAGCGCGGCATTCTGCACGCATTGCAACGGGCGGGCGCAAACGCGCCCCTCGGGTTCGGATCGCCGTCAGTGTTTTTGCCCACGGTGCTCAAGACAATCCATGTGCTGGCGGTTGAAGATCATCCCATCAACCAGTTGGTGCTGACCGACCAACTGCAGCAATTGGGCTGTCAGGTGACGATGACCTCCGATGGTCGCGAGGCCTTGCAACGCTGGCAGCGGGGTGAGTCGTTCGATGTAGTCCTGACCGATGTGAACATGCCGGAGCTCGATGGTTACCAGTTGACCCGGCGATTACGTGCCGAAGGGCTTGAGGTGCCGATTGTCGGTGTGACCGCCAATGCCCAGAGCGATGAAGGTGAGCGCTGCTTGCAGGCGGGGATGGATGGCTATCTGGTCAAGCCGTTTTCGCTTTCGGGGTTGAGGGAGGCACTGCAGGCTGTGGGAATCTCTGTTTCAACAGTCTCAAAGCCCAACGTGATTGCCAAACTCGACGAGATAAAACCGCAGATGCGCGACTTGTTTATCGCGACCACTCGACATGATTGGTTGGCGATGATGAACGCAGTGACTGAGGGAAATGCCCCGGCCGTCACCCAGTACGCGCATCGTATCAAAGGTGCGCTGGCAACCATCGGTGCAATGGACACGGCTGAATTTGTGCACCTTGAAGAAATCGCTGCATCTGATGATCTGTCACGGATTCACGACTGCCTGGGACGATTGAAGGAATACTTGAACCCTATATTGGAGGCGTCAACATGACCCTTAAGGTGGTGCTGGCTGACGATCATCCGATTGTTTTATTTGGGGTGCGCATGACCCTTGAGTGCGAGCCAGGCATTGAGATCTGTGGGCAGGCGCATGATTCCACGGCACTTGCCGAGTTGCTCGATGAAGTGAAACCGGATGTGCTCATCAGTGACTTTTACATGCCGGGCGGCAAACATGGGGACGGCTTGACTCTGGTTTCGTTTGTCAAACGCCGCTATCCGGAGCTCAAGCTGATCATCCTCACCATGATGACCAACCCTTCAATACTGAAAAGCATCGTTAATGCCGGTACCGATGGTGTGCTGCTCAAGAGTGCAGGGCAGGGCAACCTGGTTGAGGCGATCCGGGCTGTTGTCCAGGGTAAAAAGTACATCGCTGCGGCAGTGAAGAGCCTGATCAATGACGCCAAGGTCGAGAATTTGAACGCGCGCGGCAAGCCGGAACAACGGGCACTGTCGAGTCGAGAGTCTGAGGTCCTGCGTCTGTTCGTGGGTGGGCACACGGTGTCCGAGATTGCCAATATTCTCAACCGCAGCGTCAAGACCATCAGCCATCAGAAAATATCGGCTCAGCAAAAACTGGGCATCGCCAACGATAAAGGACTGTACGAATACGCGTTACGCAACGGGCTGCTGTGAAGCCCGTACAGAACAGCACGTGCCGCACCGTATCGGCTACAACGCAGGCGAGTGGGTGCAGGCGGCCAGGTCCTCGAGAAACGCATGCAGGATCGGCGGTGGCGACACGCCGCGGCGGGTAATCAGATCAAACGGTGAGGTCAGGTCCAGCGCTGTGGCGCCCAGGCGCCGCATGTCGCCGGTCTTTACCCATTGCTCGGCAAAATGCACCGGAAGGAAACCGATGTAGGCACCGGAAATGATCAGGATCGCTGCCGCCTCGATGTTCTCCACCGTGGCGGC
>OEPS010000680.1_pt1 | contig 11589 bp, 8 predicted proteins | sample 1539411 | NCBI WGS metagenome assembly OEPS01 (sample SAMN02671747, study PRJEB22543) | soil metagenome | biome: bacteria | place: China:Hunan Province, Lengshuijiang City | collected 2012-10-15 | depth 0.08m m | reverse complement strand
TGGCGTTCCAGCTCACCCCGCCGTCGGTGCTGCGGACCACTCCGTACCCGGCGAGGACCAGGAAGCCGGACGACGGGCCGGACAGCGTCAGGCCGAGCACCGCGCCGGCGCTGCCGAGCGACCCCACCGCCGGCGGCCCGTTGCCGCCGGTGCTGGCGGCCAGCTTCCAGCTGTCGCCCCCGTCCGCCGAGACGTAGAGCGCCTTGTCCTGTGCCTCGTCCTGCGACCTCCCCGTGCACGCCACCCAGACCCGGGTGCCGTCGAGTGTCGCCAGGGTTGCTCCGGTCAGCGACGCGGGGCAGGGGTTGGGCGGCACCGCCCAGGTCGCCCCGCCGTCGGTTGTCTTGAGCAGCACCGCCCCGCCGGTGCTCGACCCGGCGATGAACGCGACGCTGCCACCGGCCGAGACGAGCGTCGCCGGCCCGGCGGGCAGGGCCGGTTGGCGGGCGGCGGGGACCCAGGTCACCGACCCCAGCGGCGAGGTCAGCAGCCTCGGCGTGCACTGCTCGCCGGGGCCGCACGGGTACTGCAGCGCCCAGGCAGTTGCGCCAGTGACCACCACCGGGCCGACCCATCCGGCCTGGCCGGCGCTGTGCCAGGTCGCCCCGCCGTCGGTCGTCGAGAACAGGCCGAGGGCCGACACCCAGCCCTGGGTCAGGCTGGCGAAGCGGACGGCGACCTGGGACGGGTCGGGCGGGCGCGGGGCGACGGCCACGCCGGCGGACCAGGTCCTGCCCCCGTCGCTGGTCCGGCTGACCAGGAGCTCCGGCGCCGAGCGGCCGGCGCCACCGGCGGCCCAGCCGTCGCGGGCGTCGATGAAACTGACCGAGTCGAAGGTGACCGGGGCCACCCGCGGGCCGGCGGCGGGTGACCGGGTGGCGGAGGGCCGGTTGCGTGGGGACCCGCTGGATGCCGACCCGGGGGAGGCGACCGGCGGTGTGCCCGTAGGAGCGGGACCTCCCACCGGCTCGACCAGCCGGAACACGACGAAGACGATGGCCGCCGCCGCTACGACAAAGAGCAACCGGCGCCACATGTTCGTGCCCCCCGTCTCGATGGCGGTGACGGTCGAACGCCCCTGCTTCCCCGATCGCGGCGTTCGTCGTCGCGCACAGACCCTGCGGATACGCGCTCTCGTCGTGCCGTCCGCCCGGGCGTAGGGTTGCCCGCTGCGGAGAAGTCGCTCCGGCGGCGGCACGTAGTCACTGTACGGTACGGCTGCGCTACGCTGCCGCCCATGACCACAGCCAAGCTTGCCCTGGTGACCGGCGGCGCCGGCTTCATCGGCTCCACGATCGCCCGGGCGTTGATCGCACAGGGCACCCCCGTCCGGGTCTTCGACAACCTGATCACCGGGTTCCGGGAGGTCGTCCCGCCGGAGGCCGAGTTCCAGCTTGGCGACCTGCGCAACGCCGAGGAGGTCGCCAAGGCGTGTGAAGGCGCCGACGTCGTGTTCCACCAGGCGGCGCTGCGCTCGGTGGCCAAGTCGGTCGACGAGCCGCTTGCCACCGAGGAGTCCAACGTCTCCGGGACGATCAACCTGCTGGCCGCCGCCCAGGCGGCTGGGGTGCGCCGGGTCGTCTACGCTTCCTCCTCGAGTGCCTACGGCGAGACCACTGAGGGCATCAACCGTGAGGACGCCGCCCCGAACCCGCTGTCGCCGTACGCGGTCAGCAAGCTGGCGGCCGAGTATTACTGCCGGCTCTGGACCCGGCTCCACGGGTTGTCGACCGTGTCGCTGCGCTACTTCAACGTGTTCGGCCCGGGCCAGCACCCCGAGTCGAAGTACGCCGCCCTGTTCCCCGGCCTGATCTCGGCGCTGGCCGCCGGTCGGGCGCCGGAGGTGCACTGGGACGGCGAGCAGTCCCGGGACTTCACGTTCGTCGACGACGTCGCCCGGGCCAACCTGCTGGCGGCGTCGGCCGGCCCGCAGGTCGACGGCCAGGTGTTCAACATCGGCGCCGGCCGGGCCAAGACGGTCAACGAGACGCTCACCGCGGTGTCGCAGGCGATGGGCGTGTGGATCGAGCCGGTGCGGACGCCCAAGCGCCAGGGCGACGTGCGCAGCACGCTCGCAGACATCTCGCTGGCCAGGGAGCTGCTCGGCTGGGAACCGCTGGCTGAGTGGACCGGAGCGGTGGCGGCCACGGTGAAATGGTTCACGGAGGGAACGAGACCCTCCGCCGGATAGGCGGGCGATGTGCGGCATCGCCGGCTATGCCGGCACCGACCCTCCGGGCGCCAAGCTGGTGCACCGGATGTGCAACCGGATGGTGCACCGCGGCCCGGACGAGGACGGGTACCTGTTCGGCACCGGGATCGCGCTCGGGATGCGCCGGCTGTCGGTCATCGACGTCGCCTCCGGGCGCCAGCCGGTCACGAACGAGGACGGCACGATCTCGGTCGTCTACAACGGCGAGATCTACAACTTCAAGGAGCTGACCGCCGGGCTGGTCGCCAGGGGCCATCGGTTCCGCACCGGCACCGACACCGAATGCATCGTCCACCTGTACGAGGAGTACGGGGACCGCTGCGTCGAGTACCTGCAGGGCATGTTCGCCTTCGCCCTGTGGGACGCCGGGCTGAAGCGGCTGCTGCTCGCCCGGGACCGGGCCGGGAAGAAGCCGCTTTTCTACCGCCAGACCGCCAGCGGCGTCTGGTTCGCCTCGGAGCTGAAGGCGCTGGTCGAGGACCCGTCGATGCGGCGGAGCGTCGATACCCGGGCGCTGGACGACTACCTGACCTTCGGCTACGTGCCGGCCCCCCGGTCGATCCTGAGCGGGGTGGCGAAAGTCCCGCCGGCGCACACCGTCGTCTGGCAGGACGGGAGGCTGACCGAGCGCCGCTACTGGTCGCTGTCCTACGCCGCCAAGGAGGCGATCACCGAGGGCGAGGCGATCGAGCGGGTCCGGGAGCTGATCCGCACCGCCACCCGGGCCCGGCTGATCTCCGAGCGCCCGCTCGGGGCGTTCCTGTCCGGGGGCATCGACTCGTCGCTGGTTGTCGCCGCCATGGCCGAGGCGAGCCAGGAGGTGCGGACGTTCTCGATCGGCTTTGAGGATCCGCGCTACGACGAGCGGACGTACGCCCGGTCGGTCGCCCGCGCGTTCGGCACCAACCACGAGGAGCTGGTGATCAACCCGCACCGGGCCGACCTGATCGACCTGGTCCCCCGCCTGGTGTGGCACTACGACGAGCCGTTCGCCGACTCCTCGGCGATCCCCACCTACTTCCTGGCCGAGATGGCTCGCCGCCAGGTCGTCGTGGCGCTTACCGGCGACGGCGGCGACGAGTCGTTCGGGGGCTACGACCGCTACATCGCCCAACGGCTGGCTGCCAGGGTCCCCGACGGCGGGCGGGTGGCCTCACTGGCCCTGCGCGGGGTGCGGGCGCTCCCGACCGGGGCGCACCGCTCGCGGACCCGGCGGGTCAGCCGGTTCCTGGCCTTCGCCCTGTCGCCGCCGGTGGTCCGCTACGCCGAGGCGATGGCGGTATTCAACGTCCGGGACAAAGCTTCGCTGTACTCCGAGGCCATGGGCGAGGCCACCGCGGACTTCGAGCCCTACGGCCTGGTCGCCGAGGCCTTCGCCGCCTCGGACGCGCTCGACCCCGTCGACGCGGCGATGGACGTCGACGTGCGCACCTACCTGCCGGGCGACCTGCTGGTGAAGATGGACATCGCCACGATGGCCCACTCGCTCGAGGCCCGGGCGCCGCTGCTGGACACCCGGATCATGGAATTCGCCGCGGCGCTGCCATCGTCGATGAAGGTGCGCGGCCGGACCGGCAAGTGGCTGCTTCGCCAGGCGGCGCAGGGCTGGCTGCCCGACGTCGTGCTCGACCGGCGGAAGATGGGGTTCGGGGTGCCGGTGTCGACCTGGCTCAGGGAGGACCTGCGCGACCTGACCTACGACACCCTGACCGACGGCACCGCCCGGAACCGGCCGTACTTCGACGCGGTGGCGATCGACCGGCTGCTCGAGGAGCACGAGGGCGGGGCCGACCACGGCGCCCGGATCTGGGCGCTGCTGTGTTTCGAGCTGTGGCACCGGGAGTTCGTCGACCGGCCGGCCCGGGCTCCCCGAGCAGCGCAGTCCCTGCTGTGAGCGAACCCACGCGGCTGCTCCGGGTCATCACCCGGCTCAATATCGGTGGCCCGGCACGGCAGGCGCTGATGCTGCACCGGGCATTGCCCGAGCTGGGGTACACCTGCCAGCTGGTCTCCGGGGCGCCGCAGCGGGAGGAAGGGGCGTTCCCGCCGCCGGCGGAGCGCTACCGGTTGATCGAGCCGCTGCGCCGGGAGACCGACTTCGTCGCCGACGCCAAGGCGATCCGGCAGCTGACCGCCCTGATGCGCCGTTGGGAGCCGGACATCGTCCACACCCACACCACCACCGCCGGGGGGCTGGGGCGTATCGCCGCGCGGCGGGCCCGGCTGGGGCCGGCGCCGATCCTGGTCCACACCTTTCACGGCCACGTCCTCTCTGGTTACCTGTCCGCGCCGCAGACCAAGTCGCTGGTGCTTGCCGAGCGGTGGCTGGCCAAGCGTACCGACGCCCTGATCTCGGTGTCCGAGCAGGTGCGCGACGAGCTGCTGGCGCTCGGCATCGGCCGCCCCGAGCAGTGGCGGGTGGTGCCCCTCGGTCTGGAGCTGGGCGACCTGCTGGCCGGCCCTGCGGCGGCGGCGGCGTCCCGGGCGGCCCTCGGCCTGCCCGAAACGGGGCCGGTGATCGGCATCGTCGGGCGCCTGGTCGCCATAAAGGACCACGAGACCTTCCTTGCCATGGCCGCCCGGGTTGCCGCCGATCACCCCGATGCGCTGTTCGTGGTTGCCGGGGACGGCGACCTCCGCGGGCGGTTGGTGGCCCGGGCCCGGGAACTGCTCGGTGACCGGGCCCGGTTCGTCGGCTGGGTGACCGACCTGCCGGTGCTCTACGGGGCGCTGGATATCGCCGTGCTCACCTCCCGGAACGAGGGGACCCCGGTGGCGCTGATCGAGGCCGGGGCGGCCGGGTTGCCGTCGGTGGCGACCCGGGTCGGCGGGGTGCCGGAGGTCGTGCACGACGGCGAGACCGGCTACGTGGTGCCCCCCGGCGACCCGGCCGCCCTGGCAGCGCGGGTCGGGTCGCTGATCGACCGCCCGGAGGCGGCGGCGGCGATGGGCCGGGCGGGCCGGGAATGGGTGCGCTCCCGGTTCTCCGCCCGGCGCCTGGTCGGCGACCTCGATGCCCTCTACCGCGAGCTAAAGGCCCGCAGGGAGCACTGAAGCCGACCTACCGCCCCCGGCTACAGGAAAGGGTGTCACCCCTCGGTCGGGCTCCCCGGCGGGGAGCCTGAGCAGGCCCAGGCCGCCCCCGCAGGCGATGGCCGCCGCGGACGGCCGCCGGGCCAGAAGGAAGCGGGAAATCGGCATGGTCTCTCACCTCAGTTCCGGGAGGTTTGCGACATCAGCGTAGGGCTTCCAACCCGCCGGGCGCCATGGCTAGCTGGAGCTATTTTTTCGTGACCCATTTGGGTTCCGCCTTCGCCCTGGGCGCGGGGCCAGCGCATGGTCGGCGAGAGACATAGTAGATGGATGGTTAACGCCGCTGATCGGGAGGGTGCTTTCAGGGCACTATTCGTGGCGGGGTACGGCGCGCCCGCCTCCACCGGGCTCGGGATCGGCTCGCTGCTCGCCTCGAGCTTCCCCGAGCACGGACCACGAGGTCACGCTCCGGGGTCGCCCGACATGAACCCGATGAGGACTGACGAGGAGGCGGAGGCGATGGATGACTGGGGACGGGTAGTCGACGACGAATTGCTGGCGGCGCTGCGGCGAGCGGCACCCGAGCCCCCGGCTGGCCTGATGGAGCCCGGGCTTCCGGAGGCGACACTGCTCCTCGAGCGCCTCATTGCTCAGAGCGAGCCCCGACGTGCCGCCAAAGCTCGCGGGCACTCTACCGCCGCCATGACGGATCGCGACAGCACCGTCAGTGAGGACATCGCCGGAGAGATCTCCGTTGAATCGGTCCCCGTGCTTGCCTATGCGACCACACGGCCACCGGGGCGGCGGCGGGCAGCAACTTGGGCTGGAGCCGCCTTTATGGCCGCGGTTGTAATTACCGTTGTTGCTCTGTTTGTGTCCGGCGCTCAGCGTGGGAGCCAGGAGCATCTCATTGTCGGAGGAGGCCCGTCCGGCTCACCGGGTTTGCCCTCTTCTATAGGCGATACCGCATCGGCTTCGCAGAAGGCCGCTGCCGAGGCCTTTGCCCGCTCGGTCATGGCATCAGTGAGCGTGCCGGCGGGAGCCGCCGTCTTTTCCGGCCCGATACCGGCTCCGCTGGCTTCGCCCGAGGTGGTGATCTCCGCTCCCAGCCTCACGATCGACGACTACCGGCTTTGGACGGTTCCGCTCACGGCCGCTGAGCTTCTGTCGTATGCGAAATCCCATGCACCGGGAGACATCGTCGAGTCGGGTGGGGGCCGCCAGCAGCCCAGTACATTGTGGTCGGGGTGCAGTCTCCGGCTTCGACCCAGTCGGCCATGGTCGTCTACGCCGCTCTGGCCACGGGTGCCGGCTCGCTCCTGCGCGTCGATGTTGTCGTGACCTTCCCCCCGGAGCGCACGGCTGGCGAGTACGTGGCCACCGCCGACCGGGCAGTTTCTGTCGCCTGGGTTCCCGGCCTCGCCACGACGCTGAACCCTTCGCCGGCCAGTCGAGTGGTTACCGATCCCAGCTCCGTGGTGGCTCTCGCCAGGTTCTTCAACGAGCTCCCAGCAATCAGTGCATCCCAGCTCACCTGCGACCTGACGGCCAGGATTTACACAGTGACCTTCGCGCCTTCCCCAACCGCTCCGGCCGATTTTGTCGCACGCCAAACGTGTGACGGCTGGTCGATCGTCGTACGGGGGAAGACCGCCACGGATCTCCAGGACTCGCCTGCGCTCGAGGCGGCGCTGACGTCCATCGCTGGGTAGTCCTCCCGGCCCACGGACAGCAGGATTCCTGGTGGGCGGACACCCTGTCGACGACGAGCGGTCGGGGGCTGGAGTTTCGTGGCCCGATGGGCCCGGGAACGGCGGTACAATCGGGATCAACGTGTCCCCGAGGTGCACGGGAGGTGATCGCCTTGAGATCGGCTTAGTTGGCCCCGTTCCGTCGCTGCCTGGCCAGCGACCCGCTGAAGGGAAGGGAACGGGTTGCGGCGCCGTCGGGCGCTGCATGTCCTGCAAATCCATCGCTTGACTCACGAAGGAGTCACTTCATCATGGCTAACACCTACGCGTGCGCCAACGCCGGCGCGGGCACCTGCGGCTTCCACACCACCTGGACGGACGAGTCCGACCTCCGCCGCCAGCTCGCCAACCACCTGGTGACCGTCCACAACGTGGCGACGCCCACTGCGACGATCGTCAACTACCTGGTCAAGGTCGCCAAGGACATGTCGAGCCCGGCGGCGAGGAGCTGACCGCCTGACGTTGGTGCGCCCCGGGCCGGGCCGTTGCGCCCGGCCCGGGCGCGTCCGGGCCTTCGCTGGCGAGGGCAGCAGGCATGCGGGAGGATCAGCCTATGGAGGCGCCGAGGTCGTCGCTCAGGCTCTCGGTGGCCCTGTGCACCTACAACGGCGCCGCATACCTCCCGGACCAGCTGGCGAGCATCGCCGCCCAGGACCGCCCGCCGGACGAGCTCGTTGTCACCGATGACGGCTCGACTGACGCCACCGTCAACGTGCTCGAGACGTTCGCCTCCACCGCCCCCTTCCCGGTGCGGGTCACCCAGAACCCGGCCAACCTCGGCTTTGCCCAGAACTTCGCCAAGGCGATCTCGCTGTGCGAGGGCGACCTGATCGCCATGTGCGACCAGGACGACGTGTGGAAGCCGGCGAAGCTGCGGGCGGCGGAGGAGCTGCTCGCCGGGGACCCCGGGGTCGGCCTGGTCTGCTCCGACGCCGAGCTGGTCGACGCCGGGCTCCGGCCCACCGGTGGGACGCTGTTCGGGCGGCTCGGGCTCAAGCCGGAGGAGCGCGACCTGCTCGCCGGCGACCGGGGGATCGCGGTGCTGCTCAACCGCAACGTGGCCATGGGGGCCTCGACGACGTTCCGCAGCCGGTTCCGGGAGCCGATCCTGCCGGTCCCCCCGGGCTGGCACCACGACTGGTGGGTCGCCTTTGTGGTGTCGCTGCAGGCCCGGGTGGCGATTGTCGACGAGCGGCTGCTCAGCTACCGCCAGCACGGCGCCAACGCCCTGGGCGCCCCCGAGGCAGAGCTGACCGGCAAGCCCCGGCTGACGATGGTCCCGCCCCGGACGGCCCAGTTCCTGCGCGAGGAGGAGCAATGGCGCGGCGCGCTGGAGCGGATCAACTTGCTCGATCCGGCTGCGACCCGCTTCCTGACGCCGGAGGACCGGACGTTCTTGGCGGCCAAGGTTCGCCACCTGCGGATGCGGGCCGGGCTGCCGGTCGAGCGCTGGCGGCGGGTCGGCGGGGTAGCCACCGAGCTCATGCGGGGCAACTACCGGCGCTACTCGTTCGGGGTCGGGAGCGCGGCCAAGGACCTGTTGGTGTCGCTGAAGGTCAGCTCTGAGGGGGGTCCGGTAGGCCCCGCTGATCGGGCGCCAGGTTCGGGTTGACGTAGCGGTCGACGATCCCGTCGGGCCGCGCTATGGGCTCCAACCGTTCCGGCGACAGGAACCTCGCGAACGGCCAGTAGACGTTGCGCAGCCCCCGCTGGTGGGCGCCCAGGGACAGGCCGGCGCAGTCCAGGGCCGCCCCGGCACGGGCCAGCTCGGCGGCCAGGCCCACGGTGAGGGCGACGATGCTGCCGGCGGCCACGAGGTTGCGCGGCCAGGCCACCTGGCTGGCCCGGGTGAACCGGGACCAGCGATCGCCGGCCAGCAGCGGCCACAGCCGGTCGCCCGCCGCCCCCCAGCCGATCCCGGCGCTGGTTCCCCAGGCGTCGAGCACCGCCGGGGTGACGCAACCCACGCCCGGCTGGACGGCGACCCCGGCCAGCTCGGCGATCCAGGTCGGGTGCAGCGGACGGCCGGAGACTTCGACCACGACGATCACGTCCTCCGGCGGCAACTGCCCCACCGCGTGCAGGTCGTCGAGGATGTCGAGGGCCGGGTAATCGGCGGCCGACTGCAGCTCGCCCAGGAACCGCCCTGGCCCGGCGGCCAGGTGCACTGCCGGCGGGGTGGACGGCTGGTAACGGACCCGGTAGTTCGTCGGGTAGTCCGGGATCCGCTCCACTTCGGCGGCGATCCCGTTGCGGGTGAGGTACTCGCTGAGCGCCCGGTAGCCGGCATCGCCGGCACCCTTCTTCCGCCGGGCGCCGGTCGAGGTCGATCCCTCGGCGAAGCGCCAGTGGTAGCTGAACCGCGGGACGTGGGCGATCACCGGGTCATGGTCGAGGGCACGGAGGATGAAGTCGTAGTCCTGCGCCCCCTCGAAGCCGGGGCGGACCCGACCGATCTTGTGCACCAGTTCGGTCCGGGCGACGACGAAGTGGGCCAGGTAGTTGCCGTACAGGAACAGGTCCCGGCACCAGCCGGGTTTGAAGAACGGGTGGCTGCGGACGTCGCCGTCGTCGCTCAGCTTGTCCTCGTCGCTGAAGAACAGCTCGATACCGGGGTTGGCAGCCAGTCCGGCCGCCACCTCGTTCAGCGCCCCCGGGGCCAGCGTGTCGTCGTGGTCGAGGAAGGCGACGAAGTCCCCGCGGGCCGCCTCGATACCGGCATTGGTGTTGCCGGCGATGCCCCGGTTGCTGTCCAGCCGGATCAGCTGGATCCGGTCGTCCCGGAGCGCCTGGGCGGCGATGGCCTCCGACCGGGCCGGGTCGGTCGACCCGTCGACCAGGCAGAGCCCCCAGCGCGGGTAGGTCTGGGCGAGGACCGAGTCGATGAGCGGGACCAGGTATCGATCCGGGGTGTTGTAGGCCGGCACCACGACGCTGATCAGCGGCCCGCCCGGCGGTGCCAGCGGGGACCAGAGGCCCGGCTCCACCGAGGCGATCCACCGCTGGAAGGCAGCGTTGGCCGCGCCCTCGCTGCGGTCGATGAGCGACATCGCGAGCTGGCGGCGGCGGGTGCCTCCGGGCAGCACCACCCGGGCCGCGCGCTTGAGCCGGGTGACGGTGCCGGCCAGCAGGCGGTCAGCCAGGGATTCGTTGGCCGCGTTGGCGGCGACGGTGAGCTTGTTGGGCCGGGACGGGCTCATCGCGGGCCATGATGCCGGGTTCGCCGCCGGGTCGCCTGGAGCGGCCGGTCCGGCGAGGTCGTCTCCCTACAATGACCGGCAATGGCCACCGCCTGGCAGCGAATCGAGAGCGCCGTGGGACGCCTGCTCGGTCGCGTCGGCTTGGTGCCCCACAGCCGGCCGCCCTTTGTCACGATCGATCCGCGGGCGTTCCGGTACCGGCAGGACCCCAGGCTTGCCGAGGCGCTCGGTGCCGAGCTGATGGGCCCCACCGTCTGGGAACCTGCGGGTGCGCCGGTGATCCCCACCGGCGAGCTCGCCGAGATCTTCGTCTCGACGCCTGGGTTTCACAAGTGGCCCCACTACCTGCCGGTGTACGAGCGAACGCTTGCCGCCCTGCGCCACAGGCCGGTCCGCCTGCTGGAAATCGGCGTCTTCGAAGGGGGCTCGCTGGCCGCGTGGCGCCGGTACCTCGGCCCGGAGGCCACCCTGGTGGGGATCGACATCGATCCCGCCTGCGCCGCCCATGGAGACCCCGCACACGGCACCTACGTGCGCATTGGTGCTCAGCAGGACGCTGACTTTCTCCAAGCGGTCGTTGACGAATTCGGACCGTTTGACGCGGTCATCGACGACGGCAGCCACATGGCGTCGCACCTGGTCGCCAGCTTCCGCTTCCTCTTCCTTCATGGGCTTGCTCCGGGCGGCGTCTACCTTGCCGAGGACCTGCAGACCAGCTACTGGCACCACTACCGGGATGCCAGGCCGTCATTCGTCGAGGTGGCCAAGGGGCTGGTTGACCTGCTCCACGCCCAGTACCACGACCACGCCGCCCTGGAGCCCGACTTCCGGCCGGGCAGCGAGGCCGGTGGCCGGGAGCTGACGGTACCGCTGATCGCCCGCTGGCTCGACTCCGTCGAGTTTCACGACGGCCTGGTGGTGATCCGCAAGGCCAACGGCTTGCGCAAGCGGGCCGTCAGCGTGCGCCACTGATCCTGTATGCGCGCCGCCTTCCTCATGCCCTACCCGACCGGGCTGGCGCCCGGCCAGCGCTACCGCATCGAGCAGTGGCTGAGCCTGCTGGCGCCGGGTGCGCTGGACGCCACGATCCTCCCGCTGTTCAGCCCCGATGCCTACCGGCACCTGTACGAGCCGGGGGGCATTGGCCGCAAGGGGGCCCAGACCGCCGCCGCCCTGGGCCGCCGCCTGGTGCAGGCCGTCACCGCTGCCCGCGCCGACGTCGCCGTGATCTACCGCGAAGCCTTCCCGTTTGGCCCGGCGCTGCTCGAGCGGTTGCTCGAGCGACGGGTTCCGTTGGTGTTCGACTTCGACGACGCCCTCTGGCTGCGCGAAACCAGCGCCGCCAACGCCTGGGCGCGGCGGTTCAAGTCGCCGGACAAGGTGGGCGACATCG
>OEPS010000677.1_pt1 | contig 11650 bp, 7 predicted proteins | sample 1539411 | NCBI WGS metagenome assembly OEPS01 (sample SAMN02671747, study PRJEB22543) | soil metagenome | biome: bacteria | place: China:Hunan Province, Lengshuijiang City | collected 2012-10-15 | depth 0.08m m | reverse complement strand
CGAGCAGGGTGTAGCTGAGGTCGCCGATCAGCTTGATCAACAGGCCGAACAAGGTGAACAGGAACAGCGCGCCAAACACCACCGGATAGTCCCGCGACACCGCCGCTTCGTAACTCATGCGCCCGAGGCCATCGAGGTTGAAAAGGGTTTCGATCAGCAAGGAGCCAGCGAAAAACACTTCGATCAGCGCCGACGGCACACCGGCCACCACCAGCAGCATGGCGTTGCGAAACACGTGGCCGTAAAGCACGCGGCGTTCGGTCAAGCCCTTGGCCCGTGCGGTAATCACGTACTGGCGGCTGATCTCGTTGAGGAAGCTGTTTTTGGTGAGGATGGTCAGGGTGGCGAAGCCACCGATGACCAGCGCCGTGACCGGCAACACCAGATGCCAGAGGTAGTCGCCGACCTTGCCCAAGGTGCTGAGGCTGTCGAAGTTATCCGACACCAGCCCCTGCACCGGGAACCAGTTGACGTAGCTGCCGCCGGCGAACACCACGATCAGCAGAATCGCAAACAGAAACGCCGGCATCGCGTAGCCGATGATGATCGCGGTGCTGCTCCAGACATCGAATGCGCTGCCGTTCTTGATCGCTTTGCGGATGCCCAACGGGATCGAAATCAGGTAGGTGATCAGCGTCGCCCACAAGCCGAGCGACAACGACACCGGCAGTTTCTGCAGGATCAGATCGGTGACCTTGGCACCGCGAAAGAAACTGCTGCCCAGGTCCAGCTGCGCGTAATTTTTCAGCATCAGCCACAGGCGTTCGTGCATCGGCTTGTCGAAACCGTAGTGGTGTTTGATTTCCTCGATCAGCGCCGGGTCGAGGCCACGGCTGCTGCGCCCGGCACCGCCCGTCGCAGCGACTTCGCCACCACCGCCCATGCAGTGCCCGCCGAAACCTTGTAGGCGTGCAATGGCTTGTTCCACCGGGCCGCCCGGCGCGGCCTGCACGATGAGGAAATTGACCACCAGGATGCACAGCAGCGTAGGGATGATCAGCAGTAAACGTCGACTCAGATAACGCAGCATGTCACTGGCCCCCCGCAAGCTGGGCGTGCATCTGTTGCGTGGTCAACGGCTTGGCCGAGACCTCCCACCAGGTGTTGAGGCCTTCGTCGTAAGCCGGTTGCACCGGCGGCATGCCGAAGCGGTTCTGATACACCGTCGGCGTGCCTTTGGAGTAGTAGTTGGGAATCATGTAGTAACCCCATTGCAGCACCCGGTCGAGGGCGCGGGCGTAATGCACCATGGCGTCGCGGGTGTCGGCCTTGACCAGCCCGTCGATCAGTTGATCGACCGCCGGGTTGGCCAGCACCATTGAGTTGGAACTGCCGACCTGCGTGGCACTTTGCGAGGCGTACAGGCTGTACAGTTCGCGGCCGGGGGAGACGATCGGATCGCCACTGCGCGGGAAACTGGTGACGATCATGTCGTAGTCTCGGGCGTTGAGCCGATTGACGTATTGCGCCGAATCGATCCGGCGCAAATTCAGGGTGATACCGATCTGCGCGAGGGTGCGTTTGAATGGCAACAGCATGCGGTCGAAGCCGCCCTGACCGTCGAGGAAGGTGAACGCCAGCGGCTCGCCAGCGGCGTTGACCAATCGGCTGTGTTGCGGCGTCCAGCCCGCCTCGGCGAGCAGTTTCAGCGCCTGCAATTGCTTGTCGCGTATGTAACCGCTGCCGTCGGTTTTCGGCGCCTGATAGACCTCGGTGAACACCTCGTCCGGGATCTGCCCGCGCAACGGTTCGAGGATCTTCAATTCCTCGGCGTCGGGCAGGGCGGTGGCGGCCATCTCACTCTTGGGCCAGAAGCTGTTCTGACGCACGTAGAAGCCGCGCATCATCTGCTTGTTGGTCCACTCGAAATCCCACAGCAGACTGATCGCCTGACGCACGCGGCGATCCTGAAAAATCGGGTTTTGCAGGTTGAACACGAAGCCTTGCGCCGCCGTGGGTTTTTCCGGGGCGAGAATCGCCTGTTGCAAACGCCCGTCACGCAATGCCGGGCTGTCGTAGCCGACCACGTAACCGGACGAAGAAAACTCGCGGTTGTAATCGAACGCACCGGCCTGCAGCAGTTGGCGAGCGACGTCGGTGTCGCCGTAGAAATTCACCGTGAGCGTGTCGAAGTTGTACATCCCGCGACTGACCGGCAAGTCCTTGCCCCACCAGTCCGGGTCGCGCTGGAAACTGATGCTGCGCCCGGCGTCGACCTTGCTCACGCGATACGGGCCGCTGCCCAGCGGCGGTTCGAAGCCGCCGCCGTTGGCGAAATCGCGCGTCTTCCACCAGTGTTCGGGCACCACGCGCAGCGTCGCCAGGTCCAGCGCCAGGGTGCGGTTGAGGTTGTTCTTGAAGGTGAAACGCACCTGCCGTGGACCTTCGATCAGCACGTCCTGCACGTCGGCGTACTGCTGGCGATAACTGAGGCTGCCCTTGGTCATCAGCAGGTTGAAGGTGTAGCGCACGTCTTCGGCGGTGATCGGCGTACCGTCGGCGAAGCGGGCCTTGGGGTTGAGGGTGAAGCGCACCCAGAGCCCCTCGGGATCGCGTTCCATTTGTTGCGCGACCAGTGCGTAAACGGTGTAGGGCTCGTCCAGCGAACGAAACGCCAGCGGCGCATACACCCAGTCGTTGACCTGCACCACGGAAATGCCTTGATCGGCATACGGGGTGATGTAGTTGTACTGGCCGATTTCCATCGACGCCCGGCTGAGCGAACCGCCCTTGGGCGCGTCGGGATCGACGAAATCGAAATGCTGGAAACCCGCCGGATACTTCGGCGCTTCGCCGTACACCGTCAACGCATAACCGCCGCCGGCCAGCGCCGAAGTGCCAGTGCACAGCAGCGCACTGCCCAAAAGCAGGCCCGCCATGTTGCGCAAAAAACTCATGAGGTCACCCTGAAAATCCCTGAAGAAACCCGGTTCCCATGTGGGAGCTGGCTTGCCAGCGATAGCGGTATGTCAGTGAAGTACATGTCGACTGATACGACGCTATCGCTGGCAAGCCAGCTCCCACAGGTTTTTTTGGCGCTCGTTCTTTAGAAGTGATACGTCATGCGCGCAAACAGCGTGCGGCCCAGCGGGTCGGTGTAGCGCGGGTCATAGCCGCTCTGGAAGTTGTAGGCCTGGTTGGAGAACGGTGGGTTGCGGTCGAACATGTTCTTCATCCCGGCATCGACATCCAGCACCTTGTTGAAGGTGTAGCCGGCCGACAGGTCCCACACCGAATACGACGCCACGCGTGCGTGGGTATCGCGGTCGTAGTCGTTGTAACCGGTGGTGAAGCGGTTGGTCAGCGACGCCCTTGCGGCGCCGAAGGTCCAGCTGCCGGTGAGGTTGTGTTTCCAGCGCGCGATCACGCCGTCCCCTTCGAAGTCGCCAACCTTGTCGGTGAACGGGCCTTTGATGGTGCTCTGGAAGTCGTACTCGTCCACGTAAGTGCCTTGCAGCCCCAGACCGAACTGGCCGTAAGGGGTGTTCGGGAAGCGGTAGTCCAGCGACACATCGACGCCGTTGGTTTCGACGATGCCGAGGTTGGCATTGCCGGTGACGATGTAGTTAAGCGTGCCGTCGGCGTTGCGCACGAAGCGATCCGGGTAGCTGCCGGCCTGATCGAACACGGTGGACTCGGGGAACGGCTGGATCTGGTTGGAAATATGAATCCACCAGAAATCCAGGCCCACGGAAAGGTTGCTGACCGGTTGATAGACGAAGCCCAGCGTCACGTTGCGCGCCTTCTCCGGAGCCAGATCTTCATTGCCGCCGATCTGATTGAGGAACTGCTGACCGCAATCGCGCCCGCCGTTGCCGCCCGGTTGCACCACGCCGCCGGTACACAGCACCGGATCGTTGTAGTAGCCCTGGGTGTAGGTGATGCTGCGTGGCGAATACAGCTCGTAGAGCGACGGCGCCCGGAAGCCTTCGCTGTACGCGCCACGCACCACCAGCTCTTTGAGCGGCTGATAACGGAACGAGTATTTCGGGTTGGTGGTGCTGCCGAAGTCGCTGTATTTGTCGTGACGCACAGCGGCGGACAGTTCGAGGCTGTCGAGCACCGGCACATTGATTTCGGCGTACGCGGCTTTCACGCTGCGGTCGCCCTCGACGCTGCCGGCCGGGTCGATACCGAGGCTCTGGATGTCACCGGCAAACGACTCGAAATCCTGATGGAACTTCTCTTTGCGGTACTCGCCACCCAGCGCCAGACCGGCCGGCCCGGCACCGAACCAGTCTCCGATCTCGCGACTGACCCGCCCGTCGAAACCGGCCACGCGGCCGACGGCGGTGGAGTAGGCGCCGTGGTACATCGCTTGATCGATGTATTGCTGACCGGCGCTGGTCTGCGGGCCGAACGGGTTGAGCAGACCACTGGCCAGACCGTTGATCATCGCCTGATCGCTGACATAGCCGCTGGTGACGCTGGAGACGATTTTGTTCTGGTTGTACGAGGCGCCGACGTTGTAATCCCAGCCGCCGACCAGGCCGTCGAAGCTCAACAGAAAGCGCTGGCTGGTGTTCTGGTCTTTCGATTCCCGTGGGCCGGCGGCGGTTTCGCGCCAGTTCACATCGACCGGTTGCGTCGGGTCGAGGGCGAAGCCCGTCGGGCCAGGCGTGATGCCGTTGCCGGGGTAGTACGGCGACGAGGAATCCAGGCTCAGGCCGGTGAGCGGGGCCGGGCCGACCGCCGTGGCGTTGTTGTTGCGTGACCAGAAGTATTCGAGGTTGACGTTGTGATCGTCGCCGAGTTTGCCGGTGGTCTTGCCGAAGAACGAGGTCTTCTCGGTTTGCGGAATCAGGTCGATGTATTCGCGGGTGCTGAAGCGGCACAGGCCATCGCGCGCGACCAGGTTCGGACCATTGCAATTGCTGTTGGCCAACGGGTTGGTGGCGTTGCCGTTCTGGCTGTAGTTGCCGGGGAACGCGGTGCCGGAGGTCTGGTCCAGGCCACGACCAGGGTCGTAGTCGCGGGCGAAGGAGCGGTCGTTGGCGTCGAGGTTCTGTTGCTTGTTGTAGTTGAACACGCCGAGCACGTTGAAGCGGTCTTCTTCCAGATCGCCATAGCCCCAACTGGCGCTCATGTCTTTGGTGGCACCGCCGCCGCTGTGGGTCGGGGTTTCGCCACCGAGGGTGAGCTGGCCGTCGGTCAGGGATTTTTTGGTGATGAAGTTGATCACGCCGCCGATGGCGTCGGTGCCGTACAGGGCTGATGCGCCGTCGCGCAGAACCTCCACGCGCTCGATGGCGGCAAACGGGATCATGTTCAGATCCACCGCGCCGCCGGCCGAGTTGGTGCCGGACAAGGCATTGTTGGCCAGGCGCCGACCGTTGAGCAGCACCAGGGTCTTGTTCGCGCCGATGCCGCGCATGTCGGCAAACGAAGCGCCACCGGTGGCGGCGCCGACCGAGCCGGCGCTGTTGTTGATCGACTGGCTGCCGGTGATCCGCTGCACCAGTTCGGCGGTAGTGGTCACGCCCTGTTTGCGCAGCTCATCGGCTTTCAGAATGGTGATCGGCACGGCCGTTTCCGCATCGACCCGGCGAATCGCCGAGCCGGTCACTTCCACCCGTTGCAATTGTGTGGTCGGTGCCACCACTGCGGCTGCAGCGGGGACGGCGACGTTGTCGTCCTCGGCGGCTTGCACGGTCCCGGCGCCCATCCCCATGGCCACCAGGTACAACGGAACAAAACGGTGACGAGAAATCGTTGCCACCAAAGGTTTGAGCGTGAAGCGTGGAGTGTTCATCAGCATGGTTGTTTCCGACTTGATCAGACGTTATCGAATTGGCCTTGTGAGCCCCTCATTGCTCCGCTTTCGGTGATACCGCATGCGGAAAGCCACTTTCTTCAAGCAAGCCGATCCCCTCCGAAGACGTCTGGCGTTTTTCGGTCGGCTGATTGCGACGGGAAGCGGTTCGCGGTGTCGGGCGCGTTTCTCAACGCGCGCCCGGCACCGCACTCAGTGGGTGGTCATCACCGAAATCTTGCTGATGCCCGAGCGTTCGATGGACGCCATGGCCTTGGCCACCTGGCCGTAATTGACGTTGGCGTCGGCCTGCAGCTGCACGCGCACTTCGGCGTCCTTGGCCTTGACCTCCTTGAGACTGGCCTCCAGCGATTCCGGTGCCAGTTCGGTTTTCGCCAGGTAGAACTTGCCGTCCTGATCGACGCTGACCACCACCGGGTCTTTCTTCTCGGCGGGGGCGACGGCGTCGGTTTTCGGCAGGTTGACCTTGATCGCGTTGGTCATCAGCGGCGCGGTGACGATGAACACCACCAGCAGCACGAGCATCACGTCCACCAGCGGCGTGACGTTCATTTCGCTGAGTACTTCATCGCTGTCTTGGGTCGAAAAGGACATCAGCTGGCCTCCCGCACGGCGGCAGTGGTTTTGCTGGCGATGGCCTGGCGGCTGATGGAGAACGCGCTGCGCGAGGCGAGGGCATCGAAGTCGTGGGCGAAATCATCCATGTCCGCCGAGGCCAGTTTCAGGCGGCGCAAAAAGAAGTTGTAAATCAGCACCGCCGGGACCGCGACGGCGATCCCGACGCCGGTGGCGATCAGCGCGTGACCGATCGGGCCGGCGACCGCTTCAAGGCTCGCCGAGCCGGTTTCGCCGATGCTTTGCAGGGCTTCCATGATCCCCCACACGGTACCGAACAGGCCAATGAACGGCGCGGTGCTGCCGATACTGGCGAGGATTGCCTGGCCGTTTTCCAGCGAGCGGCGTTCCTTCTGAATCTGCTGGCGCAGGTTGCGCTCCAGGCGATCGGAACGGTTGATGGTGTGCGCCAGTTGTTGCGTGGTCCGTGGCGATTCTTCCACCAGCAAGGCTTCGAAACCGCTGCTGGCGATGCGCGCCAGCGAGCCCGGATACTGGCTGGCGTGCTCGGCCGCGGTGAGCAGATCCGGCGCGCCCCAGAAGGCTTTGCTGAACTGTTTGTTCTGGGCTTTCTGGCGCAGGTATTGCGCCGACTTGACCAGCAGGATCGCCCAGCTGACCACGGAAAACAGCACCAGGCCCCAGAGCACACCGGGGACAATCATCGAAGACAGTGAATTGTTCATCGCTACACCTCGCTTGCATTAAGTCGGTTGTGAGTTGGGTTTGCCGTTATTGCGGCAATTTGAAATCGATGGTCTGGGTGGCAAAGCCGTCAATCGGCGTGTCACCGCGTTTGGCCGGAATGAACTTCCAGTTCTTTACCGCCGCGACGGCGGCGTCATCCAGTTGCGGTTTGCCGCTGGACTTGGTCACTGTCACCGAACCAGCACGTCCGTTGGCCAACACCTGAATGCGCAGCACCACGCTGCCTTCCCAGTTGCGCCGCAGCGCCAGTGACGGGTACTCCGGCGGCGGGTTGCCAAGGCTGGCAAGGCCGGAAATCGCGGCCGATTCCTTGACCGGGCCCGGCGCGGCGGCCGGGGCCGGTGGCGCGCTCGGTGTCGCCGGCGCAGCGGGAGCGGCCGGTTGTGCCGGGGCGGGCGGGGCTTTTGGCGGCTCGACCTTCTTCACCGGTTTGGGCTTCTCGAGCGGTTTCGGTTTTTCGATCGGCTTGGGTTTCTCCACCGGTTTGGGCGGTGGCTTGACCGCGTCTTCGTCCTCCACCGGTTGTTCCGGCTCCGGAGGTGGAGGGGGCGGTGGTGGCGGTGGTGGTTCCGGTGTGGGCGGTGCCGGTGGCGTCGGGCTGCTCAGCTCGACGGTCATTTCCGGAATCTGCGGCGGCGTCGGCAGGGGCTCGGGCCGGGTCTGCTGGAAAAACCACCAGGCACCGCCGTGTATCAGTGCCGATACCGCCACCAGCAACAGCATCTGCTGCTTGTTCAACCCGCCGGGCTGCGAAGTGTTGGCCGTGAAGGCCGGTCTGCCCGGTGGTGGCGGGACTGGCGCGTCCCGTAACGGCCCCGGCAGGGTTCTGTGCTTTACCGCATCGTTCATTAAAGCTCCCTCGGGTTGATGAAGGGCAATAAGGTGCCGTCCGAACATTTCGTTGATGTTCGAGTGGGTGGGTGTAACTTTCTTTTGGGTGTACGCAAGCCGATAGTTGAACTATCTATTGAATAGGCTTGTGCAGGCTTACTGGCTTAACGCCAATGACTTCGTTTGTTCATTCGCCATTCCCTGGTGTTGTTCTGTATCGGTATGGATTGTTTCAATGGTCGTGATTCATTTTGCAACCGCTGTGCCAAATATTGCTGAAATGTAGCGCGGTTATTTCATGGCTGTTACCCATGTCGCATTTATATAAATTTTACAGACAGTCCCCATTTTATTTAGTGCATGACTGTCCGCGGCCCCGAACGCCGGGGCTTTTTTGCAGGCGAGTCAGACCGGGCGCTGTATCGGCCGGATTAGCCAGATAGAGCCGCTGAGCTCGGGTCCTCCAGGGCGCTTGATGGTGCGCGACGGACTGATTTGGTGCGGGTCAATGTTTTAGCGGGTCACGGCGCATGTTCCTTGTTTTTGTTTAAATGAAATCAGTATTCCGGATCTGCGTTAGTTGCGTGTGCAGGAACGCTTTTGGTGCAATTAAAAAATCAATTGAAGTTATTGTTCGACAATTTGGCAGTCGCTGATTAACTCAGTGCTGGCTCAACAACTTCATGGGTCTTATTTAAAAAATAAATATCACGCTGCCGTCGGCGCATTATTCAGCGCCAGCAGAGTGGTCGGTTATCAGGTTCAGGTAATGACGTAAATGCGCGGGTGGCCGGTGCTGTTCAGGTGAACTCGACATTGCGCGGATGGGTATAAACAGGCCGTGAAACGGCAGAACGATTGAAGATTCACGCAGTGACCTCCTTGTTGCCAGTTCGGATACGCGAACTTTTGGTCCGGTATCGCACCTTACAAGAACGCGGATAGCGTTCGATGATTGCTCTTGGTGCGGGATGGGCACCGCCAGCGCAGTTTTGCGGGGTTTGAATTCGCAAGTCGCGAATGCATGGGAAAAACGTGCCAAAGCCGATACACCCGCTATAAATAGGGCTACACAGATCCGTCGAGATCGAGGAGGGGGCATGTATCAACTGTACGGACATCGCAATTCGGGTGCTGCAGCCATCGAAGCAGCGCTGGAGTTATGCCAGATCGCCTATCGCTTCATCGATATCGAAGCTTCGAGCGAGGCGGCCGAAGCCCTGGCGCGCCTCAATCCACTGAAACAGGTGCCGACCCTGCAGTTGCCCGATGGCAGTGCGATCACCGAGAGTGTGGCGATTCTGATTCATCTGGGCCTGAGTTTTCCCGAGTCCGGTCTGTTGCCCGCCAAGGCGGCTGATCGCGATCAGGCGATTCGCGGCATGGTCTACATCGCGAGCAATTGCTACGCGGCCATCGGCGTCATCGATTACCCCGAGCGCTGGCTGGTGATGCCGGACGAAGCCTCACGACAGAATCTGATGGCCGGTGCCCGCGAGCGCTTGCACTGGAGTTGGGAAGTATTTGCCGACCAGTTTTCCGCCGAGTTGTACCTGGACGACGAGACGCCCGGCGCCCTGGACGTGCTGGCAGCGGTGGTGACGCGCTGGTCGGGGAGTCGCGAGCACCTGCGCCAGACCCGCCCCGGGTTCTACGCATGGTTGCAGCGCATTGACCGGCACCCGGTGCTGGCGCCTGTCTTCGCCCGGCATTGGCCGGTTTGACCACCACAAGATCCTGTAGTGAGGGGATTTATCCCCGATGTGGCACGAAGCACCCCCAAAAAAGCTGGGACCGCTACGCAGTCCATCGGGGATAAATCCCCTCACCACAGGGCTCACTCCTAAAGGAGGGAGGGATTTATTCCCCGCGAATGTACTGCTCCAGCTGCTTGATCAGCTCGGCCTGTTCGGCAATCGCCTCTTTCACCAGGTCGCCGATCGACAGCAGGCCGATCAGCTTGCCGTTCTCCACCACCGGCAAGTGGCGCAGGCGTTTGTCGGACATGATGCCCAGGCAGGTGTCGACGGTCTGGTGGGTGTCCACGGTGATGACGTCCTTGACCATGATGTCGCGCACCGGTGTGCCCACTGACGAGCGCCCGTGCAGCACCAGTTTGCGCGCGTAATCACGCTCACTGATGATGCCGACCACTTTGTCATCTTCCATCACCACCAAGGCCCCGACGTTTTTCTCGGCCATTTTCATCAGCGCTTCGAGCACCATGTGACCGGGATCGATATGGTGCACTTCCTGATTTTTCTGATCTTTGAGCTTGAGCAGTTGGGCGACGGTCTTCATGGTGGTTACTCAGGTGTTGTCGTTGTTCTCCAAGCATCGTAGACGCTGGCGCGCAGGGCAAGGTGGCAAAGCGGCAGATAGCACGCAAAAAACGTCATTTGCCGAAAATACCTACCCCTGAGCCTGCGCGAAGGGAAACCTTGTGGTGAGGGGATTTATCCCCGATGGGCTGCGAAGTAGCCCCAAACTCATGAAGCCGGATTTTTCTGACACATATCACTGGATGGTTTTGGGCCCGCTACGCAGGCCATCGGGGATGAATCCCCTCACCACGGGGTATGGGGTTATCCCCTGAATGGCAGCGTAGAATGCCCCTCTGATTCAATTCCTGAGGTTGCAGTGGTGGATTTACAGCAGGGCTTCGTCCTGACCCGGCATTGGCGCGACACCCCGGCCGGCACCGAAGTCGAGTTCTGGCTGGCGACCGACGCCGGACCGCGCCGTGTGCGTCTGGCGCCGCAGACGTCAGTGGCGTTTATCCCCGCTGCACAACGCGAAGCGGCCGAACGTCTGCTGCACGATGAAAAGAATGTCGAGCTGCGCCCGCTGGCCCTGCAGGATTTCGAGCATCGCCCGGTGCTGGGCCTGTATTGCCAGCAACACGGTCAATTGATGCGCCTGGAAACCGCGCTCAACCGCGCCGGGGTCGACGTCTTTGAAGCCGACGTGCGTCCGCCGGAACGCTACCTGATGGAGCGCTTCATCACCGCGCCGGTGCTCTTCAGTGGCAGTGCCGATGACGACGGCGTCTTGCTCAATGCCCAACTGAAACCCGACCCCAACTACCGACCGCAACTGCGGCTGGTATCGCTGGATATCGAAACCACCGAAACCGGCGAGCTGTATTCCATTGCCCTGGAAGGCTGCGGCCAGCGTCAGGTGTACATGCTCGGCGCACCGAACGGTGATGCGAGCATTGTCGACTTCGATCTCGAATACTGCGATTCGCGCACCGTTCTTCTCAAAAAGCTCAACGACTGGTTCGCCCTCCACGACCCCGACGCGATCATCGGCTGGAACGTCGTGCAGTTCGACCTGCGCGTCCTCCACGAACACGCGCGGCGCCTCGGCGTGCCGCTGAAAATCGGTCGTGGCGGTGAAGAGATGCAATGGCGCGAACACGGCAGTCGCACGCATTTCTTTGCTTCGGCGGCGGGGCGGCTGATCATCGATGGCATTGAATCGCTGCGTTCGGCGACCTGGAGTTTCCCTTCGTTCAGCCTGGAAAACGTCGCCCAGACCTTGCTTGGCGAAGGCAAGGCGATCGACAACCCATACCAGCGCATGGACGAAATCAACCGCATGTTCGCCGAGGACAAACCGGCGCTGGCCAAGTACAACCTCAAGGACTGCGAACTGGTCACGCGGATCTTCGCCAAAACCGAACTGCTGACGTTTTTGCTCGAACGCGCCAGCGTCACT
>OEPS010000675.1_pt1 | contig 11681 bp, 11 predicted proteins | sample 1539411 | NCBI WGS metagenome assembly OEPS01 (sample SAMN02671747, study PRJEB22543) | soil metagenome | biome: bacteria | place: China:Hunan Province, Lengshuijiang City | collected 2012-10-15 | depth 0.08m m | reverse complement strand
CGAAGCGGTCGAAGTGACGCCGCTTCTGCCCGCCAATTTTCCGATCGTGAAGGCGTTGTCGTTGCCGCCTCTGCTGGGCATCTCGCATGCCGAGTCTCTGGGCGTTGATACCTTTCTGGCGCGGCTCGATGTCGCCCTGCACAACGGCCTGCAGCTGATCCAGCTGCGCGACAAGACACTCCCTGCCGACACACGCGTGGCGCTCGCCCGCGAGACCGTGCGTCGCGCCCGGCCGTTTGGCGCACGCGTGCTGATCAACGGCAGCCCGGAACTGGCGCGCAGCACAGGCGCCGACGGCGTGCATCTGGATTCGGCCGCCGCCGCGCAACTGACCAATCGGCCCGACTGCGAGTGGGTCGCGATGTCCTGCCATAACGCCGCCGAGCTGGCGCACGCGGCCGCGATCGAGGCGGATTTCGCACTGCTCTCGCCGGTGTTGCCTACGCTCACGCATCCGGGCGCAGCTACGTTGGGCTGGGAGGCTTTTTCCGCCCTCGCCGCAGCCAGCCCGATTCCGGTTTACGGCCTGGGCGGACTGGCGCGGCAGGACGTCGCGCTGGCGCGGTCGCGCGGTGCACACGGCGTCGCGTTATTGCGGGGCGCGTGGACATGAGACGGGCATTGACGCCATTGCTGCTGGTCGTCGCGTTGGTCGCGATCGCGGCCGCAGGTTACTGGCTCAAACGTCCGGCGGACGCGACTACCGTGCGCTGTCCGGACCCGGTGGCAGGCTGCACCTTCGGCCACGGCGATGCCACGGCGCGCCTGCGCTTTTCTGTCCGCCCAACCGCGCTGGAAACCTTCGAGCTGAGCGTGCACGCAGTCGGCGCAGACCAGGCCACGGCCGAGTTCCAGATGGTCGGAATGGACATGGGCTTCAATCGCTACGACCTGCAGGCCGCCGGCGACGACCTGTTCGTTTCCAGGGTGACCTTGCCGGTGTGCATCAGCGGGCGGCATGACTGGATCCTTTACCTCGCGCTGGATGATGCGCGCTACGCAATCCCCTTTACCACGCGGTGATTCCGCGCGGTTCATGCAAGCGTCATATACGCGGCTTATAATCAAAGTGGATTATTGGAGAGCCCGACATGCCAACTGAACATACCTACAAGCAATTTGACGCCGAACTGGAAGCCGTGCGCGCCAGCGTGCTGAGAATGGGTGGCCTGGTCGAGGAACAGATCACGCACGCGGTCGAAGCGCTTGTCTCCGGCAACATGGAACTTGCCACCCAGGTCGATGCCAACGACCACAACGTCAACGCGCTGGAAGTCGGGATCGACGAGGACTGCACGCGCATCATCGCGCGTCGGCAGCCGACCGCGTCCGACCTGCGCATGGTGATGATGGTGGTGAAGACGATCACCGACCTCGAGCGCATCGGCGACGAGGCAGCCAAGATCGCGCGCATGGCCAAGCTGATCCATCAGTCCGAACGCATCAGCATCCCGCGCTTCTCCGAAGTCAAGTACATGGCCGACATGGTGCTCGACATGCTGCGCAAGGCGCTCGACGCGTTTGCCCGTCTCGACGCCACCAAAGCGGTGGAAATCGCGCGCCAGGATCAGTCGGTAGACGAGGAATTCCGTCTCAATCTGCGCCATCTCATTACGTACATGATGGAAGATCCGCGCACCATTTCGGTTTTCATCGACATCCTGTTCGTCACCAAGGCGATCGAACGAATGGGCGACCACGCCAAGAACATGTCGGAGTATGTCGTCTATATGGTGAAGGGCAAGGACGTGCGCCACACCTCGCTGGAAGAAATCGAGAAGGAAGTGATGTAAGACTGGGCGACAAGAAATACAAAACGGGCTCCCGCGGGAGCCCGTTTTGTATTTCCACGCCGCCCGATCTACTTGGCGGGAGGGACGTAGCCGGCGGCTGCGTCGACCTCGCCGCCACCGAAGAAATAGCGCTCCATCTGTTCCATCAGATAACTGCGCGCCTGCGGATCAGCCAGATTCAGCCTGTTTTCGTTGATCAGCATCGTCTGGTGGCGCTGCCAGCCAGCCCACGCTTCTTTCGACACGTTCTCGAAAATCTTCTTGCCCAACTCGCCCGGCACCGGCTGGAAGGCCAGGCCTTCGGCCTCACGCCCGAGCTTCGTACAATTCACCATCCGCGTCATTTGTCACTCCTCAAATAATCAGTTTCTTCGCACAGATGCACCGCGACCGCCCGGCGTCTTCTCGCCGCCCGGATTCAGGTGCCTTCTTTTGAATCAGCGCCCGATTCTAACTCAAGCTGTTTCTCGATCCGGCGCGCGAACACGCCCATCTCCTTGGCTGCCTGCTTGTCACCGCGTGCCTCGGCCACCGCAATGCCCTGCCTGTAGGCGGCGAGCGCCTCGCTCCAGGCTTCGGCATCGGTCAGGGCCTTGCCGAGAAGCTTCCAGGCGGCCGAGTACTTTGGGTCCTGCTCGACCGCGCGCCGCAGGTGCACTGCAGCCTTCGCGGCGTCGCGCTGCTTCAGGTATTCGTTGCCGAGCGAAAACCGCAGCAGCGCATTGTCACGGCCCTGATCCAACATCGCCTCAAAGTCGGTGATTGAAGGCATTACTTTCTCCAGAATACCGGCGTCAATACGACCAGCAAGGTAAAAAACTCCAGCCGCCCGAGCAGCATGGCAAAGCTGCACACCCAGGTCTGGAAATCATTCAATACAGCATAGGTGCTCGCGGGGCCCACCTGGCCGAGACCGGGGCCGGTGTTGTTGACCATCGCGACGACGGCGGTGAACGCAGTGAAGACATCCAGCCCGGACGCCGAGAGCACGAACGACAGGATAACGACCGAGGCGACATAGATGAACAGAAACGCCAGTACCGCATAAATGATCTTGTTGGGCACCGTTTGCTTGCCCAGCTTGGTGTTGATCTCCGCGCTGGGGTGGACCAGCTTGATCAGTTCGCGGTACACCTGCTTGGAGAGCAGCAACGCCCGCAGCATCTTGATGCCCCCGCCCGTCGAACCGGAGCCGGCGATAAAACTCGACAGGAACAGCATCCACAACGGCGCGAAATACGGCCACACGTTGTAGTCGGTCGAGGAGAACCCGAGCGTGGTCGCGACGGAAACAGTGTTGAATGCCGCAAAGCGCAGCGCCTCGGGAAAGTCGAGATAGAAATCCTGGTGCTGCAGGAAAAGCGCCAGCCCGACGACACTCACGGCGAGCACCGCGAAATACCAGCGGATTTCAGAATCGAAGCGGTAGGCCAGCAGGCTGCGCGCACGAAATGCCATGAAGTGCGTGGAAAAACTGATGCCCGCGATCAGCGCGAACACCATGACGATAACTTCAAGCAGCACGGAGTCAAAGTATCCCATGCTGGCGTCGTGCGATGAAAAGCCGCCGAGCGCCATTACACTAAAGCCATGCACGACCGCATCGATCCAGCCCATGCCGCCCGCCCATAATGCGCCCATGCATACCAGCGTGATCAGCACATAGACCTGCCACAGGCCTTTGGCGGTTTCGGCCATGCGCGGCGTGAGCTTGCTGTCCTTCATCGGCGTGGGCGTTTCCGCCTTGAACAGCTGACGTCCACCCACCCCCAGCATGGGCAGCACGGCCACCACCAGCACGATCACGCCCATCCCGCCGATCCAGTGCATTTGCGTGCGCCAGACATTGATTGACGGCGGCAGGCTGTCGATTCCGGAAAGCACGGTTGCGCCGGTGGCAGTCAGGCCCGAGACGGCCTCGAAATAAGCGTCGGTGAAACTCAGCTCCGGGATGGTCAACAGCAGCGGAAGGGCCGAAAACAGCGGCAACAGCGACCATATCGTCACCACCAGCAAAAAGCCGTCACGCGTCTGCAACTCGCGCCTGCCGCGCCGGGACACCAGCCACAGCACTACGCCGGAAAAAAATGTCGCGAGGATCGCTTCGTCATAGGCCAGCTGCGCGCCGTCATCGAGCGCAAGCGAAATGCCCAGGGGCAGCAAAAAAGCCAATGCGTACAGCATCAGCACTTTCGAAAGAATATGAACAACCGGGAGGATTTGCGACATTAAATGTTCTGCCCGAGCGGCATCGACACAAGCCGGATGTTAACAGCCGGCCCGCTCACCCGCGCCAGAAAGCCCGGGTGAACAACACGAATACGGTAAACAGCTCGAGCCGCCCGAGCAGCATGGTGAAGGCGAGCGTCCAGGTCTGAAAATCGTTGAGCCCGGCGTAGTTGGTCCCCGGACCGACCTCGTTCAGGCCCGGGCCGGCATTATTGATGCACGCAATGACGGCGGAAAACGCGCTGACGAAATCGAGCCCGCTGGCCAGCAGCACCAGCGTCATGGCGACAATGGTGGCAATGTACATCATGACGAAGCCTGGATCGCGAACACGATCTGATTGGGCACGGTATGGCCGCCGATCTTGACCGGCAGTAAGGCGGCGGGATGCAACTGGTGCTCGAGTTCGCGCACACCCTGGCGAAACATCAGCACCGTGCGAATCATTTTCAGGCCGCCGCCGGTGGAGCCGGAACTCGCGGTGACGCAGCTCAAGAACAACATCCACATCGGTGCAAAAATGGGCCAGCTATTGAAGTCGGTGCTGGCGAAGCCACAATCGGTGGCGAGCGAAACCAGATTGAAGCTGACATGACGCAACGCTGTCAGGAACTCCGGATACACCCCGGCTTGCCAGATATAAAGACTGATAAAAAGACAGCTTGTCACCACCAATCCGAGTACGCCGCGGACTTCTGGATCACGCCGATAAGGCGCCAGCCCGCGTTGCTGGAAAGCCAGAAAATGAGTGACGAAATTAAGCGCCGCCACGAGCATGAAAAAAATCAGCACGGCCTCGATCAGCGGCGAATCAAAATAGCCGACGCTGGCATCGTGGGTGGAAAAGCCGCCCAGGCTCATCGTGGAAAAAGCGTGGCAGATGGCGTCGAACCAGCTCATCCCCGCCAGCTTCAGCACGACTGCGCACAACACGGTAAGAACGGCATACATCGCCCACAGCAACTTGGCGGTATCGGCGATACGCGGGGTGAGTTTGTTGTCTTTGATCGGCCCGGGCAGTTCGGCTTTCAGCAACTGGCGGCCCCCGACGCCCAGCAGCGGCAGGATCGCCACGGCGAGAACAATAATGCCCATTCCGCCCAGCCAGTTGAGCAGGTGCCGCCAAAGGTTGAGCGAGGGCGGCAGGGTATCGAGCCCGCTCATCACGGTCGCGCCGGTGGTCGTGAGCGCCGAGATGGCTTCGAAATAGGCGTCGGTGAAGCTCATTTCCGGGGCGTAGATCAGAAAAGGCAGGGTGGCCAACGCCGGCAAGCCCGTCCACACCAGCAGCACCAGCAAAAAACCGTCGCGTACCTTGAGCTCGCGCCGCCAGCGCCGCCCAACCAGCCAGAGCATGAAGCCGACGCCGAGCGTGATCGCGAAGGACTGGTCGAATGCAAACTGCGCCGCGTCGTGCCCGATGAGTGCTGTCGTCAGCGGCGCGAGCATGCTGAAAGAAAAGATCAGGATCACCAGACCCAATACGTGCAGGACAGGCACGAGACGCTGCATGGTGCGGCTCAGAAAAACCCGAACCCGACCTGGAAGAGCTTTTCGACTTTGGGGATGATGCGCTTGCTCAGCACGAAGACGATCAGGTGGTCTTCGGCCTGGATCAAGGTGTCATGGTGTGCGATCAAAACTTCCTCGCCGCGAATGATGGCCGCGATCGCCGCGCCCTCCGGCAGCGCGACGTCACCGATCCGCCGGCCCACCACCTTGGAGGTTTTGAAATCGCCGTGAACGATGATTTCCAATGCCTCGGCGGCGCCTCGGCGCAGCGAATGCACGGCCGCCATGTCGCCCCGGCGGATCTTCGACAACAACGGACCCACCGTTGCCTGCGCGGGCGAAATGGCAATGTCGATCTCGCCGCCCTGCACCAGGTTCACGTACGCCGAGCGGTTGATCAGCGCGATCACCCGGTGCGCGCCCATGCGCTTGGCCAGCAGCGCGGACATGATGTTGTCCTCGTCGTCATTGGTTAGCGCGCAGAACACATCCATCGACTCCACATTTTCCTGCTCCAGCAGTTCTTCGTCGGTGGCGTCGCCCTGCAGGATCAGCGTGCGGTGCAGTTGCTCGGCGAGAAGCGCGCATGTGCCCTTGTTGTGGTCGATCAGCTTGACTTCATAGTCGCGCTCCAAACGCGCCGCAAGTCGCCGCCCTATGTTGCCGCCGCCGGCGATCATGACGCGTCGGACGGGCCGCTCCATGCGCCGCAGTTCGCGCATGACGGTGGGAATGTCGCGTTTGCGGGCGAGGAAAAACACCTCATCGCCCGGCTCGATAACCGTAATGCCCTTCGGTACGATGCCGCGGTCCCGCCGATAGATAGCGGCCACCCGGGCATCGATATTCGGCATGTGACGGCGCAGGTCCTGCAGTTCGTGGCCAATCAGCGGGCCGCCATGGTAAGCGCGCACCGCGACCAGCCGGACCTTGCCGTTGGCGAAATCCAGCACCTGCAGTGCTTCGGGGTGCTCGATCAGGCGGCGGAGGGTTTCGGTGACCTCCTGCTCGGGGCTGATAATGTGGTCGACGCCGAAATGCTCGGCGAGAAAGCCGGGCTCGGTCTCAAGAAAGTCGGCCGAGCGTATCCGCGCGATGCGTGTAGGAATGTTGAACAGCGTGGCCGACAGGCGGCAGGCAACCAGGTTGGTTTCATCGCTCTGGGTGACCGCGACCAGCATGTCCGCGTCTTCGGCACCTGCCATCTTCAGGACGGAGGGATGCGCTGCGTGGCCGCGCACTGTGCGCAGGTCGAAGCGGTCTTGCAACAGGCCCAGCCGCTCGGGATCGAGGTCGACCACGGTGATATCGTTGTTTTCGGCTACGAGACTCGCGGCGAGGTTGGCACCGACCTGGCCTGCGCCCAGAATAATTATTTTCATGCGCCGCTCCTGGACACCGGCCTATAAATCCTCGTCCAGGCGGCGCCCGTGTCGGATGTTGAGCTGCTTGAGTTTGCGATAGAGATGGGTCCGTTCTAGACCTGACTTGTCGGCAACCCGCGTCATGCTGCCGCCCTCCTGCTGGATCAGATTTTCGAAGTACATGCGCTCGAACGCGTCGCGTGCCTCGCGCAACGGGATATCGAGCGGAATGCCGTGGGCCACGGCAGGCGTGGCCTGTTTCATCGGAGCCAGCACCCGGTTGACGTCGGCGGCATCGATTTCGCTCGCAAGGGCGGAGACCGCCAGCGTGCGCACCACGTTATGAAGCTGGGGGAGATTGCCCGGCCAGTCGAAGTTACGCAGCTGATTCAGCGCCGGTGTGGTCAGCCGGCGCACCGGGCAGACGCCTTCCTCGATCAATTGCATCAGCATGAAATTGGCGATCTCGGGCACATCTTCGCGATGTTCGCGCAGCGGCGGCACCTGAATCGCCAGGCTGGACAGCCGGTAAAACAAGCGGCTGTCGAACTCGCCTGCCGCGACCATCGCGTCGATGCTGCGGCTGGCGGCACACACCAGCCGCGCGGCACCGCCTTCGATGCGGTCGAGCAGCAGTCCCAACCCCTTCTGCTCGAGGCGGCCCAGCTCGCAGGCATCGGGCAGATAAAGCGTGCCGTTTCCAAGCGCGTCGACGAAGCTCAGCGGATCGGACACCAGATGCGCACGATCCTTGATCTCGACCCACGGGCTGGCCGGCTGGTGCAGAAAACGCGCACAGACCTCGAAGCCGCTGCCGGTCTCGCCCTGCAGCAGGACCGGCGCGGTATTGCCGGCGATCTGCGTGAGGCGTTTTTTCAACTCGAGGATCAGCGGGCTCTTGCCGAGCGCCGACAAATCCATGCCCGGCAGCCGACGCGGCAGCGCAACCCCGCGCTTGATCGCCTTGTTGACCGTGTCGATCAGCTTGGCCAGGGAAACCGGCTTCTCCAGAAAGTCGGCGGCGCCGAGACGGGTGGCTTCGACTGCGGTATCAATCGTTCCGTGGCCGGACATCATCACCACCGGCATGGTCAACTGGCCGCTCGCGCCCCACTCCTTGAGCAGTGTCACGCCGTCGGTGTCGGGCATCCAGATATCGAGTAGAACCAGATCGGGGCGGCGCAGTGCGCGAAAAGCGCGTGCCGCTTCGGCATTCTCGGCCAGATGGACGTCGTAGCCCTCGTCGGTGAGGATTTCAGACAACAACTCACGAATACCGACTTCGTCATCTACGACCAGAATATGTCCGCTCACGTGTGTTCCCCAACTGCGGCAAAAACAGGCAGCTCAATGCGGATAACAGCCCCGCCTGACTTCAGATTTTCAATATGGATTTTGCCGTGATGCTCTTCGACGATCTTTTTGACAATGGCCAGTCCCAGACCGGTTCCCTTGGCCTTGGTGGTTGCGTAGGGCTCGAACAGCCGCGTCATCAGGTGCTCCGGAAAGCCGGCTCCATTGTCCGTTACGGTCAAACAAACTGCGTGGTTATCGAGGCGCGTGCCGACCTCGACGTTTGGTGCGGGGTGGCCGGCCAGCGCTCCCTGCGCATTTTGCAACAGATTATGAATCACCTGTCGCAATAATGTTGAGTCGCCGGCGACGCGCGGCAGCTCTGCATCGAGATGCAGCTGCAGGCCCAGCGCCTTGGCGTCGTAGAGCGCCAGAACTTCGCGCACCAGCGCGTTCAGGTCGGTCGGCTCGAGCCGGGCGCGTGGCATTCGCGCATAGTTGGCGAAGGCGTCGACCATGCTTTTCATCGCGGCAACCTGGTTGATGATGGTTTGGGTCGCACGCGTCAGGAACTCGGCGTCGGCCGTTTCCAGCCGGCCGCCGAGCTTGCGCGCGATGCGCTCAGCCGACAGCTGGATCGGCGTCAGCGGATTTTTTATCTCGTGGGCCAGGCGTCGCGCGACCTCGCTCCAGGCGGCGTTGCGCTCGGCGTCGATCAGTTTGGTCACGTCGTCGAAGACCAGCACGTATCCGCGTTCGACACCTGCCGGCAGCCGGGTGCCGCGAAGCAGCAGCGACTGGTTGCCGCCGTGGCCGGCATAGTCGATCTGTTCCTGCCACTCGCCTTCATGTTCGGCGAACCGCGCCGCCACCGTCACGCCAAACCCGTTCAGCGCTTCTCCCGGTTGGCCCAGTTCGGCGAGTGCATGGGTGTCCAAGGCAGCCGGCTCGACCCCGAGAATATGGCCGGCGGCGCTATTCATCGTACGTACCCGCAGTGCATCGTCGAGCACCACGACGCCGGACGACAGGTTGGCCAGCACGCGTTCGAGAAAAGCCTTGGCCTGCTCGGTCTGCTGATGGTTCTGGGCAACCTGTTCGCGGGCGTCGGACAGCTGACGCGTCATCCGGTTGAACGACTGGATCAGCACGCCCAGCTCGTCGCGACTCTTCACCGAAGGCATCTGCGAAAAATCGCCTTTGGCGACTGCCCGGGTGCCGCGGGCGAGCGAGCGCAGCGGCGCCCCGAGGCGTTCCGACAGCAAATAGGCAATGACCAGTGTCATTAACAAGGCCAGCATCAGCGTGAGGGTGAGTGCCACGCCGTAGATGCGTTTCAGACCGAGGCGAGAGACGGCGATCTGCTGGTATTCCTGGTAGGCCAGCTGCACGGCCTGCGCGTCCCGCGCCAGGCTGGTGGGGACCGGTTGCACTAGCTGCAGCACACGCGTTTCGCTGGTCAGCGACGCGGTGTACACCGGCACCAGGACGCGCATGATGAGACCGCGCTCGGCAGCCTCCTCGATACGGCTGTACGGTTGTTGCTGTCGCACCTGCCACAACACGCTGCGCTCCGGCAGCACCGGCAGCAGGGTGCCGCGCTCGCCGCTGACGTGGGCGATGACCCCGCCGCGATCGTCGAACAGCGTGACTTCCTGCACCGCGCTTTGCTCGCGCAGGGTCGACAGGCTGGTGATGACCGATCCCATACCTTCGTCCGACAGCGTCAGCGCCATGCGCTGCGCCTTTTTGTCCAACTCGCGCAGCAAGTCGTCGAACGCGGCGTGGCCGAGGTTGACGCCCGAGGTAAGCGCGTTGTCGACACGCACGTCGAACCAGGTTTCTATTGAACGGTTGAGAAAAAACACCGAGGCGCCATACACGACCAGACCGGGCAGCGTGGCGACGACGCCGAACATCAACAGCAGTTTGAGCGTCAGCTTCGCGCCGAATACGCCGCGCCGGATGCGCTTTTGAAGCCACCACAGACGCCACCCCAGCAACACCAGCAGCGCGAGGCCCAATACGCCGCCGCCGATGAACAGCGTGGGCAAGGTGTCGGAGAACGCGCCGCTGTCGCCACTGGCGTAGAACAGCAAGGACAACAGCACGATGCCCAGGATCAGGGCGGCGGCAATTACGCTGCGCATCAGGGCGAGGTCGGCGGGGCAGGAACAGCAGGGGCGTCAAAGGACCACACGTACCAAGGTGTCACCAGTTCCCATTTGTCGCTGGTGACCGCTCCGATCGACAGCGGCTTGGGCAGTTGGGCGGTATCGAGGCTGAAACGCAGGCGCGCGTCGTAACGCCGTCCGGTTTTGAGCGAGCCACGCTCGAGCACTTGCCAGTCGTCCACGCGTCCCAACAAGGCGAGCGCCTCGCTCAAAGTCGCAGTGGTCTGCGTGGTGTAGCCGGATTCTACGACGTAGCGCCGCAGCAACAAATGATAGTAAATCCGCATCTTGCGAACCGGCTCGGCGATATCTTCGTCAAACCACCAGTTGCGCGGTCGGGTCAGTTCCATCTTCAGCAGAAAGTGGAGGTTGATACCGCGGGCGAGCGCGTCCTCCAGCGTCGGATTGAGCACCACGTCAATGTCGGCGTCGAGCAGGTAGCCATGCGAGGTGGCCTGGATCACAGCGTGCTTGACTGCGCTTTTGTCGTTCGCCAGCGCGCTGCCCGCAATCAGGAAACACCCGAGCAACCATGCAGACAACCAGCGAAACGCGACCTCAGATCTTGCGCAGCAGGGCGTAAAAGAAACCATCATGCTCAGCACTGGGTATCAGCGATCCGGTGGATAAAGGTTCAGGGAGCCGGCAACGTTCGGCGTCACTCCCATGGCGTCCGAGAAACCCCCGCACCTGCCCGTCATTTTCTTCATCAAACAGGGAGCAGGTGACGTAAAGCAATGTACCACCGGGGGCCAGCAGCGGCCAAAGCGCTTCCAACATAACGGCCTGCTGCGCTGCAAATTGAGCGATATCATCGGGACGGCGCAGCCACTTGATGTCGGGATTGCGGCGCACTACACCGGAGGCGCTGCATGGCACGTCGGCGAGAATGCGATCGAATGGCCGGCCGTCCCACCAGCGCTCCGGATGCGCGGCGTCGCCCTCGATCAGGGTGGCATCCAGTTGCAACCGGTTGAGGTTTTCCTCCACCCGTGCCAGCCGTGTCACGTCCGCGTCGAGCGCCGTCAAGATCACGTCGGCGCGTTCAAGAATATGGCCGGTCTTGCCACCAGGTGCAGCGCAAGCGTCCAGCACCCGCTCGTCCGGCTGCGCGTCCAGCACGCGTGCCGCCCATTGCGCGCCCGCGTCCTGCACCGATACGTCGCCCGCGTCGAAGCCGGGTAGGCTGTGCACCGGTACTGCGCGGTCGAGCGTGACCGCGTCCGGGCCGGTTTGCCGCGCGCTCAGGCCGGCTTCCGCCAGACGCTGCAGGTAGCCGGCCACGTCGCCGTGGCGGCAGTTGACGCGGAGGGTGA
>OEPS010000674.1_pt1 | contig 11683 bp, 8 predicted proteins | sample 1539411 | NCBI WGS metagenome assembly OEPS01 (sample SAMN02671747, study PRJEB22543) | soil metagenome | biome: bacteria | place: China:Hunan Province, Lengshuijiang City | collected 2012-10-15 | depth 0.08m m | reverse complement strand
CGCACTGAGTGATGTACTGCTTGGCGAACACCAGGTAGTCGATGATCGAGCTGGCATCGGTCCAGGTGCGGAACAGGTAATTACCTTTGAAGAAGCTGTTGTGGCCGTAACAGGCATGCGCAACCACCAGGGCCTGCATGCAGATGGTGTTTTCTTCCATCAGGTAAGCAATGCAGGGGTCGGAGTTGATCACAATCTCGTAGGCCAGGCCCATCTGGCCTCGACTGTAGGACTTCTCGGTGCTGAGGAAGTGTTTACCGTAGGACCAATGGTGATAGCCCAGAGGCATGCCGACGGACGCATAGGCGTCCATCATTTGCTCGGCAGTGATCACTTCGATCTGGTTGGGGTAGGTGTCCAGGGCATAGCGCTCGGCCAGGCGGCTGATTTCCCGGTCATAGGCCTGGATCAGTTCGAATGTCCATTCGGACCCGGTGGAAATGGGGTGGCGCTTCTGCTCTCTAGCGGTCATGTCACTAACCTGCGCTGGAAGAGTTCACGGAAGACCGGATAGATATCACCGGCCGACACCAGCTGTTGCTGGGCGAACGTGTCGGCAAAGGCTTCGCCGATCCGCTCGTACTCGTACCACAATGCCTGATGTTCGCGGGGGGTGATCTCCACGTAAGTGTAGTACTGGACGAACGGCATGATCTGCTTGGAGAGGATCTCGCGGCAGATCGGTGAGTCGTCATTCCAGTTGTCGCCGTCCGAGGCCTGGGCCGCATAGATGTTCCACTCATTGGCCGGGTAACGCTCGGCCATTACCTCCTGCATCAGTTTCAGGGCACTGGAGACGATGGTGCCGCCGGTTTCCCGGGAATAGAAAAACTCCTCTTCATCGACTTCGCGGGCACTGGTGTGGTGGCGGATGAAGACGACTTCAATCTTGTCGTAATTACGCTTGAGGAACAGGTACAGCAGGATGAAAAAGCGTTTGGCGATGTCCTTGGTGGCCTGTGTCATCGACCCGGAAACGTCCATCAGGCAGAACATCACGGCTTTCGAGCTGGGGTTGGGTTGCTTGACCAACAGGTTGTACTTGAGGTCGAAGGTGTCGAGAAACGGCACGCGGTGGATACGCGCACTCAAGCGTTCGATTTCGCCTTCAATTTCCTGGATATCGCCGAAGTTGTCTGGCTCTTCCCGCTTCAGTCGTGCCAGTTCTTCCTGGGCCGCGCGCAGTTTTGCACGGCTGCTGCCGGACAAGGCAATTCGCCGGGCGTGAGCTGAGCGCAAGGTACGAATGATGTTGATGCGCGAAGGGTTACCTTCGTTGCTGATACCGGCGCGCACGGTCTTGAAGGTGTCGGTGCCGGTCAGGTGGCGTTTGACCAGGTTGGGCAGTTCCAGGTCCTCGAACATGAATTCGAGAAATTCCTCCTGGGTAATCTGGAAGACGAACTCATCCATGCCCTCGCCGGAATTACCCGCCTTGCCGCGACCACCTCCGCCGCCCCCGCCTTGTGGCCGGGCGATATGCTCGCCAGCAGTGAATTCCTTGTTACCGGGGTGCACTACCGTCTGTTTGCCACCGCGGCCATGGTGAAGCACCGGTTCGTCGATATCCCGACCGGGAATGCTGATCTGCTCACCATGCTCCATATCGGTAATGGAGCGGCGACTTACGGCCTCCTCGACGGCTTTCTTGATGTGGTCACGGTAACGCCGCAGAAAGCGCTGGCGGTTGACCGTGCTCTTGTTCTTGCCGTTCAGGCGTCGGTCGATCACATAGCTCATAGGCCCCTCCGGGGAGCTGAAGACTCAAGCTTCAAGCCGCAAGCCGGGCCAGGCTGCGTGCAACTGCCTGGCGTAGTGCTTGCGGCTTGCCACTTACAGCTCGGTCACTGCGATTTTCTGACGCGCAGGTACCATTCCGAGAGCAGCCGAACTTGCTTGTCTGTGTAACCGCGTTCCACCATTCGGGTGACGAAGTCGTTGTGTTTCTGTTGATCCTCTTTGCTCGCCTTGGCGTTGAAGCTGATGACTGGCAGCAGGTCTTCGGTGTTGGAGAACATTTTCTTCTCGATCACTACCCGCAGTTTCTCGTAGCTGAGCCAGGTCGGATTCTTGCCATTGTTGTTGGCCCGGGCGCGCAGCACGAAGTTGACGATCTCGTTGCGGAAATCCTTCGGATTGCTGATGCCCGCTGGCTTCTCGATTTTTTCCAGTTCTTCGTTCAGAGCGATGCGGTTGAGGATCTCGCCGGTTTCCGGGTCGCGGTATTCCTGGTCCTGGATCCAGAAGTCGGCGTACAGCACATAGCGGTCGAAAATGTTCTGGCCGTACTCGCTGTAGGACTCGAGGTAAGCGGTCTGGATTTCTTTGCCGATGAACTCGATGTAGCGCGGTGCCAGGTACTCCTTCAGGTAGCGCAGGTAGCGTTCGCGCACCTCGGCCGGGAACTGTTCCTGTTCGATCTGTTGCTCAAGCACGTAGAGCAGATGCACAGGGTTGGCGGCAATCTCGTGGGGGTCGAAGTTGAAGACTTTCGACAGAATCTTGAAGGCAAACCGGGTCGAAAGACCGTTCATGCCTTCATCGACGCCCGCTGAGTCACGGTACTCCTGGATCGACTTGGCTTTGGGGTCGGTGTCCTTGAGGTTCTCGCCGTCGTAGACCCGCATTTTCGAGTAGATGTTCGAGTTTTCCGGCTCTTTGAGCCGCGACAGTACGGTGAACTGGGCAAGCATTTTCAACGTGTCAGGCGCGCAGTGGGCCTTGGCCAGCGAGCTGTTGAACAACAGTTTGTCGTAGATCTTGATCTCATCGCTGACCCGCAGGCAGTAAGGCACCTTGACGATGTAGATCCGGTCGATGAACGCCTCGTTGTTCTTGTTGTTACGGAAGCTGTGCCATTCCGATTCGTTGGAGTGCGCCAGCAGGATCCCGGAGTAGGGGATGGACCCCAGGCCTTCGGTACTGTTGTAGTTACCTTCCTGAGTAGCAGTCAGCAACGGGTGCAGGACCTTGATCGGCGCCTTGAACATCTCGACGAATTCCATCAGGCCCTGGTTGGCCCGGCACAGGGCGCCCGAGTAGCTGTAGGCGTCGGCGTCGTTCTGCGGGAATTCTTCAAGTTTGCGGATATCGACCTTGCCCACCAGCGCGGAGATGTCCTGGTTGTTCTCATCGCCCGGTTCGGTCTTGGCCACGGCGATCTGATTGAGGATCGACGGGTACAGTTTGACCACCTTGAACTGGCTGATGTCGCCCCCGAACTCGGCCAGTCGTTTGGTCGCCCAGGGCGACATGATGGTGTTCAGGTAGCGCCGTGGAATGCCGAAGTCTTCTTCAAGGATTGCGCCGTCTTCAGTGGCGTTGAACAGCCCCAGCGGCGTCTCGAACACTGGCGAGCCTTTGATGGCATAGAAGGGCACCTTCTCCATCAGTTGCTTCAGTTTTTCCGCCAGGGAAGATTTGCCGCCACCTACGGGACCGAGCAGGTAGAGGATCTGTTTCTTCTCTTCCAGGCCCTGAGCGGCATGGCGGAAGTAGGAGACGATCTGATCGATGCACTCCTCCATGCCATGGAAGTCTTCAAAGGACGGATAGCGGCGGATCACCTTGTTGGAGAAGATTCGCGACAACCTTGAGTTGTTCGAGGTGTCGACCAGTTCCGGCTCACCGATGGCCATCAACAGGCGTTCAGCCGCCGACGCGTAAGCACTGCGATCCGTTTTGCAGAGCTCAAGGTACTCTTGCAGCGAAAGTTCTTCCTGACGGGTGGACTCGAAACGTTGTTGGAAGTGGCTAAAAATACTCATGACGTCACCTCGCTCGATACGTGGAGCCGACGCCGGATCAGTCAGCTGATGCTGGCATGCAGTTGACGAATGCCAACTGCTGTTTACCCCCCAGAACACCTGTTACTCGCTACCGATGACCCGCACGCCGGTGTACCGGCTCTCCCCTTTTTGGATGGCCTGGGCTTAAGGATAGTTCGTAATCGGGGAGGTCAAGGGTGGTTGGATGAATTGTTGCTGGCGACCGTTCGTCAGGTCACGCGCAAGCCCGCACAGGACGCGGGCTGCAGGAGATGAAAAAAATTATTCGGCAGTACCTTGGGCGGTTTCTGCCGGATAGGTGCCGCGCCACAGCTCGAATCCGCCGTCGAGACTGTAGACATCAGAAAAGCCCTGGCTGACCAGATACGCAGCGGCGCTCTGGCTTGAGTTGCCGTGATAGCACACCACTACAGTGGGGGCATCGAGGTCGGCACCGCGGATGAAGTCGGCTACGGAATGGTTATCCAGATGCCTGGAGCCGGTAATGTGGCCGAGGGCATAGGTTTGCGGGTCGCGAATATCGACCACGACCGCACCTAGCTCACGCAGCGCCTGGGCTTGCTCGGGAGGGATGCGTTTGAATTCGCTCATGGGTACGGTTTCCTTCAGGACTGGTCGCTTATTCTAGCGGGTTGTGGCGGTGCTGGCTGAGGGCGAGGGGTTCCTTCGTCGGTGCAGTCGCAACGATGGAACTCGCCGCTGTCGACATTGTACAACGTCATCGCACCGCCCCAGACGCACCCGGTGTCCAGGGCAATCACGCCGGGTTCCTTACAGCGACCTTCCAGCGCGGCCCAGTGACCGAAGATGATCTTCACATGCCTTGAGCGCCGCCCCTTGTGGGCGAACCAGGGTTTGTAACCCGGTGGTGCGGTGTCGGCGCCTTCCTTGCCCTTGAGGTCGAGCTTGCCTTCACTGGTGCAGAAGCGCATGCGGGTGAAGTAGTTGGTGATAACCCGCAGGCGCGTCACCCCGCTCAGGTCCTTGCTCCATTTGTTCGGCTCGTTGCCGTACATGCCATCCAGGTAGGGTTTGAAACGGTTGTCGTCGCGCAGTACTTCTTCGACTTCGCCGGCCAGTTCCAGGGCCTTGCCCAAGGTCCACTGCGGCGGGATGCCGGCATGGACCAGGACTACACCGCGTTGTTCGTCGTAGTGCAGCAGCTTTTGCCGGCGCAACCAGTCAAGGAGTTCGTCAGCGTCTGGCGCCTGGATAATCTCGCGCAGGGTGTCACTCTTTTTCAGGCGTTCGATGTTATGCCAGGCCGCCAGCAAGTGCAGGTCATGGTTGCCCAGGACGCAGACCAGCGACTCACGAATGGAATACAGAAATCTCAGGGTTTCCAGCGACTCGGGACCGCGGTTGACCAAATCACCCACCAGCCACAAGCGGTCTACAGCCGGGTTGAAGCTGACCCGTTCGAGCAGGCACTTCAGCGGCTGCAGGCACCCTTGAAGGTCGCCGACTGCGTACACCGCCATCAGTGCAGGGCTCCAGGAACGGCCAGGCGGAACGGGGCAATCGTGGCGTCGAAGCGCTTACCGTCTTCGGCAACCATCTGATAAGTGCCTTGCATGGTGCCAACCTGGGAGCTGATGACTGCACCGCTGCTATAGGTATGGCTCTTGCCGGGTTCGATCAGCGGCTGCTGGCCAATAACACCCGCGCCTTTTACCTCTTCAACCTGGCCATCGCCATTGGTAATCAGCCAGTGGCGCGACATCAGTTTGGCTGGCAACGATCCGTTGTTTTGCACGGTAATGGTGTAGGCGAAGGCGAAACGTTCGTTTTCGGGGTCGGATTGTTCTTTGAGAAAGCGGGTCACGACGCTGACGTCGATCTGGTAACGGGGATCTGACATGCAAGGGGCCTTGGAAACAGACGCGGATACGGCAATGGCGTTCAGTCTAGGCTATTGGCGGGGTTGCCGGCCAGTCATGCGGGCATGACTGGCCGATGCAGCAGCTTAGTGGCTGCCTTGTTGCTCGGCCAGCTTGTCCGCAAGGCGGACAAAGGCGGCCAGGTCCAGTTGTTCCGGGCGCAAGCTGCCATCCACACCAGCAGCTTCGATGGCGTCGCTGCTGAGCAGGGCCTTGAGGGTGTTGCGCAGGGTTTTGCGGCGCTGGTTGAAGGCTTCGCGAACGATACGCTCAAGCAGGCGGTGATCCTTGGCCGGGTGCGGCAGGGTCTCGTGCGGGACCAGGCGAACGATGGCCGAGTCGACCTTGGGCGGCGGGTTGAATGCGCCGGGGCCGACGTTGAACAGGTGTTCGACCCGGCAGTGGTACTGCACCATGATCGACAGGCGACCCCAGTCACCACCGCCAGGGCCGGCGGCCAGGCGCTCGACCACTTCCTTCTGCAACATGAAGTGCATGTCGCGGATCAGCTCGGCGTTGGCCAGCAGGTGGAAGATCAGTGGCGTGGAGATGTTGTACGGCAGGTTGCCGACCACACGCAGGCTGTTTGGCGCAGCGCCCAGGCTGGTGAAGTCGAACTTCAGCGCGTCACCCTGGTGCAGGCGGAAATTGTCACGGCCAGCGAATTGCTGGTTGAGGATCGGCACCAGGTCCTTGTCCAGCTCGACCACGTCAAGCTGGGCGCCGCTGCTCAGCAGGCCTTCGGTCAGGGCTCCCTGGCCCGGGCCGATTTCCAGCATACGGTCGTCCGCCTTGGCATGGATCGAGCGCAGGATGCGGTCGATAACGCCAGCGTCGTGCAGGAAGTTCTGGCCGAAACGCTTGCGCGCCCGGTGTTGGTATTGCTCACTCATAGTCGGGTCTCGGCCATCTGGTAGGCGGTTTCCAGGGCGACTTGCAGGCTGCCGGTATCGATCTTGCCGCTGCCGGCCAGGTCCAGGGCGGTGCCATGGTCGACCGATGTGCGGATGATCGGCAGGCCCAGGGTCACATTCACTGCGGCGCCAAAGCCCTTGTACTTGAGTACGGGCAAGCCCTGGTCGTGGTACATCGCCAGCACTGCGTCACAGTGCTCCAGATATTTTGGGGTAAACAGGGTATCGGCAGGCAAAGGGCCGCGTAGGTCCATGCCCTCGCTGCGCAAGCGTGCCAATGTGGGTTCAATGGTGTCGATTTCTTCATGGCCCAGGTGGCCACCTTCACCGGCGTGCGGGTTCAGACCGCAGACCAGGATGCGCGGACTGGCGATGCCGAATTTCTGCTGCAGGTCGGTATGCAGGATGCGCGTAACCCGCTCCAGGCGCTCTGGAGTAATGGCGTCGGCGACATCGCGCAAGGGCAGGTGAGTGGTTACCAGCGCGACGCGCAGGCCACGAGTGGCAAGCATCATGACTACTTGGGCGGTGCCGGTCAGGTCGGCGAGGAACTCGGTGTGACCGGAGAAGGCGATACCGCTCTCGTTGATCACACCCTTGTGTACGGGCGCGGTGATCATTCCGGCAAAGTGCCCGTCCAGGCAGCCCTGGCCAGCGCGGGTCAGGGTGTCCAGCACGAAAGCAGCGTTGGCTTTGTCCAGCTGACCAGCCACCACCGGGTTCTGTAGCGGTGTATCCCAGACATACAGGCTGCCGGCTGGAGCCGGCTGGTCGGGAAAGGCGTCGGGCACTACCGGTAACAGACGGACAGCCACACCCAGCTGTGTGGCCCGCTCGGCGAGCAGGTCACAGCTGGTGATGGCAATCAGGGGGTGAGGCTGGGCTTGCGCGGCAAGCAGCAGGCATAGGTCAGGACCTATACCGGCCGGCTCGCCGGGTGTGAGGGCGAAGCGCTGAAGTTTCACTGGGAGGCCTGATCGACGCCAGGAAGCTTGATTTCAACGTAGGCTTCGTCACGGATCTGACGCAGCCAGGTTTGCAGCTCTTCATCGTACTTGCGGTTGCGCAGTACGTTCATCGCTTGCTGCTCGCGAGCCTGTTCGGTGCTGTCGGTGGCGCGACGGCCAAGGACTTCCAGAACGTGCCAGCCGTACTGGGTCTTGAATGGCTTGGTCACCTGGCCTTGCTGAGCAGCGGCCATTTCCTCGCGGAACTCGGGTACCAGTGCGTTCGGGTCGATCCAGTTCAGGTCGCCGCCGTTGAGGGCAGAACCCGGGTCTTCGGAGAAGCTCTTCGCCAGTTGGGCGAAGTCTTCGCCGTTCTGGAGACGCTCGTAGAGTTTTTCCGCCAGCGCCTTGGTGGCCTCTTCGCTGCGAATCTCGCTTGGTTTGATCAGGATATGGCGAACGTGCACTTCGTCACGCACCATGGCCTGGCCGCCGCGCTTTTCCTGCAGCTTGAGGATGATGAAACCACCTGGGGTGCGCACAGGCTCGGTGACATCGCCCACCGACATAGCACTGAGCATACGGTCGAAAGGTGGTGGCAACTGAGCCGCCTTACGCCAGCCCATCTCGCCACCTTCCAGCGCGGTTTCGCTGGCCGAACGGGCGATGGCCAGTTGAGCGAAGTCGGCGCCTTGCTTGAGCTGCAGGTAAACCTGCTCCGCTTGTTTGGCGGCGCCCTGGATGGTGGCCGAGTCGGCGCGTTCTGGCGTCGGAATCAGGATATTGGCCAGGCGGAACTCTTCGGACAGCTGCATCTTGCCCATGTCCGAGGCGAGGAAATTCTTCACTTCCTGCTCCGTCACCTGGATGCGCTCGGCCACACGGCGCTGACGCACGCGGCTGATGATCATCTCGCGACGAACTTGTTCGCGAGCATCTTCATAGGACAGGCCGTCGCGAGCCAGGGCCGCGCGGAACTGCTCCAGATTCATACCATTGCGCTGGGCAATGGTACCGATGGCCTGGTTCAGTTCCTCATCAGTGATGCGAATGCCGGAACGATCGCCGATCTGCAGTTGCAGGTTTTCGACGATCAGGCGTTCGAGCACCTGCTGGTCCAGCACGCCGGCGGGTGGAACAGAGCCGCCGCGCTTGGCGATGGTCTGCTGAACTTCACGCACGCGGCTGTCCAGTTGGCTTTTCATGACCACGTCGTTATCGACGATGGCCACAACGCTATCCAGAGTTTGCACCGCGGCATGCGCGGTGCTGCTCAGCAATACAGCGCCCAGCAACAGCGGGCGCAGACAATCAGTAAGCTTGGTCTTCACGTGTACGATAACCTTGAATGCCCTGGTCGAGGAACGACTCGACCTTGTTGCCCACTACGCCGCCGAGGCCTTTCAGCACAATCTGCAGGAAGACGCCGTGGTCGCCTTTTTCGTTTTGCGGAGTTGCCTGGCTGAAATCGTCGTAGTCAATCCAGTAACGGTTGATCAGACGCAGCTTCCAGCAGCAGTTGTCGTACTCGAAACCACCGAAGGCTTCCAGGGTACGGTTGCGGTTGTAGTCATGCTGCCAGCGAGCGATTGCGGTCCATTGTGGAACAATCGGCCACATGACGGAGAAGTCATGTTGCTGAATCTTGTAGTAGTCCTTGACGTAGTTCTCGCTTCCTGGGGTCCCGTAGTCGCCACCGCCTACTTGCCATTGGCCAGTAGTGCTGTTGTAGGAGACCGTGTCATTACGGTAGCGGTAACCGAGGTTAACGACCTTGTTGACGTTGTCTTCAGGCTGGTAATGGAACATCGCGCTGCCCGAGCGGGTGCTGCGGCTGTCCGGGTCCCAGTTGAAGTCGGAGTTGAAGCGCCAGTCTCGATTGAAGCGGTAGCCGTACTCAAGTGCGTAAGGCGAGACATCCGACTGGGCGTCATCGCGAGTTTTCCAGTCGATGCCTGGAAGCTGGACCTTGCGGTCCTTGAAGTACAGCGCCTGGCCAATGCTGAAGGTTTGACGCTCGAAGCCGTTCTCTTCGATCCAGCGGTTGGTCACGCCCAGCGACAGTTTGTTCTCGTCGCCAATCCGGTCAATACCGGAGAAGCGGTTATCCCGGAACAGCGAGCTGTAATTGAATGTGCTCTCGCTAGAGTCGAAGATTGGAATGTCCTTCTGATCTTCATAAGGCACATAGAGGTAAAACAGTCGTGGTTCCAGGGTCTGGCGATAGTTTTTGCCAAACCACTGAGTGTTACGATCGAAATAGAGGCCACTGTCTACGCTGAAAATTGGCACATTTCGATTTTGTGTACCACTAAAGTCACCTCGCAGGTCTACGACGCTCGGGGAAGCGTTCGCCAGGTCATTCTTGCCTTTACTATCAAGATCAAGATCGTAATGAGTTGTCATGTACTTGATCGAAGGCGTCAGGTAGCCGTAACTCGTGGTCAGCGGCAGGCTGATCTTCGGCGCTGCGTTCAGACGCGTGCCGTTGGCGCGAGCAAGACCGAATACGTTTTCGTCAAGCCGTTTGCCAGGAGCCCCTGCACTTGTGTCGGGAAGGCCGTCCTCGTTGAGGACGAAGTCATCTTTCAGGTCCCGATCAAAGCGGACAGCTTCAGTTTCGTAACTGAAGTCAAAACCACCCGGATGATACGGCAGCATCCCGTTGAGGGTGAGCTGCGGCAGCCTGTCGTACGGTGTGATCTGCGAGATGGTTGCCAGCTCATAAGCCTGCACGTTCAAGCGCGCGGTGTAGCTGTCGCCGCGCCAGCTCAATGCACCTTGCTGGTTGATGAAGTCGCGACTCTCGACCCCGATCTGATCCGACTCCAGGTCCTGGAAGTAGAACGGATCGCTGATGTCGGTGTAGTCGACTTCGGTCAGCAGGCGCTCGTCAAGGCCGCCCTTGTGCTGCCAGTTGACCATCCAGCGCTGTTCTTTGTAGTCCGTCTGCAGCTTGCGATCATCATCCTTGTCATTCAGGTAAGCACCACCAAACTGACCTTCACTGGACTTGGTCAGGTAGCGGAACTCGCCTTCCATCAACATGCCGCGCTTGGCCATGTAGCGTGGATACAAGGTAGCGTCGTAGTTTGGCGCCAAGTTGAAGTAGTACGGCGTGACCAGCATGAAGCCGGTGTCGCTGCTGGTACTGAACGTCGGGGGCAGGAAGCCGGACTGGCGACGGTCATCGATCGGGAAGTAGATATAAGGTGTGTAGAACACCGGAATATCCTTGACCCGCAGGGTGACGTTGGTCGCGGTACCGAAACCGGTGGCCGGGTTCAGGGTGATGTTGTTGCCCTTGAGCTGCCAGGCGTTGCTGTTCGGCTCACAGGTGGTGTAGGTACCATCCTTGAGGCGGATGATGGCGTTCTCGGCACGCTTGGCGTACAGCGCGTTACCGCGGATACGCGACTTGTGCATCACGTACTCGGCGTTGTCGACCTTGGCTTCACCGGTGTCGAGCTGGATGTCGGCATGGTCGCCGACCACCAGCGAACCGTTGTCACGGATCTTGACGTTGCCGCTGAGTTCGCCGCGATTCTCGGCCTGGTACAGGTTGGCCTCGTCGGCCTCGACCTGCATGCTGCCCTGACGCATGACCACGTCACCGGCGAGGGTGGCGATCTGCTGCTCCTGCTGGTAGCGGGAAACCTTGGCGCCGATGAAGGTCGGTGCTTCATCCTTAGGCGTGGTGTCATCCATGCCCGGACGGGTCGGCTCGATATAGGCGCCAGCACAGTACGGCCCGGTTTCGGCAAGTTGGGCAGGGGTCAGCTGATCACGCGGGACCCAGTCCAGGTGGCTGTAGTCGGCACTGCGGGACTTGAGGACCCGGCCTTTGCTCTCGGTAACGAGCATCGGAGCCTTGCCGGTCTCAGCGACGGCTTCGCCAGCCTCACCGGTGGCTTCGCCAGTCGAGCTGGCAGCAGCACCCGGGTGCACCGGGCGTGGCGGCAGTGCGGCGGCGTTGGTCTTGGGCTTGCAGTCCCAGCCTCCGGCAGCGGACACTTGGCAGTCGAATTGCTCTGCGGCGACCACGTACGAGGTGGCCAGAGGTTGCAGCGCCAGCAGACCGCCGGTGACCAGCAACGGGAATTTTTTACGAAACGCGGGGGATTTCAATGCCATCTTATTAGTCCGGGCTTCCT
>OEPS010000672.1_pt1 | contig 11745 bp, 6 predicted proteins | sample 1539411 | NCBI WGS metagenome assembly OEPS01 (sample SAMN02671747, study PRJEB22543) | soil metagenome | biome: bacteria | place: China:Hunan Province, Lengshuijiang City | collected 2012-10-15 | depth 0.08m m | reverse complement strand
GAGGCAGGTGGCACGAGGCAGGATCCGCGGCCAAGAGGCAGGAGCAACGGCCAAGAGGCAGGAGCAACGGCCAAGAGGCAGGAGCAACGGGCAAGAGGCAGGAGCAACGGGCAAGAGGCAGCGTAGGGTTCAGGGGAGGTCTTTGGGGAAGTCGCGGCCTTTGCCCTTGCGTTCGTTCTGGATCATCTTGAGCAGCAGCTGGCAGGCGCGGGCGAGAAGCGTTAGGCGATCGTCGACCATTTCGGCGGGCAGCGTATCGGCGGCGTTCGAGTACCAGGTCGTCGCCTCGCGCGCGGAGCCAAGTGCGTATTCGTAATACTTGATCCGTTCCCGACGTGACTGTCGCGAGTAGCCCTCGGACACGGTCGCTGGAACCGAGCCCGCGGACTTTACGAGCTGTGATACCGTACCCGCGAGTCGCGGATGGCGCTCCAGCGCGGCGGCGTCCTGCCCGGCCAGGCGCGCTACGTAAGTCCCGATCTGGTAGACGCGGACCTTCCACAGCGGCGACTCACGAAGCGCCCTTGGCGCCGTTTGGACCCATTCATCGAGGTTCATGGCGGGCAGGATAGTTCGCGCAGCCCGCTCTGACGTCACCGCCTTCCCGCACTGACGCCCAATCCACCGCCGTCGCTGGCACGGTCATCCCGCCGTCCGTGGCCTCTGGATTTGGAGCCTGCCTCGTGCCCCTGCCTCGTGCCCCTGCCTCGTGCCCCTGCAGCATGTCAGGTGGCAGGGCAGCATGCCGTGTTGCCTCCCTGGCCGGGCAGTTCTGCCTCATGCCCTCATGACGGAGTGCCGTTCTGCCTCATGGCCGTCCTGCTAAACGCAGGGGAAGACGTAACTTGCGCCGAGCCACAGAACCCTCTACTTTCAATGGTTCTAGCCGCGCGCACCCGCGCGCGGTCCTTCTCTCATTCTTGCCTCGGCGCGGCGAGGTCAACTCCGCGTATCAGGAGCTTTCTGATCGGTATGCCCGAACTCGACACCACTTCAACCGGCGGGACGATGACGCAGGAGAAGCGCGACCTGCAGCGTGAGAAGCGCGACGCGCAGCGCGCGCAGCTCCGTCCCCTCATCAACCGCCGCCCCGAGCTCTACGACGAGGACGACTATTCGTCGGACGAGTACGACCGGATGATGGAGCTGTACAACGGCACGCTCGCCTCGATCGACGAGGGCGAGATCGTAAAATCGCGGGTGCTCGATATCCGCGACAACATGGTCGTGCTCGACATCGGCTTCAAGTCCGAAGGCACCATCCCCCTCGAGGAGTTCAAGGACCATCCGGACCTCAAGATCGGTGACGAGGTCGAGGTCCTGCTCGAGCACCTCGAGGATCAGGAAGGGTCCGTCGTCCTCTCGAAGAAGAAAGCGGACTTCATGCGCGTGTGGGAGCGCATCCGCGTCGCCTACGAGAGCGACCAGCCCGTCGAAGGGACGCTCGTCAAGAAGATCAAGGGCGGCGTCGTCGTCGACCTCATGGGCGTCGACGCGTTCCTCCCCGGCTCGCAGATCGCCCTGCGGCGCGTGCCGAACATCGACGAGCTCCTCGGGCAGAAGTACGAGTTCAAGATCATCAAGCTCAACAAGCGCCGGCGGAACATCGTCGTCTCGCGCCGCGTGATCCTCGAGCAGGAGCGGGCGGGCAAGCGCGAGAAGCTGATGAAGGACCTCGCCAAGGACCAGGTGCGCAAGGGCGTCGTCAAGAACATCACCGACTTCGGTGCATTCATCGATCTCGGCGGCGTCGACGGGCTCCTGCACATCACCGACATGTCGTGGGGCCGCATCTCGCATCCGTCCGAGCTGGTGCAGATCGGCGCGGAGCTCGAGGTCAAGGTGCTCGACATCGACTGGGAGCGCGAGCGCATCTCGCTCGGCCTCAAGCAGCTCCAGAGCTACCCGTGGAAGGACGTCGCCGAGAAGTATCCGGTCGGCACGCGGGTGCAGGGGAAGGTCGTCAGCATCACGAACTACGGCGCCTTCATCGAGCTCGAGCCGGGGATCGAGGGTCTCGTCCACATCAGCGAGATGAGCTGGACGCGCAACGTCCGGCACCCGTCGAAGCTGGTGTCGATCGGCGAGGCGATCGAGGCGGTGGTGCTCAAGGTCGATCCGAACGAGGAGAAGATCTCGTTAGGCATGAAGCAGACGGAGCAGGATCCGTGGATGGTGCTGCCGCTCAAGTACCCGGTCGGCACGCGCATCAACGGCAAGGTCCGCAACCTGACCAGCTTCGGCGCCTTCGTCGAGATCGAGCCCGGCATCGACGGCCTCATTCACATCTCCGACATGAGCTGGACGAAGCGTGTCCAGCATCCGTCGGAAGTCGTGAAGAAGGGTGACGCGGTCGACGTCGTGATCCTCAACATCGACAGCGACAACAAGCGCATCAGCCTCGGCCTGAAGCAGGCGGAGGAGGATCCGTGGCTGAAGATCGGCGAGACCTACCCGGTCGGCACCGAGCTGTCGGGGAAGGTCGTCCGCCTGATGGACAAGGGCGTCGTCGTCGACATCGGCAACGACATCGAGGGGTTCGTTCCGATCTCGCAGCTGCCGACCACCAAGGCGATCACGAGCCCGGCGGACGTGGCCTACGAAGGCATGAACTTCGACATGCGCGTGCTGGAGGTGGACCCGATCCACCGCCGCATCGTGCTGACGGTGACCAACATTCCGGAGGAGCAGCCGCCCCGCCCGGAGACGCCGTCGAAGATCATCCCGATGGAGGAGGAGCAGGGCCTCGGCCCCGTGTAACCTGCTCGGTAGGGAATACGAAGAAGCCCCCGGCCAGCTGGCCGGGGGCTTCTTCGTCGAGGACGGTCAGTAATTGATCGTGTTGTCGAACGCCGGCTTGTTCGCCGCGACGGACGACGTCGCGTCCCCGCGGGCGGTGATCGTGTACACGCGCCGCCCGCTGAAGGAGACACCGGTTCGCGTGAAGACGTTCGTTCCAGATCCGGGATAGCGCCCGTACAGGTCGTACACGCTCCCCGGCACCGGCACGAAGTCGGTTCCCGCCTTGTACGCCGTCGGGCCGCCGATCGCAATCTCGCTCGATCCGGTCTCCTGGCTCTTGATCACGAGCTGGATCGGATTTGGTGCGTTCGAGATCGCATTGACGAAGCGCACGTGCGCCAGCGTATCCGTCGGGATCGTCCAGTTGTCCTCGAGGACGAAGGAATCCGCCGTCTTCGTTCCGGCGTCGTAGATCCCGGACTGGTAGAACGAGTACGACTTCCCGGTGGCGATCGTCTGGGCCGCGGTCGAAATCGCGAGATCCTTGTCGGTCGTCGCGGCGATGCGGCCGGTGAAGGTGTACTGGCCGGGCGCGATGGCGACGTACAGCCCGCCGGCGCCGGCGTTCGTGTAGGTCGTCCCCGTCGTCGACTCGGTCCCGGTCGCCGAACTGATCGCCGTCATCTTCGTGTCGTTGGCGTAGAAGTTCACGCCGGGCGCCCCGACCGAAAAGTTGAAGAACTTGATCAGCGCGGCCGGAGCCGGCCCGCGGACCGGGGCGATCGGATCGATCTCCGCCCCGCAGCCAGCGAGCGTTCCGGCACAGAGCAAAGCTGCAAGGATGCGATGTGTCTTCATGGCTGGCTGGGGTCGATGATCCAGAGCATCTTGGTGTGGTACGCCGGGTCGAGGGCGCCGATGGCCGACAGCCCCTGCTGGTTCCAGACGTATTCGGAGTTGTAGCGCGGGCGGATGCGGTAGACGGGCAGCCCGCCGTTGTCGACGTAGAGCGACGTCGGGATCCTGAAGTTCGGGTAAACCTGCTGGCCGGTGGCGGGGTCGATGTCCGTGTAGTGGAAGCGGCGCATGTCCATCCACAGCTCGTTGTGCCCCCAGCCCCACTGCGCGATGTACTTCTGGGTCATGATCTGGGTCAGCGTCAGCGCGTTCGGGTCGGTCGGGACGATCGCCGGGTCGGCGAGGAACGCCGCCTTCTCGGCCGCCGAGATCTGCGGCACGGTCTGGTTGTCGTCCGTGTTGCGTGCGTTCACGAAATCGATGTGCGACGCGACGCCCTTCCTGTACGCGTCGAGCGCCGTTGCCTTGTCACCCTTCCGGAACGCCGCCTCGGCCTTGACGAACTGCAGCTGCGAGTACGTCATGATCGGCATGTGCGCCTTGTCCGTGAAGATGTAGCGGCCGGGGACGCCGACACCTCCCGAGCTGGGGAAGCCGAAGAAGTTTCTTGGCCGCTGGGCCACGGTCAGAGCGCCGAAGCCGATGACGTTCGGATCGAGCCCCCGGTACGTGGTGCCCGCGGAATCGATCGCCAGCATCCGGCTCATCCGAGGGTCGACGACGCCGAAGTCGGTGCCGTCCATCAGCCGCACCACGAACTGGGTCTGGCGGTAGCTCGTGATGTTGTTGCGCGTCCGGCCCCAGAAGTTCGTGTCGTCGTTGTTCGTCGCCGGGTAGGCGAGCAGGGCGTCGTCCGCGTTGCTGGCGAACGAGAGGTCGACGAGCTTGATGACCGAGTCCGGGTCATAGCCGGGTCGGTTGGTGTAGTGGTTCAGGTTCATCGCCAGCAGGCCGTACGCGAACTTGAGCCACTTCGTCCGGTCGCCGTTGTACACGTGATCGGTGCGGCCGAGATACGCCTGGTCCACGGCGCCGTCGGTGCGCTGCAGGTTCCTGATCGCCTCGTTGAGCAGGCGCTGCGTCTCCGCGTACGCGTATGCTTCGGAGTCGTAATCGAAGGTCGTCCGGGTCTGGTCGAACGCCTGCTTGATGATGATCGGGCCGTGCAGGTCGGCGAGCACCATCCATCCCCACGCCTTGAGGATCTGCCCGACGCCGAGCAGGTCCCATCGCTGCTCCGCCTCGGCCTTCCGGTTCATGTCGACGAGGTTCTGGCCGAACGACCAGTACACGTCGCGCCACTGCTCGCCGCCGTTGTCGCTCCCCGGATCGTAGCCCATCCGGTCCCACGTCGAGAGCGCCGTGCCGGGGAGCGTCCACTGCTGCGTGTAGCGGCCGACGAACCGCCCGTCGAACTGCGGCGCGGTCGCCATCCAGTGGAGCATCGGCGGGAGGTACAGGTTCGCCGACACGCTCTGCGGGCCGTTCGGGTTGGTGTTGACGTCGAGCCAGTCACTGCAGGCCGTGAACGCCGTCAGGCATCCGGCCAGCGCTGCGATGTATCGTTTCTTCATCGAATGTCTCTGTCAGCTGAAAGAGTTGGGTATCCGGGCTCCATCGAGCGCGGTGCCGGTCAGAGTCCGAGGCGTACCCCGAACGCGAAGGTGCGCGGAGTCGGGAAGTTGCCGAAGTCGATCCCGACGCCCCCTGACCCGCCCACTGCCGCGGTGTTGCCGTTCACGATCGGATCGAGCCCGGTGTAGTTCGTGATGAGGAAGAGATCCGTCCCCGTCACGAAGACGCTCGCGCTCCGCGCATAGCGCGGCGGGAGCTCATAGGACAGCGTGACGTCCTTGAGCCGGACCCAGTTGATGTTCTTCTCGATGAACAGCTCCTCGCTGATCCCCGTATAGTACGTGGTCTGCTGGGAGGGGATCACGACGATGTTGTTGACCGTCGGAGTGCCCGAGTTCTCCTTGCCGTCGCGGATGACGCCGGGGATGACGCGCGGGATGTTGCGGTCGAGCGTCCGCATGCTGAGGCCGCGGGCCGTGAGGTACTGGTCGGTGGCGTTGTACACGTCGCCGCCCTTGCGGAAGTCGAGCAGCACGTTGAGCGACAGCTTGTTGTAGCGGAAGCTGTTGGTGAGGCCGACGGTGAAATCCGGGTGGCGGTCGTAGCCCCGGTCGATGAAGGTGCTCGACCGGAGGGGAAGTCCCGTCGTCGGGTCGATGAGCAGCTGGCCCTGGTTGTTGCGGAGGTAGAACCATCCGGTGAGCGACTCCGTCGACAGCCCGGGCATGTTGCCGTTGCGCACGTTGCCGAACAGCCAGGTGTCCGATACGTAGGACTCGGGCAGGTTGCGGGGGAGCGAGACGACCTTGCCGCGCGAACGGTCGAAGTTGGCGAGCACGTCCCACGAGAAGCTCGGCGTGGTGAGCGGGGTGGCGCGGACCGACAGCTCGAGTCCCGAGTTCCGCGTGACGGCACCGTTCAGGTTGAACAGGACGAACCCGGTGCCGTAGCTGCCGCGGATGTCGTTGACGATCTGGTCCTTCGTCTGCTTCCGGTAGATGGTCGCGTCGACGCCAAGCCGATCGTCGAGGAAGCTGAGCTCCGTGCCGAACTCGTACGACTTGGCGAACTCCGGCCTGAGGTCCGGGTTGGGCCCCGTGAAGCCGTAGCCGAAGCCGCCGAACGAAGTGGTCTTGAACTCGAGCGAGGGACGATCGGCGTACGGCCGCGCATCGCGCCCGACCTCCGCGAACGCCGCGCGCAGCTTGCCCGACGTCATGTACTTGTGGAGGACCGGCAACGCGTCGCTGAAGATGAAGCTCGTCGACACCGACGGGTAGAAGAACGAGTTGCGCGGCCGCGGGATCGTCGACGTGCGATCGTTCCGCCCCGTCACGGTCACGTACAGGTAGTTGTCGTAGTTCGCTGTGGCGCTCGCGAAGGCGCTCAGCAGTCGGCGTTGCGAGATCGTCGTGCGCGGGAGGCGGAGCGTCGTGTTGTTGATCGAGACGAAGTTGGGGTCGAGGAAGTCCTGTCCCTTCATCGCCTCGGTGTTGGACTTGTAGTCCGAAAGAGACGTCCCGACGAATCCGCTCAGCGAAATCCCGGCGATCACCGGGCGCTCGTTGATGTTGAGGAGGGTCTGCGCCGAGATGCTGCGCGTGACGTCGTTGGCCAGGTCGAGGATGCCGTTGTTCGAGTAACCGAGCGCGCTCTCCGGATGACGGAGGACCTGGGTCTCGTTCGTGTAGGTGTCGGTTCCGATGTTGGCTTTCAGGTTGCCCCACGAAATCGGGGTCACGAGGAGCCCGAGATTCGTGATCAGGCGGTTGTTCTTCGTGTTGTTCTGGTTCTTGTTGACGCTGAAGTACGGGTTGTCGATCTCCGAGGCGAGTCCCAGCGTCGTCGCCCGGCGGCGAGTGCCGGCGGGGCTCAGGTAGTCTTTCGCGTTGTCGAACTGCGGCCACACCATCAGCCCGATCAGCGGGCCGTTCGCGCCCTTCAGCGACTGGCTGTTGGTGGTGTACGAGTAGTTCATCGACAGGTCCGACCGGAGCCAGGGGAGGACCTGCACCCCCGACGCGCCGGTGAGGTTCACGCGGTTGAGCTGCGAGTTCGGGATCACTCCCTGCTCGCGTGTCAATCCGGTCGAGATGCGGTAGTTGATCTTGTTGTCCGATGCGGCGCCGCTGAACGACAGGTTGTGCTTCTGGGTGAGCGCATCGCGGAAGAAGCCGCCGATGTTGTCGTAGAACTGCGTCGATGCCGGGTACGGAGCGCCGAAGTACAGGAAGGTCGCGCTTCCCACGGAGCTCGGCCCGTAGACGCGCTGGAGCTCCGGCCTGCCGCGCGGGCTCGCGACGCTGAAGGAGTTGTTGTACTCCACGCCGCCGCCGATCCGGCCGCGCTTCGTGGTGATCACGATCGCCCCGTTCGCGGCATCGATGCCGTAGAGCGCCGACGCCTCCGGTCCCTTGAGGACGGTAAGGCTCTCGATGTCTTCGGGGTTGATGTCGACCGCGCGGTTCGAGAAATCGATGCCGCGGTTGCTGAAGGCGGTTCCCGAGCCGGGGGCATCGGAGGCGAGCACGCTCGTGTTCATCGTCTTGTTGTCCATCGGCAGCCCGTCGATGATGAAGAGGGGCTGGTTGCTGCTGCTGATGGAGCTGGTGCCACGGATCGTGATCGACGTCGAAGCGCCGGGGACGCCTGACGTACTGTTCACCGTGACGCCGGCGACGCGCCCCTGCAGGGCATTGACGAAGTTCGTCCGCTGCGACTGCGCGATCTCGGCGCCACGGACCGTCTGCTGCGCGGTGCCGACCGATCGGAGCGCGGCGGTCTGGCCGAGCGCCGTGGTGACGACTTCATCGAGCTTCGTGACCGACTTCCGCAGCTGGACATCGACGACCGTGGCGTCGCCGACGGTCCGCTGCTCGGGGGTGTAACCGATGAGCCGGAAGAGCAGGACCTGGCCGTCGTCGGCGCGGATGACGTACCGCCCCTCGACGTTGGTCTGCGTGCCGATGGTCGTGCCTCTGACGGCGACCGTCACGTCAGGAATCGGGACGCCTGCCTCGTTGGTGACCTGGCCTCTGATCGTCTTCTGCTGCGCCTGCGCCGCGGCGGCAAGAAACGACAGGCCCATCAACACCGTGAATACTCGGGTTTTCATCATGTCGTGTACGGGTTCCAGTGGAGAGCGGGTCGACTCCGGTGGGCGGTCCGCGCGGTTCAGGGGGCAGCTTCGCGCGGGCGAGCCCCATTCGTTCGCGGCAGCAGGAGCGGCGTTCGGTGAGCGGGTAGGTACGGTCGTATCCCCGTCATCCGCGTCCGTCGGCTCGTTCGACGGGCGGGATCGCTGGCGGCGCCGGCACGTGCGGCGGGCGCGTCCGGTGAGCAGAGGCGAGAATGTGTCGCCGATCCTCGAACCGTGCAATAGGCGGATCGCTGGCGCCTCCGGACCGCGGGGCGGGCGCCGCGTGGCGCTGGCCCGCCGCTCGACGTTAGCTTCACCCTCCTTATGTCCATGCGCGAGAAACTTGAGCTCCTCGAGCGTCGCCGCGCCGAGTCCGAGCTCGGTGGGGGAGCGGAACGCCTGAAGGCGCAGCACGCCAAGGGGAAGCTGTCGGCCCGGGAGCGGCTCGACGTCCTCCTCGACGAGGGGAGCTTCGTGGAGCTGGACCGCTTCGTCGTCCATCGCTCGACCGATTTCGGCCTCGACGAGCAGAGGTTCTACGGCGACGGCGTCGTCACCGGCTACGGCCGGATCGACGGGCGCCTGGTCTACGTCTTCTCGCAGGACTTCACGGTCTTCGGCGGCTCGCTCTCCGAGACCTTCGCCGAGAAGATCGTCAAGATCATGGACCTCGCGATCCGGAACGGCGCGCCCGTGATCGGGCTCAACGACTCGGGTGGCGCGAGAATCCAGGAGGGGGTCGTGTCGTTGGGCGGGTACGCCGAGATCTTCCTCCGCAACACCCTCGCCTCGGGGGTCGTCCCGCAGATCTCGGCGATCCTCGGACCATGTGCCGGCGGCGCGGTCTATTCCCCGGCGATCACCGACTTCGTCTACATGGTCCGGGGCACCTCGTACATGTTCGTGACGGGTCCCAACGTCGTGAAGACCGTCACGCACGAGGACGTGACGATGGAGGAGCTCGGCGGCGCCGACACGCACGCCGCGACGTCAGGGGTCTCGCACTTCACGCACGATTCCGAGCTCGCCTGCCTGCAGGCGATCCGCGAGCTGTTCCGCTTCATCCCGCAGAACAACGTCGACGATCCGCCGCGCGGGCGGAACACCGACCCGCGCGACCGCCGCGACGAGGCGCTGCTCGACGTCGTCCCCGACAACCCGAACAGGCCCTACGACATGCACGACGTCATCCGCTGCGTCGTCGACGACGGCGAGATGTACGAGGTGCAGCAGGACTTCGCTGGAAACATCCTCTGCGGCTTCGCCCACCTCGGCGGGCACAGCGTCGGCATCGTCGCCAACCAGCCGGCGGTGCTCGCCGGGGTGCTCGACATCAACGCCTCGACGAAGGCGGCGCGCTTCATCCGCTTCTGCGACGCGTTCAACATTCCCCTTGTCACCTTCGAGGACGTCCCGGGCTTCCTTCCCGGTGTCGCCCAGGAGCACGGCGGGATCATCAAGCATGGGGCAAAGCTGCTCTTCGCCTACTGCGAGGCGACGGTGCCGAAGCTGACGGTGATCACCCGCAAGGCGTACGGCGGGGCGTACGACGTCATGTCGTCGAAGCACATCCGCGGCGACTACAACGTCGCGTGGCCGACCGGCGAGATCGCGGTGATGGGGCCGAAGGGCGCGGTCGAGATCCTCTTCCGCAAGGAAATCAACGAGGCGCCCGACCCGAAGGCGGCGATGGATGAGCGGGTCGCCGAGTACACCGAGAAGTTCGCAAACCCCTACGTCGCCGCCGCCCGCGGCTACGTCGACGACATCATCGACCCGCGCGAGACACGCCCGCGGCTGATCGATGCCCTCGACACCCTGCGGACGAAGCGCGACAGGAACCCGCCGAAGAAGCACGGCAACATGCCGCTGTGACTGCAGCCGACGATCTGGGTGTAGGGAATCAGGGGTTCAGGGACGGCGTCCCGTATGGCGAAGCCCTGGAGGCTGACACCTGACCCCGTGCACGCAGGAACCTAACGATCTCCAGTCCACGACTGCCGTTCAATGTTCTCCAAAGTCCTGATCGCCAACCGAGGTGAGATCGCGCTGCGCGTCATTCGCGCGTGCCGCGAGCTGGGCGTGCGGACGGTCGCAGTGTACAGCGAGGCCGATGCGACGGCGCCGCATGTGCGCGAAGCCGATGAAGCGGTGCTGATCGGTCCCGCCCCCTCGAGCGAGAGCTATCTCAGGGGTGAGCGCATCATCGAGGCGGCGAAGACGACCGGCGCCGAAGCGATCCATCCGGGGTACGGGTTCCTTTCCGAGCGCGAGTGGTTCGCGCGCGCGGTGCGCGACGCCGGGCTCGTGTTCATCGGCCCACCGGCGGAAGCGATCGCGGCGACGGGGAGCAAGACCGCGGCCCGGCAGCTCGCCGTCGCCGCGAAGGTGCCGGTCGTCCCCGGGACCACCGAAGCCCTTCGCGACGCGGCCGAGGCGTCGGCGGTGGCGAGGCAGTTCGGCTTCCCGGTGCTCCTCAAGGCGGCGGCGGGCGGGGGCGGGAAGGGGATGCGGGTCGTGCGCGAGGAGTCGCAGCTCGCCCCGTCGCTCGACGCGGCGCGGCGCGAGGCGAAGAGCTCGTTCGGCGACGACGCCGTCTACGTCGAGAAGTACGTCGAAGGGCCCCGCCACGTCGAGATCCAGGTGCTCGGCGACTCGCACGGCAACATGCTGTCGTTAGGCGAGCGTGAGTGCTCGGTCCAGCGCCGGCACCAGAAGATGATCGAGGAGGCGCCGAGCGTCGCGGTGTCACCGGCCCTGCGCCGCGAGATGGGGGAGGCCGCGGTGCGCTTCGCGAAGGCGGCGGGGTACGTCAACGCCGGAACCTGCGAGTTCCTCCTCGACGGCGACGGGCAGTTCTACTTCCTCGAGATGAACACCCGCGTCCAGGTCGAGCACCCGGTGACGGAGCTCGTCACCGGGATCGACATCGTGCAGTGGCAGCTGCGTGTCGCCAGCGGGGAGAAACTCCCGTTCCGGCAGGAGGAGATCGCGCCGCGCGGCTGGGCGATCGAGTGCCGCATCACGAGCGAAGACCCGACGAACGGCTTCCTCCCGTCGACCGGGCGGATCACCTATCTGCGCGTCCCCGCCGGACCGGGAGTCCGCTGGGACGGCGGGATCGAAACGGGGAGCGTGGTGGGGCTGTTCTATGACCCGATGCTCGCGAAGCTGATCGTCTGGGCGGAGACGCGCGCCGCCGCGATCGAGCGGATGCACCGCGCGCTCCTCGAGCTGACGATCGACGGGATCGAGAGCTCGCGCGACTTTCATCTCCGGGTGATGGAGGACGGGGAGTTCCAGCGCGGCGAGATCGAGATCCAGTGGCTCGAGCGGCGTCTGCCCTCGCTGGTGGGGGTCACACCGCCGCCGAGCGGGACCCGCGTCGCGGCTGTCACCGCGGCTCTCCTCGCCGACGCCGAGCGCCGCGG
>OEPS010000671.1_pt1 | contig 11747 bp, 8 predicted proteins | sample 1539411 | NCBI WGS metagenome assembly OEPS01 (sample SAMN02671747, study PRJEB22543) | soil metagenome | biome: bacteria | place: China:Hunan Province, Lengshuijiang City | collected 2012-10-15 | depth 0.08m m | reverse complement strand
GAGCCGGTCGGCGGCCTGCCCTGCCTGGATGATCGGGTCGCCGGCCGCGACGTCGGCCTGCGTGAAGGCCGCGGCGATCGCGGTCAGGACCGCCGGATCATCGAAGTCGTGGAGCAGCGGGACCTCGGCCAGCGACTCCGGGATGACCGCCACGCGGGCTCCCGTGCTCTCGAAATCCACCCGCCCGTCACCGAGGACGAAGGTCCGCCGGCGGTTCACCCGGTAGATGCCACCGGAGACCTGGACCCAGGGCAGGATCTTGAGCAACCAGCGCGAGCTGATGCCCTGCATCTGGGGCGTCGTCTTGGTGGTGGTCGTGAGTTGTCGGGCGGCCTGGGTCGCCAGGCTGGTCGGAGCCTGTCCGTTGCGGGCCGCCACGTCCTCGACGGTCTGCGCCATCAGTGCACCCCCTTGTCGGTTGGTGGTCGTTGTTCAGCCGGTTGCTGGTTCGTTGTCCTTGCCGCTCGGCCCGGTTTGGGCCGTCGGGCACCCAATGCGTCCTGGGAGAAGGATCAGCGGAGGGCCCCCGTAGTCGCCCGTTCTACGCGGCTGCCGCCGGTCTGGCGTCTGTTCCGCCGTCTGTGTCAGTGTCTAATTCGCCCGGGTGGCTTGAAGTCGCAGCGGGTTCCCAGGATTCGCCAGTAGGCTGAGCGGGTGGTCAGGCGGACCTCGCACGGACGCAGTCACCTGCTTGTGGCCGCAGGGATGGGGGCAGCGCTGTCCCTGCTCGTCGCGTCCTGCAGCTCGCCGACCTCATCGGCCACCAATATCCGGGACCCGACCGCCTCGGTGACCGCCAAGCCGGACTACACCGCGGCCTGCTCGCCGTCCGGCCCGGACCAGTCGACGCCCTGCCTGAGAGTGACGCTGGCGGCGATCGACGCGGCTCGGGCCAGGGAGCACCTGAAGCCGATGACGATCCCGGCCGACTACGCCACGCTGAGCGTGCCGGAGCAGCTCCTCGTCGTGCTCGACGCCGAGCGGGTCGACCGGGGCCTGGACCCATTTGCCGGGCTGAGCCCGGTGCTCGATGCCGAGGCGGTCACCGCCGCCGCCGCGGCACGGCTCCCCGGTGCCCCGGGGCGGGGATTCCGCTCGGTCGACACCGAATGGATCGGCGATATCAGCAACGCCCTGGACGCCGACTACGAGTGGATGTACGACGACGGTCCGGGAAGTATCCAGGGTTGCCACCGGTCGGGGCAGTCCGGATGCTGGGCCGACCGGCACATCGTGCTCGACGACTTCGGCTCGGACGGGTCTGGAGACAGGGCCACCCTCGTCATGGGGGCCGGCTTCGATCCCACTGGCGACACCTCGCGCGGCGACGAGGGCGGGACGTCGCTGGCGGTGACGCTGGCGACGACGAACCGTCCGGACGGGCTCGTCTACACCTGGGACCAGGCGCAGGCGGACATCGCCAGCGCCGCCCTGCAGCCAGCCGACGCTCCGCCGGCCAATGCCTCGGCGACCCATATCGCCGATCCCCCGCAGACCATCTCGCCCAACCCCGACTACACGGAGGTGTGCGCCTCCTCAGGCCTGGACAGCTCGAGCGGGTGCATCCAGACGGTACTCGCTGCCATCGACAACGCCCGGTCCCAGGAGGGGGTCAAGCCCATGGCACTGCCGCCCGGGTACGCGGCCATGACGGTCCCGGATCAGATCTTCGTCGCGGTCAACCTCGAGCGGGTCGACCGTGGCCTGCCGCCGTTCAGCGCGCTCACCACGCAGCTGGACTCCAACGCTCAGGTCGGGGCCAACGACGCCAACGACCCGCCCGACCCGGGCAAGGACTACAGCGTTGTTGACACCGAATGGGCCGGGGGTTCCAGCAACGGCCTCGACGCCGACTACGGCTGGATGTACGACGACGGCATCGGGAGCGGGAACCTCGACTGCCCGGACAAAGGGGGGCCCGGCTGCTGGGGGCACCGCCACGGGCTCCTGGACAACTTCGGTACCGTCGGCACGCTGGTGATGGGGGCGGCGGTCAACCCGACGTCGGACACCGGTGACGACAAGGGCGGGCCGTCGATGGCCGCCACCCTGGCAGTCACCAGCGGCCAGACGGGCACGCTGGTGCTCAGCTGGAGCCAGGTGCTGGCGACGATGCCCTCGGCCACACCTTCGCCCCTGCCCTAGCCTCAAGTTTCCGGGACCTGTGCGGCAAGATCCTTCTTTGGAACGTGGCGGCTCTATGTGATCCTTCACGTTACAAAGAACCCGTTGCAGGGCGCTCAAGCGGGAGTTGCATTGCCTTGAGGCGGGTCCCTGCCAGCGGGCTGGCGGGCTCTATAGGCGGGCTTTACAGGCGGGCTCTATAGCGGCGGGACACCGGTAATCTGAAGAGAGGGGTCGGTTCGGCGAGGAGCCGAGCATGCGGGACGCAGCGGCGGTCCAGCGGGCGGTCCGGCGGCACTACGCCGAGGTGGCGGGAGCCTCGTTGGACCCGAGCGAGTGCGGCCTCTGCGACGGCAATTCCGGCGCCTGCTGGTGCAGGGCCGGCGGGAACAACGGTTTCGGCATCTTCTCCTACGACGACGTCGCGCTTTCCGCACTGCCGCAGGCGGCAATCGATGCAGCGGTGGGGTGCGGCGACCCGATCTCGGTTGCTCACCTCCACGCCGGCGAGCACGTCCTCGACCTTGGCTGCGGCGGGGGCATCGATGTGATCCTGGCCGCCGCTCAGGTCGGGCCGACCGGCCGGGTCTGTGGCGTCGACATGACCGACGAGATGGTCGACCTGGCCCGGCGCAACGTCGCCGAGGTGGGGCTGGCCAACGTCGAGATCACCACCGGCGCGATCGAGGATCTGCCCTTGCCGTCGGAGTCCTTCGACGTGGTGATCGCCAACGGCGTCATCAACCTGTCCATCGATAAGCCCCGCGCCCTCACCGAGGCGGCACGTGTGCTGCGCCCCGGGGGGCGGTTTGCCATGACCGACGTTGTCGCCGATCCAGACCTCGACGAGGGGGCCCGGTCCGATATGGAGTGGTGGACCGGGTGCATCGCCGGCCCGTTGACCGCGGAGGAGTACCGCAAGCTGCTGGCGGCCGCCGGGATGGTCGGCGTCTCGCTGGTCGAGTCGCACCGGGTCCACCGCCTCGCCGGCTCAGCGATCATCCGGGCCCGCAAGCCGGAGCTGCCCGGGCCTCATGCCCTCACCAGAGGACCTTCACGAGCACGTTGGCGTAGGTAGATGCTTGTTTTTGCCCGGATACCGGGCAAAAATCACACCAAGCAGGTTCTAGCTCCGCCAGCCGTCAACCACTCGCCGGGCCACCGCCGGGTCCGAGCGGGCCGAGGAAGCCCGGCCCGGGACCGCCCCCGGCGCCGAGGGTTCCCTCCCGCACCGCGCTGGCGTTGATGCTGCCGTCGCTGCCGGTCGTGCCGGTGACCCGGACCGTCTCACCTGTGCTCAGCGCCGCCAGCGACACCTTCTTCGTGACGGAGACCGCCGTCGACGAGTCGGTGGTGACGGTGACGGTCGTGCCGTCGGACTCGGTGAGGGTCAACGTCGACCCGTTGATCCCGGTTACCTTCCCGGTGCCGGCGCCCAGCCCGGCCCGGTTGGCGAACCGGCCGCCGAGGCCGGGTGCGGCCGGTGTGGCCCCCGAGTCGACGATGCGGGTGGCGGCGATGCTGCCGCTGGCGTTGCTCCCGATGACGACCACGTTGTCGCCCTGGGCGATGTCGCTAACCGATCCGGAGGAGGTCTTGGTAAACGTCGTGGACGACGACGTGTTGACCTTCACGGAGGCCCCCGCCCGGTCGGTGATGGTCAACGTCGACCCGTTGATCGACGTGATCGTGCCCGTGGCCCCCGAACCGAACCGGCCACCGCGGAAGCCGGGCGGGGGTACCGGGGCGCCGGGAGGGCCAGCCGGGGTAACCGCGCTGGCCGGATGCGAGTCGAGCGCCCGGATGCCGAAGAAACCACCGACGCCGACGACGACGGCGGCCGCAATCACGAGGACGATCGTGCGGGTGCGCCTGCGCCGGGCTTGCTCATCGGTCAGCGGCGCCGGCGGCGGGGCCGGGGGCGGTGGCCAGGTGCCGAACGCGGTCGGCGGGTAGCCACCCCCGGGGCCGTAGCCGCCCGCGGCCGGGGGAGGGTAGGGGAGCGTGGCAGTAGTGGCGCCGTAGGCGCCCGCCGCCGCGGGATCATAGGGCAGCGAGGAAGTGGGGCCCCCGTAGGCCTGGCTGGCACCCCCGGGGGCAGGTCCGTAGAGCTGGTACGGGTCGTAGCCCCGGTACGGGTGGTAGGGGTCGTACGGGTAAGAGGCAGGGCCGGCCGGCGCTGCCGGGGCCGGGATCGGGTCCGGGAGCGAAGTGGCCGGAGCGGGCTCCCCGGGACCGGGGCCGGGCTCGGCGTCGGAGTGCCCTCCCGGTGTCGTTCCAGCCGGATCCGGATCGGTCGCCCCGGTCTCCCCGGTGGGTGGCTCGGGGGTGTGCTCGTCCATGGTGGTCTCCTTGTGCGGGCTCTTGGTTCCCATCCTGGGCTGCTCATATCGAGAGCGCCTGAGGAATGGCTGGGGACAGGGCCATGGTTTCCCGACAACTGTTGGCCCAACCCACATGGCTGAGCGCCCAGAGGTACAGGGCCGCGGTGAGCATGCCGATACCAATCACGACGAGGTTGGCCCGCAGCCAGGCCGCAGCATCCCGGTGGCGCCCCGGTGCGGGTGCGGCGGCGGTGCGGCTTGGGGTGGGATCGAGGGCCGGGTTGCGCCTGAGTCACGCTCCTTGCTGCGGGATTGGGATGGCGGTCGTGGGTGGATCGGAGAGCTGGTCGAACACGGTGGCCGAGGTGATCTGGTAGTGGCCGGCTTGTGGCGCCGCACGCTCGACGCCCCGCATCAGGCGGGCCTGCGCCTCCGCCGTCTGGACGAGCCCGGTCTGGACGAGCCCGGTCTGGACGAGCCCGGTCTGGAGCAGCCCGAGCCGGTGCGTGCTGGCCCCAACCTCGTACGCCGGTTAACAGGCGGTGATGAGACCATCATGGGGTATGGTAACCAGCATCCCTCTATGGTTTCCTCCCCTCCATCGCCCACCCCGGGACGTCGCATGACGATTGCCGGCCTCGTTGCCAGGTACCGTGCGCACATCGTCAGGCTGCTTCGCTACGCCTCGGTTTCGGTGGTCTCCACCGCCACCAGCCTGACCGTGCTCGGGATCCTCGTCGGGCTGATCAACGCCCCGGCCGGCTGGTCCAACGCGGTCGCCACCACCATCGCCACCATCCCTTCGTTCGAGCTCAACCGCCGGTGGGTGTGGTGCTACAAGGGCCAGCGGCTGGTCTTCCGCCAGGTCGTCCCGTTCTTTGCCCTCAGCCTCACCGGCCTGGGGCTGTCGACCCTCAATGTCCACCTGGTCGGCGAGTGGGCCACCCACGCCCACATCGACCGGCTGACCCGGACGGGCCTGATCGGCTTCACCAATGTCGCCACCTTCGGGCTGCTGTGGGTGTTCCAGTACGTGCTCTGCGACCGGGTCCTTTTCCGCAACCGGTCTGCGGTGGGCACCGCCTGCGAAGCGGACCAAGAAGAGGACGGCGATGCCGGGGCCGCCGAGCCGTGGGACTACGGCGACGTCCTCGAAGCTGCGCCCCGCCGATCCGCCAACATCCCCCCGGTTGACTAACTGCCGGCAGGGTTTTACTGCTCCGTAACGTTCGGGGTTTACCATTGACGAACGTTCGCCAGCAGCCGCAACCGCCTGCGAGTGGAGCGGCACGGGCAAGGGGGTAGGCCAGGTGTTAGGGGACGAACAGCTGGAGTTCGTGGATTGCCCTGAGTGCGGGTTCCCGGCCATGGTAGAGCATCGGTTCTCCGTCGCTTCGACCGAAGGTCCCGTTACCCACGCAGTCACCTTCTGCGTCCAGCTCCACCGGCTGCGCACGGCCGAGGCGGTGGCGGTCCGAGAGCCGCGGGTCCAACCAAGCGCCGCCGCCGATGAACCCAACGGCTGAGTGACCATCCCCTTCGCCTACCCGCCGCTGATCTTCTGCCTGCGGATCTCACTGCCCGACCTCCCCGGAACGTTGGGCCGGGTCGCCACCGCGTTCGGGACCGGCGGGGTCAACATCCTGACCCTGGATGTCGTCGACCGGGATAACGGGACGGCCGTCGACGACCTGCGGGTTGAGGCCCCAAACGGGATGCAGGAGGCGCTCCGCCAGGCGGCCAAGGATGTGCCCGGGTTCGCCGTCGAGTATGTGCGGCCGCTCGAGGCGTTCGGACACGTCCTTGAGCCGATCGAGCTGGCCGCCCGCCTGTCCGGCGCAGGGGCCGACGCCATCGAGATGCTGATCGAGCACCTGTCCGACGCCTTCGCCGCCAGCTGGGCGATGGCCATCGACGTCGCCGAATCCCCACCTGTGGTGCTGGCCGCGGGCCTCGGGGTCCCGAGCGCCGCCCGCATCCCGCCTGACTGGCTGGATTTCTCTGACCTTGGCGGTGACGCCGATGGTGGCGCCGTCCCCGAACCCCGGCCCCGCCGTACTGATGACGGGTTGGAGGTGGCTGCCGCCCGGCTCGGCCCTCCCTCCCGGGGGGTGCTGCTCGGCCGCGAAGGCGGCCCGCGGTTCCGGGCCTCGGAACGCGCTCACCTGCGGTTGCTGGCCGGGATCGCCGCCTCGGTGGTGGCGACTGCCCCGGAGGGAGCAGCGGCGGTCTAAAGCGGGCGTCACCGGGTTTCCGCGGTGGATTTTGCCGATGCCGGCATACCAAGAAAGTTCAGCGTGGAAAAAGTGGGGTCCTAGACAACGTTGATGGTGACGTCGAATTCCTCGAGGAACATCGGGCAGGCGACCATCGGCCCGGTCGGGCAGATCGGCCCCCCGGTGTCCCGGATCGTCGACTGCCCGGCGGCGACCGCCACGATCTCCCACTCCGCTCCGGCCGGGGCGAGTGCCGGTTCCGCAGCCGCCCCGGGGACCGGGGGCAGCGGTGAGGCGGCAATCGGTGTCAACGTAACCGAGTTGCCGGTGACGGTGGGCTCACCCCAGCGCAGCCCGTTGTTCAGCTCCAGGTAGGCGACCGCCCCCCGCCCGAGCGTGATCGCCTGCCCCGAGTTGGCGTTCGTGATGACCGTCCCCGATCCCACCGCGTTGGCCGTGGCGAGCGGCGACGGGCTCCGGGCGGCGGTCGGCGACGGTCTGGGCGAGGAGGAGCCCGGATGGGGGGACGGGGTGGCGACCGGGCTCGGGGTGGGTGCGACCGCCATCGGCGAGGGGGACGCCGACGGTGAGGCCGATGGGGGTGACGCCGACGAGTGGGCGGCCTTCGTGGCGGGGCTGTGCGCGCAGGCGGTCAGGCCAAGCAGGCAGGCAATGGCAGCTACCCACAGCCGGCTCCGCCCGGCTCTGGCCGCGCGCAAACGTTCCCCCCGGTCAGGAGCGCAGTTCCGCCCGGCCACCATGCCGATGATACGCCGACGATCCCGTCTGCCCATACCGGGTTGGACGGGGCCGGGACCCGGGAAGTTCCCGGGATCCCTGTCCGAGGTTGTCACGAATTAGACATTAGTGAGTATGGCTCCCCTGTGACGCGAGCGGCGCAAGTCCGGTACCATTTTTTGACGGAGCATCAGCCGGAGGTTCGGCACCTGAAGACGCAACCGGCGTGCCGGCACGGCCGCCCTAGAGGAACAGCGAGGCCTCACCGGGTCTCGCTGGCGGCTCTGGTTCTCGCCTTGGTGGCAACCTCGGTGATCGCCGGCGGAGGCCCGTCGCTGGGAGCAGCTTCCCCGGCGACCTCCCCGGTCGGGGGCCCGCCCTCGCTGCCCCCCGGGACGACGGTGCAGGGCCCGGCATCGGCGACCAGCCCGCTCCACGTGCTTATCTCGCTGCAGCCGGCCGACCCGGCGGGGCTGGTCGCCATGGCCACGGGGGTGTCGACGCCGGGGTCGCCGGAGTATCGCCACTACCTGACAACCCCCCAGTTCGCTGCTCGGTTCGGCGCGAGCGCGTCCACGGTGGGCGCCGTCGAGTCCGGTCTGGCCGGCCTGGGGCTCGCCGGGGGGACGCTGTCGGCCAACCGGCTGTCGATTGCCTACTCGACGACAGCGGCTGCCGCCAGCGCGGCGTTTGCGGTCCCGATCCAGGATGCCGTGCTGCCCGGCGGGCGGCACGCCTACGTCAACGCCGGGGCGCCCAGGGTTCCGGTGGGGATCGCCCCGTGGATCCAGGCGATCGACGGCCTGGACGACCTGCCAGCGGCAGCCCCGGACTACATCCTCCCCACCCAGCCGGCGCTGCCCACTGCCCCGGCAGCCGCTCCGGCGGCCTCCGGTCCGGTCGCCTGCAGCCAGGCCTCGGGGGCGGCGTCCACTGCCGGGGCCTACGTGCCGGCCCAGCTCGCCTCGGCCTACGGTATGTCGAGCCTGTACACCAACGGCCACCTCGGCGCCGGCCAGTCGATAGCGATCTTCGAACTGAGCACCTACAACTCAGCCGACGTCACCAACTACAAGAACTGCTTCGGGGTGTCGACGAGTGTCCGCAACATCGCGGTCAATGGCGGGACCACCGACAGCTCGGGTGACGTCGAAGTGGAGCTCGACATCGAGGAGGTGATCGGGTTCGCCCCGCAGGCCAACATCCTCGTGTACGAGGGGCAGAACTCCGACGTCGGCATCCTGAACACGTTCACCCAGATCGCCAACGACGACACCGCCCAGGTGGCGACGACGAGCTGGACGTCGTGCGAGCCGGCCACCGGCTCGCAGCTGATGCAAGCCGAGAGCACCGTGTTCGCGCAGATGGTGACCCAGGGTCAGACGGTGTTCGCCGCCTCCGGTGATCAGGGCTCCAACGGCTGTTTCGGCACCGACTCGCTCGCCCCCAACGTCGCAGTCGACGACCCGGCGTCGCAGCCGGATGTCACCGGGGTCGGCGGGACATCGATGACGAGCCCGGGAACGCCGCCAACCGAGGTCGTCTGGAACGACGGATCGGGCGCCGGCGGCGGCGGCCTCTCGACGCAGTGGCCACAGCCGAGCTGGCAGGTCGGGCCGGGCGTAACCAACACCTTCTCCAGCGGCAAGAACGAACGGGAGGTACCCGACGTCTCGGCCTCGGCCGATCCTTCCCACGGCTACATCATTTATTACACCGGGGCCAACATCAACGGCAGCACCGGGTGGCTGGCGATCGGCGGGACCAGCGCGGCGGCGCCGCTTTGGGCATCGGTCATCGTCCTCGCCAACCAGACCTGCGCATCGTCGCTCGGCTTCCTGAACCCGAGCCTGTACGCATTCGGGCAGACCTCCGGGTCGTTCAACGACATCACATCGGGCAACAACGAGTTCATGAACAACTCGACGGACTACCCGGCCACCGCCCACTACGACCTGGCGACCGGCTTGGGCACCCCGATCGTCACCTCGGGCAGCGGCGGCGGCCTGATCCAGGACTGGTGCCCGGGCCCGGTGTTCACGGCCGATTCGCCCCCGGCCACGGCGACGGTTGGCACTCCCTACAGCTACACGTTTGCCGCCTCCGGCACGCCGGCCCCGACCTATTCGATCGGCAGCGGGGCGCTGCCGCCCGGCCTGTCGCTGAACGCCACGAGCGGTCTGCTTTCCGGCACCCCGGCAGCCGGCGGCGTCTACAGCTTCACGGTGGTGGCGACCGGCTCAGCCCCCACCTCGACCCCGACGCTCACGATCACTGTTTCCCAGGCTCCGTCGTTCACCAACGACTCGCCGCCAACGACGGCTGCCAACGGCGTCGCCTACAGCTACACCTTCACCGCCGCTGGCTATCCCCCGCCCAGCTACGCCGTCAGCTCTGGCTCGCTCCCCGCCGGCCTGACGCTGGACCCGGCCTCAGGGCTGCTGTCCGGGACACCCACGTCGACCCAGACCGTGACCTCGTCGTTCACGGTGTCGGCCAGCAACGGCGTGGGGAGCCCGGCGACCTCGCCGACCCTCAGTATCACGGTGTCGCCGCCGCAGCCGCCGGCGTTCACCGCCGATTCGCCGACGACCCCGGCGACGGTCGGCAAGCCGTACGCCTACACATTCACCGGCTCGGGCAACCCGGCCCCGGCATTCTCGCTCGCCTCCGGGTCGCTGCCGCCGGGGTTGATGCTGGCCTCGTCGGGAACGCTGAGCGGCACCCCGACCGCGGCTGGCACCTACACCTTCACCGTGGCGGCGGCCAACGGGGCCGGCACGGTTAGCAGCCCGAGCCTGTCGATCCTGGTCAACACCGCCCCGGTGTTCACCGCCGATTCGCCGCCGGGCGGAACCGTCGGCGTCGCCTACTCCTACACCTTCGCTGCCGGCGGGAACCCGGCCCCAACCTTCTCGGTCAGCTCCGGGTCGCTACCCCCCGGGCTCTCGCTGAACGGGTCCAGCGGCGTCCTCTCGGGCACCCCGACCGCGGCTGGCAGCTACACCTTCACCGTCTCGGCATCCAACGGGATCGGGAACCCGGCGGTGACCCCGCCGATCACGCTGGCGGTCAACCGGGCCCCGGCGTTCACCGCCGACAGCCCGCCCGGAGGCAGCGCCGGGCAGGAGTACGCCTACGTCTTCACCGCCACCGGTTCACCGGCACCGACGTTCGCGGTGGCCTCCGGGGGATTGCCCCCGGGTCTCGCCCTGGTCCCGGGCTCCGGCCTGCTGGCGGGGATCCCGACGGCGGTGGGGACCTATGTGTTCAGCGTGTCGGCTTCCAACGGGGTGGGGACGCCGGCGGTGACCCCGGCGCTGGCGGTGACCATCGCCGGGTCAGCCCGGACCGGCAAGGGCTACTGGGAGGTCGCCTCCGACGGTGGCCTGTTCTCCTACGGCGATGCCCAGTTCTTCGGATCGGCCGGGTCGCTCACCCTCAACAGGCCGATCGTGGGCTTGGCGGCGACCCCCGACGGCAAGGGCTACTGGGAGGTCGCCTCCGACGGTGGGCTGTTCTCCTACGGCAACGCCACCTTCTACGGGTCGATGGGGGGCAAGCCAATAAACAAGCCGATTGTGGCGATGGTGGCCACTCCAGACGGCAAGGGCTACTGGGAGGTCGCCTCGGACGGAGGGCTGTTTGCCTTCGGCGACGCGCACTTCTTTGGCTCGACCGGCGGGATGCACATCAACCAGCCGATCGTCGGCATGGTGGCGACGCCGGACGGGCAGGGCTACTGGGAGGTCGCCTCCGACGGTGGCCTGTTCTCCTACGGCGACGCCACGTTCCTCGGGTCCACCGGCGGGATGCACATCAACCAGCCGATCGTCGGCATGGTGGCGACGCCGGACGGGCAGGGCTATTGGGAGGTCGCCTCCGACGGTGGCCTGTTCTCCTACGGCGACGCGCACTTCTTTGGCTCGACCGGCGGGATGCACATCAACAAGCCGATTGTGGGCATGGCGGGGGCCTGAGCTATGAAGCCGAGCTTTTGTGAGTGAAAACTAACAAATATGACCCATTTTCACGCACAAAACAAAGATCCAGCCCGGGGCCTGGTCCCGGCTAGACTCCGGCCCGGTGAAAGCACACACGGTCTACATGACCTTCCAGACCGCCGAGCGGCGGGAGTTCATCCGGATCACCGGCGACGTCGCCCGGGCCGTTGACGAGGCGGGGATCCGGGAGGGCATGGTGCTGGTCTCGGCGATGCACATCACCGCCGGGGTCTGGGTCAACGACAACGAGCCCGGCCTGCACGCCGACGTCCTGGAGTGGCTTGACAAGGTCGCCCCGCCGAGCTGGCAGCCACCGGCCAATGAGGTCGCCGAGGCGCTGC